>UMJR01054327.1_pt1 | contig 22057 bp, 16 predicted proteins | sample 1966121 | NCBI WGS metagenome assembly UMJR01 (sample SAMEA4836155, study PRJEB28245) | human gut metagenome | biome: gut microbiome; material: fecal sample | place: Denmark | collected 2008
AGCTGCATCGAGCTGCTGAAGGACTGGGGCTATGAGGTCGTTGAGGGCAAGATCGCCATTGCCGACATCATGGCCGCTGCCCGCGAAGGCAAGCTGGAGGAGGTGTTCGGCACCGGCACCGCTGCCGTTGTGTCCCCCGTCAAGGAGCTGGTCTGGAAGGGTGAGCACGCTTACATCGGCGACGGCAAGATCGGCCCTGTCACCCAGAAGCTGTACGACACCATGACCGGGATGCAGTGGGGCAAGATCCCCGACACCAAGGGCTGGATCGTTCCGGTCGAGAAGAAGTATTGATATCCTCAATTCTCCATTCAGAATTTAGCAAGCGCCGCCTGGCATCCGCTCGGCGGCGTTTGCTGTATCATGGCGGCAGCCCTTCCGTCAAATTTCCGAAATTTTCCGGCGCAATTGCTTTCTTTCCTGCACAGTGTTAAACTGATTTCAGACAAAGGGCAGCCCTGCATAGCGGCGGGGTGCCTGTGCAGGAAAGATTGAGAGGGAAAAGCACCATGATCAAAAAATGGAGCGTGAGCTACCCGGCCGTCAACGGCACTGAGCAGCGCAGAGCGTACGTTTATCTGCCCACCATGTATGAGGCCGAGCCGGACCGCCGGTTCCCGGTGCTGTACATGTTCGACGGCCAGAACGTGTTTTTTGACGAGGATGCCACCTACGGCAAGAGCTGGGGCGTGGCTGATTATCTGGACTACACCGACACGCCGCTGATCGTGGCGGCGGTGGAGTGCAACGCAGGCCCCAACAACGAGCGTCTGGTGGAGTATTCGCCCTACCGCTTCGACGATCCCACCTACGGCCACTTCGACGGCAAGGGTCAGGCCACCATGAGCTGGTACATCCACCGGTTCAAACCCTTCATCGACCGCAACTTCCGCACCCTGCCCGACCGGGAGCACACCTTTATCGGCGGCAGCAGCATGGGCGGCCTGATGAGCCTGTATGCCCTGCTGCAGTACAACGACACCTTCAGCCGGGCGGCGGCTCTGTCGCCCTCCATCTGGGTGGCCCCGGATAAGCTGGCGGGCCTTGTGGGCCGGGCAAAGCTGGAGCCGGGCACCGTGCTGTACATGGATTACGGCTCCCGCGAGATGGGCAACCACGACGGCATGCGCTGCGGCTTTGCGGAGATGTGCAGCAAGGTGCTCACCCGCGGCATCCACCTCACCAGCCGCATCGTGCCCGGCGGAACCCACAGCGAAGCCAGCTGGGAAAAGCAGCTGCCCTTCGTGTTCCATACGCTGATGTACGAGCTGGAGGAAGCGTAAAAGCCTTCCCCCAAGGGGGAAGCCTGAATCAAGAAGGAGGAACCACTATGGAAATGCAGTATTTCAAGGATTACAGCCCCGCCCTTGGCCGGGATATGGAGTGCAAGATCTACGGCCATGCAGGCCGCCCCATGCTGTACATCCCCTGTCAGGACGGCCGGTTCTTTGACTTTGAGGACTTCCACATGGCCGACACCCTGGCCCCGTGGATCGAGTCCGGCCAGATCATGGTGCTTTCCATCGACACGCTGGACAAGGAGACCTGGTCCGACACCAACGGCGACCCCTACTGGCGCATCCGCCGCTATGAGCAGTGGCTGCACTACATCGTGGACGAGGCCGTGCCCAAGATCCGCTGCCTGTCCCAGGAGCGCAACGGCTGGGACGACCTGCCCGGCGTCATCGCCTTTGGCTGCAGCCTGGGTGCCACCCACGCAGTCAACCTGTATCTGCGCCGGCCGGACATCTTCTGCGGCTGTCTGGCGCTCAGCGGCATCTACACCGCCCACTATGGCTTCGGCGACTACATGGACGAGCTGGTGTACCAGAACTCTCCCGTGGACTATATGCGGAACTTCCCCACCGACCACCCCTATATGGAGCTGTACCGGAACCAGAAGGCGGTCATCTGCTGCGGTCAGGGCGCCTGGGAGCAGCCGGACACCACCTGGTACCTCAAGCGCATCTTCGAGGCCAAGGGCATCCCCGTGTGGGTGGACCTGTGGGGCCACGACGTCAAGCACGACTGGGACTGGTGGTATAAACAGGTCGTGTATTACATGCCGTATGTTTTAGGTGAGTAAAATGGCTCGCCCTCTCAGTCACCTTCGGTGACAGCTCCCCCAAAGGGGGAGCCTTTGGCAGAACCAAAAGGCCTTGCCGTACTGCCAAGGCCTCTCCCTTTGGGAGAGGTGGACGCGAGCTTTGCGAGCGGACGGAGAGGGCGAGGCCGCTTTTATAGAGGAAAGAAGAATCGGAATACCATGAAGAATTTTATTTTTATCTCGCCGAACTTCCCCACCAACTACTGGCAGTTCTGCCGGGAGCTGAAGAACGACGGCATGAACGTGCTGGGCATCGGCGACCAGCCCTATGATGAGCTGAAGCCGGAGCTGAAGGACAGCCTGAACGAATACTACAAGGTGGGCAGCCTGGAAAACTACGACGAGGTCTACCGCGCCGTGGCCTTCCTCACCTTCAAGCATGGCCGCATCGACTGGCTGGAGTCCAACAATGAATACTGGCTGGAGCGGGACGCTGCCCTGCGCACCGACTTCCACATCACTTCCGGCTTCCAGACCTCAGATATGCCCCGCATCAAGTACAAGAGCAAGATGAAGGAGTGTTACCAGAAGGCCGGCATCGCCACCGCCCGCTATCACATGGTGGACGATCTGGCAGGCTGCAAGAAGTTCGTGGAGGAAGTGGGCTACCCGGTGGTGGTCAAGCCGGACAACGGTGTGGGCGCTTCCGATACCCACAAGCTGGCCAGCGACGCCGAGCTGGAAGCCTTCCTGGCCTACAAGGCCAAGGAGCACCCGGATGTTTCCTACATCATGGAGGAGTTCGTCCGGGCCGAGGTGAACAGCTACGACGCCATCATCGACGGCAGCGGCAACCCCATCTTTGAGGCCGGCAACGTCAGCCCCATGTCCATTATGGACATCGTGAACAACGACGACAACTCCATCTACTACATCATCAAGGATCTGCCCGAGGACACCCGCGCCGCCGGCCGTGCCGCCGTCAAGAGCTTTGGGGTGAAGAGCCGCTTTGTCCACTTTGAGTTCTTCCGCATGACCGAGGATCAGGCCAGCATGGGCAAAAAGGGCCAGATCGTGGCTCTGGAAGTCAACATGCGCCCCTGCGGCGGCTTTACCCCGGATATGATCAACTTTGCCCGCTCCACCAACGTGTACAAGATCTGGGCCGATATGATCGCCTTTGGCGGCACCGATCTGCCGGTGGGCGAGCACTTCTACTGTGCCTTTGCCGGCCGCCGCGACGGCAAACACTTTGTGTACAGCCACGAGCAGATCATGCAGAAGTATCAGGACAACATGCGTATGGTGGACCGCATCCCCGACGCACTGTCCGGTGCCATGGGCAACCAGATGTATGTGGCGAATTTCTCCACCCGCGAGGGTATGGAGCAGTTCTACTCGGACGTGCTGGCCGTGACCGACGACACCAACGCCGCCGCACAGGCCGAGCTGGCACAGGTGCTGGCTCTGGGGGAGCCCGACGCCGCCCCGGCTGCTCCTGCCGCAAAGCCCACCGCCGCCAAGCCCGCCCGCAAGGCACGCAAGTAATTCCCGCATAAACGACAAAAAGCAGCCCGTCTCCGGGAAAACTCCGGCGGCGGGCTTTGTTGTCCCCTGCGCCAAAGTGTGGTATACTGGACCGGAAAAAACAAAAAATGAGGTATCATCTATGAAAATTCCTGCAAACGGCTTTACCCATGCCGGCAAGTTCCACGCCGACGATGTGTTTGCCACGGCGCTGCTGCAGATCCTGCGGCCGGACATCAAGATCACCCGCGGCTTTACCGTGCCCGATGACTTTGACGGCATCGTGTACGACATCGGCTTTGGCATGTTCGACCACCATCAGGAGCCGCGGGAGTACCGCGCCAACGGCGTGCCCTACGCGGCCTTTGGCCTGCTGTGGCGGGTGCTGGGTCCCGGCCTTGTGGGTGAGCGGCAGGCCCGGCTCATCGACGAGAACTTCATCCAGCCGCTGGATCTGAACGACAACACCGGCGAGCAGAACAGCCTGTGTGACGCCATCGGCTTCTTCAACCCCGTGTGGGACTCCAAGGAGGATCAGGACGCCTGCTTCTTCCAGGCTGTGGCGGTGGCAAAGCAGATCCTGGAACACCAGATCGACGCCGCCAACGCCGTGAACCGTGCCGACGAGAAGGTGCAGCAGGCCTACCGGAACTCTCGCGACGGCATCGTGGTGCTGCCCTGCTATCTGCCGTGGAAAAACGGCCTGTACAAGACCGACGCCCTGTTTGTGGTGTACCCCAGCCAGCGCGGCGGGTGGAGCGCCCAGTGCGTGACCGACCACAAGACCAAGCGCTCCAAGCTGCCCTTCCCCCAGAGCTGGGCCGGCCAGCCGCAGGAGGTCATCGAGCAGAAGAGCGGCATCCCCGGCATCAGCTTCTGCCACGCAAGCCGCTTCCTCATCACGGCCAAGGACAAGGATACCGCCATTGCCGCCTGCCGTCAGGTGCTGCGCAACAATGGCCGCATCTGACCGCACGGCGCGGCCCAAGGCCGCCTTTGTGTATATGGTGCGCTGTACCGGCGGCCAGCTGTACACCGGCTGGACCAACGACCCTGCCGCCCGCCTGCGGGCCCACCGCAGCGGCAGGGGCGCCCGGTATACCCGGGCCATGGGAGCAGTGGAATTTGCCTACCTGGAACGCTGCGGCAGCCGCCCCGACGCTTTGCGCCGGGAGTATGCCCTCAAGCATCTGCCCAAGGCCCAAAAGGAGCTGCTGTGCGCCGCCTGGCAGGCCGCAGGCCGCCCGTTTGCCCCGTAATCCAACGGGGGTCGTATAATTTTTGGCTGCGGAAAGAAAAAGCTGCCGCAAAAGCCCCTTTTTGTTGCTTTTTGTTGCATTTTGAACGAGAATGTGATAGATATATGGTAGACCCAAAACCATGCAATTTCAGGGGAGCTTTGCCCCCTGCTTATCTGAAGGAGGACGAAAGGTGAAGATCATCAACGATTGGGGCCGCCGTGCGGCGGCATTGGCCCTGGCAGCCAGCTTTGCGCTGTCTGCAGTGCCCCCGGTGCTGGCTGTAGAGGCCGACACGGAAGCCGACACCCTGCCGGCCCAGACCCAGCAGCAGGACGCTGACACCGACACGGACGCCGACCATGCCGACGCCAATACCGAGGCTGACGAAGCCACTCTGCCGGAGCTGTCCGAGGACCGGGCGGTAGCAGAGGAGGACGAGGCCGTTGCCCTGCCGGAACTGTCCGAGGACCGGGAAGTGGCAGAGGAGGACGAGGCCGCTGCAGACGGCGATGTGGATACCTGTGGTGTATTTCATACTTGTACATTCGATGAACTGATAGAGCAGGAAGATCCTACCTGTACAAAAGGAGGATATAAAAAGTATCAGTGCACGCATGTTACGACTATTGGTAAGAAAAAAATAAGGTGCACGAAAACCAAGACAGATAAATACGCTGCTCTTGGCCACAAATTTACCGATTATAAAGTGACCAAGGAAGTCACTGAGGGCGCAGATGGTGAGCAGATTGCAGTCTGTGATCATGGTTGCGGCAAAAAAGATACGCAGATCATCCATTACTATGGCGAGTGGAAAGTGACCAAGGAACCCACCTGCTATGCAAAGGGTGAGAAGCAGCGCACCTGCCTCAACTGCGGTTATGTGGAAACGGCTGAGATCAAGACCATCCCCCACACCTGGGGCGAGTATGTAGACGACGACAAGCCCGGCTGCCAGCAGCAGACGGAAACCGCCCACTGCACCCGGGAGGGTTGCACCGCTACGCACACGAAAGACCTGCCCAACTTTGGCCCTGACAACAAGCCCCTGCCCCATCGGTATACCTCCTTTCAGAATCCTACGGGCATTGGACCTGCGGTTTTGAAGTTCGACGGTGTCTGTGATTACTGCGGAGAAAAAACTACCTTCAGCACCGTGCCGGCGGACAGTTCTGACGAGGCAAAGAAAGAGGCAGAGGAGAACATCCGAGCCTGGAGTTCCTACTGGAGCACCCAGAAGGCCATGGAGAACGTAAAGGTGGATGACGTGGCGGCTGACCAGCGCATCACCCAGATCATTGACGATGCTTTGAAGGCAGCCCAGGAGGCAGTCAAGCAGGCCAAGACCAAGGAAAAAGCTATTGCTGCCCTGGACCAGATCTCTGTTACGGTAAGGAGCGAGCTGGTGGGCCTGAAGATCACTGCTGCTGGCGTGGATGTGCCGGTGGAGATCAAGCCGGAGGATCTGGACCCCCTGCTGAAGCCCCTGGATACCACCATCGAAAGCCTGAAGGAGAGCCTGGACGGCAGCTTTCTGTCCCAGAAGACCATTTCCAACCTGGTGGACAAGCTGGCTACCGATGTGCCTGAAAGCGACGCACCGGAGACCGGCATCAAAAAGGTGCTCCACAGTGCCGTGTACGATATTATTTACAACCTCACCGCAAAGGACGATGAGAAAAAGACCACCGACAGTATGCCGGATGTAAAGAACATGGTGCTGCAGCTGGTCAGCGACGTGGCGAAAAGTAACGAAGGCTGGGACAGCCTCACCGACACCCTGGTGGACGACGCTGTGGAGCTGGCTCTGGACGAGGTCATGAAGGATAAGACCTACGCCACGCTGTTAAAGACCAAGCTGGGTGCCTCCACCGTGGAGGAAGTCCGGGCCGAGATCAAAAAGCAGCTGGTCAACGACCCCACCTTTATGAACAGCGTCCGTGCTCAGGTCCAGACGGCTGCCGACGAGGCCTCTAAGGGGGTCAGCCAGGGCTGGTCCGACCAGAAGGTGCTGGACCGCCTGCAGGCCAACCTGCTGCCCATCAGCGGCCTGGTGGCCAATAAGATCGACGAGCTGGGTGCCAGTGCCGGCAATATCGCCGATAACAAGGTGGACGATACCGTCCATAAGTTCCTGCCCGGCAAGCTGGGAGACTGGGTCAGCGATAAGGTGGGCAACAAGGTCAACAACATTGTCCAGAACAAGGTCAATGATCTGGGCGGCCAGGTCACCGACCTCATTGATTCCTTTATCAAGCAGTTCACCTGCGGTAAGCACGAGTATGGTGATTTCGAGATCCTGAAGAACCCCACCTGCACCGAGAAGGGCCAGAAGGGCAAGATCTGCAAGAAGTGCGGTAAGATCACCGAAAAGACGGACATCCCCGCAGCCGGCCATGCTCCGGTGACCGACCCCGCTGTGGCTCCCACCGAGACCACCGACGGCCTGACCGAGGGCAGCCACTGCGGCGTCTGCGGTGTCGTGCTCCAGGCTCAGGAAGTCATCCCCATGCGGGACCCCACCATTGATCCCTGGTTCAGCCGTGCCGTTACCACCGAGGCCGACGCCAAGGCTGCCGGTTACGACAGCGTGGACGCTGCCAATGCCGCTCTGGACGCCGCCCTCACCGCTGCAGGCTTTGACCCGGCCAACGCCGAGCACTTTACCGTGCAGGTCAACAGCAGCATCGGTGTGCTGCCCAACGACCGCTACCCGGAGGATGGCGTTACCTGCAAGCTCACCCTGCCCCAGGCCACCAAGGGCCAGATGGCACAGGAGTACTACCTGGTGCAGATGTGCACTGCCGATGGCCGGTTCCGCAAGGCTGGTGACATCATCGTCACCCCGGTGCGGATGGATACCTACGATAAGAACGGCCTGAAGTTCACCGCTTACAGCCAGTCCATCGTGGCTCTGGCCTGGAAGCCCCTGTACTAAGGCCCTGTGCAACAAATACCCCTGATATGACCGCAAGGAGCGGCTCCCAAAAACGGGAGCCGCTCCCTTTTTGTGTGCGGAAGAAACTCCTTCCGTCAAAGCCTGACGGCTTTGCCAGCTCCCTCAATGAGGGAGCCTTGCCCTCTCCGTCACGCCGACGGAGGCACCGACCCCTGAACCGGAACTTACCCTGAGCGCCGCCCGGCACACTGCCCGGCGGCGCTCGTCTGCGTTTTGGGCGGCCTGCCCAAAAGGCCCGGCAGGGGCCCCGGCAGACTGCATGAGAATATACACCTGCATTGCATAATATGCGAATATATTCTCTTAAAATTGCATAAAGATGCAATTTGAACCAAAACGCCGTGCAAAGCCGCCCAAGGTTTGGCGGTTTTTAGCATTGACGAAAAAGCCGTACGGCGTATAATAAAATCATCCAAAGCGAACCGCAGATAGAGGGTGCAAGAGGGACGCTTGCATCAGGGAACAAAAGTGTATTTTTATAAAGGAGCGTTCATTATGAAAAAGCAGGATATCAAAAAAGTAGTGCTGGCTTATTCCGGCGGTCTGGACACCTCCATCATCATTCCCTGGCTGAAAGAAAACTACAACAACTGCGAGGTCATCGCCGTTTCCGGTGATGTGGGCCAGGGCACCGAGCTGGACGGTCTGGAAGAGAAGGCCAAGGCGACCGGCGCTTCCAAGCTGTATGTGCTGGACCTGAAGAAGGACTTTGTGGAGAACTACATCTTCCCCACCCTGAAGTTCGGCGCCAAGTACGAGGATTACCTGCTGGGCACCAGCTTTGCACGTCCCTGCATCGCCAAGGCTCTGGCCGACATCGCCATCAAGGAAGGCGCGGACGCCATCTGCCACGGCTGCACCGGTAAGGGCAACGACCAGGTGCGTTTTGAGCTGACCCTGAAGGCCCTGTGCCCCGATATGGCCATCATTGCTCCGTGGCGTGAGTGGGACATCAAGAGCCGTGACGAAGAGATCGACTACGCCGAGGCTCATCACATCCCCCTGAAGATCAACCGTGAGACCAACTACTCCAAGGACAAGAACCTGTGGCACCTGAGCCACGAGGGTCTGGATCTGGAGTGCCCCGCCAACGAGCCCCAGTACAACAAGCCCGGCTTCCTGGAGCTGGGTGTCAGCCCGGAGCAGGCTCCCGACACCCCGACTTATGTGACCATTCACTTTGAAAAGGGCGTCCCCACCGCCGTGGACGGCAAGGAAATGGGCGCTGTGGAGCTGGTGGAGTACCTGAACAAGCTGGGCGGCGAGAATGGCATCGGCCTGCTGGACATCGTTGAGAACCGTCTGGTGGGCATGAAGAGCCGCGGCGTGTACGAGACTCCCGGCGGTGCCATCCTGTACAAGGCCATCAACGTGCTGGAGACCATCACCCTGGACAAGGAGAGCTCTCACTTCAAGGCACAGCTGGCCCAGAAGTACGCCGACATCGTCTACAACGGCCAGTGGTTCACCCCGCTGCGTGAGGCTCTGGACGCTTTCGCCGACAGCTTGGAAAAGACCGTGACCGGCGATGTGAAGCTGAAGCTGTACAAGGGCAACATGATCAACGCCGGCGTCACCTCTCCGTACACCCTGTACGACGAGCAGACCGCCTCCTTTGGCGAGGACGAGGACTACAACCAGGCCGATGCTGCAGGCTTCATCAACCTGTTCGGCCTGTCCATCAAGGAGCGCGCAAAGCTGTCCAAGAACTGGCCGGAGGTCAAGTAAGTTTTAACATCTTCCCTTTCGTGTGTTTTCACACTTTCACACGAAAGTTAACCGGCATCGTTGCCGGCGGCACCGCCGCAGGAGCGTTTTCCCCTGCGGCGGCTTTGCCGTTTTTATAAGGAGTTTATTTTTATGGCAGAACAACTCTGGAAGGGCCGCTTTTCCAAGGCGGTGGACTCCCGCGTCAACGACTTCAACTCCTCCATCCGGTTCGACCAGCGCATGATCGCGCAGGATATGCGCGGCAGCGGTGTGCACGCTACCATGCTGGCCAAGCAGGGCATCATCTCGGAAAAGGACTGTGAGGATATCCTCAACGGTCTGGCCTCCATCGCAGATGATCTGGCCTCCGGCAAGCTGGAGATCGACCCCAACGCCGAGGATGTGCACACCTTTGTGGAGCAGACCCTCACCGCCCGCATCGGCGATGCCGGCAAGCGCCTGCACACCGGCCGCAGCCGCAACGATCAGGTGGCACTGGACATCCGCCTGACCCTGCGGGATTACAGCCACACCCTGCAGGCCTACATCGTGGAGCTCATCAAGGTCATCTGCAGGAAGGCCAGCGAGAACACCACCGCCGTCATGCCTGGCTATACCCACTTGCAGCGCGCCCAGCCCATCACCTTCGGCCATGCGCTCATGGCCTACGCCTCCATGCTGCTGCGGGACCTGCAGCGTTTTGAGGATGCCACCGCCCGCATGGACGCCCAGTGCCCGCTGGGCTCCGGCGCACTGGCCGGTACCACCTACCCGCTGGACCGCCAGTTTACCGCCGAGAAGCTGGGTTTTGCAGCCCCCTGCGCCAACAGTCTGGACGGCGTGTCCGACCGTGATTTCTGCATCGAGCTGGCCAACGCCATCTCCATCTGCATGATGCACCTGTCCCGCCTTTCTGAGGAAATTATCCTGTGGTGCAGCTGGGAGTTCAAGTTCATCGAGCTGGATGACGCGTTCACCACCGGTTCGTCCATCATGCCCCAGAAGAAGAACCCCGATGTTACCGAGCTCATCCGCGGCAAGACCGGCCGCGTCTACGGCGACCTGAACACCCTGCTGGTCATGATGAAGGGCATCCCGCTGGCTTACAACAAGGACATGCAGGAAGACAAGGAAGCCATCTTTGACGCCGTGGACACGCTGGAACTGTGCCTGAAAACGGTGACCCCCATGCTGGACACCATGAAAACCATCCCGGCCAACATGCGCCGCGCCGCTGCCAAGGGCTTTATCAACGCCACCGACTGCGCCGACTACCTCACCAAGAAGGGCATGCCCTTCCGGGATGCCTACAAGCTCACCGGCTGCATGGTGTCGGACTGCATTGCCAAGGACAAGACGCTGGAAGAACTGACCCTGGACGAGTTCAAGGGCTACAGCGGCCTGTTTGAAAAGGATATCTACGAAGCCATTGATCTGGTCAAGTGCTGCGAGGGCCGCACCAGCTACGGCGGCCCCAGCGAAGCCAGCGTGAAGAACCAGATCGCACTGGCGGCTGCACAGCTGACCGCCTGGGAGGAAAAGAACGCATGAGCGTAAAAGTATTCATTGACGGCTCCTCCGGCACCACCGGCCTGCGCATCGCCGACCGGCTGGCTGTACGCCCGGAGATCGAGCTGCTGTCCATTTCGGCCGAGGGCCGCAAGGACGTGAACGAGCGGGCAAAGGTCATCAACTCGGCGGACCTTGCCTTCCTCTGCCTGCCGGATGCAGCTTCCAGAGAGGTCATGCCTCTGCTGCGCCCGGACGTGAAGGTGCTGGACACCTCCACCGCCTTCCGCACCGATGCCGCCTGGGACTACGGCTTCCCGGAGCTGAAGGGCCAGAAGGAAAAGATCAAGAATTCCGATCGTGTGGCGGTGCCCGGCTGCTATGCCAGCGGCTTTATCAGCATCGCCCGCCCGCTGGTGGAGCTGGGTCTGGCCCCGAAGGACTATCCCTTCAGCTGCACCGGCATTTCCGGCTACTCCGGCGGCGGCAAGAAGATGATCGCCGAGTATGAGAGCGCCGACCGCCCGGCCCACAGCAAGCTGGATGCACCCAAGAGCTATGGCCTGGGCCTTGCCCACAAGCATCTGCCGGAGATGAAGGAGATCAGCGGGCTGGCTCATACGCCCATGTTCGTGCCGGTGGTGTGCGATTACTACTGCGGCATGCAGGTGCTGGTGCCGCTGGATCTGACCGTGGCCGGTACCACCGCCGAAGCCGTGGCCGCCGGTCTGGCAGACTACTATAAGGATGCCGCCACCGTCAAGGTGCACGCCCTGAACGAGCCTTTGCCGGAAAACGGCCTGTACTCCAACGCCATGGCCGGCACCGACCGCATGGAGCTGTACCTGACCGTGAACGCCGCAGGCGACCAGATGATGCTGGTGTCCCTGTTCGACAATCTGGGCAAGGGCTCTTCCGGCGCAGCGGTCCAGTGCATGAACCTGATGCTGGGCCTGCCGGAGACCGAAGGGCTGGAATAAAACACGCGCCCTCTCAGGCGCTTGGCAAAAAGGCTTCCCCCAAGGGGGGAAAGGCAAATTAGGGGGATTTATCTTTATGCAGTATAAAGAAGTTGCGGGCGGCATCTGTGCGCCCAAGGGTTTTGCAGCGGCTGGCGTGCATTGCGGCATCCGTGCAAATCATACCGAAAAATACGATCTGGCACTCATCAAGGCCGATGTGCGCTGTGCCGCCGCCGGTGTGTACACCACCAATAAGGTGTGCGGCGCACCCATCAAGGTGGACCGCGCCCATCTGGCCGACGGCTATGCCCAGGCCATCGTGGTGAACAGCGGCAACGCCAACACCTGCGCCGCCAACGGCGTGGCGCTGGCCGAGGAATGCTGTGAGCTGGTGGGCAAGGCACTGGACATCGACGCCATGGACGTTCTGCCCGCTTCCACCGGTGTCATCGGCCAGCCCATGGTCATCGACCCGTTTGCCCGGGGCATCCCTGCCGCCGCCGCCAAGCTGGCCGCCACCGAGCAGGGCAGCACCGATGCCGCTACCGCCATCATGACCACCGACACCCATAAAAAGGAGTACGCCATCCAGTTTGAGCTGGGCGGCAAGATGTGCACCGTGGGTGCCATCGGCAAGGGCAGCGGCATGATCGCCCCCAACATGGCCACCATGCTGGCCTTCTACACCACCGACGCCGCCGTGTCCCCTGCTCTGCTGGAAAAGGCCCTCAAGACCGTGGTGCCCGGCACCTACAACCAGATGAGCGTGGATCTGGACACTTCCACCAACGATACCCTCATCATCATGGCCTCCGGCCTTGCCGGGAATCCGGAGATCTGCGAGGAAAACGAGGATTACCATGCCTTTGTGGCGGCCCTGACCGCCATTGCAGAGCACATGTGCGCCGAGCACGCCGGTGACGGTGAGGGCGCTACCCACCTCATCACCTGCGAGGTGACTCACGCCCCCGACCTGAAAACTGCCCGTGCGGTGAGCCGCAGCGTGGTGTGCTCCAACCTGTTCAAGGCGGCGGTCTTTGGCCGCGACGCCAACTGGGGCCGCATCCTGTGCGCCATCGGCTACACCCCCGGCGATTTCTCCATCGACAAGGTGTGCGTCTGGCTGTCCAGCGCCGCCGGTGAGGTGTATGTGTGCGAGAATGCTGCCTACCACCCCTACAGCGAGGACGAGGCCGCCAAGGTGCTGGCTGAACACGATGTGCTGGTCAAGGTGGATATGGGCACCGGCGACGCCAGCGCCAAGGCCTGGGGCTGCGACCTGACCTACGATTACGTCAAGATCAACGGCGATTACCGCACCTGATAGGAGCAGACACAGATGAAAAATGAAGAAATGGCGCGCCTGTTTTCCGAGGCCACCCCTTACATCCAGAAATATCACGGAAAGACCATGGTGGTGAAGTACGGCGGCAATGCCATGATCAACGAAGAACTCAAGAACGCCGTCATGAACGATCTGGTCACCCTTACCCTGCTGGGCGTGCGGGTGGTGCTGGTGCACGGCGGCGGCCCGGCCATCAATGAGATGCTCAAGAAGGTGGGCGTGGAGAGCCGTTTCGCCAACGGTCTGCGCGTCACGGATGACGCCACCATGGAGATCGTGCAGCAGGTGCTGGCCGGTAAGGTGAATAAGGATCTGGTGGCAAAGCTGCGGGGCCGCGGCGTCGGCCTGTGCGGCATGGACGGCCAGATGCTGCGCTGCACCGAGCTGGACCCCCAGCTGGGCCATGTGGGCGAGATCGTCCATGTGGACGCCACCCTGATCGCCAGCCTGCTGGACGGCGGCTTCATCCCGGTGATCGCAACCGTCGGCATGGATGACCTGGGCCAGGCCTACAACGTCAACGCCGATACCGCAGCGGCTCAGATCGCCATTGCCCTCAAGGCCGAAAAGCTGGTGTCCATGACCGATATTGCGGGCCTGCTGCGGGACAAGGACGACGAGAGCACCCTCATCCCCGAGGTGGAAGTGTCCGAGATCGAGGGCTACAAGTCCGCCGGGATCATCGCAGGCGGCATGATCCCCAAGATCGGCGGCATGGCCGATGCCATCTATCAGGGCGTGCACGAGGCGGTCATCATCGACGGCCGCGTGCCCCATTCCATCCTGCTGGAGCTGTTCTCCAACCGCGGCTCCGGCACCCGCTTCTACCGCCGCAGCCACCGGGAATAAGCATTGCGGAAAACCGGAGATGGACTTATAATAAGAGCATAAAAAGGCTTCCCCCAAGGGGGAAGTCTGACTCCACCCGACAGGAGGTACATCTATGGATTCTGAAAAAGTCATCAAGCGGGACAACGAGTATGTCCTGCACACCTATAACCGCAACCCCGTGGTGCTGGAAAAGGGCCACGGCCTGTATGCCGAGGGCCCCGAGGGCCAGAAGTATCTGGACTTCACCAGCGGCATCGGCGTCAACAGCCTGGGCTACTGTGACCTGGCCTGGGCTGAGGCCGTGTCCGACCAGGCCCACAAGCTGCAGCACACCTCCAACCTGTACTATACTGCCCCCTGCGGCAAGCTGGCCAAAAAGCTGTGCAAGCGCACCGGCATGAGCAAGGTGTTCTTCGGCAACTCCGGTGCCGAGGCCAACGAGGGTGCCATCAAGGCCGCCCGCAAGTACAGCGTGGACCACTACGGCAAGGACCGCACCACGGTCATCACGCTGGTCAACAGCTTCCATGGCCGCACCATCGCCACCCTGACCGCCACCGGTCAGGAGGTGTTCCACAACTATTTCGGCCCCTTCAATGAGGGGTTCCTGTACGCCCCGGCGGAGGATATCGAGGCGCTGCAGGAGCTGGTGGACCGCAACACCTGCGCCGTCATGCTGGAACTCATCCAGGGCGAGGGCGGCGTCATGGCGCTGGACCCCGACTATGTGCAGGCTGTGCGCAAGCTCTGCGATGAAAAAGATCTGGTGCTCATTGTGGACGAGGTGCAGACCGGTGTGGGCCGCACCGGCACCTTCCTGTGCTGCGAGCACTACAACCTCAAGCCGGATATCGTTACCCTGGCCAAGGGCCTGGGCGGCGGTTTGCCCATCGGTGCCGTGCTGCTGGGTGAGAAGGTGGCCGGCGGCATGGGCCCCGGCACCCACGGCTCTACCTTCGGCGGCAACCCGGTGGTGTGCGCCGGTGCCAACGTGGTGGTGGACCGCATGGACACCAGCTTCCTGGCCAATGTCAACGACCGCGCCGTGCAGCTGCGTGCCGGCATCGCCAAGTTGCCCCATGTCAAGAGCATTTCCGGCATCGGCCTGATGGTGGGCATCGAGTTCTACGATGTAGCCGCCGCCGATGTGCTGGCCGCCTGCCGCGAAAAGGGCCTGCTGGTGCTTACCGCCAAGACCCGCCTGCGCCTGCTGCCCCCGCTCACCCTCACCGCCCACGATGTGGACATGGCACTGGAGGTCCTGGCCGAGGTGCTGGGTGCAATGGAGCCGACGGCTCCGAAGGAGCAGGCATGAAAAATCTGCTGAAAATGAGCGATCTGACCCCCGGCGAGCTGACCCACATCCTGGATGTGGCCGACCAGCTCAAGGCACAGCAGAAACTGGGCGGCACCGCCCCCCTGCTGGCCGGTAAAACGGTGGCCATGCTGTTCTCCAAGGCGTCCACCCGCACCCGCACCAGCTTTGAGGTGGGTGTGTACCAGCTGGGCGGCCTGGGCAATTATATGAACACGTCCGAGCTGCAGGCCGGCCGGGGCGAGCCCCTCAAGGACACCGCCCGCGTGCTGGGCCGCTACTACGACTGCGTGGTCTGGCGCACCTACCGCCAGCGGGATCTGGAAGAGTTTGCCGAGCTGGCCGGTGTGCCGGTGATCAACGGCCTGACCGACTATGCGCACCCCTGCCAGGTGCTGGCCGACCTGATGACCATCCGGGAGCGCCGGGGCACGCTGGCCGGGCGGAAGCTCTGCTTTGTGGGCGACGGCGGCAGCATGGCCAACAGCCTCATCGTGGGCGGCCTGCTGGCCGGGATGCAGGTCACCTGCGTCTGCCCGGAGGCTTACCGCCCCGCCGCCGACGTACTGATGCTTGCCCACAAGTACGGCAGCGCTTTCCACTTCACCTCCGACCCCGTCGAGGGCGTGCGGGACGCGGATGTGGTGGCCACTGCCGTGTGGAACACCGCCGCTCCCGGCACCGCCGAGAGCGAGCAGCGCCTGCGGGATTTTGTGGGTTTCCAGCTCACCGGCAAGCTGCTGGAAGCCGCCAAGCCCGACGCCATGGTGCTGCACTGCCTGCCCGCCCACCGGGGCGAGGAGATCTCCACCGCCGTGTTCGAGCAGCACGCCGACGAGATCTTCGACGAAGCCGAGAACCGCCTGCATGTGCAGAAAGCCGTGCTGGCCATTCTTCTGGCGGGCAAGTAAAACCCTGAAAAAAAGCAGAACCCCCTTGGGTCATCGGGCCCGAGGGGGTTCTGTTATGAAAGGGTATCGAACTGCCGTGCTGCTTGCGGAACCACACGGCAGGCGGGGGTGGCTTTAGTTCATGCGGCGGTTCTTGCGGTCCAGCACAAAGCCTGCGGCCAGCAGGAACAGGCCGCTGAGGGCAGTGCCCACCACCGCCAGCCAGTTTGCACCGGTCTGGGGCAGAACGGCGGCAGCAGCGGGAGCAGCAGTGGAAGCAGCAGCAGCGGCTTCCGGCTTTGCATCCTGCACCACGTTCTGTGCGGCTGCCGGTACGACAGCAGCGTCAGCGGTGGTGTCTGCGGCGAGCGTGTCAGCCGGTGCAGTGCCGTCCTGTGCAGGGGCATCCGGGGTCACAGGGGTGCTGGGCGTGTCCGGGGTGTCGGGGGTGCTGGGCGTGTCCGGAGTTTCCGGGGTGCTGGGCGTGTCCGGTTCACTGGGTTCCGGGGTCAGTTTGGGCAGCTTCACACGCTTGGTCTGGCCGCACTTGTCGATGCTGCAGATATAGTCGGCGTAGCCGTCCTTTTCCAGCGTGGGCTCCACGACCTTGCCCACCAGCTTCCAGTCGTGCAGGTCCTCGTCCTTCAGGTCGCTGGTGTCAATCTTGGGGTTCTCGTCCATGTACTTGCGGTTGTGGACGACCTTGGTGAGGGTGCCGCCGGTGATTTCGTGGCTATACTTGTGATCCCCAGAGACGGCATTATCTTTTATGACCGACAGGCCCGGCAGGTTAAGTTTTGTAGGCTTGGCAGTACCATTATTATAGCAATTGACGATGGCAGAGTTGATTTCGCCAAAGTTGGAGGAACCGTCTGCATTGTAGCTGGCGTCGTCAGCGGGGACATATGTGTCATCGTGATAACGATGAACGGAACCAATCGCAGTACCGGAGCCTTTTCCATAAATGTATGCGTTGACAATGGTATCACCGGTGCTGCTATTGATGTTGACGTTACAAGTAGCGTGATTGTCGCCATAGCTATCCCGGTCGAAAATCCTGCCACCAATCGCAGGGCTGGAGTCGTTGGCTCCATCATCTGGGTAGGAAGGACTATCAGAACCAAAGGAGTTGATCGCATTTACGGTGCCGCCGGTAATGTTGATGGTTGTTGTGCTACCATTGTAACAGACAGCATTTCCAATTGCGGGAACATCATGGGAAGCAATAGCTGTAACATTGGCATTTTCTTCAATATTGATCGTGAGATCCCCGGCATCGCCACGATGTCCAGAACCGATGGCGCAACCAAGTTGATTGGTTTCTGCATGTACGGTGGCATTCCCGGAGATCGTAATCGTAGTGGGGAGGTTTTCATTACTCGTATTCAAACCGCCATCGCCAATGGCAGAACCATAAGTACCGTATGCTTCGACAACGGCGTGATCTTTAATCGTGATGCTGTTTCCGCCGCTGGCACCGCCGCCGATCGCGGCACCTTCTGAACCAGCAGCAGTAACATGGGCATTGCCCTTAATGCAGATGTTCTTGCCAGTACCACCGGGTCTGCCGCCGCCGCCAATGCCGCAACCGAGATTACGTCCACCAATGGCAGTGATATCGCCGCCGGTGATGGTAATGTTGGATGTATCACAAAGGCCTTCCCTACCACCGCCGCCGATGGCAGAGGCTTCTTCGTAGCCGCATGCCAGCAGCTTGCCGGTAGTGTCCGCATCCGTACCTTTTGCAGTACCATCATCGTTCACATCGTCCTTGATGGTCAGGGTGCCGGTGCCGTATTTGTCCGCTTTTTCGATGGCGGCGTGTGCCTCGCCCACCCAGCACTCAGTCAGAACGGTATTATCGCCGTCCAGCTCAAGGTTGGTATTGCCGTCGCCCTTTATTTCGATCGCACCGGACGTGGCATCGTTAGGGTCAACTTCAATGTGCACATTATCCAGGGTCACATTGGCGGTGTTGCCCTCTTTGGCGTCAATGGTGACGGTGTTGGAAGTGGTCTTGGTCTCGCCGGTGGTCTCGTCTTTGGTGGTCAGGACGATGTCGGGATCTTTGATGTTACGAATATCTTCTCCATTGTCATCCTTCACGCAGAGGTCTTTGTCCTTATCCGCCCACTGGGTGATACGCTGTTCGCCGCCCTCGGCAAGGATGTCCACACTGCCCTTGTTCAAATCGTAAGTGTCCGCAAACGCCGCTGTGGCGATGGACGAGACCATGGCCATCAGAGCCGCTGTGGACAGCACCCGCAAGGCAAGCTGTTGTTTCACATTTTTCCGCATTGCAAAACCCTCCAAACAAAAAAACTTGCAGAGACGTGAACGTTACCGGGAAGGATGCCGAAAACCGGCAAAGACCGGATTTCAGGGCAGAAAAACACATAGCCGTGCATTTTCATGCCCGGCGTCTCTTTACGGCACAAGTATAGTGCTGTGCCGTGGAGAATGTCAAGGCAAAATGCTGAATTTTCGGGGGTGGGGGTATGCAATTTTGTGAAACGAGCACAAAATGAGCCGAAAATTTGCGACAGAATGACAGGGCAAACCTGCACAAAAACCGGAAGCAGACGGAAAATAGGTCAAACCTGTACACAAAAAAGAACGACTTTACAGCAGTTTCAAAAGGTTTCGGGCAGGGGTTCGGGCGGAGCGGGCGAGGGCACCGCCCTGCGGAATGCAGGCAAGCGGAGGAGGGAGCATCTCCCGGCAAAACAAAAGAGCCTGCAAACGCACGCAGCGCGTTTGCAGGCTCTGGAAGCAGCGGTTACACCCGCGCCGCACCCTGATCCAGAATTTTATCGAACCGGGCAAAGAAGGTGATGGTAGTAATGGTGGCCGCCAGAATGTCGCTGACCGGCTCCGCCAGGAACACGCCGAACACCGGGTCTGCCACGAGATGCGGCAGAATAAAGATGAGCGGGATCAGCAGGATGATCTTGCGCAGGCAGGCCAGCAGCAGGCTGACCTTCGCCTGCCCCAGCGCCATAAAGCTCTGCTGGCAGGCGATCTGGAAGCCCATGGCAAAGATGCCGGCCATGTAAATGCGCATGGCCCAGGTGGTGTAGGAAATGAGTGCGGAATCGGAGGTGAAGATGCCTGCCACGGCCCCGGGTGCCAGCATCATGGCCAGCCAGAACAGGCAGGTGTATGCGCCGCACAGGGTCAGCTGGAACCGGAAAGCCTCCTTTACGCGGGGCTTTTTGCCGGCCCCGAAGTTGAAGCTCATCACCGGTTGGCCGCCCTGGCACACGCCCTGAATGGGCAGTGTGCACAGCTGGGAGGCACTGGTGATCACGGTCATGGCACCCACAGCCACGTCGCCGCCGTAGCGGGCCAGACTGGAGCTGAAGCTGATGGAGAGCAGACTCTCGGTGGAAAGCATCACAAAGGTGGAGATGCCCAGTGCCAGCACCGGCAGGATGACCTGCTTTTCCGGGCGCAGATAGTCCTTGCGCAGGCGCAGGATCGTCTTTTTGCCGGTGAGGAACCGCAGGATCCACGCCGCGCCCACAGCCTGACTGAGCACCGTGGCAATGGCTGCGCCCTGCACGCCCAGCCCGAACCCGAAGATGAGGATGGGGTCCAGAATGATGTTGATCACGGCACCGATCACGGTGGTGAGCATGCTGGTCTTGGCAAAGCCTTGGGTGGTGATGAAGGGATTCATGCCCAGCACCAGCAGCACGAACACCGAGCCGAGAATGTAGAGGCGGCTGTAGCTCAACGCATACGGCAGGGTGGCGTCACTGGCACCGAACAGCCGCAGCAGCGCGGGTGCACCCGCATAAAAGCCGATGGTCAGCACCACTGCAAAGAGCATCAGCACCGTAAAGCTGTTGGAGATGATCTTTTCGGCCTGCTGCCGGTCCCCCTGCCCCAGTGCAATGGCGGTGCGCGGTGCGCCGCCCGCACCCACCAGCATGGCGAACGCGTTCAGCAGCATGAGGATGGGGGTGAACAGTCCCACGCCGGTGAGCGCGGCTGCGCCGATGCCCTCAATGTGCCCGATGTAAATGCGGTCTACGATGTTGTACAGCAGGTTCACCACCTGCGCCACCACGGCAGGGATCATCAGCTGCAGCATCAGCTTTTTTACGCTGCCGGACCCCATGTCCTGTTTTGCCTGTGCCATGGAACAAAAACTCCTTTTGCTTCAAATTTGAACTATATCCTCTATATTATACTCAAAAACCGCAAAAAAGCCAGCCCTTTTTTGCAAAAACCTCTGCACCTCGCAAAAAATACCCCCAAAAAGGCCCGGCCTGCGCTGCAGACCGGGCCCGGCACCGGGGAGAAAAGTGTTGACGGAAGGAGACTTTTTTGCTATACTATATAAGGTTTATTCTGGACCGGGGCTGCCTCCCAAGGCAGGACAAAGCCCCTACACAGTCCGGAATTTCCGGCAAAAACATAACGTGGAGTAGTACTCAAGTGGTCGAAGAGGCGTGACTCGAAATCTCGTAGGCCCTGCAAGGGGCGCCAGGGTTCAAATCCCTGCTACTCCGCCAAGGTCACAGTTTCTCACGGAACTGTGACTTTTTATTTTACCGAAACAGCTGGATCAAATGTATAGGACCACCTTTCAGAGGCAAGCCCTCCGGCAGGGCTTTTGGGCACTGGCTCTCGGGGATCGTACCGGGTGAATTGCAAGGCTACCTCGAAACAAGCGATTCTGGCTGTCAGAAAAAGCTCCTTGGAAGCGAAGGCTTTCAGGGAGCTTTTTTGCTGCCGGGAGAGCACCCGGGCGGTTTTGCCAGTCAGACGCTTTCCAATAGGCTTGTCAGGGTGGAGGCAAAGGCTTCATCCTGCGCCTTTGTCCGCTTTGGGCTCCCCTTGGGGTGCTTCCCGGCACGAAGGAGCTTTTTGTTTTCGTACCGCCGCAGCATGAGGGCATCCATGTTGTCCGCAGTGTACTCCAAGCCGTTCTGGTTCAGCACTCTGGCACACCGGGCAAGGCACATACTCGCCAGTCCATAGTCCTGTGTCACAACCACATCGCCGGGTTTCACCCGGTTGACCAGCGCAAAGTCCACGCTGTCAGAACCTTTATCGAATACCAACGTCTGCGCACCCTCACGCTCGATTTGGTGAGCTGTGTCGCACAGGATGACGACCGGGATGCCGAACTGCTTTGCAATCTGCAAAGTCAGATCAACCACGGGACAACCATCGGCATCAATCAGAATATTCATCGCATATCCTCCATCGCCCATCGAAACGCCCTTGCTGTGCGCAGGTCGGCATCCTTGAAATGCCCGCCGCTGTTCCATTCAAGCGTGCAGTCTGCACCGCGCGCTATAAGCTGACTGTGCAGAGTGCGGATATTATCCCCCACCACAGCCATGACAGCGTTTTTCGTGTGTTCTTCCTTGTCGCCAAGGCTCAGATAAATGTGCTGTGCCTGTATCGGGTGCTGTTGCTCAAACTCCATCCAGCCCGGAAACCAAACAGAGGGAGAAGCGGCGGCGACACCGTAGAACAAATCGGTCTGGGTGGATACCCACAGTGCAAACAGCCCGGCCAGCGAGTAGCCACCCAGAATGATTTTGACGTTTTCCGGGAGATGAAACCGCTGCTCCAGTGTGGGAATGACCTGCTCCGTCAGAAAGCGCAGGGTGTCCCCAGCCTTGCCGCCGAAACCCTGCTTCCCCCACACGGCAGGAGACTTCCACGGAGAAAGTGCATCGTTCCAGCTTTCCACCGGGATGG
>UMJR01039640.1_pt1 | contig 21698 bp, 16 predicted proteins | sample 1966121 | NCBI WGS metagenome assembly UMJR01 (sample SAMEA4836155, study PRJEB28245) | human gut metagenome | biome: gut microbiome; material: fecal sample | place: Denmark | collected 2008
CACACTCAACGTTTGTCGTTGAAGATGGCCCAGTGGGGTGGCAGTTCGCCGAGGATGCGTTTGTCGTCGTCGGCCTCGCGCTGCTGCTCGGTGCGCATATCACCCGGTTCGAGTTTCACGCCGTCTGCATCGAAGCGCTCGGTTCCGTGGAACACGACGCGTTTGTGCTCGCGCCGCGTACGACGCGAGGCACTGTACGGCCTTGGCTCCGAAGCATCTGCGGCCACATGATCCCCGTCACCAGTAGTATCGCCGCTCATCGCACATCCCCGTAGATCTCGCCGATGCGCGACACGATCGCATCGACCTCCTTGTCCGGGTTGACGAATGCGCCGACACTCCACACGCTCATCACCGACCAGCCCAGCGACGCAAGGTCCTGCATCAGGCCGCGATGCCGTTCACGCGTGGACTGCACGCTCATGAACTGCGCGTCGTCGGTCAGCACGGCCAGCGCGAACGGCTTGTCGGGCAACCCGACGACCATCGGAATGTGCAGGCCGCGGTCGAACCCGTAGTCGACGGCGGCGTTCAGTCCGCGGGACCGCACGCGCTCCGCCAGATCATTGAACAGCACATTGTTCGACCGGGTGATGGTCACCGGACGCACCACGTGGTCGTCCAGCTGCTCCACCCAGCGCAGCATGGCATGCAGCAGCTGCGGTCCGGGCTGGTGAAGTCGCTCATCGTCCAGATCAGACTCGTCGAACGCCGAAACGATATCGAGATGGCGGTCGCACAGCGCCAGCGCATCCAGCAGCATGGCACGTCCGCCTTCGCCCTCCAGCACGCCGAACTGCTGCAGCAGACGCCCATGCACGGTCTTCGCGTAGCACAACGACAGAATCACGTCCGTCGACTGGGCCCCGGCGATCTCCGGCAGCGCGACGATGCGCACGTGGCACAGGAACTGCCCCATGGTCTTGTTCTTCGACGCCAGCGATTTCAGTTCCGCACCAAGTCGCGAACGGAATGCGTCAGTGAGCGTGACCACGGTCAGCGTGTAGCCGACCGGCACCACGTTGAAACTCGCCGCGCGTTCGGTGATGATGCGGACGACCTCATCGATCTCCTGCTGGCTGCTCTCGACCAATCCGGTGGCCATGACCGGTGTTCCGTTCGCCTCGACCTTGTGGAAGGCCACCCGGCCTTGCGACGGCTCGGTCGTGACGTCATAGCGCACCTCGCCATACCCTTGGGATTCCAGGAACGCGGCGAGCCTGGGCGCGCGCCGCACGGGGTGGGAGCGGACCTTCACGCTCGGCAGCAGCTCCATCAGCGCCTTCACGCTCGGCGAGGTCACGGTGGACCGGTGGGCCAGCACGGCCACTTGCTTCGCGCGGCAGACGATGGTCAGCAGCTGGATGGCCGGAATGTGCGCGGCCGCGTCGATGATTGCCACGTCGGCGAGGGTCGTCGGATCGGTGAGCGCGGCAAGCGTGGCCGGAGTCGCCACGATGATGGGCTTGGCCGCGGCCAGGATCTCGGGGTGGTCACGGCGTATCCGGCTGAGCGGGATGCGGGTCTTGCCGGCCAGCACCGTGTGCAGCTGGTTGGATTCCTGCGTGCGGGAGAACAGCATTTCACACAGGCGGCGCATGGATTCCTGCGCGACCATCGGACCGACCGAACGCACGTGTTCGGTGTCCACCTGCGCGAAACGATCCGCAGCGGACTGCAACGCCGACCCATCCTGATTGGAGATGATCGCGGACGCCCGCACGATGTTCTCGAACACCGTGGTCCACCATGCCAGCTGCAGTTCGGCATCCACCGATTCCACCGGCACACGGCGCGTGTGCAGGTCCTCGACCAGTTCGGTGAGCCCGGCCGTCTGGAATTCATGTTCGAGACGGCAGCGCTCCGGCAGTGTGTCCAGCGCGAGATGGTCGTCGAACAGCGCCTTCAGGCGTTCCTCGACGGCGACGAAATCCTGCGATTCCAGATCGCCGCCCTGCACGGTGGTGGACAGTACGGCGTCCAGCGCCGTCAGGTCGCGGGCCAGCTCCTCCTGCGTGGCGATGATGTCGTCGAGTTTGTTCGGCAGCACCGGCCACCCGCCGTGAGGCACGAACATGCGCCATTGCGCGGCCTGCTTGGCCACGACCTGCAGCGCATCGTGCAGGTTCTCGACCTGTGCGCCCACGCGCAGCAGGCTCTTGGCCTCCTTGATATGGCGGCGACGCTCCCAGAATCCGATAGTGGTGCCTTCGGCCTTGCGTTCGGCCTTGGACTTGCTCGACTCGATCATCGCGTCGATGTCGCGCTCGAAGATCTCCGGCTGGAACACGTCGAGCACGCGGCGCAGGTTCTTCAGCACCTGCACCTGACGGCCCCACTCCTGCGCGGTGTTCGGTATCGGGAACCCGCATGTCTGCACGGTGGACGACACCTGTTCACGGGTCAACGGCAGCAACTTGCGCAGCAGATCAACCACACGCTGGTAGACGGTCACAGCCTCGTCCTCGGACGTAATGGAGGCCTTGAACCAAGCGGTATCCTCCGGTCCGAGCGTGAATTCGCCGAGCTCGCCGGCACGCCTGAGCTTCGCCGCCCATTCGTCCAGATGACCGCCGATCTCACGCGCGGTCTCCTTGCGCAACCGCACTCGGGTGGCGGGATGCGCGGGCAACGTGGCGATTTCGGCGAGGTTCTGTATGGTCTGGTACGCGGACACGCCCCACTGCTTGTCGGTGCAGTGCAGGTCACCCAGGTACCGGGTGAGACGGGAACGCACGCCGACCAGCTCATCGGCGATCTGGTCGAACCGGGAGCTGGCGACGCCGGGCTGGAATCCGACCGCGGCGATCAGCTGATGGTCGATGCTGTCATTGCAGCGCTCGTCCGAGACGTCGAGCACTTGGCCGCTGAGCTCATTGGCGTTGATGGCCTGACGGAAACGACGCTTCTGATCGGCGATGCACGGCACGTACAGTACGCTGCGGCCGTTCATCACGCAGCGCGACGCGATGGCGGCGGCGTAATCGGCGGTGTCACGCCCGTTGACGACATCGACTCCGAGCGAATGCCCGGCTGCGACCATATCGGCCGCGTACCGCACGGCGTTGTCGACATCGCCGACTTCGAACTCGTTGTGCGGATCGGCGTCGAATGGGCTGAACGCAGGTGCGCCGGAGTCCTTGAGCGCTTCGGCGGCCTCCTTGCTGCCCGCGAGCGCGTCCAGCACCGTGTTGCCGGTCGCCCCCTCGGCCAGCGTATCGATGATGTGCTGGCTTTCGGCAAGAATCAGCGAGCCGGGCGACATGAAGCAGCCCAGGATAATCTGCCGCTCGATGGTGAAATCGGGGAACACCTTCTCCGCACGCTTGGTGATCGCCGCGAACACCGCGGACGTTTCGGGCGTGCCGCTCTCGTAGTTGGCGCCGTTGAACAGCTCCCGCTCGTCAAGTTCGACGTGCTGCTCGCGCATCACCGTCACGAACGCGGGGTTGAGCCGGACATGCCCGACGAACCGGATCACCGCCACATCGCCTTCATCCTGGGCGCTTTGCACGGATACCGGATACAGCAGCACCGGCATGGCACCGTCGTCCCATGTGGCGACTCCCACGGTGAGAGACAGTTCCGCGACGCCGCTGACGCGCAGTTTCGCGGCCTTCTCGTCAAGCACCCGCTCCAGTCGGCGGTTCGCCGCACGCAGCATGCCGTTGTCGCGAAACAGCAGATCCAGCGACGCGCGGCCTCCCGCGAACAGCTGGGCGATGCCGGAGGGATGCGCATGGGTCAAATCGAGCTTCGCCCCAAGCTGGTTGATGTCCTCCAACGGGGACGGCACCAATCCGGCGCGGTACTGCTCATGCCATTGACGCATGCGTTCCAGCGATTGGGGCGCCTGTTGCATGCTTTCGCTCATGACCCGACTCACTTCCCTACCGCTTTGCGGTAACTCTTGTAGCCCTCATTGTTCTCCAGCGCGGCGTCAATGTCCGCTTTGCCCTGATCTTCCAGCCAATTATAGAGGTCATCGTACAGCAATGGATTCATGGCAAGGAACGGCAGCAGCTCTTCGCAATTCGCGATGGCGAACTGCTCGGTGTAGTCTTCCGTGGTCTTCGCCTGGTCAGAGGTGTACCCGTTAACTTCGATTTTCGGTTCAGCGGCGGCAAGCCTGCCTTTCGACACGAGCTCGAACACCGATCCCGGCTCGAATGCGGGTCGGAACGAACCGGTCGAGTCCGCCTCGTCGTCGTTCGGCTGCGCGAACCGGCGGTGCTCTTCCGGAATCTCCCCGTGGGCGGTGTCCGTATCGGCTTTCACGACGCCGTCGCCTGCCACGGCGCCGGCGGTGACTTCCACACCGGCCGCGTTGGCTGCGACCTCGTTCACCGCCTGACGGATGTCATCGTGCGCCTCCTGATCGGATGACGCCTGCTGGAATCGGTCGTCGGACGGCTGTCCGTTCGCCAACTGATCCGCCTGCTCTGCGGGCGCGGTGGACTGCCCGGCCTCTTCGCTGTCCTCGGCGAGCGCGTCGGCGAACAGGTCGCGGGGCAACGCCACCGCCGGCTTAGCATCGGCCACGTTCAACGGCATGGAATCGGGCTCGCTCGGCTCATCGTTGGTCTGCGATTGGGCCGCGGTCACTACAGAATCAGATACAGCGGAATCAGCCGGTACCGTATCCGCGGCGGACTCGGATGCCACGGTTCCAGAAGTCACGGTTTCAGGCGATGCCGTATCGGATGTCGCAGTCTCAGTGGATACGGCCGCGTCCGCGGCATCAACGGCACCCGCAGGCGCCGCATTCTCGGAGGACTCGGCGGCTTCCGGAACCTTGGCCTCGGCATCGCTCTCAGCAGCGTCGGCCTCAGCCGGCGACACGGTTTTGGCCAGCACCGCGGCCTCAACGGGCATGGCAGCATCCGACGAAACGGCAAGCTCCGAATCCGGCTCAGCGGCGCCGGCCGCGGAATCCGCCTCCAATCCATCCGCCGTGGTCGTCTTCTGCGGCGGGAACGTCTGCGATGCGGCGGCATTCAGCTCACCGACACGCTTGCGCACGGTGGCAGCGCTGATCGCGGCGGTAGGTTCCCCGGCACGCAGGTCAAGAATGTCATCCACCGACATGTCGGCCACATCCGGCTCCTGCTTGACGGTCTCCAAAGCGTATCCGAACAGGTCGGGCACGACGAACGTATCGCTCACCGGCTGCTCCACACGAATGAAATCGACGGGGACATCGCCGAATTGCAGGCGCATCGGTGAAGTCGGCAGCAGGAAATCGACGTTCGGCGGCAGACGCATGAGATCGCCATTGCCCCGCACCACATATGACCCGTTGGTCGAGCCCAGATCGCGCACGGTGCCGCCACCGTTCTGACTCACCGCGAAGGTCGCATGGCGTTTCGACATGGACCGCGTGCCGTCCGCTATCTCCAGGCGTTCGGTGCCGTCATCGGGCAACGGCCGCAACGGCTTGCGCCCGATTTCGATGCTGTCTCCCGGCTTCACGGTTTTCTGATCGATGCCATCGATTCTCACCGTCCACTGCTGTATCGTCCGCTGATCGCCAGTCACGTGCCGCCCTTCCTTTCACGCTCGTTCGCATACTATGTGCCATTGTGTCATGTCCCGCTGTGTTTTCAGGGATTGATGACCGATGAATTGACAACATTATCGCATTGATGCCGGTATTTCGGATTGTAGCGCACACCGGTGCGGAACGCCCATGTCAGGCCGTGTCAGGCGTTCACAGAAGCGGTCTCGGCTCCGGTGCGAGGACCGCCGCATACGCGCAGACCCTGCGGCCGCGTGTGCGACAGCAGGGTCTGTGCAAAGCTGCAATGCGCGGGTTTCACTCCCGCGATCATTACTTGAGCTCGACGGTGGCGCCAGCCTCTTCCAGCTGAGCCTTGGCCTTCTCGGCGTCTTCCTTCTTGGCCTTCTCCAGGATGGCCTTCGGAGCGCCATCAACCATGGCCTTGGCGTCAGCCAGACCAGCGTTGGTGATGGCCTTGACAGCCTTGATGACCTGGATCTTCTTGTCGCCGACAGCGGTCAGGACGACGTCGAACTCGGTCTTCTCTTCCTCTTCGGCGGCAGCGCCGGCAGCCGGAGCGGCAACGGCGACGGCGGCCGGAGCGGCAGCCTCGACGTCGAACTTCTCTTCGAAGGCCTTGACGAACTCGGAGAGCTCGACGAGGGTCATTTCACCGAAAGCTTCCAGCAGCTCTTCGTTGGTGTACTTAGCCATGATGGCTTCCTTTCATTCTGGCGGCGGCCTTCAGCGATTGCCGTCCGCCTGATGTGTGTTGTTTTCCGATTGTGGTTCATGCGGCAAGCCGCATGAGAATCAAGCTGCCTTTTCCTGCTTCTCGCGCAGAGCGTCGATCGTACGCACGGCCTTGGTAGGCACAGCGACGAACAGGTATGCGGCCTTGGCGGTCGTGGCCTTGAGGTCGCCTGCGAACTTGGAGAGCAGCTGCGGACGGGACATCATGTCCGCCAGCTTGGTAGCACCCTCGCCGTCGTAGACGGTGCCGTCGGCATAACCGCCCGAGATAACGAGAGCCTTGTTGGTCTTGGCAAAGTCACGCAGCGTCTTCGCAGCCTCAATGAAGTCGCCCTTCACGAAGGTGATGGCGGTCGGGCCCTTGAGCAGGTCGTCAAGACCCTCAATGCCCGCTTCCTTGGCGGCGATGCGCGCCAGCGTGTTCTTAGCCACAGTGTAGGAAGTATCGCGGCCTAGCTTTTCGCGCAGTTCGGAAACCTGCGGAACGGTAAGCCCGCGGTACTCAGTCAGGTAGACAGCGTCGGCGTTACGGAACTGTTCCGTAAGCTGAGCGACTACCGCTTCCTTTTCGGGCCTCTTCATGGCGTTCCTTCCTAGATCGGCCATTGATCCTGCGAAGTCCCGCGCACCCTGCCAGGGCAATAAAAAAGCCCTGCGCACAGGCAGAGCAACATACAACCGTTTCCGGCGAGCCGTATTACGGGCACATATTTCTCAACCTGCGCTGGCTTGGCGAACCAAACTTCGTGAGTGCTTGCACACTCCAACCAACGGTCTGTGGTTTACAAGTCATATAGAATACGGCCGCGAGCGGACACCTTCAACCCGGGCGTGTCGCGACCGTCCGCCCAGCACGAGCGCCACTCCGGTAATGCCCGCCGACAGCATGGCTATGATGGCCACGACGGCATCGGAGCCGCGCAGGGCATCCCGTTTCCCGTTGCCATCGGACGAATCGCCGGCGTTCCCGGCGGTGGTACCCTGCGAGGTAAGGCCGAATTCCACGCCGGCTCTTTTCGTGGCGCCGTTCTCCGTCTCGTTTGCGATGACCCGTTCCCTTCCGGTGGAGCCGATGATCTGCGCCGACCGGTGCATGACGCCTGCGATCTGCTCGGCGAGGAACCGGTACCCGTCGTCGTTGAAGTGAACGCCGTCGGCGTCATACAGCTGCCGCCGGTTCGCGGTCGCCGCGTACAGGTCGATGGTGTTCCAACGCTCGTCACGGATCAGCGACTCCTGTACGGGATGTAACCTGTTCACGGAGTTGACGGAGACATATTTGGTACCGGGGGCGACCCGGTATGAGTGCGGTGAACTCGCGAAATACACGACCGGTCGGCTGGCGAGATCCCGGTACACCCTCACCAGCTCCTTCGCCCCGGTCCTGTACAGTGTCTCGTTCCAGTAGGCGTCCTTGGAATCGTTGGTGCCGAGCATGATGATGACGATATCGGGGGCGAACTCCTTGCTCTGCCGGAATTCGGCCGAATCCCAATATGACCAGCCCGTGCCCCGCAGCAGCGTGTCACCAGCGGCGCCGAAATTGCGCACGTCATAGCCACTGCCGAGGATGCGGCCGAGCCACGCCGGATATGCGGTGTCGCCTTTCTTGCCGCCACTGGATTTGGAGCCGTCCGTAAGGCTGTCGCCCACGCATGCGACCTTGATGGGCGCGGCTGCGTGCGCTTCTCCCTCGCACGGCACCATAACCGCCAATAAGGTCAACGTCAGCACGGCGAGCGCCGCGGCGAGTAGACGGAACGGCGAATTGCGATGAATCACACGGTTCCTCATGTCGCAGACCTCGCTATCCCTTCACGGCGCCAAGCATTATCAACGCCACGCTGCCAATACCATAAGTTTCTCACGGCAATCGTGGCCATAAGTGAGGATTTGCCAGCGAAGACCTATGCGGCTCGCGTCGGTCCGGAATGTTGACTAAACAGGCGGCATTCCATCGCGACACGCCCGGAGTGCTCAGCAAGATCGGCATGCCGAATTTCATGAAACGCCGCCATGGAGCCGATTCCCGCAAACGCACGCGACGATTGTGCTACGCACTCCGGGCGTGTCGTGGTCGGAGGCTGCAAATAATCGGCCCGCCGGACGAAAATTCTCCGTCCGACGGGCCGACCGCCCCATGTCGTCTCAGCGCTTGGCCAGTGCGAGCGCCGCACCGGCCATGAGCGTCAGGGCCGCGGCGGCGATCGGAACGATGCCGGCACCGGTGGCGCTCAGCCCGCCCTTCTTGCCGGTATCGGGCTTGGTCTCGTCGCCCTTGCCCGGCTTGCCGGGATCGGGCTTGCCGCCGTCGTCAGGCTTGCCGTCACCCGCGCCGGGCTTGCCACCATCACCCGGTCCGGGCTTGTCACCGTCATCCTTGGCCTTCAGCCCGTCGACGGCCGCATTCAGACTTGCGAGCGCAGCGTCAATCTCGGCCTGCGTCGCATCAGGATCGGCGGAGACCTTCTCGGCTGCGGCAAGCGCATCACGCACCGCCCGGACGGACTCATCCGTATACCCACCCAGATCCTTGGCCTTGACCTGCGCGATCACGGCGTTCAGCTCGTCCTTGCTCACCTTGCCGGGATCGGGATCCGGCGTCTCGGCGGGCTTCAGCCCGTCGATGGCCGCATCGATGGCGGCGGCGAGCGCGTCAACCTGCGCCTGTTGCAGGGATTCGTCGGCGTCTCCGGCCTTCGCGGCCTTCACTGCGGCATCCATCTTCGCCCACGAGTCAGCCGTGTAGTCGGCCGCATTCAGCGCCTCTGCCCGCTTGATTGCCGCCTTCAGTCCGCTGCGGTCGATGAGACCGTTCGCGTATTCGACCTCGCCAAGCTTGAACTTCGCCTGCTTGATATAGCAGCGGTCGGTGGTGACGCCGCCGGGCCAGTTCTGCGAGAATTCCTTGTCCCAGTGACCGTACGTGTCCATGATGAACGTACCGTCGTCGAGCACCGCTACGCCCGCGTAGCCGGTGTCGCCCGACTTCGCGTTGCTCGTCCAGTCCTCGGCCAGCAGGATGCGGTATTCGCCGTCCTCCTGGTTAATGAGCTGGTCGTAGGTGCCGACCCAGGCCACCCAGTCGCCGGCGTTCCAGTCGTTGCCGCCGTCGAACCGGTTGTTGCCGTTGAGATCGTAGTTGATCTCGCGGAACGTGACCAGCAGACGGCCGGAAATCGGATCGTAGGCAATCTTGTGCCGTTCGCCCGCCAGCGAGCCGGGCAGATCCATCGGCTTGCTCCACGTCTCGCCCTCATCATCGGAGTAGATCAGTGTCGCCGGGTTGTTGTGCGACTGGCTGCGCGCCAGACCGATGATCCGCTTGCCGTCGGGAGAACGGAACATGCCGATCTCGCACATCTGGTATGCGCTTTCGATGCTGCGCCATTGCGCAAGATACGGCTCCGATTCGCTCCACTGCTCGTCGCCGTTCTCGTCGAAGGTGAGGTACGTCCTGAAATTGACGTACGCGTAGTTGTGGTAGACGCCCATCCATTTCTGGATGTCGTTGCCGTCGGAGTCCTTGAGCTGCACGAGACTCGCCATGGCGACGATGGCGTCGTTGTTGGCGTTGTCGTACGTGCGGTTGGACTGCCAGTGCCGGTATTCGGTCCAGGTCTCACCGTTGTCGTCGGAATACGATGTGTTCCATCCGTACCTGTTGCCGGCGGAGTCGGTACCCCAGCCCGGGCAGGCGGTGATCATCATGATGCGTTCGGTGCCGTCGGCCAGGTTGAGCACGTACAGGGTCGGCGTCTCCTGCGAACCGGCCCACGACGCGGGGATGTCGGTCTTGCGCGTCCAGGTGGCGCCGTCGTCGTCGCTGATCTTCATGATCAACGGTCCCTTACCGTGCCCTTGCGGGAACGAGGTGATCAGACGGCCGCTCTTCGTGCGGATCATGTCGGGCTGGCCGAAGTACTGGTTGGACGTGTCGAGTGACTTGTGCACGTCCGTGACCTTCGTCTGGTCGAGCTTGTACTGCGGCAGCGTGTTCTTGATGGTGAGTTCGCGGCTCACGTTGACGGTCACCATGTCGGTGAATCCACCTCCCCGGACGGTAATGACCGCCGTTCCGCGGGACACTCCGGTAACGGTGCCGGAGGCGTCGACCTTGGCGATGGTCGGGTCGCTCGACTCGAACGTGACTGTACCATCGCCGTCGCCGCCCTGCAGGTTGGCGACGATGGTGTACGTCCCGCCGATGTACATATCGGTCTCATGCTCGGCGAGGTTGAGACCGGGCAGCAGCATGCCGGCCGCGATCTCGGTGTCGGAGAGCACGCGCTTGTAGATCTTCACCTCGTCGATCAGGCCAGTGAAGCCGGGGCCGCCGATCACGTCGATCGGGGCGACGACATCGTGCATCTTCGTCCACGTGTTCGTCGCGCCGATCTTCATGCCGTTGACGTACATGGTCAGTCCGGCTGCCTTGTCCTGAGTCCACGCGATGTAATACCACGTGCCCGGCTGGAAGTCGTACCGGAAGGTGAGCACGTCGCCGCTGGCGGTGCCGACACGGAAGCCGGATTCGCGGTCGGCGTCCATCTTGAGGTCGGCCGAGTACTTGCCGTCCGCGCTCGTCATCACGGCCGAGCGGCCGGTGAGTTCGGCGTCGGAACGCACCCAGTAGCCGATCGTCCACGGATCCGTCTTCGCGATGTCGTTGCCGCCGGCCAGGGTCACGCCTTTGCCGTCCGTGACCTTGAGCGCCTTGCCGGACTTGCCGTCAACGTATTGCGCCGTGGCGTCGGCGGTGCCGTTGCGGGTGCCCCAGGAGTCGTTGGCGTTCGAGTTGTCGAACGAGTAGTAGTGCAGCCCCTGCGCCACGACCTGTGGCGTCACGGTGAGGGTGATGCTCGCCGATTTCGTCGGGTCGGCCTTGGATGTGGCGGTGATTGTGGTGGAGCCCACGCCGGCGGCGGTCACCACGCCCTTGGCGGATACCGTGGCGACGCCGGTCTTGGACGAGCGCCATGTCACGGACGCGTTCAGCAGGTTCGCCGGCTTGAGTGTCGCGGTCAGCTGCTTCGCCGTGCCCAGCATGATCTCCTGGTCGCCGCCGTCGATGGCAACGGATTCCACCGTGCTCGTGCCTTGCGCCTTGAGGGATATGTACTTGTCGGTGAGCGTGTCGAGGTCACCCTTGAATCCGCTCATCTCATTGGCAAGCTGTGTGACCTGCGCGGCGGTCAGATACGAGTGCGAGGTCGTCACCGTCGTTCTGATCTTCGCGTACATCGCGTCGGCATCGGCCTGCAACGAGGGGATCTCGGTGACCATGAGCCTGATCTTGTTCACGTCGCGCACGCCCTCGGCGATGCGCTCCAGGCGCACGGACGACTTGGACACCTTGTCTCCGCTCTTCTCGCTCGGATAAATCAGGAACGGGTCGCCGGGCTCGAAGGCGTTGTGCGTGGCGTCGTTGAGCGGGTCGGCCACCCATGCGTCGTACGCCCAGCGCAGGAAGCCGCTGGTCTGCTCGCCCGCGTTGACCACCGACCAGTAGCTTTCGACCGGGGCGGACAGCGAGAAGTTGCCGGGCTCATGCTCGGTGCAGGAGTACAGCGTGGTGCGAAGGCCCTTTGCCTCACGCGCCTCGATCAGCCGGGTGAAGTCGGTGGGATGGGCCGCCGCCGCGGTGTCGCCGACGTTCAGGTCGGTGACGCGCAGCGCCAGGTCGAACTTGTTGACGAAGCCGTCCATCGCGCCGGCGGTCTTCAACGGCACGTCGTGGATATTCCGTATCGAGTCGATCAGGTCGAACGCGTCGGCGCTGAAGCCGCGCTCGTCGATGCCGATGTACGACTCATCGAACCAGCCCTTGTCCATCAGATGCTCGATGAGCTTGCGCAGGAAGTCGGTCCACACGCTCCTCCAGCGCTCGGATCCGACCGTGTATTTCTCGGACTTCATCGTCCCGTTCTCCCAGTACGTGAAGTTGCCGTGCCAGGGCGCGATGCTGTATATCACGATCTTGTCGCCGATGCCGAGTCCCTTGTTGAACGTCACCCACTTGTCGAAGTCGGTGAAGTCGTAGGTGAACCCGCCCCCGCTCTTGGTCCACTTCACCATCGACGGGTAGTGGATGGCGTTGGCGCTGTAGGTCTGGCCGGACCATGCGTCCTCGTTGATGGTGGTTGTGATGGCGTGGCCGCCGATGGACTTGTACAGTTCCATGCTTGATCTGAGGATCTGCAGGTGCTCGTCCGAGAACGGGGTGACGCCGTAGTATTCCGCGGAGGAATACGGGTACTGCCACAGTTCCACGTCGAAGTTCTTCTCATACTCTGCCGGATCAGGCAGCGTAGCGGCCTTCACCTCGATGGTGTAGGTGAATGTGAGCGGCGTTTCCATCCCGTCTGCGGTGGCGGTCAGCGTGGTGGTGTAGGTGCCGGCCTTGGCGTCCTTCGGTATGGCGAACGATACCCAGATGTTCTGCACCTGATTGGCCTTCACCGTGATCGGGCCGCTTTGGTAGAGGATGTCGTTGCTTTCGGAGCGGTTGGTCTCGGTGGCGGCGGGCACCTCGCGGTTCGGGTCTCCGTAGCCGAGATAGCTGCCGTTGTATGCCCTGGTGGACTTGATGAACGTGGCCGTGACGTTGCTTTTGGCGATGACGTCGCCGCCCTGCGACGTCAGGTCGTTTGCGGTGACCGTCAGGTTCGAGACGGTGGTGCCGACCGCGGCGAGCGAGATCTCGCTGTTGACCTTGTCGTTCTTCCATGCTTTCAGCGCCCGGTTGTTCGTCGTGAGGGCCTTCACCTCGTCGAACCGCTTCTGCGTGTATTGCGTATCGGGGTCCACGATGCCGCCGGTCAGGTTCGGTGCCATCCTGGCGACGGTGACGTCGACGATCTTGCTGATGCCGGCCGCAGTCGAGGCCACGGTGATGGCGGTGGCTCCCGGCGCGACCGCGGTGACCGTGCCATCTGCGCCGACTGTGGCGACACTCGTGTCGCCGCTCGTGTAGGTCATGTCATCGATGGTCGCGTAATCGGGCGCCACCGTATACGAGATCCGCTTGCTGTCGCCAACGCCCAGCGTCATCGAGGTCGTGTCGAGTGTGACGCCGGTGACCACGTACGGCTGATGGGTCACGACGACCTTGGCGCAGTCGATCAGCGCGTTCGTGGAATTCGTGTCCCGCTCGCCTGTGGCCACCGCCTTGAACACGTGCTCACCTTCGTCAAGCCCGGTGAACGACGCGATTTTCGTCTCGTTGATGTTGGAGGCGTTGTACAGGCTGTACGTGCCTTTTTCCGCTCCGTCAATATAGTATTTCACCTTGCCCATGGGCCTGTTCTTGCCTGCATAGACGTCGATTGCGCTGCCGAAGAATCGGACCGTATACCAGATGTCCTCCGCCGGGAGGCTGTCGGATGGCGCCTTGGACCACGTATGCACGTCGTTGCCCGGATCCCAGGCGTTGTCGGCGAACGTGAAGTAGTTGCCGTCGCCGGTGATCTTGGTGTGCGAGATGGTGGTGGTCTGCACGGGCTCGACGGCCTGCGCCCGCATCCCCGCGAAATGGGGGCCCATGACCGTCGCCAGCATCATGGATACCGTGGCGATCACGGCGGCGGCAGGTCTCCATGGAGAGCCACGACCGCGCAACCACATAGATATTCTTCGGTTCATTTATGGACATCCTTTCTTTCACCTTTGAAAATCGGCCACCCTATTGTGTCCCAGCCTTTATCTTTGCCAGCTGTTTCTGATTGTCCAGTATGCCAATCGCGACCTTGCGCTCAGCATCCACTCAGTCTATGTGTTATGAAAGACAACGGCCTCGATCTTATCAGGACACAAGCTTGGCGAGATCGTTGCCGTATTCGCCGAGCCTCGGCAGGTCGACCTCGCGCCCGTTGAACGGCTCCTGCTGCCATGAGCTGTAGGAGCATGTCACCGTGACGTCCTTGCCGCGCCGGTACTGGCTGTCGAGCAGCTGGCCGCTGATGCAGATCTCGCAGGCCACGATCTGATCGTCGTCTGCGGACGGATCGCCGCTCACCGTCAACATCATCGTCGCGACGGGTGGTATAGGGCAGTCCGTTCTGTCCCTTACATCCATCGTATTGCCGAGAGAGCAAACACCCAAGACGGCACGATACGAATCCCGGCCCCCGCTGGAAAACCAACGGGGGCCGGGATTCAAGGCAGGGCAGATGCCATTACAGCACTGCCAGCAGGATGAAGTTGAGGATGAAGAGCAGCGAGACAATCCAGATGATCGGGTGAACGCTCTTGGCTTCCTTCTTGCAGGTCTTGACGATGCAGTAGGTGATGAAGCCGGCGGCGATGCCGTAGCTGATCGAATACGCGAGCGCCATGAACACGGCGGCGAAGAACGCCGGAATCGCCTCGGAAATGTCGCTCCACTCGATCTCCTTGAGGCTGGAGGCCATCATGCAGCCGACGATGACCAGCACGCCGGCCGTCGCTGCGGACGGCACCGCGGAGATCACCGGGGACAGGAAGATCGACAGCGCAAAGCAGATGGACACGACCACGGAGGTCAGACCGGTGCGGCCGCCCGCCGCGATGCCCGCGGAAGACTCGACGTAGGTGGTGGTGTTCGAGGTGCCGCAGATCGCGCCGATGGAGGTGGCGATCGAGTCGGCGAACAGGGCGCGATCCAGCTTGGAGGAGAAGCCCTTGCCGTCCTCCATGTGCTTCATGTCGTCATCGGAGAAGATGCCGGTGCGGCGGCCGGTGCCGATGAACGTGCCGAGCGTGTCGAACGTGTCGGACATCGAGAACGCGAAGATCGTGACCAGCACGAGCGGCAGTTTGGATACGTCGGAGAACAGCGCCGGGAAGCCATCGGCGCTGAAGATCACGCCGAAGGTCTGCGGCAGCTGGGCGAACGTGTCGGAGATGGACACGGAGTTGGACATGCTGGTCAGGCCCATCGGGATGCCGATGATCGCGGTGATGACGATGGTCAGCAGCATACCGCCCTTGAGCTTGAGCACGGTGAACACGATGGCGAACAGCAGGCCGATCAGGAACAGCCACAGGGTCGGGGTGTTCAGCGTGGCCAGACCAGGCGTGGCGCCGGTGGCCAGGCCCTTGCCGGCGGCCTTGGTGTCCTTCGGGGTGAAGGTGACGAGGTTGACGTTGAGCATGCCGACGTAGGCGACGAATATGCCGATGCCGCCACCGATGGCGTTCTGCAGCATGGGCGGGATCGCCTCGATGATCATCTTGCGGATCTTGGTGACGGTGATGATGATGTTGATGAGGCCGCACAGGAACACCATGCACAGTGTCTCCTGCCACGTGAACTTCAGACCGAAGCACACCGTGTAGGTGAAGAACGCGTTGAGACCCATGCCGGCCGCCTGCGCGTACGGCACATTGGCGAACAGGCCCATGACGAGCGTGCCGATGATGGCCGCGATGATCGTTGCCAGGAACACGCCGCCCCACGGCATGCCGGTCTGGTGCAGGATCTGCGGATTGACGACGATGATGTAGCTCATCGCGAAGAACGTGGTGAGGCCGGCCACGATCTCCGTGGACACGGTCGTGCCGTTCTCCTTCAAATGGAAGAACTTCTCCATACTTTCTCTGCTTCCTTGAATGTGCGAGGCCATCCGGCCTCGGCGAGACAAACTGCTATTCGCCCGGTTTCCCGAACACGCCCACCATAACATCTTCATAAGTCATGGATGTTATGGTGTCGGACGGCCTGTGGATATATGTGGATAACCCGTTCTCCATCCACATATCCACAGAAATCCCGCCGTCGGTGGCGCGCGGGCCCCCGACCCGCTAGCGTTGCGCCCATGAACGATTACGAACCGATACCGGGCGAGCCGACAGCCACCATGTTCCAGTCATTGGAACAGATTAGGCGGCAGACTCTGCAACGCTGCACCGCCACGGTAGGGCAGTCCGACCGCCAGCTGCTCTTCGGCATGACCACCGCTCTGGAACTGCAAGGCGTGCCGGTGCCCTCCCACTGCAATCTCGACACGGCCGCGCTGCATGTCACGGTGCGGACGCGCTCCGGCAGGCCTCATATTCGACCGTTGAAATCCGTCCCGGTCATTGTCCACATCTGGAGCCATTGCACTCCGCAATCACTCATCCACATATCGAATGGCGTGCACGCATTGCACGTGTTTCATGTGTGGGCGCAGCTGTCCCCATATCTTTCGACAGAGGATCTTGTTGTGCTCGGAGATTCCATTCTCGCGATGCTGGTGCGCAATGGCGCGCCGGACGCGGACAAATTGTATCTGGAGTTGCAGCGTTTCATAAAAGAGATGCCGCCGTTCCGAGGAAAAAGCATTTGCAGGCAAGCCATGACACTGGTACGCCCCAATGTATGGTCTCCCGCCGAAAGCTCGCTACGGCTGGGCGTTCAACGCCACGGAATACCGGATGGACGATGCAATGTCGTGGTTCCTGGAATCACCTTTCGTTCAGGAGCAGCCATTTCGCTGGACATCGCATGGGTCGAGTTCAAGGTCGGAGTGGAATATGACGGCGATCATCATCGAACGGATAAGGTCCAGTGGCGCCGAGACAACGAAAAAAGGGAACGGTTGCGGGCCCACGGCTGGATATTAATCATCGTGACCGCTCAAAATCTGATTGACGAGATGTCGATTGCGGAACTGGCCCTGCGTATAGCAAGACGGCTCGCCGAGCGCGGAGCGACGATAGAATTCGAGGTCATCGCAATCAGCCTTGAGGAACTGGCGAGGAAGCACGGGTATCGGTATGACCGAAGACGATAGGCGTCGAATCATGCTATGACCGGGAACAACGCGAACGTTCTCGGGTGGAGCGGAGCGTGACAGTCAAGAATGTCGTTGTACAACATCTGCAAAATCGTACAACGCGGCTGTTGTACAGCGCCTACCTTGTACAACGCGGCTGTTGTACAAGGTAGCTACTACCCAAAAACGCGGAATAGAGCCATTCTGGTTTATTGATTCGGATACGACCGCAGGACAACGCCCGCAAAACAACAAAATGCGGCAGTTGTCCAGCATCGCCGTCGCTTCTTCTATTCCGGAGCTCCCCCTCACAAACGCGAAGACCCCGCGCGGAGGCGGGGTCTTGTGGCGATGGACGCGCGGGCGGACGCAGCGCATGCGATCCGCCAGCGCGCCGCCGATCAGCCGAAACGACCGGAGATGTAGCGCTCGGCTTCGGCGTTCTGGGGGTTGTTGAACATCGTGGTGGTGTCCGCGAAGTACTCCAGGTGGCCGGGCTCGCCGACGGCCTTCAGGTTGAAGAAGGCGGTGTAATCGGCGATACGGGCGGCCTGCTGCATGTTGTGGGTCACGATCACGATCGTGTAGTCGCCCTTGAGCTCGTTGATCAGGTCCTCGACGGCCAACGTCGAGATCGGGTCGAGCGCGGAGCACGGCTCGTCCATCAGCAGCACCTGCGGGTGCACGGCCACGGCGCGGGCGATGCACAGACGCTGCTGCTGACCGCCGGACAGGCCGATGCCCGGGTTGTCGAGACGGTCCTTGACCTCTTCCCACAGGTTGGCGCCCTTGAGCGCCCACTCGACCAGGTCGTCGGCGTCGGACTTGGAGATGCGGCGGTTGTTCAGGCGCACGCCGGCGAGCACGTTCTCACGAATCGTCATCGTGGGGAACGGGTTCGGGCGCTGGAACACCATGCCGACATCGCGGCGCACGGCGACGGGGTCCACGTCCTTGGCATACAGGTTCTTGCCTTCGAGCTCGACCTCACCCTTGACGTGGGCGCCGGGGATGATCTCGTGCATGCGGTCGAGGGTGCGCAGCACCGTGGACTTGCCGCAGCCGGACGGTCCGATGAACGCGGTGACCTTGTTGGGTTCGATGTTGATGTTGACATCCTCCACGGCCAGGAAGTCGCCGTAGTAGATGTTCAGATGTTTGACGTCAATGCGTTGTCCCATATGAATTCCTTTATTGATGTATATACAGTGTACGGCGGCTTACCGTTCGGACTTCACGGCGAAGACGCGAGCCACGACACGACCGATGAGGTTGAGGATCAGCACGATGATGATCAGCACCAGGGCGGCGGCCCAGGAGCGTTCCATCGGGATCGTGGTGACGCAGGAGGAGCCGGCGTTGGGCGGGCAGTTGGCACGCAGCTTGCTGTATTCCTGGTAGACGAACACGGGAAGCGTGGTCATCTCGCCGTTGAACAGGTTCACGTTGGTGAACGTCGCGTAGCCTGCGGTCATCAGCAGCGGCGCGGTCTCGCCGATCACTCGCGCGATGGCCAGGATGACGCCGGAGACGATGCCGGGCAGGGCGGTGCGCAGCACGATCTTGCAGATGGTGCGCTGCTTGGAAACGCCCAGCGCGTACGAGGCCTCACGCAGGTCGCCGGGCACGACCTTCAGCATCTCCTCACTGGTCTTGACGACGGTCGGGATCATCAGCAGCGAAAGCGCGACGGAGCCTTCGAAGCCGCTGATGGTGCCGGGGCCGCCGATGAGCGAGAACATCGAGTAGGCGAACAGACCGGCGACGATGGACGGGATGCCGCTCATCACGTCGACCAGCAGGCCGATGGACTTGGCGAGCTTGTTGCCGCGGGCCGCGTACTCGATCAGGTAGACCGCGCACATCAGGCCGACCGGCACGGAGATGACCATGGCGCCCAGGGTGATCTCCAACGTGCCGATGATGGCGTGCAGCACGCCGCCGTATCCGCCGGAGGGCGTCTGGCTGCCGCCGACGACGCCGGACATGTTGTACGAAAGGAAGTTGAGGTTCAGTCGCTTGATGCCGTTGGCGACGGTCGTCCACAGCACGGAGATCAGCGGGATGCACGCGATGATGAAGGCGAGGCAGATCAGGCTCTTCATGAAGACGTCCTTGCGCTTGCGGGACGCGGCGAAGGAACGGCTGGTCTTGAACCGGTCGAAGTCGATGTCGGGCAGTTGCTTGTCGTTGCGTGCGGCGGGCGTCTTCTTCACGGCGTTCGCGTCGACGCTGATGGTGCTCTTTACAGTTGCTTCACTCATCATGCGCTCGCTTTCTCGGTGATCTTACGGGCGACGAAGTTCACGAGGAACGTGATAACGAACAGCACGAGGCCGGTGCCGATCAGCACGGGCACGCCGATGTTCGGGTCGGCTTCCGGGTATTGCGCCGCGATGTTCGCCGCGATGGTCTGGTTCTGGGATGCCCGCAGCAGCTTGATCGAGTACGTCAGGCCGGGGGAAAGAATCATGAGGACGGCCATGGTCTCGCCGAGTGCGCGGCCCAGGCCGAGCATGGATGCGGAGACGATGCCGGACTTGCCGAACGGCAGCACGGCCAGCTTGATCATCTCCCACTTGGTGGCGCCCAGGCCGATGGCCGCCTCCTCCTGCAGACGCGGGGTCTGCATGAAGATGTCGCGCGACACCGAGGTGATGATCGGCAGGATCATGACGGCCAGCACGACGGCGACCGTGGCGACGGTTCGCGAGGGGCTGTCGGCGACCGACGGGTCATTGAGCGATCCATCGAAGATGTAGGTCCACCTCAGGTACTTCGCGAACCAGTTCCACACCGGCTGGATGGCCGGCACCAGAATCAGGCCGCCCCACAGGCCGTAGATGACGGACGGGATGGCGGCGAGCAGGTCGACCACGTAGCTCAGCGCGGTCGCCAGCTTCTTGGGTGCGTAATGCGAGATGAACAGGGCGATGCCGATCGAGATGAAAAACGCGATGATCAGCGACAGCGCGGAGACAAGCACCGTGCCGAACACCAGCGGGCCCACGTACTGCCAGAAGTTGTGCGCGCGGTTGCCGGTGAATGATTCGATGGTGGCGGTGTTCGCGGCCTGATCGCCTCCGATCAGCGGCCACGCCTGAAACAGCAGGAACAGGAACACCGCCGCAAGCGCGACGAGAATGAGAATGCCGGCAGCATAGGCGATCGTCTTGAACACGACATCGCCGGTCTTGCCTGTACTGGCCGGACTGTCTGCCGCTTTGTCTTGCGAACTCACAGGTTCTCCTTCGTATGCATTTTCAATGGTGGCTTCACGGCCGTGTACAACCGACAGAAGCCGCAGACACCTTTCATTGTGTCAGGTGTTCTGCGGCATCCGCCATACGGCGTGTCAGCTCACGCTGATCACTTGGTCTTGATAGCCTCGATGGACTTGGTGACCTTCTCGACGATGTTGCTCGGCAGCGGGGCGGAGCCGGCAGCGGAGGAGGCGGTCTTCTGGCCTTCGTCGCTGGTCACGTAGGTGAGCCAGCTCTTGACGAACTTGGCGGTGTTGGCGTCCTTGTAGGCGGGGCAGGCGATGTCGTAGGAGACCAGCACGATCGGGTAGGCGCCCTTGGCTTTGGTGGCGTGGTTGATCTTCACGACCACGCGGTTGTCGCCCTTGACGGACGTGTCGATCTCGGAATCCTCGATGACCTTGGAACCGGCGTCAGCGGAGATCTCGTTGTAGTTCTCGCCGACCTTGATGGCCGCGGTGCCCAGGTCGCCGACCTGGGAGAAGTCGGCGTAGCCGATGGTGCCATCGGCCTGCTTGACGGCGGTGACGACGCCCGAGGTGCCCTTGGCGCTCTGCTGGCCGGGGATGTCAGGCCAGTTCTCGGAGAGCTCATGGGTCCAGGAGTCGGGGGCCTGGTCCTTGAAGTAGCTCACGAAGTTCTGCGTGGTGCCGGACTTGTCGGAGCGGTGCACGACGGTGATCTGGGTGTCGGGCAAGGCCAGGTCCTTGTTCTGGTTGGCGATGGCCGGATCGTTCCACTTGACGATCTTGCCGTCGAAGATCTTGGCGGCGGTGTCGGCATCGAGGTTGATGTGCTTGCCGGCGTCGGAAACGCCCTTCAAGTTGAAGATGATGGCGATCGGGGAGATGTAGACCGGCACGTCGAACGCGGTGGTGCCGTTGGCGCACGCCTTGTCGGAGGACTGGGTGACCTCGTCATCGGAGAGGGCCTTGTCGGAGCCGGCCCACGCGGTGGCGCCGCTCAGGAAGGTGGTGACGCCCGCGCCGGAACCGGTCGGGTTGTAGGTGACGTTCGCGCCGGAGTTCGCCGCCATGTAGGCGGAGATCCAGGCTTCCTCGGCCGCCTGCTGGGAGGTGGCACCAGCGCCGGAGAAGCTGCCGGTAATCTTCTCGGTCGAGGTGGAACCGGAGTTGTTGCCGGCGGACGAAGTGTTGTCGCCACAGGCGGCGAGCGACGCCAGCATCACGATGCCGGAAACCGCCGCGATGGAACGAACGAAGAGATTCTTACGCATTGTTTCTTTCCTCTTATCAACTGTCATAGCGGCTCGTGTCATACGATTCAGAGCCGATTCCTTTTCATGACAGTTACTAGCCTATGGGCTGTTCGAGGGGTCGGAAGACAAAATCGGTAAACAGAAGATGAATAGTTGCCGACCTTGCCACGTAGTTGGAATGCGCGGTTTGCGGGATATGGTTCGGCCCGCCTGCACCGGGTGGT
>UMJR01056175.1_pt1 | contig 21550 bp, 17 predicted proteins | sample 1966121 | NCBI WGS metagenome assembly UMJR01 (sample SAMEA4836155, study PRJEB28245) | human gut metagenome | biome: gut microbiome; material: fecal sample | place: Denmark | collected 2008
TTAAGTAATATCAGAAACACTTTTCCGAAAAGGGAGAAATTTAATAGCATAGAAACAGACAATTAAGAAACAAAATCTTGGTTGTCTTTTTTATTTGTAAAAAACATTTACAGCGACAGGGGCAGAAAGGAGACAGGAATCAGAATTCCAAGAATGTTAGACATTGATGTAGCAAATGAAAGAATATAAAAAGAGTATATTGATGGACCAACTATATATGATTTAGTGAAAAATGATGCAATGAAAGATTTGTATTTGGTGCAAATGAGAGAAATGGCAAAGGTAGTATATGATGCAGGCTTGAATATCGATTATTTTCCGACTAATTTCATTGTACAAGATGAAAAGATCTTTTATATTGACTATGAATGTAACAATTACATGGATGAATGGAATTTTGAAAATTGGGGGATTAAGTACTGGTCTAAGACACCGGAATTTATTGATTATATGGAGCAGCATAGTTAAGTAACTCCAGATTTTGTTCAATCCAAATCTCTTATAATCCTCAAAACTTGTTGATTTTACACGAAAAAAACTATACTATAGATAGTACCTATTATTAGAGTCAGAGCGTAGAGCAGAAAAAGATACGAGGAAGTAATGATGAGAACAGAAGATAAAACAAGAATGACAGAGGGAAGCATTTCCAGAAAAATTATTTTATTTGCGATTCCGCTGTTTCTTGGAAATTTGTTTCAGCAATTGTATAACACGGCAGATTCACTGATCGTAGGAAATTATCTCGGCAGCAATGCGTTGGCGGCAGTCAGCTCATCCGGGAATCTGATTTTTCTGATGGTTGGATTTATCAATGGCATCGCAATGGGTGCAGGTGTTGTAATTGCCAGATATTATGGAGCGAAAGACAGGGCAAATCTGGAGAAATCAATCCACACAACGGTTGCGTTTGGAATTGCAGCAGGAATTGCATTGACAGTGATCGGCATGCTTTTAGCACCGAAGATCCTGGTGTTGATGGGAACACCCGCAGAGGTGCTTCCGGAATCTATCACCTATTTCCGCACTTATTTTGCAGGCTCTATCGGAGTGATCATGTACAATATTTTTGTAGGGATTTTGCAGTCGGTTGGAGACAGCAGACATCCGCTGATTTATCTGATCATTTCTTCCTGTATCAATGTGGTGCTGGATATTTTCTTTATTTCAGGATTGGGGATGGGAGTCGGTGCAGCCGCTTTGGCAACAGCGATTTCCCAATTTGTAAGTGCATTCTTATGTCTGATCCATCTTCTGAGAGCAAAAGAAGAATATAGGCTTCAGTTAAATAAAATCCGTTTTGACAGCCAGATGCTGTGGCAGATCATACAAAACGGTGTGCCGTCCGGTTTTCAGAATTCTGTGATCGCCATTGCGAATGTTTTTGTGCAGACAAATATCAATGCATTTGGGAAAATGGCGATGGCGGGATGTGGATCTTATTCCAAAATCGAAGGATTTGCGTTTCTGCCGGTGACCTGTTTTACGATGGCGCTGACCACTTTTGTCAGCCAGAACCTTGGTGCAAAGCAGTATGACCGTGCAAAAAAAGGAGCGAGATTTGGCGTTCTCTGTTCGATTATCATTGCAGAATTGATCGGAGTTGTGATTTATACAGCCGCACCGGTGCTTATTGCAGCCTTTAACAGTGAACCGGATGTAGTACATTATGGAGTTATGCAGTCGAGAACCATTGCATTGTTCTATTTTCTGCTGGCTTTTTCCCACTGCATCGCTGCGGTGCTTCGTGGTTCGGGAAATGCATCGGTTCCAATGATCGTCATGCTGTGTGTATGGTGTCTGTTCCGTGTAAGCTATATCACGGTTACGGTTCATTTTATCCCGGATATCCGCGTGATCTTCTGGGCGTATCCATTGACCTGGAGTATTAGTTCGGTCATTTTCCTTGCTTTATTTTTGCGTGGAAAATGGGTGTATGGGTTTGAAAAGAGAAAATAAGCAGCATATCCGGCGTAGGGGAAAAGCTTGACAATTTCAGCTTTACGTCTAAAATAATATCATATGAATTTGAATGAGACTGATGCATAAAAGAATGTATCAGTCTTATCTTATGCAGAGGAGAACCGGAATTTATGAAAAAAAGTGGAACCATGAAAAAAATGCTCACCTATTATAAACCTTACATGCGTGTGTTCTGGACAGACATGTTTTTTGCAACGCTCTCTGCGGCGGTTGCCCTGATCATTCCGCTGGTCGTGCGGTATGTGACCTACAATCTTGTGTACCGTGAGCCGGCAGAGATTTTGCATCAGGCAGCATACATTGCCATTGGACTGTTTGCGCTGGTGGCGGTTGACTGTTACAGTAAATTCTACATTTGTAATTACGGACATGTGATGGGAGCGAAAATCGAGTATGACATGCGTGCGGAAATTTTCGCACATTATCAGAAACTGTCCTTTTCCTTTTATGATGACCAGAAAGTCGGACAGCTGATGAGCCGTATCACAACCGATCTTTTTGATATCAGCGAACTGATGCATCATGGACCTGAGAACATCATTCTGTCCGTGATCAAAATTGCCGGAGCGCTGATCATTCTTGTGAACATCAGCCCGATGCTTGCAGTTGCGGCTTTTGCAATTCTGCCGTTCATGCTGCTCTATGCATTTGTCCTGAATAAAAAAATGCGTCTCGCATTCAAACAGAACCGTGTAAAAATTGCGGACATCAATGCGCAGATCGAGGATAACTTATCCGGTATCCGGGTGGTAAAATCTTTTGCCAACGAAGCGATTGAAAACCGCAAGTTTAAACAAGGCAATGACGGTTTCCTTGCAGCCAAGAAAAACAGCTATTTTTACATGGGAAGTTATCAGGCAGGGCTTGGAGCGTTTACGACACTCATTCAGGTCAGTGTGATCCTGACAGGTACGGTGCTGATCGCAAAAGGCAGTGTGGACGTCAGCGACCTTGTCACATTTATGCTCTATATCAGTGTGTTTACGGATCCGGTCCGCACCCTCATTGATTTCACAGAGCAGTTTCAGAATGGTTATACCGGATTTGAGCGTTTTCAGGAGATCCTCGCCGTTCATCCGGATATCGAGGACAAAAAAGATGCAGTGGAACTTAAGGATGTAAAGGGAGATATTACTTTTGAAAATGTTTCATTCCAGTATGAGGAAAACACGGAAAAAGTGTTGAACCATATCAGTTTAAATGTTCCGGCGGGGGCTTACATGGCATTAGTCGGTTCCTCCGGCGCAGGAAAAAGTACGCTCTGTTCCCTCATTCCTCGTTTCTATGACGTGACGGGCGGCGCAGTAAAAATCGATGGAAAAGATGTGCGTGATCTCACCTTAAAGAGTCTGCGCGACCACATCGGCATTGTGCAGCAGGATGTGTATCTTTTTGTTGGAACTGTTTTTGACAATATCCGTTACGGAAAACCGGATGCGACAAGAGAGGAAGTCATCGAGGCAGCAAAAAACGCCAATGCGCATGAGTTTATCATGTCACTTCCAAACGGTTATGAGACGGACATCGGACAGCGCGGGATCAAGCTTTCCGGCGGACAGAAGCAGCGATTGTCCATTGCAAGGGTTTTCCTTAAAAATCCACCGATCCTTATTTTTGATGAGGCAACCTCCGCACTTGACAATGAGAGTGAAAAAGTAGTACAGGATTCATTGGAGAAGCTTGCAAAAAACCGTACCACGTTTGTAATTGCACACAGGCTTTCCACCATCAAAAACGCAGAGAAGATCATTGTTTTATCTGAGGATGGTATCGAAGAATCAGGAACACATGAAGAACTGATGGACAGGAAGGGAACTTACGAAAAGCTTTACAATATGCAGTTCCACAAATAAAATGAAAGCAGCAGAAAAAGAGGAGAATTGATATGCCGGAACTTATCCGTAAAAAAAAGAAAATGTCATCGTTTGAGATGATCGCATTTGGATTTGCAGGTGTGATATTATTTGGAGCAATTATTTTAATGCTTCCAATCTCATCTTCTGCCGGAGTTGTGACACCGTTTGATAAGACTTTATTTACTGCGACATCAGCTGTCTGCGTGACAGGACTTGTGGTCGTGGATACAGGAAGCTACTGGTCGGCGTTTGGTCAGGCAGTAATCTTACTTCTGATCCAGACCGGCGGATTGGGAGTCATCACTGTGGTTGCATCTTTTTCAATGGTATCGGGGAGAAAGATCTCGTTAATGCAGCGGAGCACGATGCAGGATGCGATTTCAGCACCGAAAGTAGGTGGAATTGTCCGGCTTACGAAATTTATTCTACAGGGAACATTTCTGATCGAATTGGTCGGTGCCATTCTCATGCTTCCTGTATTTTGCAGGGATTATGGATGGAAAGGAATCTGGATGTCAGTCTTCCATTCGGTATCGGCTTTTTGCAATGCAGGTTTTGACATACTTGGAACGACGGAACAGACATTTCCATCTCTGACAGGATATATTGCCAATCCACTGATCAATCTTGTGATCATGCTTTTGATCGTGATCGGTGGCATCGGATTTCTGACCTGGGATGATTTTTGTACAAACAAATGGAACTTGAAACGTTACCGTCTGCAGAGTAAGATTATCCTTGTTACCACCGCTGTTTTGATCTTACTACCGGCTGTTTTTTTCTTTCTGAGTGATTTTACCGGATTTTCTATGGGAAAAAGAATACTGGCTTCTTTTTTTCAGTCGGTAACTCTTCGGACGGCAGGCTTTAATACGGCAGATCTTGGTGCAATGAACGATTCTTCTAAAGCGATCATGATTTTGATGATGCTGATCGGTGGATCTCCGGGATCAACGGCAGGAGGTATGAAGACAACAACGATCGCAGTGCTGATACTGAATGCATTTGCAACATTTGGAAGAGAGCCGGAAACAGAGGTTTTTGGAAGAAGATTTGATAACACAGTGGTGAAAAATGCGGCAACGATCGCTATTTTGTATTTCTTTTTGTTTTTCACAGGTGGAATCGCAATCAGTCAGATAGAACATGTTGCATTGTCGGATTGTCTTTTTGAAACAGCGTCTGCAGTGGGCACGGCAGGACTTACATTAGGGATCACAACGGAGCTTGGACTGGTATCACATCTGATATTGGTTGTTTTGATGTATCTTGGAAGAGTTGGCGGACTGACACTTATATATGCTGCAATTTCAGTAAAAATCCAGAGCGGAGCAAAAAGACCGCTTGATAAAATAACTGTTGGATAAAGGAGAAAATTATAATGAAAAATATTTTGCTTATCGGACTCGGAAGATTTGGAAAGCATGTTGCATACCAGTTGAATGAGCTTGGACATGAAGTAATGGCTGTGGATGAGAATGAAAATCTTGTCAATGAAATACTTCCGTATGTTACAGACGCACAGATCGGTGACAGTACCAATGAGAATTTCCTCGAGTCGCTTGGAATCAAAAATTATGATATTTGTTTTGTGACGATCGGAGGCAATTTCCAGAATTCCCTGGAGACAACTTCTCTTTTGAAAGAACTTGGCGCTAAAATGGTCATATCGCGTGCAGAGCGGGATGTACAGGCAAAGTTCCTGCTTCGCAACGGAGCAGACGAAGTCATTTATCCGGAAAAACAGATCGCCAACTGGGCAGCGATCCGCTATACGGCAGATCATATCCATGATTATATCGAAGTGGATGATTCACATGCTATTTTTGAGGTGGAGGTGCCGGGAGACTGGATCGGAAAAACGATCGGTGAACTGGATATCCGTAAAAAGTACAGCATCAGTATTCTGGCGATCAAAACAGACGGAAAGATGAATATGGCGATTGGTCCGGATATGGAACTAAGCAGTGAAGATACCCTTTTGGTTCTCGGTACATACAAGGATATGCAGAAGTGTTTTCGGATATAATGGATAAAAATAAACAGGGTATAAAATAATTATTAAAAATTGCACAAAATTTGCATTTTATAAAATAATCGAGTAAAATAGGAATGTTCGGGCAGAAAGTGTGATCCGGGCAGACAAAGATAATACAATGTAACCATGATAATCTGCATTTTGCATATTATCAAGACATAAAAAGGAGTGGATTTATTATGACAAAAATTGATATTATTTCCGGTTTCTTAGGAGCAGGAAAAACCACATTTATTAAAAAAATGATCGATGAGGTATTTAAGGGCGAGAAGATCGTTCTGATCGAGAATGAGTTCGGTGAAGTCGGAATCGATGGCGGTTTCTTAAAAGATGCAGGAATCCAGATCACCGAGATGAATTCCGGCTGTATCTGCTGCTCATTAGTAGGTGATTTCGGAAAGAATCTTCACGAAGTGATTGACAAATATCATCCGGACCGCATTCTGATCGAGCCATCCGGTGTCGGTAAGTTATCCGATGTTATGAAGTCTGTGATCGATATCGAGAAAGAGGAAGACGTTAAATTAAACGGACTCGTAACTGTCGTAAATGCTTTAAAAGCGAGCAAGCAGATGAAAGCATTCGGTGAATTTTTCAATAACCAGATTGAATATGCTACAGTTGTTGTGCTGAGCAGAAGTCAGAATGCAACACCTGAGCAGTTAGAGCTTTGCGTAAAACAGATCCAGTCACTGAATCCTAAGGCTGCGATCATCACAACAGCATGGGATGCGATCAAAGGCGAGCAGATCTTAAAAGTGATCGAGGGAGCAGATTCTCTTGAGATGAAACTGATGGCTGAGCAGCATGCCAAAGAAGAGGCAGAGGAGCATGAGCATGAACATCACCATCATGACCACAATCACGAAGAACATGATCACGACCACGACCATGAACACCATCACGATCATGAAGACCACGACCACGAACATGAACATCATCACGATCATGAAGACCACGACCATGACCACCATCATGAACATGACGAAAACTGCACCTGTGGATGCCATGACCACGATCATCATCACCATCATGCAGATGAAGTGTTTACAAGCTGGGGCAAAGAGACTCCTCACAAATTCACGAAGGAAAAGATCGAGGATGTATTAAAGACACTCTGCGAGACAGATGATTACGGAACAATCCTCCGTGCCAAAGGAATGGTAGAGGATGAGAATGGTTCCTGGATTTACTTTGACATGGTTCCGGGCGAGTATGAACTCCGTGACGGTGAGCCTGACTATACAGGAAGACTTTGTGTGATCGGCTGCAACATTGACGAACACAGATTAGAAGAGTTATTCGGAATTTAATAAGGGAGAATATATATGAACGAAATACCAGTATATTTATTTACCGGTTTTATGGACAGTGGAAAGACCTCCCTCATCAAAGACACCTTATTTGAGCAGGGCTTTGCAAAAGAGGGAAAAAGCCTTGTCATCTGCTGTGAAGACGGCGATGCAGAGTTTACGGATGAAGAACTTGAAAAAAATAATGTAAAACTTGTCATGGTAGACAGTGAGGCAGATTTTACAGAGGACTTTTTGAAAAAAGTAAATACCGAGTACCAGCCGGAGCAGGTATTCTTAGAGTACAACGGAACGTGGCAGATGGGAACACTCATGGATATGGAGCTTCCGAAGCATTGGATGATCGTGCAGCAGCTTGCCACAGTAGATGCAACGACATTCGATATGTATCTTGCAAATATGCGCACGATGATCATGGAACAGCTTTTTTCCGCAGATGTCGTGATCTTCAATCGCTGTGATGACAGCACAGACAAGGGAAAATACCGCAGAAATGTCAAGGCATTAAACCGGAAAGCACAGCTTGTCTATGAGCGTGCGGACGGAACACTTGATGAGAGACCGGAGGAACTGCCATTTGACATTACTGCGGATGAGATTGAAATTTCCGATGCAGATTACGCCATCTGGTATATGGATTGTCAGGAGAATCCGAAAAAATATGAGGGCAAAAAAGTTTCTTTCTTAGCACTTGTATACAATCCGGACAAACTGAAAAAAGGAATTATGGTTCCAGGACGTTTCGCAATGACCTGCTGTGTGGAGGATGTTACCTTTATCGGTTTCAAAACGAAATACGACAGGGAAGATGAAATACCTCACAAATCCTGGATCAATATCACAGCAGAAGTACACGTAGAATTCGCAAAAGAGTACAAGGGAAAAGGTCCTGTATTGTATCCAATTTCCATAACTCCAGCCGAGAAGCCGGAAGATGAACTCGTATACTTCTCATAAAAATAAAAAAAAGGTGTTGACAAAGATACGTTAATGTATTAAAGTAACACCATAAAGAAAAACCGTTGAGAAAGAGTAGTAAGTAATCTGTTGATATTACAGAGAGCTGCAGGTGGTGGGATTGCAGTATGGATCATTTTACTGAATGGACTTTCGAGGGTGACCTGAACAACATACATGAAGCATACAGAGCCATGTATCAGCAGTAGGAGTCACCGGGAACCGAACCCGTTATCAATCAGGCGTGTATGATAGTACATGAGAGAGTGGACCGGATGGTCAAGATGAGTGGTACCGCGATAATAAGATTTTATTACCGTCTCAAGCAACAGCTTGAGACGGTTTTTGTTTACTTGCAAACAAAACCGCAATACATGATTCTTATAACTTTCAAAACGGATTTCTTTCAAAAAAACATTCTTAAAATTTGGAGGAAAAAATGATGAAGAGAAAAATGATGGCAGCAGTATTGACAATGGCAATGGCAGCAGCAATGATCGGTGGATGCGGAAACAGCACAGACACATCCAATGCAGGAAACAGCACGAACACAACAGAGAGCAGTGCAGACGCAGCCGATACCGCAAAGGACACTGCACAGAATACTGCAGACAAAACCGTGTACAAAGTTGGAATCGTACAGTATGTAGATGATGCATCCTTAAACCAGATCGAGAAAGCAGTTGAAGCAGAGCTGGATGCAAAAGGAGCAGAACTTGGTGTGACATTTGATTATGCAGATTACACCTATAATGGTCAGGCAGATTCCTCTACCTTAAATCAGATCGCAGCAGATCTTGTGGCAGAGGGCGTCGATGTGATCATTCCGATCGCAACGCCGGCAGCAATGATCATGCAGAATGCAACGGAAGATAATCAGATCCCGGTTGTATTTTCCGCAGTATCAGATCCGGTCGGAGCAGGACTTGTAGCAAGTGCAGATGCTCCGGGTGCCAATATAACAGGAACATCCGATGCAATTGATGTGGCACAGATCATGGATTTCATTTTGGCAGCGGATCCGGATGCAGCAAAAATCGGATTGCTGTATGATAAGAGCCAGGATTCTTCCACAAGTGCTATTCAGGCAGCAAAAGATTACTGCGATGAACATGGGATTTCCTATGTAGAAAAAACAGGTACAACAACCGGTGAGATCCAGGCAGCAGCAGATTCCCTGGTAGCAGAAAAAGTAGACGCTATTTTTACACCACAGGACAACACTGTTATGACAGCAGAACTTGCGATTTTTGAAAAATTTGCAGACGCAGGTATCCCTCACTACACAAGTGCAGATTCCTTTGCTTTAAACGGAGCATTCTTAGGATACGGCGTCAACTATGAGACACTCGGAACAAAGACAGCAGACATGGTTGCAGACATTCTTGCAAACGGAGCAGATCCGGCCACAACACCGGTAGAAACATTAGACAGCGGTATCGTAACCGTAAATACAGAGATTGCAGAAAAAGTCGGAATCGATTATTCTATCTTTAAAGATATGTGTTCCGAATTGATCGAGACAGTAACAGCAGAGGAGTTTAATTAAGGTATGGGTTCCATTATTACATTATCAATTGTACAGAGTGCATTAGAACTTGGTTTTATCTATGCACTGGTCGCACTGGCATTATTTATATCCTTCAGTATTTTAAACATTGCGGATCTTTCGACCGATGGATGTTTTACATTGGGATGTGCCGTCTGTGCATCGGTGACGCTTGCAGGTCATCCGATACTGGGATTATTTGCAGCGATGGCAGCAGGTGTCTGCTCCGGTTTTGTGACCGCTTTCTTACAGACAAAAATGGGGATTCAGTCCATTTTGGCGGGAATCATCGTAAATACCGGATTGTATACAATTAATATTGCAGTAATGGGATTCGCTTCCAACATGAACTTATTCAACTGTGAATCCGTTTTTACCTGGGCAAAAACAGCGATCGGTGGAACGTGGTATAAACTGATCGTGGCTGCACTGATCGTTATCATTGTAGGAGTGCTGATCTCTTTCTTTTTAAATACAAGGCTTGGACTTTCCATCCGCGCAACCGGAGATAATCCGGATATGGTAAGAGCTTCCAGCATTAATACAAGTGCCATGATCACGATCGGACTTTGTGTTGCAAATGCCCTGACCGGTCTTTCCGGCGGACTGCTTGCGCAGTATCAGAAATCCTGTGATATCAATCTTGGAACCGGAATGGTAACAATCGCACTCGCCAGCCTGATCATTGGGGAATCTATCATTGGAAAAGGCGGTATGTTACAGCGTGTGACCGGCGTTATTTTAGGAAGCTGCCTGTATCGTTTTATCGTGGCAGTTGCCCTGAGATTAAATGTACCGGCAGAGTGTTTAAAACTTGTTTCTGCAATCATTGTAGCCGTGGCAATTGCATTCCCATATCTGAAAAAGCAGATGAATTTTTACCGGCAGAAACGTGCCGCAAAGGCTCAGAACCAGATATACGTTCAGGAGATTATGAAAAATGACAGCGAAGGAGGAGAAAGATAATGGCAGAGAAGAACGCAATGCTTGTGATGCGCGATGTCAGCAAAACTTTTAATCCGGGAACTGTCAATGAAAAATGTGCATTAAAAAATCTGAATCTCACCTTAAAGCAGGGAGAGTTTGCAACGATCGTAGGAAGTAACGGAGCCGGAAAATCAACGTTGTTTAATGCGATAACAGGAGCCTTTTTTGCAGACAAAGGACTGATCATGCTGGATGGTGAGGACATTACCTATCAGAAAGAGCATGTCCGCAGTAAAGTGATCGGTCATTTGTTTCAGGATCCATTGAAGGGAACCGCACCACATATGACGATCGAGGAGAATATGGCGCTTGCCTACCTGCGCACGACTACTTCAAAGAATGCCTATTTCAGCCGGATCAAGGCAGCGGACAAGAAAAAATTCAGAGAGCAGCTCGCACTGCTTGACATGGGGTTAGAAGACCGTATGAAGCAGCCGGTCGGACTTTTGTCCGGTGGACAGCGTCAGGCACTCACACTTTTGATGGCAACGATGGTGACTCCTAAGATTTTGCTGCTGGATGAGCATACCGCAGCTTTAGACCCTGCCACCGCAGAGAAAGTACTGAACCTCACAAAAAAGATAGTGTCAGAGCAGAACATCACCTGCCTTATGGTCACGCACAACATGCATCAGGCGCTTGAACTTGGAAACCGTACCCTCATGATGGATTCGGGAAATATTGTGCTGGATGTTTCCGGGGAAGAACGGGAAAAGATGTCAGTGGATGATCTGTTAGAGCAGTTTGCAGTCCGTGCCGGAAAGGCATTGGATAATGACAGAATTCTGTTTTCCAAAGTGGAGGCATAATAGTGGTGTAGTAAGAATAGAAGCTATAAATAATTAGTATGTTTCAATTATATGAAAAAGCAATAAAACAAGGGAAAAGCCGTTGAAATCTAACGGCTTTTCCTTTATTATATAAAGTAATGCTAAAAAAATGTATATTTTCATAGGAGATTCGTGATTAAGGAAAACGATTACAGAGATGAAAAAGGCAGTGAGTATATACAAGGAGGAAAAACATGTATCCAATCGTTAGAAGAGAAAAACTGGCAGACAAGATCTATCTTATGGATGTCAAGGCTCCTCGTGTTGCGCAGTATTGCGAACCGGGACAGTTTGTTATTGTAAAAATTGATGAGGAGGGTGAACGTATTCCACTTACCATCTGTGATTACAACAGAGAAGAGGGAACAATCACAATCGTATTCCAGACCGTAGGAGCTTCCACAGAGCGTATGGTAAGCTTACAGGAAGGGGATGCTTTTGAAGATTTTGTTGGACCTTTGGGATGTCCATCTGATCTGATCCATGAAGATATTGAAGAATTAAAGAAAAAGAAAATTTTATTTGTTGCAGGTGGTGTTGGTACAGCTCCGGTTTATCCTCAGGTAAAATGGCTGCATGAGCACGGCGTTGACTGTGATGTTATCATGGGTTCCCGTAACAAAGATTTACTGATCTTAGAGGATGAGATGAAAAAAGTTGCCACAAATCTTTATGTGACAACGGATGATGGCTCGTACGGTTTCAAGGGAACCGGTACTGCACAGCTGCAGGAACTCTGGGATAATGGTAACCGTTATGACCACTGTGTGGCAATCGGACCAATGATCATGATGAAATTTGTCTGCAAACTGACAAAAGAATTAGGAATTCCAACGGTTGTTTCCATGAATCCGATCATGGTAGACGGAACCGGAATGTGTGGTGCATGTCGTCTGGTTGTCGGCGATGAAGTGAAATTTGCATGTGTAGACGGACCGGAGTTCGACGGACATCTGGTTGATTTTGATCAGGCGATGAGAAGACAGGCTCAGTACAAGACCGAAGAGGGAAGAGCAATGTTGAAATTACAGGAAGGTGCAACACATCACGGCGGATGTGGCAATTGTAACAGTTAAAAATCAGAAATTTGTCAGATCAGAGAGAATGCTGTCTGGTCAGTTACATAGAATCAGGAGGAAAAAATGGACGTATTAACTAAAGTTCCGGTTCGTGAGCAGGAGCCAGCCGTTCGTGCAACGAACTTTGAAGAAGTATGTTTGGGATATAATGAAGAAGAAGCAATGGCAGAAGCTGCCCGTTGCTTAAACTGTAAAAATGCACAGTGTATGAAAGGATGTCCGGTATCTATCAATATTCCGGGATTTATCGCAGAAGTAAAAGAAGGTAATTTTGAGGCTGCTTATCATGTGATCAGTGAGTCTTCCGCACTTCCGGCAGTCTGTGGCCGTGTATGTCCACAGGAGACACAGTGTGAGGGAAAATGTATCCGTGGAATCAAAGGAGAGCCTGTAGCGATCGGTAAATTAGAGCGTTTTGTTGCGGACTGGGCAAGAGAACATGGCATTAAACCGAAAAAGGCAGAAAAGTTAAATGGACATAAAGTAGCAGTGATCGGCTCAGGCCCGGCAGGTCTTACCTGTGCAGGAGATCTTGCAAAGCTTGGTTATGATGTGACGATTTTCGAGGCATTACATCAGGCAGGTGGTGTGTTAGTTTATGGTATCCCTGAATTCCGTCTTCCAAAGCAGAAGGTTGTTGCCGCTGAAGTGGAAAACGTGAAAGCATTAGGGGTTAAGATTGAGACCAACGTTGTCATCGGTAAATCCGTTACAATTGATGAGTTGATGGACAACGAGGGCTTTGAGGCAGTTTTCATTGGTTCCGGTGCAGGACTTCCAAGATTTATGGGTATTCCTGGTGAGCAGGCAATGGGTGTATTCTCAGCCAATGAGTTCTTAACAAGAAATAACCTTATGAAAGCGTTCTTAGACAATTACGATACACCGATCAAAGCTGGTAAGAAAGTTATTGTAGTCGGCGGTGGTAACGTGGCAATGGACGCTGCAAGAACAGCAAGAAGACTTGGCGCAGAGGTACATATCGTATATCGTCGTGGTGAGGAAGAACTTCCGGCACGTAAAGAGGAAGTACACCACGCAAAAGAGGAGGGTATCATCTTTGATCTTCTCCAGAATCCAACCGAATTATTAGTGGATGAAAACGGTTGTGTAAAGGGTGCAAAAGTGATCAAAATGGAACTTGGCGAACCGGATGCTTCCGGAAGAAGAAGTCCGGTTGAGATTCCGGGCTCTGAATATGAGATCGAGGCAGATACTGTGATCATGTCACTTGGTACTTCTCCAAACCCTCTGATCTCATCCACTACAAAAGGTCTTGATATCAACCGCAGAAAATGCATTATTGCGGAAGAAGAGACCGGTGCAACTTCCAAAGAAGGTGTTTATGCCGGTGGTGACGCTGTGACAGGTGCAGCAACTGTTATCCTTGCGATGGGTGCCGGTAAAGCAGCAGCTAAGGGTATTCACGAATATCTCAGCAACAAATAAAAACAGACAGGACAGGGCAGGTGCTGAATGGATCATACATTTGGCACCTGTTTTTTTCTGTAAGTATTCCAAAGAAAACCCAAAGTTTTATTAATATTTTATGAAGAGGGTAGCAAAATTGCAGGGTTTATGTATATAATAGAACACGCTACGCAAGAAAGAAATACGAGAGAGGTTACCGATAGATGAAGGAGCAGAATCAGCGCCAGATACAGAATCAGACAGAATTAGACGAAAGAAGACTGAGACAGAAAAAGCTTGTACGGAAAAGAAAAATCGTTTTGAGTGTAATGCTTTTGACATCTTTTTTACTGGGATGTGTCTGTGGAAGATATTTTCCTGAGATCAAACTTGGAAAAACAGAAGAAGTGCTGGCATCAGCGCAGGATAACTCCGGTGAAGAGAAAAAAGAAAATCAAATTACAAATAACGTAGATAATGGAACAACAGCAGATGGAACGGAAAAAGAGGAACAGTCTGCTACAGAAACTGTCGAAGAACCGGCAGACAGCGAAGAAACGAATGATCCGTTTGCGGAGATTCCACAGGTTGTGTTATCAAAACCGGTAGATTATTCCTTAAATCAGGCAATCAGACAGTTAGAACAGATGGAAGCGTCAGATGAACGCTACGCACAGATTGTGGAAAATGCAGAGAAATATCCGGAAAAATTACTGATCAATCTGGCAAATAATCCGGAAATGATCGCATTTGTAGCTGATTACAAAGGGAATACAAGGGATTATGATAAAGCAGAACTGACAGAGAAAGAGTTACAGGAAGAATATCCGCTCTTTTTACAGTGGGATAAACGCTGGGGCTGCCTTGCATATGGGGATGACAGCAATGTCGCGATCAGCGGATGCGGTCCGACAACACTGGCGATGGCAGTAGTTGCGCTGACTGGAAACGAGGAGGCAACTCCGGCTGCAATCGCAAAATTTGCCATGCAGGAAGGTTACTATATGTCCGGCACAGGAACGATGTGGTCGCTTATGACAGAAGGGGCGGCAGCTTATGGTGTCCGCTCCGAGCAGATCAATATCAGCCAGATTGAGATCAAACAGCACTTAGATCAGGGAGACATCGTGATCTGCTCCGTGCGGCAGGGAGATTTCACTACAGGGGGACATTTTATCCTGCTCTATGATTATGATGATGAAGGATTTTCCATTAACGATCCGTTTTCTTTATACCGCAGTGGTCAGAAATGGGACTATGGAAAAATCAGAAGCCAGATCAAAGCTGTCTGGGCATTAAAAGCAAAATAAAGAACAATTAGCGATTGTTCAAATAGTTTAATAAAAAACAGGGCATACTAAAGCATCATAAAGTGAGATGGAGAGATGCAGAATGTGCCAGAATATGAGTGGACTGTCCACTGCTGAAGTGGAATTTCGGAAAAAGGCAGGGTTGTCGAATGAAAGCGTAGATTCTTCCACAAAGACAGTGGCACAGATCATCCGCTCAAATGTTGTAACTTATTATAATCTTATTTTTTTGATCATTACGATTCTTCTGATCGTGGTGGGGTCCTTTCGGGATCTTACTTTTTTACCTATAATTATTGCAAATATGTTGATCGGAATCATCCAGGAGCTGCGTTCCAAAAAAATCCTGGATGATCTTACAATATTAAACACACCGAAAATTACGGTCCGGCGGGATGGAAGTGAGCAGGAGGTTTTGGCGGATGAACTGGTGCAGGATGATGTGATAACGCTTTCGGCGGGTGGACAGATCCCGGCGGACGCACTGGTGTTATCCGGCAATATCACGGTCAATGAGGCTTTGATCACAGGGGAGGCCGATGAGATTATAAAAAAAGAGGGAGATCCGCTTTTCTCGGGGAGTTTTGTGATATCGGGAGAGTGCCTGGCAAAACTCGAAAAAGTGGGAAAAGATTCTTATATTTCAGGACTGATGTTACAGGCAACACAGACAAAAGAGGGCGAGCAGTCGGAGATGATCCGGGCGTTGAACCGCCTTGTGCAGACCGTGGGCGTGATCATCTTGCCGATCGGGGCGATCCTGTTTTTACAGCAATACTTTTTTTCCGGGGCAACGATGAAAGATAGTGTGACGGGCATGGTGGCGGCTATTCTCGGAATGATCCCGGAAGGCCTGTACCTTCTTGCAAGTGTGGCGATGGTGGTGTCGGTGATGAGGCTTGGAAAACAAAAGGTACTGATCCATGACATGAAATGTATCGAGACACTGGCGCGGGTAAATGTACTGTGTGTGGATAAGACCGGAACCATTACCGTGCCGGAAATGGAAGTGGCACAGTTTATCCTTGCAAAAGACCAGAACCTTGCAGCGAAAGAACAGGAAGCAGACCAGCAATCGGAAGACAAAAATAAAATTGCAAAGCTGCTCTCTGACTGTGTGCGTGCCCTGCCGTGCGACAATGCAACGATGGAGGCATTGCAGCAGTATTTTACGGAGCCGATGGAAAACAGTGCAGAAAAAATCGTCCCGTTTTCGTCTGCCACAAAATACAGCGGAGTGGTTCTGGCAGGAAAAGCTTATGTGGTCGGCGCACCGGAATTTGTGCTGCGGCAGGATTATGCGGCTGTTCAGGGAACAATCGAAGTATTTCTGGAAAAGGGATATCGTGTGCTTGTATTTGCAGAGTATGAGGGGAATCTGGATGGAAAAGAACTGACAGAAAATGCAACTCCCATTGCATTTATCCTGCTCAACAATGCAATTCGTGAGGGGGCAATGGATACATTCCGTTACTTTTCCAAGCGGGGAGTGGAAGTGAAAGTGATCTCCGGGGACAATCCGGTCACGGTATCGGAGATTGCAAAGAAAGCGGGAATCCGCCATGCGGAAAAACAGGTGGACGCAGCAACGTTGAAAACAGCGGAGGCAGTGCGGAAGGCAGCAAAAAAATACACGGTGTTCGGCAGGGTGACACCGGAGCAGAAACGTCTTCTGGTGCAGGCATTAAAAGAGCAGGGAAAGACCGTGGCAATGACCGGAGACGGCGTGAACGATATTCTTGCGTTAAAAGATGCAGACTGCAGCATTGCGATGGCATCAGGCAGTGAGGCGGCTTCGCATGTGGCACAGCTTGTGCTGCTCGATAACGATTTCAATAAAATGCCGGCGGTTGTCATGGAAGGGCGGCGGGTGGTGAACAACATCGGGCGCACTGCCAGCCTTTATCTGGTCAAGAACATTTTCTCCATGCTCTTAGCCGTATTTTCCATGCTGTTTCTGATTGATTATCCGCTGGAGCCATCGCAGGTGTCGCTCATCAGTGTTTTTACGATCGGGATTCCGTCATTTTTTCTGGCGCTGGAGCAGAACCGGAATCAGATCCATGGGCATTTTCTTACCAATGTCCTGATCCAGGCGCTTCCGGCTGGGATTACAGATTTTATCGTGGTGAGCGGTCTGGTGATTTTCTGCAGGGAGTTCGGAGTGGAAAAAGAGTGCGTTTCCACGTCGTGCACGATCCTGATCGCAGTTGTCGGCTTCATGATCCTTTATCATATAGCAAAACCGATGACAACACCGCATGCGATCCTGATCGCAGCGATGGTCATCGGCTGGTTATTCTGTATGCTGTTTTTCAGTGAACTGTTTGCGATCACGGCGGTCACAGGAAAATGTGCAATGCTCATGATTGTGTTCGCAGTCATCACGGAGCCGGTGTTCCGGTATCTGATACAGCTTGTGGAGACTGTTCAGAAGTGGGGTGGAAAACTAAAATTTTAGTCCGATGAACCGGAATGTTTTTTCCGGCTCTGTTTTTCCCAGATAAAATACGTTACGATCAGAAGGATTCCGGTGAACAGCCATGTGATCGGGCTTGCCAGACGGACTGCCCAGTAACCGAACGGGTTTAAGGTGACGGCGATCACGATAATACGGCACACCATTTCCACAACACCGCTTAACATTGGAACAAGTCCGCGGTTTAAGCCCTGCAGGGCGTTCCGGTAAAGGAAAATCCATGCGAGCGGCAGCATGAAGAAACTGATGGTGTTCAGATACTGCATGGCATAGTCGAAAATTTCTTCAGAAGGATTGCTCACAAACCAGCTCACAATAAAACGTCCGCCGAATACGCAGATGGCAGAGGCAGCAAGCGAGATAAAAATGCAGATGAAAAATCCTTTGCGCATTCCCTCGTAGATACGTTTGTATTTTCCTGCGCCGAGGTTCTGACCGCAGTAGGTGGCAATCGCAGTGCCGAGTGTCGGCATGGTCTGGGTGGAGAGGTTTTCCACTTTGGAGGCGGCAGTGAAGGCAGCCACAACACTGGAACCGAAAATATTGACTGCACCCTGCAGGATCATGGTTCCGATAGCGGTGATGGAATAGTTGAGCGCCATCGGAATACCGATGGAAAGCATATTGAACACACCGTATCCGTCGAGATAGTAATCTTCCCGGCTGGTTTTTAAAATGTCGAATTTGCGGAACATATAAATAAAGCAAAGCAGTGCGGAGACACCCTGCGCAATGATCGTTGCATAGGCAGCGCCTGCGGTTCCAAGTTTTACGACGACGATCAAAAACAGGTCGAGCACAATATTTAAAAAGGAAGAGAGAATCAGGAAATACAGCGGTGTTTTGCTGTCGCCGATCCCTCTTAAAATACCGGCGGCAACGTTGTAGGACATCGTGAGCAGGATACCTGCGAAAATGACTTTAATATAAGAGTCTGCGAGTCCTAAGATATTGTCCGGTGTTTTCATTAAAATAAGAAACTGTCTGGAAGCTGCCACCGTAGGGATAGTCAGAAGTAACGATACAATGGCAGTCAGTATCAGGGAGAGTGCGACATAATGCTTTAACAGCTTGAAATCTTTTGCACCGAAGGCGTGGGAGACCATAACGCCAAATCCCTGCGCAATACCATTTGCAAATCCTAATACAAGGAACATCAGACATCCGGTAGAGCCTACCGCAGCCAGAGCATCCTCACCAAGATACTGCCCGACAATGATCGTATCCACCATGTTATAAAACTGCTGAAAAATATTTCCCAGTAAAACCGGAACGGAAAAAAGTAAGATCATTCTGAGCGGGCTTCCCATTGTCATGTCTTTTGTCATAATCTGTACTCCTTGATTTATAAAATAGTTAAAAATCTGTCCGTGTTTTTTAGCCTCAACACGCATATTCTTTACGTTTCAGCAACTTAGTATAAGGCATGGACCGCAAAAAGACAATGTTTATTTTTGCGAAAAAATATAAATTTTTTGTTTTCGCAAAAGAAAAGATTTTTTCGTGGGAAACTGTTATAATAAGAAAGCAATTATTTGCAAGTCACAGTAAAATCACGGAGTAAAATAATGCAGACAAACCTCGAATACTACAAAATTTTTTATTATGTATCCAAATACAACAGTATCTCCCTCGCAGCAGAGGCACTTTCCATCTCACAGCCGGCAGTCAGCCAGGCAGTCAAGCATTTAGAAAGTGATCTTTCCTGTGCTCTCTTTGTGCGGACATCCAAAGGCGTGCGCTTGACAAAAGAAGGCGGACTGCTTGCAGAATATGTGAGAAAAGGATATGAGACAATCCTCACCGGGGAGAAAAAACTCTCGGAGATGTTAAACTTAGATGCCGGAGAAATCTGTGTGGGTGCCAGTGACATGACATTGCAGTTTTATCTGCTTCCTTATCTGGAGACGTTCCATGATGCATTTCCGCAGATCAAAGTGACTGTGACGAATGCCCCGACACCGGAGACGTTGAAACATTTGCAGGACGGAAAAATTGATTTTGGGATCATCAGTACCCCGGTGAACAACAAATACGATTTTAAAATGACGCCTGTGCGCAAAATCCAGGATGTCTTTGTGGCGGGAAAAAAGTTTGAGTACTTAAAGGGTGGAAAATTAAGCTATAAAGAGCTTGAAAATCTTCCGGTGATGTGTTTAGAGGGCAGCACTTCCACAAGAAAATATGTGGAGGATTATCTGGCAGAGCGCGGCACATTTGTCCGGCCGGAATTTGAACTTGCGACAAGTGATATGCTCATCCAGTTTGCAGTGCGCAACCTCGGTGTTGCCAGTGTCGTGTCGGATTTCGCAGAAAAATACATTGAAAATGGGGAATTATTCGTATTGAAATTTGACAGGGCGATACCGGAACGTGAGTTTTGCATTGTCTCAAACGAGCGTGCGCCGATGTCGGCAGCGGCAGAAAAATTATATGATTTTCTGCTTGTTCCGTAGTGAAAAAATGTCAGAAAAAGTTCATCAATTCTTCATCAATCTTAATAGAATATCAATGGGATTGCGGGCAGGAATATGATAAATTTATATGCAGGATCAGGATATTTAGGGGGAAACGTAAATGATGCGTTTATTATCGATCGGGATAGACTGTGTCTCGTCTGCTATTTTTGTGATTCCTGCTTTGGCTATTTTGCAGTGTACAATCTACAGGAAATGGGAATTTAAACCATTTTGTGTAAAACTGATATTTGCATTTTATGCGATTGCTTTGTTTTCAGTTGTGGGTGTTCCTGCGGTTGGGATATTTCAGGTGGATTTTGGTCTGAATCTGATACCGTTTGCAGACATTGTAAATAGTCCGTTTGCATATATGAAAAATACGATTTTGAATATCATTTTATTTATACCGATGGGATTTTTTGTCCCTGCGGTCTGGAAGAATTTCCGGTCTTTCAAAACTATGTTTTTCATGGGACTCGCGGTATCACTGGGGATTGAACTATTACAGATATTTACATTCCGGCTTACGGATATTGATGATCTGATCACCAATACGGCGGGAACCGTGCTGGGATATGAAATAAGCAGAAGATTTTCTTTTCCGTTCTCTTTAAAATCAGTGGATTCGAAAGGAATTTTGGTACGATATGAACCTGTCCTGATTCTGGCAGTTACGCTTTTAGTTTCCATGTTTCTGAAACCAATCGTGTCTGATAGCATATGGAATATCATGATATAATGAGCGCAAGTGAGAAGAATGCATTTATGCATTCGGCGAACGGCGAATGTCGATCATGAAGCTTTGCTTCATGATATAATAAACAATTATATCAAATATAATGAATATTAATTTTACTTATGACATTACTTCGTGTATAATCATAAAGTAAAAACAGGAAAGCGTGATGGTTTTTACAGACCATCACTTTTTTTTATGCAGGAGGAAAATCAAATGGTTACAGCAGTAGTAGGCGCTAACTGGGGCGACGAGGGAAAAGGAAAAATCACAGATATGCTTGCAGATGAAGCGGACATCGTTATCCGTTTTCAGGGTGGAGCAAATGCAGGTCACACCATCGTAAACAACTATGGTAAATTTGCATTACATACATTGCCATCCGGTGTATTCCACAGCCACATCACCAACATTATCGGAAACGGTGTCGCACTGGATATCCCGAAAGTAATGAGTGAGATCAAATCAATCACAGACCGCAATGTGCCTGCACCAAAAATCATGATTTCAGATAGAGCACAGATGGTTATGCCTTACCACGTTCTTTTCGATCAGTATGAAGAA
>UMJR01015656.1_pt1 | contig 21236 bp, 30 predicted proteins | sample 1966121 | NCBI WGS metagenome assembly UMJR01 (sample SAMEA4836155, study PRJEB28245) | human gut metagenome | biome: gut microbiome; material: fecal sample | place: Denmark | collected 2008
TTAATAAGCGGCGTTCCGCCGTCGGGTTTACTAGCGTAAAAATAAAAACATATACAACCAGAAAGGATTTGGTGAATATTATGAAAAAGAACTATTTTGAAATTAAGGCAGCTATGAAATCAGTAAATGCAAACTTGAGAAAGGCTCACCCAGATTGGGATAAAAAGCGTGTATATGCTGCAACCAGAGCAATAGTGCTTAAATAAAATAAGTGTGGTGTCTTCGGACGCCACTCTTATTTTATACATCCAGCACCCTAAAACATGCTGCGGAACGCAGCCGGGTGCAAATTCGTATCACTTATCACAAGATTCAGAAAAAAGGAGTGTTTCATTATGGATAAATATATATTTAATACAACGACATTTCCAGAATATCCAGTTATTGTAACAATACTTGATTATGAAATACGGTTAAGAGCATACCTTTCAGAGATAACATTCCCTTCTTGTATGAGAGGAAAAAAAGCCCTTGTGGACATGGCATTAAAAACAGGTATAGATGAATACCGATTTGTATGTTTCGATGTTGATGATAATGGAAAAATAGATTTTGACTCAAATAATTATATAACAGTATCAGAAGATATGGAGAATATAGCCAATATGTTTTTAAAACAAAGGAAGGATATTGTGCTAAGTTCATTTTTAACGGATAGTCAGAAAAAAAGAATAATATGTTGTTGAAGTAGAATTAGATATTCTAAAAATATAAAAATACAAGCATGCATACTTAAGTGTACAAATGCTTGTATTTTTGTTTGTCATAATTTTTTTATAAAAAATTTTATGGTATAAACTGAAATTTCATACAACAACAGTATAACAATGTTTGTCATGAAAAGATTTTACAATAGAACGTTGCACATGCCGTATATGGTATGTGCAATTTTTTTAAGATAAAAACATGAGAACTAAAACGCCTTTTGCGTTCGGGTTATTTTGCGTAATCATTAACACGATTGGCTTTTCGAGAGAGCTTCTAGCTAGGTGCTAGTACTGGACTTCATAGGGATATGAGGTTATACCAAACAGTAGACCGTTCGAATCGGGGACAGTATTGGACTGGTCATGTTGGTGATTATATTTTAATACTGCGAAGCTCTGTGGCGAGCTGCAGGCGTTCCAGTCCGGCGTAGGTTCGACTCCTACTTTAATAATTGGTGTGACCGGTACACGGGGAATAGGCTATGATTTATCAGCATCTACTCAGTGATAGCAAACTGACATATGAGGTACTGATGATAGCGACGATTTGTGCAGGAGTGGGTTCGACTCCCACCGCAGTAATCTTTATGGTGTGTTGGCAGAGTAGGCTCATCGCACTGGACTGCTAATCCAGAGTCGCATATTGCGGCACAAAGGTTCGAATCCTTTACACACCGCTTGGTTTACATCCCATAGAGTAAGCCATTAATTCCATCCTCGATGGAATCACTGTCCAAAAAAAGCGTTGTTATCGATTTATTCGATAGCAACGCTTTTTTAAACCAATTCGAGTGCATATACAAACATATCAAGCAAAGGAGATTTTTACTATGAAATTAACTATGAAATTAATAGAAATAAAAAAAGAAATAGATACCGAAGACCTTCAGAAATTACAAACAATCACAGAATTGATGTACACTGCAAAAGCATTGTATCGCAATGTCAATGAACTTCATTCTCAAATTTGTCATTATCAGGACAAAACAATATCTGATACATCACTCGATGCAGCTTTGGCATTTAATAAATTATATGATGTACTTCAAACAGAACAGAAAAATCTGTTGAAAGATATCGAAGTTGATGTACACAAAGATATATAGTATACGTCAAATCAATTATAACAGACCATGCTGAATAATCTCAGCGTGGTCTATTTTTTTTTAAGAACAAACATGAGGAAAACCATTTACAAGCGGCTTTCAGCCGTCGGGTTTACTAGCGTAAAAATAAAAATATGCAAAACCAGAAAGGATAATATGGTGATTGGTATGAGTAAAAAATATTTCAAAGTAAAGACAGCTATGAAGAAAGTAAACGCAAACTTAAGAAAAGCACATCCAGATTGGGATAAAAAGCGTGTATACGCTGCTACCAGAGCTATGGTGCTAAAATAAAAGAAATGTGGTGTCTTCGGACGCCACTCTTTTTTAGCTTCTTACGCACACAACCTACAACAAAAATACGAGTGCATTTTATATAGTGATATACGAAAGGAGATTATTATTATGACTATGGATGACAAACAATTTATCTTAAACTTCTGTGATAACATCTACGGCGAATTACATCGCGTGGAATGCAGTCAATTATCAACAGATGACTGCAAAATGCTACGACTGTATATTGCCGAAAACCCGGAATCCTATATGTTCGGTCAAATGTATGGTATTTTTGAATACCAAAATGAAATCTATGAATTTGAATGGCATATTCATAAGCCGAATCAGAAAGTGGCATTTCTATCAAATCGTATGACCAACTTCGAAAAGATGCTTGTTACGTATGATAAGCAACATAATTTCCGTTATGTCGTAAACCATCCACCTGAAACTGGTCAAAGAGCATTCTGGATTAATACACCGGATGATACACTGGAAGGCTTTGACTTACACCTGCGTAAACTAATGCACAGTATCAAAGCATACGCTGTCTCAGAACAGCTTTGCAAACGCATTCGTAAATACGACAGGAAACATCTGAAATGGAGCAAAGAAATATCTAAAATGACATACAGATAACTAATTATAATAGACCATGCTGATTAATCTCAGCGTGGTCTGTTTTTTCTATTAAAACATGAGAGAAACAATTAATAAGCGGCGTTCCGCCGTCGGGTTTACTAGCGTAAAAGAAAAATATAACAAACCAGAAAGGATAATATGGTGATAACTATGAAAAAGAATTATTTTGACATTAAAGCAGCAATGAAGGTAGTAAACGCAAACTTGAGAAAGGCTCACCCAGATTGGGATAAAAAGCGTGTTTACGCAGCTACTAGAGCAATTGTGCTCAAATAAACCATTCTAAGAACGGCATCTTCGGATGTCGTTCTTTTTTCTCTTAATTTTTAGTGTCAAATTCCAAATGTCCTGCCATACAGTGATGTATGGCAGTTTTTTGTAGTGGTGTCTGTAAACGCTTCACAATCGATTATTCCAGACACCACTACGGTATCCGGGCATAAGTGTAGCCTCACACATTTGGAATTGGTTTGACAGAATGGTTCTTCATATTCATAAGACGCACGTTGCGTCTCAATCCGTTTCTATGTATATCTATCGTGCATCGTCTTAATCAAACACCGATACAAAACTCCACATTATAAAAACGTTGCTCCGCAACCGGGTTTACTTGTGTAAAAATATAAAATCTACATCAGAAAGGATAATATGGTGATTACTATGGCAGAATTAAAAAATAATGAAATTAACTTCGAATTTTATGGAGATACTTACAGATTAGGTCTCTACAAAACAACTTATACAAACAACGACAATCTTGCAATCGTTGTTATGGATGAAGACAGTCAAGAACAATTTACAATTTTGACTGTAAATATCATGGACTTACCAGAAAACAATATGGCAGCCATTGATACCAACAACAATGCAGACCTCGCTATAGCAGTAGAAAAAGCAGGCTTCTACACAAACACAGGACTTCCAATCCTGAGTGGCTACTGTGCATATCCACTTGGAATTTTTGACTTGGACAGAATTCCTGACCTGCCAACAGCATAAACACTTTGTCACTGACTCTATGTACGAGTCGGTGACATTTTTTTAATTCTCAAAAATATGAAACATAAATTATAAAAACATGAGACCAAATACATGAGGATATATTAATTTACATAGATACATTTTTCGGGTGCATAGGTGTTTACATGAACCATGTGCAGAACGTCTAGTCAACGTGCATGGACATTTTCGAATATGGTGATGATTGAAGTAAGAGATATCTTGCTTGTAAATTGTCATAACGGCTTATAGTAATATAGGTTGTTCGAGCATTGCGTAACTGAATGCAAGCATAAGAAAATGGTGCAAACCAGCAGAGAGTCATAAAGTGACTGTCACAAGCCGCTGTATAGAACGTACTGAGTAGCACAACACGTCGGTGTTGGGTTACAACGTCGCCATGCTCCTATGAGTAACTGACAAACTCATTGTCATGGTTTTCTGTCAAACAATACAGTCGCCGATGATACCATCTAACGATGGCTATAAGGCAAATCAACAGTGCAATCCCCATAAGGCGAAACAAAAAAACATAGATTTGAAAATCTATCAAACCTATTATCTGAATGACATGGGTGATTTGTGGGTACCAATCCCACCAGTGCTTTGTGTTTTGATAATGACCATATGGTTATTATCAAGATTATGGTGCGTAGCCAAGGGTCGCTCCCGGACGCTCAGGCGCATCATCACTGTGACTGAATATGGTTGGATGCTGTGAATGTATGGTGAAGACCACATGTGGACATATCAAGGTTATCGTATTGCGTTGCTTTACGGTAGCCTTGATTTTTTTCTAAAATACATAGATACAGCGTCGCTGTCGAGTGCTGCTGCAAAAAATATAAACGATAAAATCATACAAAAAGAGAGGATATTACTATGCAAACAAAAAAGAAAAAGGAATTTAACAAAATCGTACGAGAACTGAACGACAAACTGTCCTATACAAAATATCTGTTACTAGAATACAACGATAAACACATCAGAGAAAAAATCGAAAAAAAGTTCAAAAATCCCCTTATCGACGCTGATACCATCTTGGTTTATTACATCGGACCAGCAGAAATTGAAAAATGTAAGGCTGCTTTGGATGATATCAGTCATACTAAGAATCTCACAATTCATACGAGATTTACTTTCGAACAAAACCTCACAGCAAAATTCTCTATCACAAAGATAGATACAAACACATACCATGCAGAAACACTCCGTGGATTAAACATCGAATCACCACGTGGATACCAGAATGACGGCAGTTTGGCTGCTTGTGCAAAATACATCGCCAAAATGACAGCGTTTTACATCGACAGTCTGAAAAAGATGCACAAAGACTAATTCGTGCATCAATAGCTGTGACCTTTCCGGTCGCAGCTATATTTTTATATGCTTTCGATTATTATTCAACGTAAACCTGCATCCGACGTATACCTTGAATAAACAGCGCACCGCTGTCGAGTGCGACGATGTACAAAAACAATTTTATATTCATAAAGGAGAGTTATTATGAACAACAATACAACAGGAATCGTAATCCGTACTGACATGAAAGCATATTCAAGCGATATTTACAGTATCGCTTTCTTCTGTGCCCATTGTGACCCGGAAGGCAAAGGTGGACAGGGTGGTCAAATCTACACATCAACTTTTTGCCATGACGAAGCAATGAAGCGTGCTCAAAAATTCAATCACTATTGTCCAACATGTGGACGTAAGATTGATTACAACAACATTGTCAAAAACTTTAAAAACACATTATGCTAACTTCTCGCTGTAACTGTTTCAAACGGTTACAGCTTTTTTATATATCTTACATTATTATTCAACATTAAATTATCGCAGCCGGACGCACATGATACAATGTTCGTCCGGCACTTTTTGTGACTTACACATCACAAGCACTTTCGGACGCTTTGCGTCCTCAGTCGCTAGGTACATCTTTGTACACAATTTCGTGCCTAAAATCGTCACTTATTTTGGTCTAAAAATTGTCCAATTTTGGACACTCTTTTGTCAGACTGAAAATCGTGACATATTTTGGCATATTTTTAGGTACAAAAATGTACCAAAATATAATCCACTTTTGCCCCGAATATTCGACTGGAATTTTTATGGTTTCATCTATATTTTATTTTTGGGCAAATTTGTCCCATTTTTGGGCTAAAAATGCCCAGATTTCTTATGATTTTTAAAGAAAAAGCGACATAAATGTCGCCGGGTTTATTAGCGTAAAAATATAAATCAAATATGAAAAGAGGTACAACATTATGGCACAGTTATTAGATATAAACAATCTTCATATCATTGAAGAAAGAAACGCAACGTCTATCGTTGTAAAATTACCAAACGGACAGTATCGTTTGGGCAATGAAAAAGACATCGTAGTAGGTAAACCTATTAATCTGTTATTACCATCTGGTATTGTAGTAACAACATCACCAGTACAGGAATGGCGTAAATATGGTTCATTCTCTGTTACTACTAAGAACTCACAATACTTCATTGCTTATGAAGGATAAAGACATAATACCACTGTTAATTCAGGAGCATATCTCCAGCGAAAATAGGTACAATTGACACGACTTGACTCTGTTGGTTGTATCGAAATCAAAAATGAATTAACATGTGTATTTCTCAGGTAACTTTTACACAAATAGGACTACTCATTTCGGGTAGTTCTTTTTTTTTTTCTAAGTAGGATTCATCATAGTCTGTCGCAGAAATGTTAGGTATAAAAACCGTACAAACTAAAACTTTATATTGATATTGTGAGTGAGATACAATATCAATATAAAGGTGCATGGAATGCACAAACATTTCTGCCCTATGACTTTTTTAAGATGGCAAAAACCAGTTGTTATAGCTGCGTCCCTTCACTCCTTGTATAAAAACTGGTTTTTGCCACTTTAAAAACTGCCCCGAAAAACCTTTCGGTACAGCAATATAGATAAATCATGTACCTTTTGGTACAACAAGATGAAAGACCTAAAGGTCATTTATGAATCCAATTTTGGTGTGAGATGTGTGAGAGTTTTTTTGGAATTTCGTTCCGAAATTGAACCCCCTTATGTGAGTGCTTACGGGGGTTCTAATCAAAGATTAAACGGACGGAATAAAGCAGCAAAATGAGTGAGAGTTTTGCTGCGTAATCTAGTGCTGTATAGTACACAATAAACGATACGAAAATAAGGTCGCAATGTGTGAGATATGCGACCAAATATCGTATCAAATTTCGGTACAAAAACCGCACCGAAATTAACAGCGAAAGTATCATATTCCATCCGTTGAAATGATGCGGCACAGAATGCCGCACACAAAGCCTATGTGGGTCCTGACGTCTATTTTAGGGCAAAATAAGCGATTGTACAAACTGCGTCACTATGTGTGTGAATTTTGTACAATTGCGAGCGTCAGAACCCGCATAAATACGGGCTTTGTGTAGGGGTCGTGCCAAAATGTTCAAAATGAACATTTTTTCACGCCCTTTTTCTCCCCTGCATGTTCATGCAAAATATCCTCATAAATGAGGACAAAGTGCCATATCGCCATAGTGAATGTCTCTGATGTCACAACGGGAAGAAAAAGGGCATAAGAGGGGGTGACGCTGCGAGTGCTTCGCACTCTTGCGGTCGGCACAGCCGACACCCCCTACGAAAGCCACTAACGTGTCTTCCGTACTTTTGTGCTTCGCCCAAAAGTCTTACTGCGGTTTGCTTCGCAAACCTTGCCCTACATGGTCCGGCTCCGCCGTCCCATTCCGGGTGCCCACAGCCCCTCCGGGGCTGAAAAAAAGAACCCTACGCTTCCACTAATTTTGCCGAAATCAAAATTAGAAATAACAAAGCAAAAAGACGCTTTGTATTTTGGAATCTTCGGGTTCTTTTCTGAGTCTGCGACGCTAACACAATTTCACTATTATAAATAATAGTATATTGTGTTAATAAATAATCGTTATTCATTGCAAAATAAAAAGGTCATTATGACACATCATTATGACACTTTATTCGTATATGATTATGTACCAAAAGGTACATCTATCATTCTATTTATAGGTACATGAATAACAAAAGAATATGTTCCTATTTCATCAGAAACATATCCCTATAAAACGATTATTTATATTCTAATATTTTCAAAAGATAGAGTGCAAATGTGTGTGAAGCTTCGCTTTTGAAAATAAAAAGTCAAAACCAAATGTGTGTGAAACGTAAACGTATGCAATATAAATATTGCAAAAAAGGTTTTGACAAAATGAATGAGATGTGAGTATAAAAATATATGAGATGTGTGTGAATAAAGTGAGATGTAAAGAAAAAATACAACATATACATCCATGTGAAAGACACGAATACAAACACGTAATATATGCTGAGATATGTGTGTAAAATCATATTGAGATGTGTGCGAAAATACAAACATACAATGTCTGAGATGTGAGGGTAAAACGACCTTAAATAATAAAATAAATATCGCAATATAAGCAAGAAAATACGCACTAAAATGAACACACAAATACACAATATAAGTGCGATGTATTGTGATATAATAATTAAAATGAATGTGTTGTGATGTGATATAATGATTGAGATGTGTGGGAATTTTAAATACTACAAAAACATAAAAACATGTGATGAGAAGTGTAATGTGATGTGAGATTTATACCCAAAAACAAGACATAAAGAATACCTTTAAACAACAAGTTTCATACATAAAAAAGAACATATACTCGTAAAAAATAAAGAACAAAAAACCATTAAAAAAGAAAGGTTAGTCGAATAAATATTTACAAGAAGTATCCGCGTAAATTTGCAAAAATCATTGTGTGAAATCATTTGTGTGTGAATTTCACGCAAAATACTATGTTGATTTTTATGCAAAAATATAGACGATATTGTTCTTTCAAACAACACCGTCTATCCCGATGATATACAATTTTCAATTAAGAATCCTTCTCTATCAAAGCTGCTTCACGGTCAACTTTCTCAAAATACAAAACCAATGCTCTCTCAAACACACTTGTCTTTGTTCGATTATCAGCATCGCAATGCTCCGTTAATCTGTTGTATAATTCATCATCTAACTTGACATTTACATAATGTCCTTCTTTTCTAGGTCTAGGCATAATAAATACTCTCCTTACTTTCTTGTTATATATATGTTTCATTTATATATATAATAACACATTCTAATTGAATTTTCAACATTTAAAAAGCACTTTTTTCAACAATATACAATAACATACATGATATCGGGTTCACTGATATATGTAACACATATACAGAAAGGAGACACAACTATGAGTATTATTACACCAAACATAGATAGTTCACCATATGTTGGTGTTCGAAATGTACAAGGCAAAGTTCGAGTCAAGACACATGACGATGCACCATGGCTGGACAATTTCTTCAACGGTAAAGAAAATTGCGACCAAATAACAGGTATCACCAGAGGAAAAACATATGACGTTATTAGCGTCGAAGGATTTGGCGACGTAGAAGACATTACCATTATCGATGATAATGGCACAAAACAAACACTCGGCGACTTTTTCTTTGATGAAATCAAATAGAAAGGTAATCACAATGAAACTAAACATAAAAGCAACACTAAAAACCATATTCCTACTTTTTGTATACACACTCATCTGGCAAATTCTGGAACTTGCCATTGACGGCTATATTACCGAAAGACCCATCGATACCATTATGTTATTATTATTTACACCATTCATCTATTACTCTGTAAATACGATAACGAAAAAACATCAAATCTATCATGATAACAATAATGATATAAACTTATCACAGATTGAACATATCAATCAATTTGATGGTATCATCTTGGTTGACGACTTTGAAGATGGTTATCGAACATATAATATCCTAGCTGTAAAAACAGAAAAATTAAGACCAGTAAAAACAATGCTTATTGCAAAATACTATGATATACATACTGCAAAAACAATTTTCAACATAATAAACCAAACATATTTCACATATTAGGAGGATAATACAACTATGCCTAAAACAGAAATTAAAGACCTGAAAATAACAGAAATTAAAGACCTGAAAATAACAGAAATCAACGACCTAAAAAACCTACTATTCAATGCAATTGTCTGCTGGTATGACGACGCAATGCTATCTTATACAGGAATTGACGACCCTGATTTCAGAGACAGAGTTTGTAAAAGCATTTGTATCTCAGAAGAAGACTACAACAGTATTTGTCATTTGACTCAGCCGGACAACTCTGAAAACGAATAAACAATACGGGCACTCATGTTGAGTGCCTATGTTTTAAGAAAGGAAAAATCTATGACAATTCATCCTAAAAAATACACATACAAAAATTTCATAGACACAATTGACTTTTCTGAAATACAAAAAAACCATGGAATCTATGAATATCCAATTACAACAATTAACAATAAAACACTCTCTTTAGGCATCAGCTATGAAACAAACGATAATGCACAAGATATCTATATATACAATCTATTTTGCGATGATGAATATATCAACATTTCAACTACAGGCACACCATCACAAAAATATGACAGCATATTATTAGCAGAATTAAACGATGCAACACCATCTACATTCAAATACTGCATCGTATAAGCCCATATTTGCCGTTTTAAGCCATTTACACATATTACCTGTAAAGTTCTCAACACGACAAACAAAAACGTCCATATGACGCAAATACGCGAACATACATGCAAATACAAATGCCGAGAGCAATACTGGATTGACGTCTAATGCTTAATCTAAGCGAATATCAGCACGTTTTATCATAAATGTGCTGATATTTTTTACTGAAACATAACAATACAATAATATATACACGAAAGGATTTTAAACATGAACAATTTATTTAATGCATTCTATCCAGCCGATAATAATGACGGAACTTATCGCATCGAATGCAGATGCATCATTTACAGAGCAATGCTCGGCAAACATCCAAACTGGGCAAAGCCACAAGGCAATGCAAAAGACGGCTTCTACACAAAATACTATCTGTTAATCGAAGACAATATTACATCACTTGCAACTGCACAGAAACAGGCAGATGACCTAAATCAAAAATACAGCGATATCCTGACCAAATGCGAAGACACAGGCGATTGGACAGCCTTTCCATTTACAGATAAACCTATTATCTTTTACAAATAATCGAGGTGATAATTATGCCAAACAAAATAACATTGACTGTATTTATCCACGAAACAGATGATACTGTATTGATAAAACTGTGCAATGAACTCTATGACTACAAATACGTATCAGGTAAATTGCCACCAAACGGTGTTATCAACACCATTGCTAACGGTTTTGAAGAATGGGATTTAGATAAACTGGAAAAGATTATTACAAACGAAGCAACAAAGCGATATGAAAACATAGCCTTGTTGTTAATCAAAAATAATCCGACAAACTTTTTCAAATAAGAAAGGAACATCAATATGAATACAAAATTAGACATTGCAAAAATCCTAACGTTATCAACAGCACATATCAAACCAGAAACAGCAACAATGCTGGATAACGAACCGAACACCGACAACCTTAATCTTTCTGTCTATAACAAAGCAGGATATGGCTGGTTCATTTACGTTGATTATGTCATCGACAACGAATTTGACCACTTGCCGGAAGACTTAAAAGCCTGTATTGTATTTGCAAAAGAACAAGAATGCGAATGGCTTTGTCTGGACGTTGACGGAGAAGAAATCGAGGAACTAAACACTTACCAGTAAACACAAACACCCATGATACTATGTATCGTGGGTGTTTCTTTTTTCTACGTTATTCTACATTATTCTACATTAACTGATGAATCAAATCTGGATTATAACAATGTCCATTATCAGCAAAAAATATTTCATAAATATTCTGTTTTGAAATTGACATCTGATACGGACGTTCACTATGCATAGCATCATAAGTGTCTGCAATACGAATAATCTGCGATAAAATATCCGTAGACACACTAGAAATTGCATCAGGATAACCAGAACCATCATAATTCTCATGATGTTCTCGCACTATACGTATAATACGTGCATCAAAACCACATTCCTGCAGATAATCAGCACCTAACACAACATGTGTTTGCATATGGCTATATTCAGCCAGAGACAAGCGGTCAGGCTTTGTAAGAACATCATGTGACACAAATATCTTGCCCACATCATGTAAAAGTGCAGCTTTCGTCAATATACATAAATCAGCATCAGACAATTCTACATGAATGCCAAGCACAACTGAAAATTGTGCAACTGACACACAATGTATAAATGTTGTACCATCATAAGATGCAATTTTATCTAACTGACAAAGCACTTTATCATCAAACAATGCATCACGAATATAACATAACCCTGCCAATAAATCTGTCATAATAAATTGTCCTTATATTTAATTATTATTTGCTATACGAACACAATCATCAATCAATGATTTCATTTCATAATCTAATAAACACGAAACCATACGATTACTATTTAAACATAACTGATAATCAGACAGAATGCAAGAAACATTTGCAATATCCCGACACATATAAGCCAATTTACGACTCATTACGACATCATCGCGATACATACGCAATGCTTTCAAAGGACTTCTTTTAACTCCAAGGGTATCTTTCCAAAAAGAAAGCAAACTTTTTTCATCGCTGGATGTTTCACAACTATCTATCACTTTATACAAATTATCAATCGTCTTATAATAATCAATCAAAAGTGAAGCAGCTGAACTTACACCTTTACAACCCGGTATGCCGTCACCAACATCGCCTGTTAAAGCCATCAAATCAACAACACATTCTGGACGCACACCACAATCAGCATATACAATCTCAGGCGTATACTTCAATACATTCGTACCAAAAATATCATTGCCTGTAATAACACCATCAGCAAGCATTCCATCCAAACGTGATTTTGTCATCGGACGATACAGCGTTACACTATCGGAAACCAACTGCATATAATCATGGTCTTTACTATGTAAAATATAAGTCATATCAGCATCATTACATGCCTGCGTACGTGCAACAACAGAAGCAACATAATCGTCTGCTTCATAATCAGGACTACATAAAACAGTAACACCGATATCCTGTAAAAACTGTTCCATTTGAATAAACTGTGATTTTAACGGTGATGCTGTCTCCTTACGATTTGCTTTATAATAATCAGCACCAAGCTGCGTACGCCGAAACGTATTACGACTCACATCAAAAGCTACCGCAAAATACTTCGGTTTCACATCATCCAACAATTTAAACAGACTGCGTATCATGGTATACATTGCATTCGTATACCTGCCATCTGATGTCTGTAATAAAGATTGATACGCAAGCTGTTTTTCTTCTTCTGTTTTTGCCATTTTCACAGACACAGGTAAAGTTCCATAATAAGCTGTACTAAGCATACTGGAACCGTCAACAATTAAAAATACATTTGACATAATATATCACCAACCTTTTATTTCTAATACATTTATTATAACAAAAAAGCGTTGATAAATCAACGCTTTTCAATACAAATATATAATAAACTATTCGAAATCATAAGATGCATCCACATCAGATTTCACATTGGAGATATCAGGTAATGGTCGTTGTACATTGCTATACTTTAACTCAGGAATATCCATATTTTTCTGTACAGTATCATACAACGCATTGTAATCCTGTAAAGCAACCGGACCATCATTCAACTTGGACCAATCATGCTCTGTAATTAACTGATTTACAGCAGGGCTTATTTTCATAAAAGAAAACGTCTTGCCTGATAAATCAGCACAATACTGGTCATCCAACGCTGGTTTTACATTTTCTTCAAACCACGCCTGATTTGCTGTAATACCCTGTTTTTCATACAAACGATGTGCCATAACATAAATGCCATGCTGTTCAATATCTCCAATTAAACCACGAACACCTTTACCATCGAATGTATCACCCTGAAATTCAAACACATCATCATACTTCTTACTGCAGTCAATTTCATCACGAATAAACGTATCAAACGTCATATCCTGCTGTAAATGATAACCGATACCCTTCTTCATTTCAGATTCCAAACCTTTATTGTGATTATAAAAAGCCTGAATATCAGTTTCCTCACCAATCACACAAGGCTTTACATCAGAAACCAAATGTTTCGTTTTTGCTAATTGTTCAGTCACAACATCTTTTTCAGCCTTCATATCAGATAAAAACGTCATATAAGATGAATCAGAACCATCATATGACTTCTCAAAATGAGAATATTGTCTCGGACCCGTATATGCTCGAATTGCATCAGGATAAACCGTTGCTGCAACCAAACGATTAGACGGATGTCCATTCTTTTCATATAAACACATGACATGTTGCATTGATAACATAATAAATAACCTCACTTTCCTTTTATTATTTTGATGTCATATATCAGTCTTTATTGTACCACAATCACATGAATTCGTAAACAAAATACAAAATACGAGAGCAATCTTATATCAATCAAGCCACAAAAGAAAGGAAGCTATCATGAACGAAAACAAACACACATATTCTGTACACACAAACGCAAAAATAAAACTTCTAGCAAAAGCAAATAATATCAACTTATGTATGCCGGACACAAATACTGTGACAATCTCATTACCAGAAAACGTTATTTGTCCAGACATTACAGGTATTCGCATCGGACACACCGATGTAAACACAGGAGAACTCATTTCTAACATCAAAGGTGATGATGATGCAACACAGTTACAGAAATACATCGACTTAGGTCTTGTCAAAACATTACGATTAAACCAGTTGAATAAAGACAATAAATTAACAACAACAAACCATTACTTTTTCATTTACGAAATTGACGACAGCTCAAAACACAAGCCAACAACATTAAACGGTGGACCGGGCTATGGTATGCCTACCAACGGCTATTACAAATGCACATACGAAGTACTTCTTACTAATGAAGAACACACACGCCGGATGATATTCACAACAAACTCTGTCAATATTCCAATGTGTGAATGGATTACAGAATTCATTGACACGATTGATGAATTAAAGAGCATTCCACGTGAAGACATAAGAAAATTCAATTCTGACCTCTACGATGATGATTTCAAAGAATACACATACCAGTTCTATATAAACGATGATAACCAGTTGTGTTACACCATGTTTGACCCAGTTGGAAATCCGGTTGAAATTGAATTTGATACTCAGGAATTCAAATCCAGCATTACATCAATCAGACAGATTGAATGTAAATTCGTTGACGACAATAACTAAAATACCATTACGGCTGATATGATAACTATCATGCCAGCCAATACAATAAAACATGAAAGGACAAAACACTATGATAATCAATCCACAATTCTATTTCAGAGCAAAACCAAGAGATTGGAAAACAAACCCAACAAACAACCATTATATTTATGGTTTCTACTATGCTGTCACCGATAATTACACACCAAAGAATGTACATACAATTACCACATTTACAGAAAATAAGAAAGGTGAAATCATACTACAAGAAACTATCGACATTGACATCGATACTATCTGTAAATGCACCGGATGTTATGATTCCAAACACAATCTATTATGGGAAAACGACACAATCGTCGATATAATGGACCAGACGTTATTCGGTACAATTACGTTCCAACATAATTCATTACCATGCATCGAATTTAACAAAAAACCAAAATTCGAATGTATTGCGCTGAAATTGGATGATAGCGAAATGACAACAACAATTATTACGCCATCCATTTGTCAGCACATCGTAAAATGTGACAAAAAGCCAAATATGTCACTCAAAAATGCAATAATTGAATTATTGCAGCAGGATTATGATGATACAAAACTGTCTGAAAAATTAAGTATGCTTGTAAATCATAATACAGCATCTTTATTCAAAGATATGCCTTGCAGCATCAATGACACTGTATATGTTGCAACCAACAATGGTACATCAGATGCAATTGTAAAAGGCACTTCAATGGGATTAGTCATAGGCAAAGTAGTAAATTTTGTAATTGATATGAACAATACACGTTATATCGAAATCAAAACAAAATACGGCAACAAGCTATTATCTGAAAAAGATTTTAAGCATGTTGTTACGACACCTTTCAATCCACTTTTTTAATATACATGATAAATACAATCGCTACGCTACGGGTGAATCAGGTGAACTATAAAGACATATCTATCTCAATACGAAAGGGGATTACACTATGAAAATCGGAATTACAGAACGTGGCGACGCAGGACTAGACTATACATGGACAAAAAAACTGAACAAAATGGATGGCGTAATACTCATCACAAAAAATCTCTCTGATAAGTTCATCAAAACGGTAACAGACTGCTATAAATCCTATCCAAACATCATTGTACACGCAGGTTGTACCGGATGGGGACATACGGCATTCGAGCCAAACGTACCAGACTATAAAACACAGCTGAACCAGTTAAAGAAACTTGCAGATGCAGGTTTTCCAACCAACCACATTGTGCTTCGTATCGACCCAATCTTTCCGACACCAAACGGTCTGAAACGATTGCAAGAAGTATTACAATACTTCGATGCTATCAATGCGTCATTATCTCAGCCAATCGCACGTATCCGTATTAGTATTTACGACGAATACAAACATGTAAAAGAGCGTCTGCATAATGCAGGATATCACACAGCATATCCCGGCACACAATTTACAGCAAGTCCTGCAGACCAAGATGCCGTAGCAGACGTCATCAGACAGTCTGGTCATCGCTGCGAAATCTGTGCCGAAACTTACTTGGCATCCAACCACAGTGACATTTTCACACAGACAGGCTGCGTCGGTGAAACAGACCTGACAATCTTTGGATTACCAATGCCTGACAATGCACACATTAACGGTCAAAACCGCCACGGATGCCATTGTCTGACCTGTAAAACTGAATTGTTATCCAACAAATTCAGATGTCCACACCAGTGCATTTACTGCTACTGGCGTGACAAATAAGCAAAATTGCATATATGAGTGGTCTATGTATGATACACATGGACCACTTGTGTATCTCACTATTTTAGAAAAAAGAGGTATCTATATGCTACTAATAAAAGACCTAATTCACAACGAGTTTGACTTAAACTGTCGCTACAATATATATGACTGCAAAAATGACAAGTCGTGGCACGAAGCTGAAATATTATATGACAGCGAAACAGATGAGTACAGCAAACCATTAAACGAAATTTTAAATATGCACATCAAATACATCACAGTTTCAAACAACAAACTCATCATCGAAGCAAACGATGACTAACCAAATAAAACCAATAAAGAATATTAAATCGAAAGGAGAAACGCATGTATTCTGCCACTTAACAGCATTTATGACAGACATCTCTTGCGTAAATAAAAACATGAAACTAAACGATTTTCACGTTATGGACATCACATATAAACAAACTGGTACCACACATCGAAACATTGTCTATGATGATGTACAAATATTCATAGACGAAATCTATACGGATAATGCCGAAGACTACACATTCAACGAAATTCCACGTGAAAACTGGACTATTGACGACTGTGTCAACATTACATCCGAACTGTTAGAAGATACCAATCATCACAATATTACCGAAGAACCACGTACAATTGTAAATATCATGAAACAGGTCAACATTCCTGAGAACCTAATTACAGCATTTGCCCATGAGTATATGGAACACATGTTTGTAAAATACGGATATTAAAACGTTTCCAACAACAGCAAAGCCACTTGATTGTTATCAAGTGGCTTGTTTTTTATTTCTTAGCTGATGTTTTCTTCACAGACGATTTTCTGGTTGCAGTCTTTTTTGTACTCTTTCTGGTTGTCTTTTTTGCAACGGAATTTGTTACAGACTTTTTCGTACCAGTAGCTTTCTTTGTTGTAGCCTTTTTTGTTGACGCTGTCTTTGGCTTTGCTTTTGTACTTGTAGATTTCGTTGTTGTCTTCTTCACAGCAACTTTCTTTGGAATATCAAATTTATAACCATTTATATAAAACTGCTTTACAACATCATCAATGATGAAATCCTCAGGCGAAATCTCACGAAGCAACGTCAAACCATCCGGTGATTTTACACGGCTAAGTGCTACATAAAGCTGTCCTGCAGCAAAAATCGTCGGTGAAATAATGGCTTTTTCAAACGTCTGTCCCTGTGATTTATGAATAGTAATCGCCTTGCCAATACGAAGCGGAAACTGCGTCACAGAACCGACTTCTTTTTTATTAAGCGTACCACCTGTAGCTGTATAACTATAAATCGACACTTTCTGACGATTTACAAAAACATCTTTCTCATTACCATCCACATCTTTTACAGTTACTATCACAGCATCATCCGTAAACCCTTTAACAATACCAAACGTTCCGTTTTTATACTGATTTTTGATATTATCATTTGCTGTAAAAATAACACGGGCACCCTGTTTTAAAACGATAATATCATCCACATAACCCATCGGAACACGACCTGTTTTTGTACTGCGAAATGCACGTTCCGTACCTGTTAATTCGTCCAAATATGTATTATTAATCTTATCGGCTTCCGCATTTGTACCACAAATACAAATTCCATCCGAATAATCAGGGTCCTCATTTACAAACTGATTAAAATAATCATAATTTGTAAAATCACCAACACGTACACGATTAAGTTCTGTGATAAACTCCAAATCAGACTGACGCTTCACATCCGTCAACTCTACAACTTTGAAATTCAAACTCTTCCATTCAGGTGTTGTAAATGCAAAACCACTCAAATCAAAACCAAACTTTTTCATGAGTTTTTCATCTGCCTTACGTACCACAGGTGGTAACTGAGAAAAATCACCAGATACAATCACACGTATCTTCGAACCTTTAAGTTTTTCCGCTTTACGAAGTACCTTAATTGCAAACGAAAAATCAGAATTTTTAAACATACTGATTTCATCAATCACAATCACATCAGACTGAATTAAAGCACTAATCATGGACTTTGTCAAAGCACCTTTTTTGCCCTTTGCAAACGATGGTGATTCATACGCCGGAACAGGAATATGAAACACTTTATGAGCGGTTTCACCACCTACATTTAAAGCTGCAATACCCGTCGGGGCACACACTAAAACATTATCTGTCTTTGAAATATATTCATTTAAACGATAACTTTTACCAGTACCTGCAGGACCAGTAATAAATAAATTTCGTGACGACGCAAACGCTGCGTCTATCTGTTTATCTGTCATAAAAACTACACCTCTTTATATCAATTTACGCTTACGCAATTTCGTTTGAAATCCGCGCAAAACTTTATCCTTAGAAACACCTGACAAATGAAGTTTATGTGCTTCTTTTAACAGTTCTGAAAACAACGGTGACGGATGTAAACCAAGCAACATCAAATCATTTCCTGTCACCCGTGGCTGTAACATAAGCTGTTCATAAATACAAATACGTTTACGACACCATTCCAAAAAATCAGAACACATATTTATATTATCACATAACCCTTTATTGTGTATATCACAATAAGATAACATCATCAAATCACCCATACAAATACTCTTATCAAACAAACCATTCGTTTTCTTATTGCGTGAGTTGTGTGAGAACATCTGAGGTAATTTCATATGCAATTCTATCATATTTACGACATATCTTATCGTAAAATTATTGTTCGTAATTCGATGTAAAAATGTACGACCAACAGATACACCATCTATATCATGAGTATATGCATGAATAACACCATCCGAACCTGTGTGAGAACTGATTGGCTTTCCAATATCATGACATAATACAGCTAACATAAACTGCTCTGGATAAGCTACATTATCACGACATGTTGTTGCAAAATCCAGCGTCTGCATTGTATGTGTCCAAACGTCACCTTCTGGATGATATGCCGGATTCTGACCACATCCGTACATTGACAAAATCTCTGGAAACCAAAAATCTAACTGATTTACGGCTCGTAATTCTTCGAAAAATCGTGACGGTTTTGATGATAATAACAATGCTTTTTTAAGCTCACCATATACACGTTCTTTTGACAAAAACCTTGTATCAATAGTTTTCATCAAATTCTTCGTCTCATCTGCAATCGTAAAATCAAAACGAGCAGCAAACTGTGCTGCACGAAATACACGCAAAGCATCTTCCACAAAAGATGTTGCGTTCACATACCTGATAATTCCATTCTTCAAATCGTCTTGACCGCCATACAAATCAATAATTTCACCAGTTAAAACATCCTGCAACATTGCATTGATAGTAAAATCACGACGAACCGTTGCTTTCTCAAAACTCAAATTAGAATCCACACAAACCGTAAAATCTCTATGACATTTGCCAACAGCATTTTCCGTACGTGGAAATGCAATATCCACATCATAATCAGATACTCGATAAACACCAAAAGATGCGCCCTGAAAACGTACCTGACCAAATGCACTTAAAATATCATTCACCAAAACTTCACGTGTAATACCATAAATCTCAATATCAATATCCTTTGACTCAAGACCTAATAACTTATCACGTACACATCCACCAACATAAAACGTTCGTCCACCAAAAGATTGTACTTTTGATGCAACCATACGTACAAACTCGAAATCTTTCATTCAAATACCACCTCTCATTGATTAATCATGCCATATGACGCTCTAATTTGCGATTTAAGACATTTTAACATATAACCCTTAAAGTATATCACTTAACACATTAAAATTCCTTCTGAGCCAAATTAGAGCGTCTCAGACCTATCACAGAACATTAAGACTCTGAATCTTCACCCCAATGTTTTCGTTTTTCCTCTAATTTCTCTGTAAACGTCTTATCAGACTCACAGAACTGCCATTTCTGACGTAACACATCCACACCTGCAAGCATCACAAGCATAACAGCGATGTAAATGAAATATACGACAATGCAAAATACATACGAAATTGGAATTGACACGATATAAACCATACCTAACAAATTTGCCAAAATATGAAAACCGATACAATAGCGAATTTTGCCTGTCAACTCAAAAATAAAACACAAAAACAAACCGAAAGCACATGTCATTGGCATATGCTCTGTCGTACCGTGGGACAATCCAAACACAACAGAAGACACAATTGCACAAACAAATACAGAATACTGTTTACGCAAATACTTGTAAAAAAATCCACGGAATAAAAATTCTTCCACAACTGGTCCGAATGTCACAGCAACAAACAAGTATAAATATAATTCATAAGATTTCAAATCACGATATGTATTCACATAATCGGACGGTAATTTAATACCAACATACGCCGTAACAGCCTGACCAAAAACATAATTCACCAAAAACAAAATGAATATTATAAACCATGCACTCTGTTTTAACTTGTAATCTGATTTCCGTGATAATATACCGGACCATGCATTCTGTTGTGTATCTAATTTG
>UMJR01046097.1_pt1 | contig 21220 bp, 18 predicted proteins | sample 1966121 | NCBI WGS metagenome assembly UMJR01 (sample SAMEA4836155, study PRJEB28245) | human gut metagenome | biome: gut microbiome; material: fecal sample | place: Denmark | collected 2008
TGCACAATCGGCACAGTGGCAACTTTTTCACCAATCTTCAGTTCTGGCAATTTCAACTAAAATCCCCCATTTCAGGATCATGGAAATCAAATCAATAAAAAATAGGATAAAGCTCGGAAAGTCCCGAAAAGGGACCTTCCGACTGGATGGATATCCGATTATTTGTCAGCTTTATCCAGGAGTTCTACTGCATCTCTTACGGTGCGGATCTTTTCAGCAACATCATCGGGGATTTCCGTGTTGAATTCCTCTTCAAATGCCATGATCAGCTCAACAATGTCGAGAGAGTCAGCTCCCAAGTCATCGATGAAAGTAGAGTCCATCTTTACGTCTTCCGGAGCAACGCTCAGCTGGTCAACGGTGATTGCCTTTACTTTTTCGAAAGTGCTCTGTTCGCTCATACCTTTCACCTCCTTCCCCTTCTTCATACAATCATACTACATTACCATGCCACCGTCCACATTTAAAACTTGGCCGGTTATATAAGCAGCTTCTTCGCTGGCGAAGAATAAGACTGCATTGGCAACATCTTGCGGATCCCCAGGGCGTCCCAGAGGAATGGTCTTGAGCATTTCCTCCTGAACGGACTCTCCGAGGACTTTCGTCATGTCCGTAGCAATAAAGCCCGGTGCAATGACGTTTGCTGTAATGCCGCGAGAACTCACTTCCTTGGCAAGAGCCTTGGTAAAGCCAATGACGCCCGCTTTGGCAGCGGCATAGTTGGCCTGACCGGCATTGCCCGTCTCGCCCACCACGGAGGCCATATTGATGATTCGGCCTGCCTTTTGCTTCATCATGGTGCGCATAACGGCTTTGGAACAGTTATACATGCTCTTGAGATTCGTTGCAATAACGGCATCCCAATCTTCTTCCTTCATACGCATCAGAAGCCCATCACGGGTGATTCCGGCGTTGTTGACAAGGATATCGAGGCGTCCCAATTCAGCGACTGCCTGCTTGATCATGTCTTCGCAGACAGCTGTATCGGCAACATCCCCTTTAAGGACAATGGCCTTGCGGCCCATTGCCTTGACAGCTTCTGCGGTTTCTTCAGCGGCGGCTGTATTGCCGGCATAATTGATGGCCACGTCAGCCCCTGCTTTTGCCAGCGTCAGGACAATGGCACGGCCAATGCCGCGAGAACCGCCGGTTACAAGCGCTACCTTGCCGAATAACGTCATTTTATCGAACCTCCTTTAAATAAGCAAGCGATTTTTCCAAAGATTCCATGTCTTCCACATTGAGCGGTGCATAGGAACGGTCCACTTTCTTGATGAAGCCGCAGAGGACTTTGCCAGGGCCAACTTCCACAAAGGTATCGACGCCGTCATTCATCATACGGCGGACCGAATCTTCCCATAATACAGGGCTTGCGGCCTGCAGGACGAGCTGGGAGCGGATTTCATCCGCCTTTGTTTCCGGCTTGGCATTGACGTTTGCCACCACGGGAATCTTGGCATCCACGATCTCAACGCTGTCAAGGACTTCCTTCAGACGATCTGCAGCAGGCTGCATGAGCGTGCTGTGGAAGGGAGCACTGACAGGAAGGAGGATGGCGCGTTTGGCACCGGCTTCCTTCAGCCTGTCACAGGCTTTATGGACAGCTTCCGTCGCACCAGCGATGACAATCTGGCCAGGGCAGTTGAAGTTGACTGCCTGGACACACTGATTCGTCATGTTTGCCGTTTCTGCACAGATTTCCTTGATTTTATCTGTATCAAGGCCAATGATGGCAGCCATGGCACTTTCCCCAACGGGGACGGCTTCCTGCATGAACTGGCCTCTCTTGCGGACCGTGCGGACCGCATCGGCAAAGCTCATGGCACCGGCACAGACAAGGGCAGAATATTCACCCAAGGAATGACCGGCTACAACGGAGGGAATAATTTCATTTTCTTCCAGGACTTTCATCGCAGCGACACTGCACGTCAAAATTGCAGGCTGTGTATTATAGGTCAGGCGCAGCTGTTCTTCCGGGCCTTTGAAGCAAAGGTCCGTCATGGAAAAGCCAAGGGCTTCGTCAGCTTCCTTGAAAACGTCCTTTACGACACTGTAATTATCATAAAGGTCTTTCATCATCCCTACTTTCTGGGAACCCTGACCAGGGAACATGAACGCAATCTTACTCATTTTTTGGCCTCCTCTGTTTTCTGCCATTTGATGACAAGGGATCCATACGTGAGCCCAGCCCCAAAGCCGACAAGGACAACAATTTCATCCCGTTTCAAGCGGCCTTGGTCACGGGCGTCACACAGGGCAATTGGAATGGACGCGGCGGATGTATTGGCATACTGATCAACGTTGACCATGACTTTATTAAGCGGAAGGTCAAGCCGTTTGGCCGCAGAATCAATGATCCGTACGTTGGCTTGGTGCGGCACCAGAAGGTCGATATCATTTTTCGTCATGCCAATTTTGTCCAAGGCTTTCATGACACTGCGGCCGAGGACGCGAACAGCGAATTTAAAGACTTCTTTTCCATTCATGTGGATGAAGTGTTCATGGTGATCCACCGTTTCGTGGCTTGCTGGATGGCGCGATCCCCCGCCGGGCATATTCAGGTATTTTCCACCGGAGCCGTCGGCCCCAAGATCTACGGAAAGGATGCCGTAACCGTCTTCTACCGGTCCCAGAATAGCCGCACCGGCGCCATCACCAAAGAGGATGCACGTATTGCGGTCCGTAAAGTCAAGGATCCGGGAAAGGGTTTCTGCTCCTACAACAAGCACATGCTTATAAAGGCCGGAGGCAATGGTCTGGCTGACAATCCCGCAGGCATAGGCAAATCCCGTGCACCCCGCGCCCAGGTCAAAGGCCGCGGCATGGCTGGCTCCCAACCGGTCCTGCAGCATGCAGGCCACAGAAGGAAACTTCATGTCCGGTGACTCGGAAGCAACTACAATAAGGTCCAAGTCTTCCGCTTTCAAGTTGGCATCATCCAGCGCGCGCTGGGCAGCGATAAAGGCAAGATCACTGGTTGCCTGTTCCGGAGCGGCAATATGGCGCTGCCGGATACCCGTGCGTTCCACGATCCATTCATTGCTCGTATCAACCAATTTTTCCAGGTCATAGTTTGTCATGATTTTTTCAGGGACATAGGAACCCATCCCCAAAAAACCCACACTGATTCCTGACATAAGTTATAATTCCCCACTTTCTTCGTCCCGGAGGATTTCCCTACCAATTTTTCCGACAATATCCTTTTCTGTCAGTTCAATGGCTACCCTCACGGCGTTCTTGATGGCTTTTGCTTTGGAACTGCCATGGCAGATGATGAAGGGGGCACGTACGCCAAGAAGCAGGGCACCGCCATATTCGGAGGCATCCATTTTCCGCTTCACTTCCGTCAGGGCAGGTTTCATAAGAAGGGCCCCAAGCTTGGAAAGGAAACCGCTGCCTTTAACTGCGGAACGAATGATTTCCAAGACAGCAGATCCAAGCCCCTCCATGGTCTTTAAGACAACGTTTCCCGTAAAACCGTCACAGACAACAACATCGACGGTTCCTTTATTGATGTCCCGGCCTTCCACATTCCCGATGAAATGGATATGGGGATCGGCCTTAAGAAGTGGATACGTTGCAAGGCACTGCTCATTTCCCTTGGTCTCTTCCTCCCCAATATTAAGGAGCCCGACCCGGGGATTTTTGATACCAAGCTGGGATTCAGCATAAACCGATCCCATGATGGCACTTTGGACAAGCTGCTCCGGCTTTGCGTCCACCTTGGCACCAGAATCCAACAGGACCGTTGCCCCTGTGAGACTTGGAATAACCGTTGCAATAGCCGGCCGTTCGATGCCCTTGATACGGCCCAAACCGAACAGGGCAGAAGCAACAGCTGCCCCAGTACTTCCCGAAGAAACGAGGGCATCACATTCTTTTTGACGCAAAAGATCGGTTGCAACAACGATGGAAGCATCCCGCTTCTTTTTGACGCTGATGCCAGGGTGATCCTTCATTTCAATGACCTCACTGGCATGGTGGATGGTCACATGGGGATTGGTTTCCTCGTGTTCCCTGCGAAGTTCTGCCTTAATGACGTTCTCGTCACCGACAAGGACGGCATCGCAGCCATATTCCTTGACAGCCTGAAGGACGCCTTTGATGATTTCAGCAGGACCGTAATCGGTTCCCATGACATCAACTGCGATTTTCATTTTCTTGGTTCCTCTCTTCAGGTAAGGAAACAATCAGGAATTTGGCCCGAAAGACCTCTTTCCGATTGTTTCTGATCTTGACCCAGATGGTATATTTGTCTTCCTGCTTTCTCACAACCTCGGCCCGCGCCACAAGGACAGCACCGCTGAGAACAGGAATCTTGTATTTCACATTGGCCACGCCCGTCAGGGCTGCCGGTGCGTCAATAACGGCCAAAGCCAGGGAATTGGCCTGGGCAAACATGTATTGTCCCCGGCATACACCGGTTTTTTGCAGGACCATTTCCTTATTGACGGTCATCATGGAAATGCCGCTCACCCCAATTTCAAGGTCGATGAGTTCACCCACAATGTCTTCACTGGTAATCGCCTGAAGCTTCTTCTGGGCATTTTCCGCCATATGGCGCGTCCGTTCCCGAAGTTCTGGGATCCCAAGGGCCAGCCGATCAAGCCGAATGGTCTGGATACTGACCTCAAACTGTTCCGCCAGGTGGGCATCAGTCAGGAAGGGATTCTTGATAAGAGCAGCTTCGAGGCGCTGCTGACGCACCTTTTTACTTTGCGCTGAGCCCATTCCATCACCTACTTTACACCTACTTTTAGTACCTAGTCATAACAGCTACACTCATTATAAAGATAACGAGCCTAAAAAGCAAGTAAAAAGGGCCAGTAAAAGGTGAAAGAACGGTGACATTCCCCTCTTGAAAAGTGCTGCCGTCAAAACGAGGAAAGCCTACCCGAAAAGCGCTTGGCATCAAAGGCGCTGCTCTACCCCAAACGACCCTGCGCCAAGCAAAAAGCCTATGAAGATCCTGTACAAAGGGCACTCAAGAATAGGCCGTGACTCTTCCTGCGCTCCAACATCAGGCTGAAACGGGAAAAAGGCCACCGCCCAAAAGCGATGGCCTTTTTTCTTGATGTCTTATTCCTCTTCGGTCTTGACGACTTCCTTACCATCGTAGTAACCGCATTCAGGGCATACATGGTGAGGACGCATCTGCTCATGGCATTGCGGACATTCAACCAAGCCAGGAGCAGTCAGTTTCCAATTAGCGCGACGGGAATCGCGACGAGCTTTAGACATTTTTCTCTTTGGTACTGCCATTACGAAACACCTCCTAAACTCAACCTATTTCTCTAACAATGCCTCGAGAGCCTGTAATCGAGGATCGATGGTTCTTGTGTCACAATTGCACGGTGCCACGTTCCTATCAGCTCCACAGACCGGACAGATTCCCTTGCAGTCCGGTTTGCACAGCATACGTGCAGGAACAGTCAGCAGAAGGGACTCCCTCAAAGCATCCGTAACATCAACCACATCAAACTTATAAGTGAAAGCATCATCGGGGAGGTTCTCCGTTCCTTCCGGATAGTACCGTTCTTCCAAAGTGGAAACAAGGGGCTGCACCAAAGGTTTGAGACAGCGTCCGCATTCCCCTTTGACAGAAAAGTGAAGGCTTCCATCAAGAAGGATCATCTCTCCCCCATTATGGAGCGTGAAGTCCGCCACCACCTGACCCTCAAGGGAAACATCGTCTTCCGTGAGATCAAGGGCTTCCGGATCCAGTTCATAATGATAGGATGCCGAACCTATAAGCTGCTTTTTGATTTCTGCTACATTGATCTTTATCATAATAGTATCAACCGCTTTATTATAACGGTGTCCCCTTTCTTTGTCAATACAAAGGAGGGAATTCCTTATTTACCGCAAAGGCGGTTCGTATCGCGGGCAATGACGAGTTCTTCATTCGTCGGAATCAGGAAGACTTTGACTTTGCTGTCAGCCTTGCTGATTTCCGTAACCTTGCCGCGAACATTGTTGCGTTCAGCGTCGAGTTCAACACCGAGGAATTCAAGCCCTTTGCAGACCTTGGCACGGGTTCCGATATCGTTTTCGCCGACGCCAGCCGTGAAGACAATGGCATCAACGCCACCCATGGCAGCTGCATAGGCACCAATGTAGCGTTTGACTTGATAGCAGAACATATCAAGGGCAAGCTGTGCTTTTTCGTCCCCTTTATTGGCCGCATCTTCGAGGTCACGGAAGTCGCTGGAAATGCCGGAGATGCCAAGAACGCCGCATTCCTTGTTCATATATTTGTCCATTCCTGCATTGTCCAGGCCCTTTTTCTGCATCAGGATTGGAACGATTGCCGGATCGATGGAGCCGCAGCGGGTGCCCATGAGGACCCCATCAAGAGGCGTGAAGCCCATGGACGTATCCACGGATTTGCCGCCATCAACAGCGGTGATGGAAGACCCATTGCCCAAATGGCAAGTAATGATCTTGGTATCTTCCGGTTTCTTGCCGAGAAGCTCAGCGGCACAGGCAGCTACATAGCGATGGCTCGTACCATGGAAGCCGTATTTACGGATTCCGTACTTTTTGTATTCTTCATATTTGACGCCGTACATGAAGGCCACAGGAGGCATGGTCTGATGGAAAGCCGTATCAAAGACAGCCACTTGCGGGGTGTTCGGCATCAGTTTCTGGCAAGCGCGGATACCAGCAACATTAGGCGGCTGATGAAGCGGAGCCATGTCACTCAGGGCTTCAATCTGCTTCAAGTTTTCTTCCGTAACGAGAACGGATTCACTGAACACTTCGCCGCCATGGACAACACGGTGACCAACGGCATCGATTTCATCCATGGATTTGATGACACCATGGTTGGGGTCAACAAGGGCAGCAAGGACTTTCTTGATCCCATCTACATGATCGGGGATCTCGCTTTCCATGCGAACCTTATCCTTGCCTGCCGGCGTGTGGGTCAGGACAGAACCATCGATACCGATACGTTCTACCAGGCCTTTGGCGATGACGGATTCATCTTCCATGTTGATCAGCTGGTACTTAATGGAAGAACTGCCACAGTTAACAACAAAAATCTTCATTCCCTAGCCTCCTGATTGTTGCTGGTCAAAAAACCAGTTTCTTTTCTGATTGAATCAGCACTATAATAATATATCAAAGAATTGACGTCTTGTAAAACGATTTGAGGAAGGAATTTTATGGAACTACAAACGGTCGCCGCCATAACGGCTGAATACAACCCTTTTCACAAGGGGCACGCCCACCAAATCAACGTGATTCGTAAGACCTTGGGTAACGTTCCCATCATTGCCGTCATGAGCGGCTCCGTCACCCAGCGTGGGGAACTGGCCCTATGGGATAAATGGGAACGGGCCCGCCTTGCCCTGCGCGGCGGGGTCGACCTCGTTCTGGAACTTCCCACCGCAAGTGTCCTGCGCTCGGCTGATCATTTTGCCGCCGGAGCCCTTTCGGTCATGCGCCACACAGGCCTCGTCACCCATATCTGTTTTGGCATGGAAGATCCGGATCGAGCAAAACTAACCATGCTGGCTGCTGAACCTCCGGATCGCGAAACGTTTGAAAAAGCCCTGAAAGCAGGAACTTCCTATGCTGAGAGCATGGCCCTAGCCTACACAAAAAAAGACCCCGCTTACGCCTCCTTTTTTAAGGGCTCCAACAACCTTCTTGCCCTTAGCTATGCAAAAATGGCAAGGCAGGTCTTCCCCTCGGCCGCACTTCTTCCTATCCTGAGAGAGGGAACTCCCTATAATGAAGAAAGTCTTACGGAAAAAGCGGCAAGCGCGGCTGCCCTGCGTCATTTTCTTGAGGAAGAAGGACCCTCAGCTGCCATTTTTGCAGCCATGGGGATTCAGGCTAAAGAGGAAGAGGCCCATCTGGCCTCCCTCCCTTCTCCCCTTTTCCATAAGCAGCGCCTTGATCTATTGATGGCTTACGCCCTTGAAAGCACCGATGCCGAGCATCTTTCCCGCCATATTGAAGTCACTGAAGGCCTTGAAAGAGCCCTTTTGAAAGCCCGCCGAAAAGGTTCCTTTGATGCCATCGCGGCAGCCTGCAGCGGCAGACGCTATTCCCGTTCCCGTATCCGGCGGCTCATGCTCCAGCTGCTTTGTACCGGTGAAACAAAGGCCTTCACAGGGCTTAGTGACGAGGCCCCTTATCTGCGTGTCCTTGCTTTTTCAAGGCAAGGCAAAGAGCTTCTCCATCTGATGAAAGAAACAGCAACGCGCCCTCTTTTTTCGCTCGTCAATAAAGATACCGCCCGGCACCTTAACGAAGAAGCAAGGCGGAAACTCGATCTTGACCTTGCGGCCACTTCACTCTGGGAACTTGTGGCAACAGGGATCGCTACTGGCCGTGATTATAAAGAGGCTCCCATCAAGGACTGACCGTATCCTTGTTAAAAGTCCATCAAATTGATACAAAGGCTAGCCTTTGTCACGGTGATTTGTTGCAGCCTGCTAATAAGGGGTTACAATAGAATGCGGCCTTCCCGTCCCTGTTCAGGATGCGCCTGCTTCAGGGTTTCTGGGAAAGCGGCATAATGCCCATCGAGCTCCCTTACAAGTACTTTTTCATCGCGGGGATACTGCCTGTTTATGGGAAGGACATTTGACATATGGAGGCCAAAAAAATTCTATATCCTGAAGATTCAGTGCTTTCAAAAAGGCAAGCTTTTCTTCCATCTGTTCGCCAAGGATGTTTTCGGCAAACTGTCACGTCTGGATAAGGCGCCCCAAGGCACTGCTCCGATCAACATGAAGGGGTGAGCCAAAAATCAGCCGCGACTGGACCAAGTTCGCTAAAAGAGCGTTAACTCTGGCACTTTCCAGCCCCCTTCCCCTGTCGCCTGCCCCCAGCATCAAATTGATGCTATAGCAGCAGCCGAGGCGTTTTAAGCGCAAAAGCTGCTCTTTTTCCTCATGTAGGGTAAAACCTTTATTAAAAAAGTAAGGGCAGCCTCACTGCCAGACTCAACCCCAATGTTGAAATCATTCAGCTTCAGGGCACGGAGCATCAGAAGCTCTTCATCGATCTTGTCCTTGATGTTCCTGATAGAAGCATACATGGAAATGGTATCGATACGAGGAAAAATAGAAGCAATCAGTTCTCCTATGCCCTTAAGGTCCCTGGTAGGCAAGGCAAAAGCATCTCCGGTTACAAGAATAATCTGTTTGACCCTGTTCCCATAATAGGATCGTACCTCCAAGAGATCTTCCTGGATCTGGGACAAAAAGACGGCGGAAAAAGGCTGTCCCCACTACATGGAGCAGAACGATTGGCATGATGACTGCAGCCAATCGTTGCTTCATTGAGAAACACTCCAGCTTCATAAGGTGGTCGATAAACGGGCTCTGTATCGTGCTTGATGGCTCCTTTCCAGCGGAATAAGGCCTGGACAGCCCCATTCATGACGAGCATGTCTTATTAATGTGCACGTTCAAGCAATTTATAATAATCGATGCCTGCTTTTCGTCAACAAACAAAAAGGAACCACCGCTAACGCAGTGGTTCCTTTTTGTTTGTTTATTTCCGATCGCCCGATTCAATCTGGTTGTCTGACTCATAGGACGAGCGCAGGGCCTGACCATTATCACGGACTGCCGTCAAGGTCTTGTTGAGGTTTTCTTCCAGATAGTTGAAAACATCCATGGCATACTGCATGGATTCGCTGTGGAGCTTATCCGCATAGGCATCTGCGGCAGCACGCATATCGCGGTCATACTGCTGGGTCGTTGCAATGATGCTGTTGGCCTTATCTTCCGCCGCTTTCACGACTTCTTCCTGACGGACAAGCCGATCGGCTTCGGCTTTGGCAAGGTCGACTATCCGGTCGGCTTCAGCCCGGGCCTGCTCGATGATCTGGTCAGCTTCCGCGTGGGCCTTTTCCTTGATATCCTTTTGCTCTTCCAACAGGTCATGGGCCCGTTTGATTTCAAGAGGTACAGCCCCGCGCAGTTTTTCAAGGATCATATCCACATCGCTTGCTTTGACAAGCTTGTAGTTCAAAACAGGAATCGATCCCGCAGAAGACAGCACATCATCCAATTCGTCTAAGATATTATCCAGTTCCATAGTTATCCGTTCCTTCCTTTTCTTTTTTCACTGCGCCGATCGTGCGCGCTTCATGATATCATCCTTGATCGAAGGGGGAACAAACCCCGTGATATCGCCGCCGAAATACAGCATCTCCCGGACACCGGAAGAACTGAGGCAGGAATATCTTTCGTCCGTCATGATGAAGACCGTCTCAATACTGTGATCGATTTTCTTCATCAAAAGCGCCCGCTGGAATTCATATTCAAAATCGGAAAACGCCCGAAGGCCCCGGACAATGAACGCGGCTTCTTCTTTCCTGCAGAACTCATTGAGGAGTCCCGAAAAACTTGTCACCCTGACATTGGGAAGGTGAGCCGTCGCTTTTTCAATGAGGGCAACCCGTTCCTCCATGGGAAAAAGGGCCTTGTCCTTCGTGGGATTGACGAATACACTGATAATGACTTCGTCAAACATATGGCTTGCTCGTTCAAAAATATCCAAGTGTCCCAAGGTCACAGGATCAAAACTTCCTGGACAGACTGCTCTGCGCATGAAAAGTCCTCCATAACAGTCGAATTCTAACCATCATTATATCAAATCCCTATAGAGATTTCCACTCAATTAGTGAGATTTTCGTATCGCCATATTTTTCGGTCCTGATTTCCGTTCCCGCCTTCACATACTCCCGGGGATCTTCAAGGAGGGAATGTTCAAGGACCAAAAGACCGCCGTCGCGAAGGATGCCGTGTTGGCAGAGCGCCTTGTACAGGGCCTCATTGAGTCCTTTATCATAAGGGGGGTCGGAAAAAACAAGATCATAGATTTCCCCATTACCCTTGGCGTCGGCAATGCCCTTGATGGCATCGGTATGACGGATAATGGCGTCAGCCCCCGCCTTTGCCTTTTCTACATTAAAACGAATGAGCCGCAGGCTTTCGCGGTTCTTATCAAAGAGGACGACTTTCCTTGCCCCCCTGCTCCACGCTTCCAGCGCTAAGTTTCCCGTGCCGCCAAAGGCATCCAGAACCACAGCGCCGGCAATACGGTCCTTGATGATATTGAAGAGTGCTTCCTTGACACGGTCACTCGTGGGCCGTACGGCATAATCCTTGGGTGGAAGCAGTTTCATACCTCGGGCCCGTCCCGTAATGATTCGCATACACAAATTGCCTCCCATCGTATATAATAAATAGCAAACTCATTTGATTGTCAAAAGAAAGGAGCTCAGCCATGAAGAAAGGACCCCTTTACCTATGTGGGGCCGCCGCAGCGGCAGTATGTGTATTGTACCACACCTTGGCCCCAAAAGGCGTGCCCTTTTCTCCGGCCCCGGTGCCAATTTCTGAATCTTGGACCTTTGTTCCCCTTGATGACCGGCCCCCGTGCCGCCGCTTCACAGAAGAACTGGGGGCCCTTGCCGGCATCCACTTTGCAGCACCGCCCCATAAGCTGATGGACTGGTATGAAGTGCCGGCCCATATTCCCCAGGTCTGGGACTATGTTGAAAAGGATCTTCCTGGGCGCAGGGGTGCCCTCCTATCTACAGACCTGCTCTTATTTGGCGGGCTCCTGCATTCCCGCCTTGTTCCTGCCGATGCCGCTTCAACAGCACAATTTTTCGATCGCCTGGAAGCGCTCATGGAGAAGAATCCTCAAAAGGAATATTCCCTTTTCACGGTCATTCCCCGCCTGCTCATCAGTGACCAAGTCCTTCCCGACCGATGGTACCAATGGCATCTTATGACCTGGGCCGTCAATATGGATAAAAAGATCCGCGGCCTGCCCTATGATGAACCCCTTTATGAAAGCGTCAAGAAAGAAATCCCTATGGATCTCAAATGGAAATATATGACACTCTATCGGGATAATGACACATTTAACCAGATGCTCATCGACTTTTCCACCAAGCATCCTGTCACGGATCTTGTGATTGGGCAGGATGATGCCCACCCTTTTGGGCTGCCCAATTACAATCGGCTCAATGTCAAAAGTTATGTAAAAAATTACGATGTCCACCCGCCCATCATGACAAGTCAGGGCGCCGATGAGCTTGGGGCCCTTGCTGCAAGCCGCATCTATCTTCAGGAAAGCGGACACCGGCCGCGTGTCAAGGTCCTTTATGGATCGGACGCCATGAAAGATTACACCTTGCCCTTTGTTCCATTGACCTTGCAGGAAATCGCCGAAGAAAAGATTGCCCTTTCTGGCGCCGTTGAAACAGCCAGTGACGAAGAAGCCGACTATTATCTCTTCATTCACTGCGGCACGGACCGCACGGAAAATTACCGTCCCGTGGCCCACCGGGTAAAGACACTCATGAAGGAAAAACCCCTGGCCCTCGTTGATCTATCCATGCATTTTGCAGGCGGTGAGTGCCTGCTTCCTACCCTTGTCAAGGAGGAGGTCCCCATTGGCCGCCTTCTTGCCTATTCAGGATGGAATACGGCATCAAATGCCATTGGTACAGCCGTTGCCCAGGGAAATATTGTTTCCATGCGGGCCCATGACCTGCCACAAAACGAGCTCCCCCGTCTTTATGCGCAGAATCTCACCTTCAATGCGGCCCGCTTCCTGGATGACTGGGCCTACCAAAAAGTTATTCGGCCCCACATGGCGGTCCTTGCGGGTCTAAATGGGTCACCCGAGGTCCCTGTTTCGGAGAAAAGTCTCGCAGGCGCCCAAGATTATCTGGGAAGGGAACTCTTCTTTTATAAAACCCTCCTTGTCTGGGCCCTGCGTCAGGAACCTTTTTACCAGGATCAGCATGACGCCTATTACCTTCAGGACCTTTCCTTTGAAAGTGCGTTTCCTTGGCAGCGGGCTTTTGAAATCGATTTGACAGTCCATCCAAAATTTGGGAAAAAAGAATTGACAAAAGAATAAATTTCGATTATACTCAAGAAGTTGATTGTTCGGGACGTAGCGCAGTTTGGTAGCGCGCCTGGTTCGGGACTAGGAGGCCGCAGGTTCGAATCCTGTCGTCCCGACCATCTTTTTATTTGGATGGTCGAAAGGAGCGGTAGGCTCCTTTTTTATTACCTAAAAGCTGAGGAAATGACATTCATTTCCTCAGCTTTTTTTCGTGATGGAACAGATCTTTTCTTATGCCAAGAGATCAAGGAGATCCTTCATGGTCTTTTTTCCAAACTGCACATCCCTTCCCCCATCAATGATGAGGCAGAAAACGCCCGTGATGTGACAACGATTCTTCCAGCTGCCATGATAGGAAAAATTACGAATCCGGACCATAATTTTTAAACTAAGTGCCGCAATATGCTGGGCGACCGTCACGATATCGAGGCAGATGCTGCAGGTAAGGGATACAATCAAGATGAAACTTATGACCCTGCTCTTGCTTCATCTTCTCTAAGATATAGGCTAGAATATGACCTAAGTCATTACATAATATATCCTTCATTTCTCTTTGCATGAGTTATTGGCAATCTCATTGTAGAAGGAAACGAAAGATGATGTAATGGCTTTTTCTATTGAGCCCAAATTGTTTTTTTCTAATGGGCTCTATTTGGCTAAATTAAATGGGCTCTAACACCGTCCCCTCATAGGAAACAACCCGTCCTTCAGGATTTACGACAAAAGCGCCGCGTTCGGCAATTCCAGCTTCTTGTATAAGAACTTCAAAATCCTTGGCAAGAACATGGGCCAGGTCAGCAAGCATTGGATACTTGATCTTGGCAATCTTTTCTGATGCGTCATGCCAGGCTTTATGGACAAACGCAGTATTGCAGGAAACGGAAGCGATTTCGCATCCCGCCTGCTGGAAGACTTCATATTTAAAAGCAAGGTCTTCCAGTTCCGTAGAGCATATAAAGAGAACGTCCGCCAGATAGAAGAAGAGTCCCTATTTGGATAGCTCAATTAGAGATTAAGGAATACAACGATTAATTTCTAAGCAAAGCCTTCTAACAGAACTCAAAAGCAAAATGACCACACTAGAGTATTGATTGCTCCGGTGCGGTCAGTTTCTTATTTTGTATGATAAGGCACTTGATCCTCGGCCACCATTAAGGACGGTTCAGATGATGTGTTATAAGTAATTGGCTTCTGTTCTTCTGTGAATGATGCAGAACCTCCAATTCCAAAATACTTTTCAAAGAAAGTCTTGAGCTTGCTGATAATACCTTGCTTTTTCTCAGTACGTTTGCCACCCCCAAATCGTGAGACAGGTGGCATCAGCTTATCGATGTCCGTCCCGGCAGTCTTGATTTCTCCATCACGGAATGCATTCTCTAAGAATTTTCTAGTTTCTTCCGGCTTTAGCCTTTCTTCTTTTATAATGTTTTCTAAGTCCTCTTCACACTTGTGGGCAACATAATCATGCCATTCAGCCATGATGTCATCTACTTCATTGATGCCTGCAACAAAGGTTTCAATGAGTGCTTTCTTGCTACGGAGCTCAGGACTGGCATCAATCGCCTTACGAATGGTAATAAGCACTTCCTTATCCTCACAGTGGGTATCGTGATACTTTTTAACGAGCATAAGGATATAGTCGATATTTATCTCTATCTGTTTGATGAGTTCTACTTCAAAGACAATATCATCGATGATGTCTGTGCTTTCTCCTTGATCACGTCTGCGTTTCCATTCATCACGAAGGTCTTGATATCTACCGAGATAATCCTGCAGGTCACGCTCTGTGATGAGTCCTTTGCCTACAAATTCATCGAAGGATGATAACAGGTTGCGCATACGAAGGATTGCACCAAACAGGGAGATGAAGTCTTTCTGATTCTGTTCTCCAATAATCTGTGGTTCTGACAGTGGGAACTTTTCTTTTAGTTCCTCCATCATATCTGCATAACCTAGCATTTGCTTTCCGTCTACAGACTCATAACCATAATAGTAATCCTTAAAGCTGTTCAGAAGAACGATACCTCCGGCATTCTTATCTCCGAACAAGGATATCGCACTGTCTACTCGCTTTTGTAAATTTCTGAAGCAGACGATATTACCGAATGTCTTGATAGAATTAAGGATTCTGTTTGTTCTTGAGAAAGCTTGAATCAGTCCATGCATCTTAAGGTTCTTATCCACCCACAATGTGTTCAGTGTGGTAGCATCAAAGCCTGTCAGAAACATATTGACTACGATAAGCAAATCCAGTTCTTTATTCTTCATGCGAAGGGATACATCTTTATAATAATTCTGGAACTTATCACTTGAGGTATCGTAGTTCGTATGGAACATTTCATTATAATCTTTGATGGCATCTTCCAAGAAGTCACGAGATGGCTTATCAAGCGCTGATGTATCCTCAGAGTTCTCCTCATCAAGGATACCATCGGATTCTTCCTCATTAGCACCATAGCTGAAGATAGTAGCAATACGCAGTTTCTTAGTAGGATCTGCTGCCATCTGCTTTTTGAATTCTTCATAATATAATTTTGCCATTGGTACAGAGGCAACAGCAAAGATGGAGTTAAAGCCACTTACACGCTGTTTCTGCTTGATTTCTTCCACAGCACCTCTGTCGGCAGACGCAACCTCTGCAACATTCATAAGAGTACTGTAGACATAGGTCTTATCGCCACGATATGTCTTCTGATCAAAATGCTCAAGGATATACTTTGTTACAAGGCTGATTCTCTGTGGAGCCATCATAGCCTTTTCACGATTGATATCCCATACCATTTCATCATCAATGTCTTCTTCTTCATCCATTGTCTTGATGTAATCCACACGGAATGGAAGTACATTCTTGTCATTGATGGCATCAACGATGGTATATGTGTGGAGCTGATCACCGAAAGTCTGCGCTGTGGTAAAGAGCGCAGGGTTCTTGGCACGTCCTGCATTCACAGAAAATATCGGTGTACCTGTAAATCCAAACAGATGATATTTCTTGAAGTTCTTTACAATGGCAGTGTGCATATCGCCAAACTGACTTCTGTGGCATTCATCAAAGATAATTACCACATGTTTTTGATATACTTCGTGTCCCGGATTTTTCTTGATGAAAGTAGCAAGCTTTTGAATCGTTGTGATAATGATTCGAGCATTTGGATTTTCCAGCTGTTTCTTTAATATGGCCGTAGAGGTGTTGCTGTTGGCAGCACCCTTTTCAAATCGGTCATATTCCTTCATGGTCTGGTAGTCCAAGTCCTTACGGTCTACAACAAACAGTACCTTATCGATAAAAGGCAGATAAGAAGCCTGTCTTGCAGTCTTAAAAGATGTCAATGTCTTACCGGAACCTGTGGTGTGCCAAATGTATCCGCCGCCTTCAATAGAACCATATTTTTTATAGTTATTTGCAATCTCAATGCGATTAATAATACGCTCAGTTGCTGTAATCTGATAGGGACGCATGACCATCAGTATATTTTCCGAAGTAAAAATACAGTACTTCGTAAGAATATTGAGGATGGAATGCTTGGCAAAGAATGTCTTTGTAAAATCAATCAAATCCGGAATCACTCTGTTATTGGCATCTGCCCAGAATGATGTAAACTCAAAGCTGTTACTTGTTTTACCTTTCTTACCCTTGGATGCATTGGCATCCTTGATGGCATTAAAGCGTGTGCTGTTAGAGTAATACTTGGTATTTGTCCCGTTGGAAATAACGAATATCTGCACGTACTCATAGAGACCACAGCCTGCCCAGAAACTGTCACGCTGATATCTGTTTATCTGATTGAAAGCCTCACGGATGGCAACCCCTCTGCGTTTTAACTCGATATGTACGAGGGGCAGACCATTGACAAGCACAGTGACATCATAGCGATTGTCATAGCTTGCCTGCCTGTTCGGCAGACAGGCACCATCTTCCTTGCCAAGCACATACTGGTTGATGACCTGCAGACGATTGTTATAGATGTTCTGCTTATCAATCAGTGTGATATTCTTGGATGAACCATCATCACGTTTTAAGACTTGCACATTATCCTCTTGGATTTTACGAGTCTTTTCCACGATATGTTCATTAGGATTGGCTACAGCAGAATGGAAGAACTGATGCCATTCGGTATCTGTAAACTTATAGTTATTCAGTTCCTCCAACTTTGTTCTAAGATTTGCAATCAAATCCTTTTCGGTATGGATGGAAAGATATTCGTAGCCTTGATCACAAAGCATACGGATAAATTCTTTCTCCAATGCAGCCTCACTTTGATATTGGTCAGCACGAACCTTCACAGGTTCATATTCTGTAACAACCGTATTCTCATTTGATTCGGCTACAATATTAAAATAAGGCACATGCATCACCTCTTTCGTGTTATTTTGTTATCGGCTCAAAATTGAGCAGCCTGTCTCTATAGTACTCGTATTGTTTCTGCCTTGCCTCAATCTCAGCTGGCAGACCACTGCTCAAGTCGTTGCAGAGGGCATCAAATCTATCAAGGATACCTACAATGCGTTCTTGTTCCTTTAAAGAAGGAAGTGGAATTTCCAAACTAAGGATTCGAGATGCATTGAGGTCACCACGTGCACCTTCTTTTCTCGAAAGCAATTCTTCATACTGGCTGCATACGCAATAGAAAACATATTTATATAGAGCCATATTAGGATCTATTTCAATATTCAAGCAGTGCTGATTCGTGGTAAGCGGTATTTTGTTTATCGCACATCTTCCGGCAGATGCTCCTGAAATTGCAACAATAACACAATTCTCTGGTATCCATTTGGCAGATGTTTCTTTCACTGCAAGTTCTGTAATAAAAGCAGTCGCCTCATAAATCTCATTGAATCTAACATCCTGTGTTCTTAACCAAGGAATTGTACCTCCCTTATAGTAAGCACTATTTCCTTTCTTAGGAGTAGAGCCGGAACTACAATGTTTACTGATGTTTTTCAAAGAAATTTTCACAGAACCATAGACAAACTGAATAAGTTTAATTATGCTTGTCTGTCTGTCTGTCTGTCTGAGCGATTATCTTGCCTGTTGCAGCGTATGTCAACAGTGCATCACGATAATATTCGTATTGTTTTTGACGTGCTTCAATCTCAGCCGGAAGACCAATGTTAAGGTCAGAGCAGATTGCATCGAAGTTGTCTAATACATAAACAATCTTTTCTTGTTTCTCCTTTGACAGAATTGGCACAAGGATTTTAGATAATTTTTCTCCTGTAGTTGTTGCTCTCGTAGTAAACGATGCATATCTCACAATAGTATTTCTAACTGCAGTGCTTGAAAAATAATAAGCACAGAACTTTGGCAATAATAAGTCTGTCTTAGGGCGTGCCCTTAGAACAAATCCACTGAATACACAATTCTCAACATCCTCAATGAGAGTACTTGTCATTCCGATATCTTCTTTTGTTTCAGAAGTTCTTGTAAAGAAAACATCACCTTTTTTAGCACTGTAACGTTCGATTTCATCCGGAGTAACTTCAACAGTTCCTGTAAATGAATCTTTTGCAAGCCATCTGTTATTATAAACATCCGTGAAGTTTATAATTGGAGAACCGTGTCCGAAGAATTCTTTACCTTTGTTCAGACCATTTCTTACGTCAAATAACTCTCCAAATGACTTGAATTCTACTTCATTATTAGAAAATGTGAGTAAATCATCCCTATAAAATTCATACTGTCTCTTCCGAGCTGTAAGCTCGGCTGTAAGCTCGGCTGTAAGTAACGTGAAAGAGTCCAATATACGGACTATTTCACGTTGTACCTCCAACGGAGGTACAGGGAGCTTCACTTGCCTCATCTGTTTCTTTGATACATTAAATCTCGTAACACCGTTTGCGGTTTTACCAATTTGGTATCTTAGTTCACTTGAACGAAATAAATGCTTTGAAAAATCGGGAAGCATTATTGAGGTGTCATCAAATCTAAAGACAAAGCAAAAACTATTCAAATATAATTTTTCATCAGTCTGTTGTGTAAGAACAGATGAAATTCCGCACTCATCTGGTGTTTCAGAAGATCCTGTGAATATAATATCGCCATATTCTAAGGTTCGTTGATTTTCGTCATCACCAATTTTGACTTTATCATCAACATCTATATCCAGTGCGGGATTAGAATACACATTTTTATATGTAATGAATTTTGCATTTCCATCAGTAAAATCATCTTTAGATTTTCCTGTAATACCTCCATAAAATTTTCCGAGTTCTCCAAGTGTTTTGTATTCAACTCCATCAGGACATAATTCCTGAATCAATTCATCTAATCTGCTCATTTACCGCACCTCGATTTCTGCGATGATCTTATCGATTTCATCACGAAGAACCTGCTCACGAGATACGATTTCTTTAATCTCTGCATTCAGCTTTACAATATCGATTTTCTCTCTGGTATCCTCAGCCTCAACATAAGTTGATACAGAAAGGTTGAAATCATTTTCTTTGACTTCATCATAAGAAGCGAGGTGAGCAATGTGTTCCACTTCCTCACGCTTTGTAAAAATATCAACGATTCTATCGATATTCTCAGGAGTCAGCTTATTGTTATTGGTTACCTTCACACACTCATTGCTTGCATCGATGAAGAGAGTACGGTTATCTGTCTTATTCTTTTTCATTACCATAATGCAGGTGGCAATAGAGGTTCCGAAGAACAGATTGCTTGGAAGCTGAATAATACAGTCAATGAAGTTGTTATCCACCAAATACTGACGGATTTTCTTTTCTGCTCCGCCACGGTACATAATGCCAGGAAAGCATACGATTGCAGCAGTACCATTACTGGCAAGCCAAGAAAGGCTGTGCATGATAAAGGCAAGGTCAGCCTTGCTCTTTGGTGCAAGGACACCTGCCGGAGCAAATCTCGGATCATTGATAAGCGTTGCATCATCAGAGCCCGCCCATTTGATGGAATACGGAGGATTTGAAACAATCAGTTCGAATGGCTCATCATCCCAGTGCTGCGGAGATGTCAAGGTATCTTCACAGGCAACATCAAATTTATCGAATCCCACATCGTGCAGGAACATATTGATACGGCAAAGGTTATAGGTTGTGATATTGATTTCCTGTCCATAGAAACCATTACGCACACCTTCCTTACCAAGAATTTTCAGAGATTTTAAGAGCAAACTTCCGCTGCCACAGGCTGGATCGTATACCTTATTGACTTCTTTTTTACCTACAGTGCCAAGGCGAGTAAGAAGTTCTGACACATCTGCAGGAGTAAAGAACTCACCACCGGACTTACCTGCATTAGAAGCATACATGGTCATCAGATACTCATAGGCATCACCAAAGGCATCGATATCATGGTCTTGTACAGAACCGAGGTTCATATCAGCCACACCATTTAATAGCTTTACGAGTTTCTCATTTCTCTTAGCGACAGTAGAACCGAGCTTATTGCTGTTTACATCAAAATCAGCAAACAGTCCGGCAAAGTCACTTTCTGCCTCACTGCCTTGTGAGGATTCCTCGATATGGCGGAATACAGCCTCAAGCTTTTCATTCAAATGAGCTTTTGCCCATTCCATATCTGCATTACTTTTCTTCTTTATATTAGCGAAGAGTTCGCTCGGAAGTATAAAGAATCCTTTTTCTTCTACAAGTCCTTCTCTTGCTACTTCAGCATCTTCATCTGACAGCTTAGCAAAATCAAAGTCTGTATTTCCGGCTTCGATTTCTCCCTTATTAATATAGCTTGTCAGATTCTCTGATATATAGCGATAGAACATTGTGCCAAGGACATAGTTCTTAAAGTCCCAACCATCGACAGCACCACGCAGTTCATCTGCGATTGCCCATATGGCACGGTGGAGTTCGTCACGTTCCTGTTCTTTCTTGGTATCAACCATTGTTTTTTCCTCCAACTTTATAGTTTAGCCATGCGTCTTCAATATCCGCATATGGGATATCGTTTTCCTCGCAAAAGGCCTTTATATTCTTCATCGCAGCAAGGTTTGGTTTGGATTTACCCTGTTCCCAACGATTTACAGTAGAAAATGCCACGCCTAATTTTCTGGCAAAGTCTTCCTGTGTCAGAAAACAGCGTGTTCTGAGTCTTTTTATTTTTTTTGGAAGTATCATTCGCATCTCCTTTATAATATTCAAAAATATAGCAAAATTATAGCATAAATTTATGGATTTTTCTCCTCTCCGGTCATTGGTTGGAAGATTTTTATTTTCTACCGGAATGACCAGCACTACATCCCCTTAGGAAGTTAAAAAGGATAAAAAAGAAGATTGGGAACAAACAAAAGCTCTCTCTGTCTAATCTGGTTCTATAATTTATTTTGGGGCGCTAAAGTGACCGTCC
>UMJR01004675.1_pt1 | contig 20020 bp, 13 predicted proteins | sample 1966121 | NCBI WGS metagenome assembly UMJR01 (sample SAMEA4836155, study PRJEB28245) | human gut metagenome | biome: gut microbiome; material: fecal sample | place: Denmark | collected 2008
AAGAGCTGGGTGGCATCTACCCAGCTCAATCTTCTACATGGGATATTTATTTCGAGAGGCTTGCGCACCAGAAGTATCAATCTTATGAACTTATGTGGAAATATAACAAAGTATTGCTAGCATACCAGTCAGCACAGACCAGAAATTGAAACTGATATACCTTATGAAAATTCTTCTGGAACGGACTGATGAAACGCACAGTATTACCATGCCGGAGATTATTGAAGCACTCGCATCATATGATATAAGTGCGGAACGCAAAAGCTTGTATAATGATATTGAAAACTTAGCGATTGAATCATAAGGTAATAGGTTGGTTAGTATAGCCAACCTATTGAACTTGGCAGAATGATTGCTTTTGTGAAGAAATTGATGGAAGAAACAATATAAGCCATTGAATTCAGGGATGAATTTGGCGCTTTTTGCGATTCAAAGAATTTTCAAAAAGCACGCAATGTAAACTTTTGTATAAACTTGTGAAAAACAAAAAGGGGGGATATAATTAAGAATATATTTATCGGGAAGGAAAATAGGATGATAATAACAGGAATACCGTTTGATGAAAAACTGAATATAGGTGTATTAAGTAAAGTATTTGAACGTAAACGTATTTCCAATTGTTATAAGTATTTTTGGTTCCAGGCAATATTGGAAAATATCGCAGAAGATAAAGTTGTATTTACATATGATGAAATTCTGAATCAAATGATAGAAGATGCATGGTATATGGTTACAGAGTTTAAATTATGTTTAGGTCCGTGTAATACAACAGATAATTTAGAGGAAGTGGTTAAGTATATACATTCGAAGTCCAATATATCGTCTACTGCAAAACGAGGTTCTGTAATCCAGTATCTCAAAGAAAATACAGATCCCAAAATAAAAAAATATAAGAAATGTTTAATAGAAAATGTGCCGTATTGTATGCAAAGTCCTTTTTATTCATCAATTAAAAATCCTGGTCAGTCAAAGGTTTACAAAATAAATGAGCAGGCCCACTTATTGTATTATTTCGTTGCACTTGAGGGGATTTTTTCTAAGTTTAAAATTAATGAAGAATGGGTTGACTACTTAATTCGAAATAGAACAATTTTATTAGAATGGGTCAGATACAATCTTATCGGCTATTTACAAGATAGAAATCCGAATGTTCCTGGAATTGTGGAAAAAATTCAAAAGCCAGAAAAAAGAGATTTAAGAAGAGTGAGTGATTATTGGAAGACAATCATTGAGATTGATCCCAAAATAAAAGAAATATATCAAAAGGTAAGTTTAAAAGATAAACCTATATCAATCGATCATTTTGTACCGTGGCAATATTTATCACATGATGAATTATGGAATTTAAGCCCAACAACAAAGAATATTAATAGCATGAAGGGAAATCAATTACCGAATCTCTATGAAGATTTTGAAAGGTTAGCAGAATTACAACACAAAGCTCTTATGATGTGCAATGATTATGAAATAGTTCGGCATAAATTCAAAATATGCCTGGATTATCATGTAAATAGTACAGAGATTAGAAATAGTTTGTATCAGCCTGATATTGATTTGCCAAGCTATAGAGAAAGATTATATAACGTGATACAGCCAGTTTATGATTCGGCCAAAATGGGTGGATTTACGGAATGGATAAAATAGAAGAAAGCAGGGGGAAGTTGTGAGCAAAATTGATGAATTACGCTTAGGTTTTGAAACAGCATATATTGATGGTTCGGTTGTTTCAAACAATATCTATAGACCACAATTCGTATCAAATAATCATAAAGAAGGAAAGAAAGTACTCTCATCCATTGAGGATGAGCTTTTGGTATGTGACGGATTTCAAATCAGTGTAGCATTTATTACTATGAATGGGATTACTCCCCTCCTGCAGACTTTAAAAGAGTTAGAAAAAAGAAATATTAAAGGTGAAATCTTAACAACGAACTATTTGAATTTCAGTGAGCCTAAAGCGTTGAAAAAACTTAATGAACTTTCGAATATTACACTTAAAATGTATGATGTTGAAGTAGCGAATGAGGGATTTCATACAAAGGGATACATTTTCAGAAAAGAAGAAATTTATCATATCATTATTGGAAGTTCCAATATTACAAGTGTAGCACTTACAGATAATCGCGAATGGAACACAAAGCTGGTTTCAACAGTACACGGCGAGACGGCAAAAGAAATTGTTACTGAATTTAATGAATTATGGAATTCAAACTATGCATTAACATTTGATGAGTTTTATGAGAACTATAATGAGCGCTATAAGATTATTAAACATCAGAGAGAGGTTGCAAAACAGGAAGAAATCACTTCGATTGAGAAGTATAAATTGCAGCCAAACAGTATGCAGATTGGGTTCATTATTAACTTGAAAAAGATTCTTGAGGCTGGCGAGGACAGAGCACTCCTGATTTCTGCGACTGGTACGGGAAAAACATATGCATCAGCTTTTGCAATGCGCGAATTAGGATTTAAGAGGGTATTGTTTCTGGTTCATCGAGGACAATTAGCAAGGCAGACAAAGAAATCTTATGAAAAAGTGTTTGCGGAGTCTGTTTCTATGGGATTAGTAGGGGCTGGATATCATGAGTATGATGCAGATTATATATTTGCGACGGTACAAACCTTAAATCGTGACGAACATTTACTACAGTATGAAAAAGATGCATTTGATTGCATTGTTTTAGACGAAGCGCACCATGTTCCAGCAGATACATATCAGAAAGTAATGAATCATTTCACACCAAAGTTGTGGCTTGGAATGACCGCTACTCCAGATAAGCGAGATGATAATATGGAAGGTAGAAATGTCTATGAACTTTTTAATTATCAGATTGCTTATGAGATTCGATTACAGCAAGCAATGGAGGAAAAACTTCTCTGTCCATTCCATTATTTTGGAATTACAGATTTAGCAATTATTGGTGATAATGGGGATACTAGTCGTGATTTCTCAATGCTTACTAGTGAGGAACGGGTAAAACATATTATCAATCAGGCTGACTATTACGGATATAGTGGGGATAAAGTGAAGGGATTGATTTTCTGTAGCAATATTAAGGAAACAGAGGAGTTATCCGCAAAGTTTAATGAAATGATTAACCCATCAACAGGAAAAAAATTTAGAACAATTGCCCTAAATGGTAGTGCCTCGGAACAGGAGAGGCAGAATGTATTTGAAAGGCTTGCTATGAATGAAGAAGATGCAACAATTGAGAATCAACCATTAGATTATATTTTCTCGGTTGAAATCTTGAACGAAGGTGTTGATATCGTTGAGGTTAATCAGGTTATTATGCTAAGACCAACACAGTCACCGGTTGTTTTTATTCAGCAGCTTGGGCGAGGACTTAGAAAAGCAAATGGAAAAGAGTATGTAGTCATTTTGGATTTCATTGGGAATTACAATAACAATTTCATGATTCCAATTGCATTATCAGGGGATAGAACCTATAACAAGGACAATATTCGTAGATATATTATGGAAGGCGGAAGAGTGATTCCCGGAGCTTCCACGGTTCATTTTGATGAGATTAGTAGAAAAAGAATTTTTGCATCTGTAGACAATGCAAATTTTAGTGACATTAAGCTTATCAAAGAAAATTACACAAATTTAAAGAATAAACTTGGGCGCATTCCTCGTTTACGTGATTTTGATGATTACGGTGAGATGGATGTTATGCGAATATTTGATAACAATAGCCTCGGATCATATTATAAGTTTCTGGTGAAATATGAGAAAGAATATAAGATTCGGTTATCTGAGGATGAAGAAAAAGTAATTGAATTTGTTTCGAAAAAATTGGCTAATGGAAAACGTATTCAGGAACTTCAGATACTAAAGAGAATACTTACATACGCTCATGGTTTATCAAAAATTGGTTTATTTGCGGGTTTATCAGAGGATATGAGAGAGTATGGAAAAAATATCAGTCAGGACCAGAAGGAGAATATTGTAAATGTTATGACAAACAAATTTCCTGCTGGAGCAAGTAAAAAGACATATTCGCAATGCGTATTTATGGAGCAAGAAGGAAATGATTATAAACCAACAAAATTATTTATGCAGATGTTGGCAAATGATGAGTTTTATGGTGTGCTTCAGGAACTTGTTGACTTTGGAATCAGTCGATATGAAAGAGATTACAAGAACACTTATGATCAGACAGATTTGGTTTTATATCAGAAATATACATATGAGGATGTTTGCCGACTTTTGAACTGGGAGCAAAACGAAGTACCATTAAATATTGGTGGTTATAAGTTTGATAAAAAGACGAAAACATTTCCTGTTTTCATTAATTATGATAAAGCAGAGGATATCAGTGATACCACAAAATATGAAGATCATTTTATACCAGGATTTAGAGATCGTTTGATTGCTATTTCAAAATCTGGAAGAAATTTACAGTCGGAGGATGTTCAAAATTTTTTGAAAGCAAAGGAACGAGGTATTCAAGTAGAACTTTTTGTAAGAAAAAACAAGGATGACAAGGTTTCGAAGGAGTTCTATTATCTTGGTCATATGACAGCAAGTGGAAATACCAAAGAATTTACAATGACAAATACCGAGAAAACAGCAGTGGAAATAGAGTGGATACTTGACGTTCCGGTGCGAGAAGATATTTATGAGTACATTGTGAATTCTTAATGGGAGGATATATGAAGACAGTAAAAGTAGTTGCTGCGATTATAAAAGCAGTTAACGAGAATGGAGAAACAATCATTTTTGCAACACAGCGTGGATATGGTGATTTCAAAGGCGGTTGGGAGTTTCCGGGTGGAAAAATTGAATCAGGAGAAACACCTCAGGAAGCGTTGAAGCGTGAAATTATAGAAGAACTTGATACGGAGGTATCTGTTGGAGAATTGATGGATACAGTTGAGTACGACTATCCACAGTTTCATCTTTCTATGGATTGTTTTTGGTGTCAAATTGTAAGAGGAAATCTTGTGCTAAAAGAGCATGAGGCAGCAAGATGGTTAACAAAGGACGAATTGAATAATGTAGAGTGGTTGCCGGCGGATATTACATTGATTGAGAAAATTAGGAACTTACTTTCAATGACAAGATAATTAAGTTGGATAGAGGTAATAATGCAGATATTTGTAGATGCAGATGCTTGTCCGGTGGTGGGCATTGTTGAATCATTGGCAGAAAAATATAATATTCCGACAACATTGCTTTGTGATACGAACCATGTGCTATATTCAGATTATAGCGATGTGATTATTGTCGGAGCAGGAGCTGATGCAGTAGATTATAAGCTGATCAGCATTTGTCATAAGGGTGATATTGTGGTATCTCAGGATTATGGGGTAGCTGCTATGGCACTTGGGAAAGGTGCGTATGCCATTCAACAATCAGGTAAGTGGTATACTGATGAAAATATAGACCAAATGTTGATGGAGAGACACCTTAATAAGAAAGCAAGACGAGGTTCTCACAAAAATCATATAAAAGGACCGAGAAAACGTATAGAAGAAGATGATGTGCGCTTTGCTCAATCTTTTGAAAAAATGATACAGACAATCATACAGGTAAGATAGCAGAAGGAATGCTGATAAAGAGTCCGGCATAAGGGGGATTTTGATGAATACAGAAATAAAAAATATGTGGAGAAAAAAATCATGGTCCATTCCAGATTTATTAGGAAGTAAAAGGGAATATACAAAGATTGTTATAGGATTGATCCAGCAGATTGCATCTGGTAATGCAAACGGTATGGATGATTTCCCTAAATTGGAAGGTGTCTTTGAGCCTAGAACATGGAGAGAATATGTCCCTTTTCTGAAAGGAATTGGAATCGTTGGAAATCATAACGGAAGTTTGTGTTTATCAGAAACAGGCGAATGGTTACATAGAAATTTGTCATTTTATAATATTGCAAGTGTGATGCAAGAGAGGTTTCGTATATTTGGAGAGATTTTATATGTGTTAGATTCTGAACCAAGCACCGTGCAGGAAGTTGATGAAAAAATTTGTGATTTATATAAATTGAAGTGGAAAAATTGTTCTAATACAAGAAAAAGAATGGATTGGCTAGAAGTATTAGGGCTTATTGATATTATTGGAAATCGAAAATGGGTAGTAACTGAAAGTGGGAAAAGAGCATTGAAAGAATGGATTCTAGTTACTCCAGAAATGCTGGATTCATTCGAAGATGCTGAAGTTTCTTACAAGATTAGCGAGGCTCCGACAGAAATATCAAATATGATACAGGAATTATATGATAACAATTTATTACAGAAAGAGCGTTGTACATATAATTTGTGGTCTCCAAGTCCAAATAAAATTGAAAATTTAAGAAAAATATTAGAGTATTCGTGTGAAAAGGTAACAAGGATAGAGCTGTTTAAATATATTGGTGATGAGTTTAATTTGAAGGTAAGCAGTATAGAGTCAATGATGCCATTTCTGAAGGCTTCTGGGTTACTGGAAGAAGTTGGAAGAAATATATATATTACCAGTTCGGTTGCCAAGGAATGGTGTGAAACAGGAGTGGATATAGACTTTATAAGGATTTTGCATTGCCATTATCGTTTTGTCGGAGAAATGATTCTTTTTGCAGAAAACGATGTTACAAGGAATGAAATTTATCAAGAAGCAAAGGAATATGGTCTTAATAATGAAAAGGCAAGATGGATAGCTGGTTTTTTGGTTGAAGCTGGATTATTAGAAGAACCACAGTACTTGCATTTAAAGGCAACAACCTTTGGCATGGAATTTGCGAATACGCTTCCATTGACAGATAAAAATGTATATATGGAGGAAATAAATAGTAAGGAAAATATAGTTGCCGAAACAAAAAAGAATCCATCTGAAAATGATTTGTTTGAGAGATTAAGTGCAGCAGCATTAGATCCATTAGCAGAGGGAAAAGCTTCAGGAGTAGCTTTTGAAGAAGAGATTGCAAAAGTATTTAGATATATGGGTTTTGAAGCGAAAAGAGTAGGTGGACCAGGAAATACTGATGTAGTAGTACGTTGGATAGATGATGAAGGAAAAAAAGTAACGGCTATCGTTGACGCAAAGTCAAAATCAAGTGGTCAGGTTTCACATAATGATGTGAGCGATGTGGCAATCGATGCTCATAAAGAGAAGAATAATGCTGATTATGTTGCAATTGTAGGTGCTGGATTTAGTGGTGATACAATAAAGAACTTTGCATCAAGGAAAAAAGTTGCCTTAATAACGGATCAGGAATTGATTGATATAGCAAAAAAAGCAGAAGAACTGGGATTAAATTTGCAGGAGATTGCGATAATATTTCAATCTCCTGATGGAAAATCAAGATTACAAGAGTTGATTTCAACAAAGCAAAGAGAACAGAATTTAATTGAACTAATCGTTGCTACTTTTAGAAAAGAGCAAGAGATGTTGGAAAGTATTTCTGCAAGAGATATGTTTTTGTTATTAAGAATGACGGATAATTCTCCTTCTCTTGAAGAAATTTTAAATGTTTTTTCTCTTCTTTCAACGGATGAGATAGATGTTTTAGAGATGAATAAACAAGCATCTGCAAAGGAAAATACAACATACACGATGAAAAATGCTAAAGCAACAGTAAATAGATTGAAGATGATTGCAAATGCAATAGAAAAAGGAATAGAGAAATAAACATAACATAAAACAAACACAATTTTAGTTAGGATGACACATGAAATTATTATCAAAAGATATCAATACTTCGGACGCGGAAACAAAAGATACATGTAATAATGACAAATACCATACCCCCGAACAGGCATTAAAAATTTTGCTTGGATATGATTCGTTCAGAGCGGGACAGAAATCTGTCATTGACAGCATTTTGGCGGGGAGAGATGCTTTTGCAGTCATGCCGACAGGTGCAGGAAAATCCGTGTGTTATCAGATCCCGGCAGTGCTTTTGCCGGGAATCACATTGGTGGTTTCGCCGCTTATTTCACTTATGCAGGATCAGGTCAAAGCATTAAATGAGGCAGGAGTGCAGGCAGCATTTATCAATAGCTCCCTTTCTGAAAAGGATTATAATGAGACAATCAGGAAAGCAAGACAGGGCACATACAAAATTATTTATATAGCGCCGGAGCGGCTCGTCACAGAGGGTTTTCTCGCTCTTGCAAAAAGCGTACCTATTTCAATGGTGACAGTGGACGAAGCACACTGTATCTCACAGTGGGGGCAGGATTTCCGCCCAAGCTACATGAAAATTGTTGAATTTGTCAAAACGTTGGAGAAACGTCCGATCATCAGTGCATTTACAGCTACAGCAACAGAAACCGTCCGCGAAGACATTGTTTGCACGTTAGGACTGCAGAATCCTTTTACATTGGTAAATGGATTTGACAGGGAAAATTTATTTTTTCAGGTGGAAAAGCCAAAGAATAAAGAACAGTACATTTTGAAATATATTTCCGAGCATAGCGGCGACAGTGGAATTATCTATTGTGCGACAAGGAAAAACGTTGATAATATATACGAACTGCTTAAGAGCAAGGGCATTTCTGTGGGAAAATATCATGCAGGAATGAATGCTGAGGAGCGGAAAAAAATGCAGGATGATTTCGTATTCGATTACACGAGTATTGTCGTTGCCACAAATGCGTTTGGCATGGGAATCGATAAATCAAATGTCCGTTTTGTCATTCATTATAATATGCCGCAGAGTATGGAAAATTATTATCAGGAGGCAGGAAGAGCCGGTCGTGACGGACTTGACGCTAAGTGCATTCTTTTATTTTCACCGCAGGATATTGTGATCAACCGGTTTTTATTGGATCATAAGGAAATGCAGGATCTCGATCCGGCGGACAGGGAGACGGTCAGGGAAAGGGATGTCCGGCGGCTGCAGGTGATGGAGCGATACTGCTATACAACAGAATGTCTGCGCAATTATATTTTAAAGTATTTCGGGGAAAATCCGAAAAAACCGTGTCAGGACTGCGGCAATTGCCTGCGGGAATTTGAAACTCTGGATATGACAGAAGCAGCCAAAAAAGTGATCAACTGCGTATACGAAGCGAAGGGAAGATATGGAAGGCAGATCATCATTGACACTGTTGCCGGAGCTAAGACGGCGAGGCTGGAGGAAATAGGAGCTGTTCGCTACAAGTCATACGGCGTTCTGGCAGGAACGAACAAGAATCTGTTAAGACGTTTGATCGAACAGTTGGTATTAGAGGGATATCTTCGCGTGGGGGATTATCAGGTTCTCAAACTGGGTGATATCAGTGGCCTGAAAAATCCAGAGGCTTCTGTTTTCGTTAAGATCACAGATGAAGACAAACAGCCGGAAAAGACAGCCAAAACGAAGAAGAAAGCAAAAAGTGTGGAAACACTTACATCTTCCGGCTACAAGCTGTTTGAACGACTTAAGAAACTCCGCCTTGAAATTGCACGTGAGGAAAGTATGCCGCCGTATATTATTTTCAGTGACAAGACCCTGATCGATATGGCAGCAAAAATGCCGGCTTCCAAGCCTGAAATGCTGGACGTTTCAGGTGTGGGCGAAAATAAATTTGCGAAGTATGGAGAGCGGTTTCTTGAGGTAATTGAGGAGTATAGGCGGGAATAAAGTAATGTAAGATTATCCGACGTTGAAATTAGTTGGATAGAATGCATCGCAAAAAAGTTAGAAGCAACTTTGTAACAATTGATATAGCACGGAAGGATGACGGAGGGCTAATGATCATGGAATTTGGTGATGGTCAAGTTTCTGGATTGCAGCAAATCGAAGCAAAAGATTTTTATCAATCATTCGGACAAGAAGAAAGTATTTCGGCTAAAGAGTTTTTTACAGACGGAACTGTAATATTGGTTGGAAATCCAATGCCGGATAAGTCAGTTGAGCAAATGCAATTAGATATTGCAAGTATCGGTGGTACTCAAGAACTAGTTGATGTTTATGTGCAGGTACACAATAAGTTCTGGTATATTCAAGATGATCTGTATGATTATGAAGAAGAATCCGAAGAGTATATTAGAGTAAAAGAAAATGTGGAAGCCATGGGTGAAATGATGGATTTGCTCGGCAAAAAGATTATGGTTGCAGCAAAGGAAGAAGGACTTCTTGCAGAACGTCAGCCAAATTCCGGAACTGTCAAACAACTTGAAAGTTTTATGAAGAAATATGGCTATAAAAATGGAGGCGGATGGTGGATTAAGTCAGAATAAATAACGTGGTGTGAAGCAGCGAATTGTCAGCGGAGGGAACTGCACGATAGAATCGGCAGTATTCTCTTCCTGACAGCGCAACTTATCTGAAAAAACATTTTCTGAGCAGAAGAACGACACAATCTCGTAGCTTTATCTTATGGGAGCATACTGCTCTTATAGGATAAGACCATAAGCACGAAGAGGTCACAGCCTTAAAAACAGAATATATACATGGATCAAAAGTTCTGATTGTTGACAGCAACAAGGATGATCTCGACATCAATGACCTGACATTCCGTCTGCGCTCCTATAGAAAGGTTTGGAAATATAAAATGAGCAAGAAAAATGTGGATATAAAATATGAATTGATACCATATGATGATTTTATTGGCTCAAAAGAATTTGATATTGATAAAACCATTTATGATTTGAATAGTCAGATTGAATTACTATCAAATAAAGCAGATAATTTGGATTATATTGTCGCAGTTGCAAGTGGTATTGCCTGTGGCCTGTTGGATATTCTTTGGGTTGGAGAGTTTAATCTGGCAAATGGATGCAGTGTTGCTAGTGATAAAGTAGATGCTTTCGTAAAAAAGACAGCAGAAATGTTAGAGGATGAGAAATTCGATGATGTAAAATCCGCAGTGAAAGCTTTGGAAAAGCGATTTCCCATTCCGAGCGATGGGAATACGCCTGATTTCGGTGGTGGATTGCAGCATCATTTGAGAGATTTTGCTCACCATCCGACAATTGTGGGGCTGGCATTTTCGTTATTGACTCAGTTTACCGAGAAATCATATGGAACAGATGCTAACGGGGTATTTCTTATTGTTGATGTTCAGGAAAAGAGCAAGCCTTTCATTGGAAAGGATGTACCACAGAAGATTTTGATGGGAACTATTACCTGGTTCTTTCATCTTGTAAGTGATGTTGCGGGGGCAAGCAGTACGGCGGGTGTTACTGGTGGTACAGGAGTTCCAGGACCGATTCTTGCTTTGGCAAAGGAGATTTCAGCAATACCGTTTTTTAAGGATATAAAGGTCGATGATGATATGTCCTTGTCTTTATTCCTTTCAAAGTTATTTAATGGTACACTTATGATGCAACGTGATGAAAATGGACAGATTATCAAGGAGTCCGTTATTAAATTTGATTTGCGCGGTGAACTTGGCGTTGCTGTGGAATTGTGTAAACAGGCTGTTCCAGTAATTGCTAATGAGTGTATGGTGCATGTATTTTATTTTATAAGGCATCTTGCACTGGAAATGAAAGAAAATAGTGTGAGTTGCCTTGTAGACATGAAAAAGATTGATTGGAATTCTGTTAAGCCTGTCAATAATCCAACAATTACACGTATGTTGACTGTTTCAACGGGAGTATTTACTGCTCTTGATGTTGGTGAGGCAATTGCAACTAAAAAGTATTGGGTGTCTATTAATTATGTTGGCGTGGGAAGATTTGCAGTTGCTATTGGTTCTGATGTGAGTTGGGGACTTAAAGTTCGAAACGTTAAAAAGGTTCGAGATGTGTATGAGAACATAAAGCAGCAGACATTCAGAAAAGCCGATGCAGATATTTATAAAAGAATAGGAACAGATATGGATATACAGATGGATAAGTTCGGTCTCTCATTAGAGCAGACGGAAATACTTTATAATCTTGAATATTATAAGACACTCGATGATATAGAACACACCAATATTCCTATAACTGGAGAAAGCGTTAAAGAACTGAAAACTGCATGGATCCAGGAATGGACGAAGTTTATCTCTGATGGTTTTGAGAGCTTTACGCAGGTTCCTGGAGCGAAAATGCATTGGTATACTATGGGCGAATTGCAACAGTATATTGCTGGACAAAATCCTAATGAACCGTGGTATCGTTTGATTCTTCTTGAAGCAATGTTGTTTGAACCGTATTATCCGCTTGGAACGGAGAAGGATAAAAAAGGTAATGATGTACCGTGCAAAAAGTACAAATACCTGAACAATCCGATTAACGGTTTCAAAAAAAACGAAGGTGACCGTTTCCTAAATGCACAATTTACAGGTAAATATTGTGAACAAGAATATGTAAAACGATTGCGAAAGTCTTATAACAATCGAATGAATGAACTTAATGAGGTTCTCAAGACTGTGATTACATCGCTGTCCATCACGGCGGTTATTGCAATAGTTACCGTTGCAACTGCAGGGGCTTTTGCGGGTTCTATTGCTGTGATATTGGTAGGTTCAAATTTTGCCGGGCTTAGTGGTGCAGCATTGACCAGTGCCTGCCTTGCATATCTTGGTGGAGGTGCTATAGCAGCAGGTGGCGCCGGAATGCTTGGTGGAACAATTGCTATTGTTGGCGGCGGAGCAGCACTTGGAATAGGCGTTGGTGCCGGAGTCGGTGGTGCTGTTGGTTCAGCAGGACTTTTAGGTAAGAAGAATACCATTATGCAATCGGCAAAATTGCTCACTTCAGTACGAGAAATTTTCCTTAATGATGAACATGATGTCGAGTTTTCTAACAGCGTGTATGAACAATATCTTCAGAATATTACAGAAATCGAAAAGGGTCTTGTGGAACTCAGATTAAAGAAAGATGTTGCAAAGGGTAAAGAGAAAAAAGCTATTGCTGAATCTATAAAAAAGGCAGAAGAATCTGTGGAGGCAATGAAAGTTGCACGAAAAAATATGCTAAAGTATAATAGCTCTTTTGCTGAAGGCTTGCAGATACAATAATAAGCGCATGGAGAATTGGACTGGATAATAACACTGAAATTGAGGTGAGAACATGGCAAAGAAGAATAACGGAAAAGACTTTCTATTTTCCGATGACTGCGGACAACATTATGCGAAAATAAACTAGGTTATGCCAGAAAAACAAAAATTTACAAAGGCTTACAAAGCCCGAAATACCAAGAAATGCGAGGCTATGCAATAATGATAAAAGTACTTTTCATCTGTCACGGCACTATTTTACTGAATTGAAAAAGGCCTGTAAAATGGATGCTTCTGGTGCGGAGGAGGTGAAGTTTACCACTTTTGCAGGAAGAAAAAATTAAATAGAGCTCAAACTCATAGATGGCGTTCCGGCAAATATTACTGTTGGGATGCCATTTGTTTATAAAAAAGTACAATGAAGATTTTTGGCAATTGTGTCAAAAAATTTCGATAAGACTAGTAGGCTGAATTTAAGTTGACGAAAACAATAGGACAATGAGAGAAAAATTTCTTCAAAAGATTACAGGAGGTGACGGAGGATAGAAACTAACGATTATCAAGTGATTTACTTTTTTCGCTTATGTAACATTTTGATTTATATTGAGAAAATATTGTCCCACTATTGAAAAAAATGTCCCGATGTGATATATATTTTATGTAAAAAGATTTGATGAAAGAGGCTGATGTTATGAAGAAAAAGAATGTGCTAAATTTAGTAAAATATTATGCGGAAAAGAATGATGCGGGTTTTAGAACGGAAGCATACGAAATAGCGAAAGATTTTGATAATTCGGGAGACTATCAGCTTGCAGAATATATTATGTCGCTTTTATCAAATGCGAATACTTTTGTTCCGCAGATATCTGAAAATAGATCAGCTTTCTTTGAAAAAATAGATTCTGTTGAAGATATGTTATTATTACCGGATTGCATAACGCAGGATTTGCTTGGAGTGGTAAATGCAGTTGGAAGAAAGATGGGCATTAATAAATTCTTGTTTCAAGGGAAACCAGGGACAGGAAAGACTGAGGCTGTAAAGCAACTGGCAAGAATTTTGAATAGAGAAATCTTTATGGTTGATTTCTCCGCAATCATTGATAGTAAACTAGGTCAGACACAGAAGAATCTGACCGAGATGTTTAAAGAAATTAATTCATTTGCTCATCCTGAAAAGGTTGTTGTTTTGTTTGATGAAATAGATGCATTGGCATTAGAACGAACCAGCTCAAATGATTTAAGAGAGATGGGGAGAGTTACATCAACATTGCTTAAGTGTCTGGATAGAATGAATGAAAATATAATTTTAGTAGCGACAACGAATTTATACGACATGTTCGATAAAGCATTAACTAGAAGATTTGATTCTATAATTGACTTTAATAGATATACAGAAGAAGATTTGCTGGATATAGCTGAAAAAATGTTAAATTCTTATTTGGATAAAATGAAGTTAGGTGGCAGAGATATTAGACTTTTTAGAAAAATAATGAGATTATCTAATCCCATGCCATATCCGGGAGAATTAAAAAATTTACTGAAAACATCTATTGCGTTTAGTGATGTAAATGACGGGATGGATTATTTTAGGAGAATTTATTATTCAGTATGTGGGGAAAAGCCTGAGAATTTGCTAAAGCTTCAAGAACAAGGATTTACAGTTAGGGAAATAGAAATTCTAACGAGTAAGTCGAAAAGTAGTGTATCGAGAGAGTTGAAGGCAGGTGTTGTTAAATGAATGGATTGTTGCAACTAAAAGGAAGATTTGATAAACGTGGAAATGAAGGAATTGGACCAGCAGGTTTGCCGGCACATAAAAAAGTTACATCAGAACATATAGAAAAATTGATTAGTCAGCTTTTTAAAGTGAAACAGTATTGGTCAGATAAAGAGGATATAGGAGGGCTAATTGTCAGTGTCCATTATATCCGTGTTGTGGCAAAAAGTAATCGATTGAAGGCATTGCTTTCAGACGTTGGAAAGAAACCTGTGGATTCAATTAGAGGAGCAAAATTTGTTACAGGAACAGATAGTGTTGGTAAAACAATTCACAAGCATGTGTTTACTCATTATGTACAGGTATCAGCCATTGATAAAGCAATTAATAATTTACAGATTGTAAAGAGTATTGTGGATATGGATTATAATGGATGCATAACTGCTGAAGATATTGAAAAATTAGGAAAAGAAAAGATATATTCGCATGCTGAAGAAATCGCTAAAACAACTTTTGTAAATGCAATAATTGATTGCCATTTTGTTGAAAAATTTGATGTAGATGAGGCTAAAGAGACAATCACAGAAGAATCTATTATAACTATCTATAAAACGGATATAGAAACTAGAGAATTGTTATCAAGGTTCGGAATCGATATTTCAGAAAGCAAGATTATTGGTGGGACAACAGTGTTGTTAACACCACCACAGGCAAAGCAGCTATACGTTAAAGCACCATATCTTATTGCAATGAGTGTTACTGATTTTTCCAAGATTAGTTTAGAGGATGATTTGTTCGAAGATGTCGAGTTCAATGAAGATGATTGCATTATTCAGCCGCCGACAAATGAACCAACAGTGGGAGTTATTGATACTCAGTTCAATAAAAATGTATATTTTCATAAATGGGTAGATTACATACCTATGTTGCCTTCGGATATATTGGAACCAGAGGATTTTAAACATGGAACTGCAGTGTCATCAATTATTGTGGATGGACCTAGAGGAAATAGAGGATTAGATGATGGATGTGGACATTTCCGTGTAAGACATTTTGGTGTATCAAAGCAAAGTGGATTTAGTTCATTTGCTATATTGCGAGAAATTAGAAAGATAGTTGAAAATAATCAAGATATCAAAGTATGGAATTTGTCTTTAGGTTCTAAGAATGAGATAAGAGAAAACTATATTTCTCCTGAGGCTGCAGAATTAGATAGGATTCAGAGTGAATATGATGTTGTTTTCGTAATATCTGGAACAAATACGCCAGATGGAAAGAAACATTCTGATATGAAGGTGGGAGCACCTGCCGATTCATTGAATTCATTAGTTGTGAATTCTGTTGATATGTTAGGAAAATCAGCGTCTTACACTAGACGTGGTCCTGTGCTCTCTTTTTTTCATAAACCGGATATATGCTACTATGGTGGAGATGGAACAAAGGCAGAAGAAAAGATAGCTGTTTGTACAGATGAATTAGGTGCTATATATCTAACTGGAACATCTTTTGCTGCTCCGTGGATTACAAGAAAACTGGCGTATTTAATCTATGTTATGGGTCTTAGTAGAGAGGTCGCGAAGGCTCTTATCATCGATTCCGCAGCTAAATGGGGTCCTAGTGGAAATGTTTCGGATACAATGGGATATGGTGTTGTGCCTAAACATATAGAAGATATTTTGAATACATCTGATGATGAAATAAAATTTATAATTACTGGTACAACAGAAGATTACGAAACGTATAACTATACATTGCCGGTTCCTGTAGTGAGTGGAAAACACCCATATTATGCTAAGGCTGTTTTGTGTTATTTTCCGCACTGTGACCGAAATCAGGGAGTAGATTATACAGGAACGGAGATGGATATACATTTTGGCCGTGTGGTTACGGAAAAGAAGAATGGAACTGTCAAAACTAAAATAAAATCTATTGATGATAACAGACAAACCGAAGAAGGTCAGGTTATGTATGAGGAAGATGCAAGAAATATATTCAGAAAATGGGATAATGTTAAGCGAATATGTGAGAAAGTAAAAGAGAGAAGAGTTCCTAAAAAATCTTATGATGCCGGTATGTGGGGAATAGGAGTTATAACAAAGGAGCGAGTAACATCGAAGAACAGAAGTCCATTGCAATTTGGACTAGTAATTACACTTAAAGAAATGTATGGAAAAAACAGAATAGATGATTTTGTTAAAATGTGTGAAGCTAAAGGATGGCTGGTTAATCGTCTGGATGTTCAGAATCAGCTGGATATCTATGCAAGAGCAGAAGAAGAGATAACATTCAATTAGAAAAATTGCAGTGTAAAAAGAATCATGTTGAACCAAAGTTATTAAAACCATTTGATACATATGATAGGTTCATAATCCATTTTTATGCTCAGTTGTTAAGAGCTAATATGTATGGTGAGTATGACAAATTACGTGCGTTTAATAGTATGCTGATTTCATAAATAACGAGTTCAGAAAATTAATAGGTATTGTGAATGATGCATATTTGGATACGTGGTTAGAGGAGTTGTTCTTATCTTCTTTTCATTTAAAAGGAAGGTGTATAAGAGGGTTCGATGTAGAAAGTGTCATTGAGAGTAAAATTCATCATTGATATCTTTCCGTGTAAAATTTTTTATTTATGCCCAATATTACTCCTCATGTTTGCAGACATACATATTGTTCCAATATGGCAAAGTCCGGCATGAATCCTAAAACACTGCAGTATTTGATGGGCATTCGGATATAGCTGTGACGCTCAATGTGTATACCCATGTAGGGTTTGAGGATGTAGAAAAGGAACTTCAGAAGATGCAGGGATTGGAAAATGCCAGAAAAGAGATGGGAATTTTAGATATGGATGATAAGCCTTTGAAACAGAATATGTTCAAGGTGGTTTGATAATATAATAAGGAAGAGATTTTGAGGACACTCAGGCTATACGGCTTGGGTGTCTTTTTGGCTGGTGGAGATGTAGCAAGTATGGTAATATAAATTGGTGAATTTGAAGTTGTGTTATGAAAAAACGATGCCGATACACTATGTGTAATAATTTGAGGTGAAAAAATGGAAGAAGAAAAATACACACTAATAGATACTATTAACGGAATAGAAATAAATGAAGAATTGATGCAGAAGATCCAATCTGTTCCAAAAAGAAATGAGAATGCAGAGGTTACAATCAACAATTACCTTATTAAGCAGTTGGGAATAGATGAGAATCAGAAGTCAGATGATAAAAAACAATTGATACAAAAGAACTTTATACATCTTATGTGTCAAGTGCTTAATGATTTAAAAATAATCGATGAGAGATTGAAAAAATATAAAGCCGAGAGAGTAAAGTTAGAAGGAATCAAATCAAATGAAGCAGAATATAGGCATAGAAAATTAGAATATTTTGCAAAGTTAAATAAGAGGGCACAGAATGATGTTTTCATGTTTCTAAATAAGGCTATTAAAGAATATTTGATAGAAACAGACTATGATACCTTGCAAAGAGAAATTAACAGTGATGATTGGGGAAATATGTTCAAAAACCGACGTTATTTATTCGCACAGGTATCAGAGTATTATGATGCTGATTTTGACTATTCTACAGTTGTAAAAATATCACAATTGCCAGGTGTAAATCTGTTAGAGGGTCCTGAACTAGAAAAGAAATTTCTTAAAATGCATAGAGATAGTCCAGAAAAATATTATTCTGAAATTAAGAAGCTAATTGAACAAAAAAGGTGTTAGTAAACCTAAAAGAGTTTATTGATCAAAACTATCATTTACATAAACGCCGTGAAATATTTATGGATATTGCTCGTTTGTATGAAGAAAAGCATTACCAATCTTTTGTTGCGTTGGGATTACTTCAACTTGAAGGACTTTTCTTTGATATATGTTCAATAAGATATGATGATAAAGAGAATGCAGGCTCATTGGTAGAAAAGGCTGAAAAAGCACTTAGCAATAAAAGTGAGATAAGCTATATGCGTTATTATCCATACTTTGCATTTGATGTTCCTGTTAAAAGAAATGAAATAGCACATACAGGATTCATAAAAGCCAGAAATCTTGAACAGATAGCAAATGAATTACTTCTTGATCTTAATGCTGTTGCTCGAATGGCTAAGATGGAAAGTGATGGTAAATTCAGAATTTTTATTATGATATATAATGCTCTCTTGACTGTGGATTTTTCAGATGAGAAAGAAATAAACAGAAAACTTATTTTTGAATTGGTTTCAAATAGAAATATTTCATCGAATTCTTTTTGGGATGTATTGAAAAATCCTAAACAATTTAAGGAGGAAATAGAGTTTTATAAGCAAGATGATATCCAAGAAGGATATGTTGATTTACCGACGGTTGTGAAGACGATATCTGATATGGTTTATCAACTACCTTTTTGGTGTGAAATGGTTAATACTTTAAATACATATGATAAAAATGACGAAGTGAATCAATTTCTGCTAAATATGGCAAAAAATTATGTTAAAGTATTAGATAAGGATTGTAAAAACAAGTGCATTGAGATATTGACTGCATTAAAATAAATGTTGAAACATTTTTTATAATTAGATGTTGGTCATTAATTTATAGAACAGACAAACATTCAACACCCTCCGTCGTTAAATAATACACACCCCATCAGTAGTCTGCCCCCTTAACTGACTACGATTTGACTACTACACATTGCTTTGAATTGCACCATTTTGAAGTATTTTGCAAAAAGTGTAGTTTTAAACAAGAAAAATACAATGCTCGAAAAAGCCGATAAAACTTTGCAAAACTTGGCGTTACAGGGCATTTTGAGATAGGAGAAATTTATGATACGAGTACTTTTTATTTGCCACGGCAGGATTTACTGTTCGTGAGAAAAAGTCTTAAATCGTCTTAAATACTTCTATAAATAGCATTTCTTGTGTTCAATTCTCGATTTTACCAATGATTTACCAATATTTCTGGAGAGTCAGACTTGCAGAAACAACAAACCAGAATGAGGAGATTAAAAATATGAGCGGATTAAAGAAACACATTTATGAAGAGAAAAACGGACTGCATTACACTCTGAATGGAGATTATTATTTACCAGATTTGAAATTGCCGGAGGAACACCGCCCTATCGGAAAGTACGGACGGATGCACCGGGAATATTTAAGAGAAGTCCACCCAGCCAGATTGAATACATTGACCCTGACAGGGGAATTATGGACATATCTTGCAGATCTGAACGAACAGGCACAGAAGCGATTAGATACAATCATAGAGCAGATGAAAGCTGCTGAGGGGGTCACAGAAGAATTAAAGAGTATCTGTCAGATGGAATGGGTGCAGCGTTGCAATAACATTCACAATCGGGCAGAAGAAATTGTTTTGCATGAGATGATTTATTCATAACGGTATGGTAGAATGATTATGATAAATCGGAGTTGTGCGCCCAGATAAGGGCGAGTAGTCTAGCAGGTGGAAT
>UMJR01015560.1_pt1 | contig 19902 bp, 15 predicted proteins | sample 1966121 | NCBI WGS metagenome assembly UMJR01 (sample SAMEA4836155, study PRJEB28245) | human gut metagenome | biome: gut microbiome; material: fecal sample | place: Denmark | collected 2008
CAGTGCTTCGTTGCGGGCCATATTGATCTCATCCAAAACGCAGAAACCGCCTTCCTGTGCACATTGATAGACGGGGCCAGGTCGGAAAGTCACTTGTCCATCTTGAAAGGTATCTGTTCCGATCATGTAGGAGGCATCCATATTGATGTGTAGGGAGACATTCCATGAAGGGCGTCCAAAAACGGCTGCCAGGTTCTCAGCCAGCACATTTTTGCCGGTGGCTTTAGAGCCTGTCAGCAATATATTTTCTCCACAGAGCAAAGCTGCTGCGGCCTGTTCCCATATGGCTTTTCCATAATACAGATAACGGGGACAACGGGATAGTGTGGTTGTTTTTATAGGATATCGTCTGCGAAATTCTTCGATTCCAGACAGTATCTCTGAGTCTATCATTTCCTGTTTCAAAAAATCCAGCATTGAGATATCTCCTTATATTTTTCTGGTAGTTTATTATAGCACTGGTGTGGTACTTTGAAAACCACCGGGGAAATATTTAGTGTGTAAGTGTAAACAAGTTCGGCCATAACAGCTCGGATTAGCTGCTACGCAGCTTATATCGCCGCATATGCGGCTAAATCCTCGTTTATGGTTAAGCGCCATATACCTGATAAGAGTAAGTTAAGAGAAGGAATTTCTTGTATACATGAAAAGAGTGCCAGTTAAATATTAAAAAAAAATAAAAAAAATATAAAAAATATGGTAAAATTTCGTCATATCTCTCATTTACAATGTACTAAACTATTGCTATACTATAACAATGTATTGAATCCCTAAGAAAAAAGAGGAGGTAAGAGATAATATGGTTACTTTTATTATTGGACGTGCGATCTTGTTCGTTGGAGCAGCCCTCTACGGAAAGTTTTGTGAGAGAGTGTTTGGCCCGGATGACAGAAAGACTCCAGCGTATACAAAACAAGACGGCATCGACTATGTTCCGATGCGAGGATGGAAGAACAGTCTGATTAACCTGCTGAATATTGCAGGAACTGGACCGATTCTAGGGCCAATCCAGGGTATTTTGTTTGGACCTATTGCTTTTATTACGATTCCGATCGGAAATATCATTGGTGGAGCTATGCATGATTATTTTTCCGGTATGATTTGTCTGAGGGATGGAGGAACCCAGATGCCGGAGATGGTACGGCGTTATAGTAATAAAGGAGTCTACACAGTATATCAGATTTTTTGTAGTCTGTTACTGTTGCTGGTAGGCGCAGTGTTTATCTATACTCCTGGAGACATTGCAGCTACACAGGTTTTTGGATTTGATGGCAAAGCGACCTCAGTGTCTACCTGGGTGATCTATGGAGTGATTTTCGCTTATTATTTGATTGCTACGATATTCCCGATCGATAAGATTATCGGAAGAGTTTATCCGATCTTTGGAGCGATTCTTTTGTTCTCAGCTATTGGAGTATTTATTGGACTGTTTGTAAAGGGATATCCGCTGATTGAGCTCTGGGATGGCTGGAACGGTGCTCTGGTATCCTATGGAGACTATTTTAACGCGAACCACTTTATTCCGATCTTTTTCATCACGGTAGCCTGTGGTATTCTTTCTGGTTTCCACTCCACACAGACGGCGATCATTTCCCGTACTATGAAGAGCGAACGTCAGGGACGCAATACTTTCTACAATATGATGATATTGGAAGGTTTCATCGCTATGGTTTGGGCAGCAGGTGCCATGGGAGTATATAACTTGGGGTTGCAGGCAGCGGATGCTTCCCTGGCGACATCTACGATTGGTGTAATCTGCAAAGATATTCTGGGAAATGTAGGTGGTATCATTGCTCTGGTGGGAGTTATCGTACTGCCGATCACCTCAGGAGATACAGCCCTTCGTTCTCTGCGCTTAGCTGTCTCGGATGCACTTCATCTGGATCAGACCAATGTGAAGAAACGTCTGGGGTTGGCTGCGATCATCTTTGCCCTTGTGGCTGTTATATTGGTATTTGCCAAGAGTAATGCGGAAGGATTTAATATTCTGTGGCGTTATTTTGCATGGTCGAATCAGACGTTATCGCTTTTTGCGTTCTTGGGAATTTCTGTCTGGATGTTCGAGAACAATCGGGCAAAATATGTGTGGATGCCATTGATTCCAGGCGCATGGTATGCGTTCGTTACCATTACATATATTGCCAACGCAAAGATTGGCTTCAACATTCCGTGGACAGGGGCCTATGTAATCGGCGTGGCTGCGGCTGTGATTTATGTGGGCGTGATTATATGGTATGGAAAGAAACGTGCAGCCAGCAAGAAATTTGTATAAGTGGTTAAAAAAATTATAGCATTAGAAATGAGCATCGCTCTGTCATCTGAATTGGATGGCAGGGCGATTTTTTATTGCCTAGGAAACTTCGTTCCCTATGCAAGAAAAAGCCCTCCGGGCAGGATGCACACACCGCAATGTGGAATTTCACCGCGAGGCGGTGTTGCGGCGGCGCGCAAAGTGGGGCGCGCCCCTCAAAGATTGAGGAAGGAGTTGAAGTGGGCTTGCCCACTTAGTTCTGTGATTAGGAAAGAATTTGAAAAAAATCTACAAAAAATATTGAAAACTATTGAAAATAAACTTCAAAAATGGTATAAAAGAAGTGTAAATAATTTTTATTTAAATCTATGTAAAGGAGTGGTAAAGATGAAAGCGGTAATTCTCTCAGGGCCTAACGATTTCGCTCCGGGTGAGATTGAGAAACCTTTGATCGGGGACCATGACATATTGTTGGAAATGAAAAGAGCGGCTATCTGTGGGACAGATATCAGAATCTTAGAGGGGACGAAGACGAAAGGTGTTCGTTATCCTTCCGTGATCGGGCACGAGATCTGCGGAGTAATTAGTGAAATCGGAAAGGAAGTCACAGGATACGAAGTGGGAGAGAAGGTGGCGATTGCCAATGTAATTCCATGCGGTTCCTGTCCAAGCTGTCTGTCGGGAAGAGAAAACGCATGTATGAGAAGAAAAGCGATTGGCTATGAGTTCAATGGCGGGTTCGAGGAATATATTCGTATACCGGAAATTGCCATCAAGAGTGGAAACGTCATCAAGTTGCCGGAACAGGTGTCCTTTACCGCAGGAGCTCTGATTGAGCCGTTGGCCTGCTGTATCCGCGGTTTAAAGAACGCGGGAACCGGGTTTAACGACGTGGTGCTGATTGTGGGAGCAGGGCCGATTGGTCTGATGCATATGCAGCTGGCGAAAATCGCGGGAGCGAAGCAAGTAATTGTCAGTGAGCCAAATCCGATGCGCCGGCAGATAGCTCTAGAACTGGGAGCGGATAAAGCGGTGGACCCGGTTACGGAAGATCTGGCGGGCATTATCTCGGATGTTACCGGTGGACTTGGAGCAGATGTCATTGTGATGGCGATTGGAGTCCCGGCGTTGGTGAACTCTACGCTGAAGCTGTGCAGGAGGGGAGGAACAGTGAATCTGTTTGCTGGTTTTGCAGGAACTGGAGAGTGTACGATAGAGGTTAACACGATTCACTACAATGAGATCAATGTCAACGGCAGTACGGCGTATAAGCGGGAAGATTACCTTCAGGCAGCGGATATGGTGATAAGCGGAAAGATCAATTTGGACAGAATAGCTACCCATACATACAAAATAGAAGATTTTCAGACGGCCTATGAGATGTGTAAGAGTGGGAAAGGGCTGAAAATCATCATAGAACCCTAGAGAGTGTAAAATGCAGAGGCAGTAAGCTTCAAAAAAACGAAAAAGGAGATAAAAATTATGGCAATGTTGGGAAAAAAAGTGAGAATGAGCAGGCTGGTGAATGCAAAGAGCAATAAGATGATGGCTATTACTGTGGACCATGCGATTTCTAGAGGGATTGCGCCGATGACCGGGTTGCATCAGATTCAGAATACGATTGATAAGATTATCTTGGGAAGGCCGGATGCAATGACGATGACAAAGGGAATCGCGGAACACTGCATGTGGGACCATGCGGGCCAGGTGGCAATGTTGATGAAGGTCTCCAACTATTCGCCAGTGGCGCCCACAAAGGATACAGTATTCGGGAGTGTGGACGAGGCGATTCGTATGGGGGCTGACGCAGTCTCCATGGGAGCAATGACATTAGGGGATTTCCAGGGGGAACAATTTGAGATTATCGGAAAATATTCAGAGGAATGCATGGCAAAGGGAATGCCTTTGATTGGACATGTGTATCCTAAAGGAGAGAGCGTACCGGCAGACAAAAGAACGGCCTGGGAGAACATTGCTTACTGTGTGAGGAGCGCCTGCGAGCTGGGAATGGACATTGTGAAGACGACTTACACCGGAGACCCGGATTCTATGGCAAAGGTGGTATCCTGTGTACCATCCAGCTTTCGGGTTGTGATTCAAGGCGGGGATGCCTGCAAGACACTGGATGATTATCTTCAAATGACCAGAGATGCCATGGACTGCGGTGTAGGCGGCGTTACCATGGGACGGTTTGTGTGGGATTATAAAGATGTGACTGCACTGGTAATTGCTCTGCGCTATCTCATTCATGAAAGATATAGTGTGAAAGAGACAAAAGAACTACTCGCGCAGTTGGAGAATGACAAGAACTACAGTGAATTTTGAGAACGGCCTTTGAGATCAGAAATAACAGGAGGCAGAAGATGGGAGAGAGGTATTTACTGGGCATAGATGTGGGAACCTCTAGTTTAAAGGTGGCAGTGGTGTGTGAGAATGGGGAAGTATTGAATATTAGCAGTTGTTCTTATGTCCCAGTGACGCCAAGTCTAGAACGAGTGGAGATGAACAGTGAAGATGTTTGGAATGCATTTTTGAAATGTCTCAGGACGTTGGTGGATGATGAGAACGTAAGCTTGGAGCAGGTGGAAGGGATTGGAATTTCCTGCTTGTGCCCTGGTCTGATAGCCATGGACAAAGAGGGAAAGACTCTTGCAGGACCGATTTTGTACTCTGACCGCAGGAGCGTCCAGGAGGCACAGTGGATGAGAGACATTTTGGGAGAGAAAGCTATTTTTGAGATTACAGCTAATAGAGTTATGGCGGGAGCGGTCTCTTCCACTTCCATGCTTTGGATTAAGAAAAATCAGCCCGAACTCTATGAAAAAACTTGGAAATTCGGGCACATCAACACTTGGATGGTGTATAGACTGACCGGGAGGTTCGGAATAGACTATTCCAATGCCTCCTATACGGGATTGTTTGAGACGGTCAAAGGTGAAGGTGGGGATTGGTCCCCTTTTCTATGTGAGAAGACTGGGCTGGACATGGACAAGCTGCCAACTCTTTATTCTTCCTCTTCTGTGGTGGGGGCTTTGGAAGCTCCAGAAGTAATTGCGGCTGGGGTGAAAAGAGGAATTCCCGTGGTTATGGGCGGCGGAGATACTGCCTGCGCTGCCCTGGCAGCCGGTGTTACAAAAGAAGGGGAGGTTTGTGAATCTGTGGGGACCACGGATGTCCTGACAATCTGTGTGGAGGAACCTAGGTTTGATACGAGGTTTCTGAATCGTTGCCATGTGGTAGATGGCACCTGGATTTACCAAGGGGCAATGTCTCACACGGGAGCTTCCTATCAATGGTTTCAAAAACAGTTCTGCCGGGAACTGGGAATCAGAGAAAACGAAAAAGATGCACTGTTGTTGATGAATCAGGAGGCTAAGACTGCTGCACCCGGCTGTGGAGGAGTTGTGTTTCTCCCATATATGATGGGGGAGCGCAGCCCAGTGTGGGACCCTTATGCTAGGGGAGTTTTTTTCGGAATGACGCTGCTCACTCAGAGAAGGGACTTGAACCGGGCCGTGCTGGAAGGCTGCGGTTATGGACTGCGCCAGCTCTGTGAAGCTGCGAAGGAGGTCACAGGGAGGGACTTTTCTTCCTTTGTATCCATAGGAGGAGGGGCAAAGAGCCAGGTGTGGGCACAGATTAAGGCCGATATCACAGGTAAAGATATAAGGATTCTAGATTTTAATGATATGGCCCCCGTGGGAGCCGCTCTGTTGGCAGGTGTAGGAGCAGGTTTTTATTTGAATTGCAAAGAGGCGGCGAAGAAGATGAAAAGAAAGGTATACGAAGAGATTCACAGTGATAGAAGCTATGCTGCGGTATACCAAAAAGGATATGAGATTTATAAAGGGCTGTATCCCAGGGTGAGAGACTTGTATGAGATATACAGAGCATAGGAGGTATTTATGAAGATCGTAATCTTAGATGGCTACACGGAAAATCCTGGTGATCTGAGCTGGGAAGGATTGGAGAAATTAGGGGACCTGACAGTTTATGATCGGACTTCTCTGACGGATGTCCAGGAAGTCATAGACCGCATCGGGGATGCAGAGATTGTCTTTACCAACAAGACGCCGATGCCGAGAGAAGTCTTTGATACTTGCACAAATATCCGTTATGTGGGAGTTCTGGCGACAGGATATAATGTTGTGGATGTAGATGCGGCGAAAGAGAAAAACATCCCGGTGTGCAACATACCGACTTACGGAACCGCAGCCGTGGGACAGTTCGCTATTGCACTGCTGCTGGAGATCTGCCATCACGTTGGGCATCATGACAAAGCGGTCCATGAAGGAAGGTGGGAGAACAATCCGGACTGGTGTTTCTGGGATTATCCGCTGATCGAGCTGGGCGGAAAAGTGATGGGAATCATCGGTTATGGGCGGATTGGGCAGGCGACCGGAAGAATCGCGCAGGCTCTGGGAATGAAAGTACTGGCCTACGATGCGTACCGGAATCCTGCCCTGGAAAGTGAGACTTGCCAGTATGCCGATCTGGATGAGGTACTGGCGAAGTCTGATGTGATTGCGCTTCATTGTCCGCTGTTTTCTGAGACGGAAGGGATGATTAACCGGGAGAGCATTGCAAAGATGAAGGACGGTGTGATTATTCTGAACAATTCCAGAGGACCACTGATTGTGGAGAAAGATCTGGCAGAGGCCCTGAACAGTGGAAAAGTAGCAGCTGCGGGCCTAGATGTGGTGTCCACAGAGCCCATCAAAGGGGAGAATCCGCTGCTCAAGGCGAAAAACTGTATCCTCACGCCGCACATTTCCTGGGCTCCGAAGGAAAGCCGTCAAAGACTGATGGATATCGCGGTGGATAATCTAGAGATGTTTTTGAAGGGAAAGGTACAGAACGCGGTAAATCTCTGAAGGGAAGCTATACGTTTGCGTTTTTTACTTATGCGGTTTTATATATAGCCGCTCTGGTTATCGGGGGCTTTGCTTTGAAGGGCAGGTTTGTGGAAGAGAAACGAAGATGAGTATTGGAAGTCGGAAGATATGGGGCGAAAAATTCATATGTGAGCTCAGGAAGCAGTCAGTCTACGGACGGGCTGCTTTTATACATATGGATGTGATTCTTTTTATGAAGTATTTAGAGTGGAAATTTCAAATGACCGGTTGAAAAAATGGATAAAAATAGTATAATAAAAAGAAAAAACGATAGACTGTTTCATAGAATATTTTTTAGTGGGGGTATGTAGTAGGAGGTGTTTGTATGTTGAGAGAAATTTATTTGGCTGGAGGATGTTTTTGGGGCTTGGAAGCCTACCTGAAAAAGCTGCCGGGGGTGAAGAAGACACAGGTGGGTTATGCCAATGGAAGGACAGAGCATCCGTCTTATCAGGACGTATGTCACCGTCATACCGGTCATGCGGAGACAGTGAAGGTGACCTACCAGCCGGAGGTGTTGTCTCTGGAAGTATTGCTGAAGGCATTCTTTCGGGTGGTGGACCCCACCAGCGAGAATCGGCAAGGATGGGATATCGGAACTCAGTACCGTTCGGGTATTTACTATGTGGACGAGGAAGAGCTTCCGGTGATCTGGCAGGCGATCGAGGCACAGAAGAAGAGATATACGGAACTGATTGTGACAGAAGTGAAACCGCTTCAGAATTTTTACGCGGCGGAGGAATATCACCAGGAATATTTGGAAAAAAATCCAAGAGGGTATTGCCATATTCATCTGGGGGAGGCGGATGCATTTATCCAGGAAGAGGGATTGAAGGACTGTGCCCAAGAGCCTGAGCTTATTTCTGACGGGGCTTATGAGAAACCGGATGAACAGATCTTGAGGGAGCAGCTGACTCCGTTACAGTACCAGGTGACACAGGAAAATGGCACGGAACCGCCTTTTCAGAACGAGTATGACCGTCATTTTAAGAGGGGAATCTACGTGGATGTCACCACAGGGGAGCCACTCTTTGCGTCAGGAGATAAGTTTCAATCGGGGTGCGGCTGGCCGGTATTTGCCAGACCGATTGCCCCTGAGGTGTTGACCGAGAAGTTGGACACTTCCTATGGGATGGTTCGCACGGAGGTCCGAAGCAGAGTCGGAGATGCCCATCTGGGTCATGTTTTTGCCGATGGACCGGCAGAGACGGGAGGCCTGCGTTATTGTATCAACAGTGCCGCTCTTCGCTTCGTGGCCTACGAGGACATGGAGAGAGAAGGGTATGGGGAACTGAAAAAACTGGTGAAATAGGATGGGAAACTGTCAGAATTCAATCTGTCGGTCTGGCCTGTTTTAATTCAGAGAAGATGTCGATGACCTTAATCAGATCTGTGCAGGCGTTTTGGTATGTGGGACTTTTGACGTTCTCCGCTTTTTTCAGAAATTCCAGTGTCACTTCCGGGGGATTATCGGTGGAAAAGCAGAGTTTTAAACCCATGGAAGAGATCTGTTTTCGAAGCCTCTTTCCAAAACGCGGCTGAGTCAGGAGGTCTTTTTCCGGAAGGTGTCCGTTAAAGTCTCCCGAAGCGATTTTTTCCCCCTGAAGGAGAATTTCGTATCGGAGTACCTCTGTGAGCAGCTGTTTCTTTACGATTCGCGTTTCACCACGTATCAGGAGAGGAATTGCGAATTCTGTATCGTTGAACCAGATATAATTTCCGACCTTTCGTTTTGGTGTGAAGGCAATTTCAGGAAGACCAGACACGGATTTGTATTTGGAATGGTTGACCTGGAAACGAGCGAACATACTTGCGACAACAACTGCTAAAACGATTAATAAGATAATTTCCATAATATTCTCCTTTTTGTTTATGGTAAAGGCGAAGCTGCTGCAGGCAGCTTCGCCTTAATTTTTAAGCTGTATCAGAAGTCCTGTTTTACCATTGGTACTCTGTTTTGTTTATCTCCAGCACTGACAGCGAACATGATTACCAGACTTACGGCGTAAGCGATAAAAAGTCCCCAGTCTGATTTCAGCGGAATCAAACCGAGTCCGCCCATGAAGGCAAATACACCTACAATTCCGCCTCCTACCATCGCGAAGTAACATCCCTTGGCTGTAGAATTCTTAGAGAGCAAAGATGCGTACAGTGGTATCAACATACTTCCCATATAAGGGTAGTTGAAGAGAATAATGGCATCCAGGATGTTTGTAAGCTTGAAGGAGATAAAGGTTCCGAGGATGCAGGCCAGTATGATGGTTGTCCTGGCAATGGTCTTGGAATGGGGCAGTTCTTCCATCTTCTTGTCCGGATGCAGAAGTCCGTTGTAGAAGTCTTTTGAGAAAGAAGCGCCAAGACCGATCAGAAGCCCGTTTCCAGAGGACATCGCTGCCGCGAGAACTGCCACGATAGCAAATGCTGACAGGACTGGTCCTGCGGTTTCTCCTATGGTGTAGGCGAAGATACTCTCTGAGGACGCATCCGGGAAGAGGATGTGCCCTGCGACACCGATTGCAGAAGCAAAGGTGCCGATCACGATAGTGACCAGACCGCCAATGATGCAGCCCCATTTTGCAGTTTTGTAGTCCTTTGAGGACTGGTATCTCATGAAAGCATCGTAGGATACAGCAATGGATACGAGCATGGGGGAGACCAGATAAACGAACTGGCCAAACATGCCTTGTGGGATAAACGGGGTTCCGAATACGGCACCTGCATCACCGGCCTGAGTTACAGCTATGATAGCACAGATCGGGATACAGACGATAATAATGATGATCTGGATAAAATCTCCGATTGCCACAGACCACATACCGCCAAGAGAACTGTAGATGAGGATGACGATAGCGCAGATCAGAGCTCCAGCATGATAGGACACGCCAAAAGCGGAAAAAATACTTCCGCACGCCAGAATCTGTGCCACAAACACGCCCAGCAGACTCGGCACATTGGAAAGCCATGCCCAGAACCGGGTGATTTTCTTCTGCCCATAGCGTGCTTCAAAGTAATCCATGGGAACGACCGCTTCGGCAGCTCTCATCTTGCCGGCAATAAAACAGCCGGAGACGATGCAGCCGAGTCCGCATGAGAGGGCATAATACATGCCCGGCCAGATTCCGGATTCCATCCCTGTGGTTGCACCTCCCACGATGACTCCTGCGCCGATCTGGGTAGCCGCTATCGTTGCTGAGGTCATCAGGATTCCAAGATTCCTTCCGCAGAGCAAATAGTCTGTGGCTTTTTTAGCTCTTTGTTTACCGATAAACCCTATGGCAATCATGAGTAACATATAGATACCTGCAATTACTAATATATAAGTTTTTCCTTCCATAATTCTCCGCCTTTCGTAAGGTATACTACAGTGATTACATCTGCAAAACCGGCTTCCGATATCTGCCGGACTGTTTATTCGGTTTCATGTCCTGAAAATTCCTGTTTTGTAAGCTTTGCAAGTCCGGCTATTTTCTCAGTGGGAACTGCACTTATGGCAAACCGCAGACCGCCATTAAGAGGAATGGTATAGACCTTGTGTGCAGCCAGCTTCTTGGAAAGCCCGATGGTGTCCCGGGCTGGGACAGTGATAAAGAATCCGGCCTTATAAGGCAGAGTCTTGAGCCCGACTTCTTTCGCTTCTTCCAGAAAGATTTTTGCTCTTTCTTTTATCAGATACCGATAGTATTCTCTTTCTTTGTCGATAGCTGCTCTCAGATTTTCATCTGCCATGGACATGGCCAGCAGCTTCTGCGCGCCTCTGGAGCCGTTGGACCAAGTGGCACGGTTGGAAAAAGCGTTGACTGCCTTGAACTCTTCGATTACAGAGGGAGACGGGGAGACACAGATGAGGGCTCCCGACCTCATTCCATAGATAAGGAAAGACTTTGACATGCTGAAAGCGATCAGCAGGAGCATATTCTGCGGCATATTGTCAAAGTATTTTAAAAACTCCCGTACCTCGTCTTTTTCCCCCGCATAATCTGTGTAAGCCATATCCCAGAGAATGATGATTTTTTTTGACTCGTCTTCGGCACATTTCCGGAAGAAGTCCAGGGCTTCTTTCCAGTCCTCGTTTGTCATACTGTAGCCGGAGGGATTGTGCGCGGGCGTATTGAAAATCGTGACCAGACTTTTTTGAGTCTTCAGGATTTCTGTTGCCTTTGCTTTCAGGTCTGCCAATGTGAACTCATTTTGAGGAGTGAACATCTGGTAGCGTTCTCCGATATCCCCCATCTCCAGAGCCATCTCGGTATAAGGGTCCCAGTGCAGGTATGGAATCAGGAATTTATCTCCTCTTTCCACATAGTTATAGATTACGTGATGTATCGCGCCTGTACCTCCAGGAGTGGCGATTGCCGCTGCTGAGGTTCCTTTTGGTTGATGTCCCTGGAAAGTAAAGGCAATGGCGCTTTCCAGGAAATCATCAAGGCCGGAGATCGGAGCGTAATCCATCAATTCATTGGCGGGCAGGTTCCGATAGCATTTTTCTACTGTGGGGAGAACTGCAAATTCTGCCTTTTCATCTTTGACGACACCTAAGGTGGCGTCGACGATCTTGTCTTTTCCGAATGAGAGCAATGCCTGTCTGGCCTCGGTGGCGGCACTGAAATTCACATCGGAGTGTCCTTTTCCTGTGGATTGTGTAGCTGTCATGGTGTTTACATTCATGTTTTACCCCCTCCTTTTTGGGGAACTTATTTCCCCGGGTACTTAACAATAAGTGCATCAACTGCGCAGACGCCCTGCCCTTGCGGATATACAAACACCGGGTTGAGATCCATCTCTTTGAGTGTATCTTTATGAAGGGCGGCATACTCAGAGATTTTTACCATCAGATCTTCCAGCGCTTCAAGATCACAGGGGGCAGAGCCCCGGTAGCCTGTCAGCAGCCGGCTGGTTTTCAGGCTTTTCAGAATCATTTCAGCCTCTGTCTTGTTTATAGGTGCAGGGTAGAGCACCGTGTCTTTGAGAAGCTCTACAAAGATCCCCCCAAGCCCCGTCAGCAGCATCGGCCCGAACTGGGGATCGTTAATGATTCCGATGATGATCTCCACTCCGGCAGGCGCCATCTCCTGCAGCAGGATTCCGTCTGTGGATGCCTGAGGCATGGCTTCTTTAACATTTTCCCGGATTTGCCTGACGGCCAGCAGCGCGTCCTCCACACTGGTTACGTTCAGTTTCACGCCTCCTGCTTCTGTTTTGTGGAGAATCTCGGAGGAATTGATTTTTAGGGCAATCGGAAGCTGCATCTTGCGGAAAGCTTCTTTTAATTCTTCCTCTGATCGGACGATGGCCTGGGCAGGCACCGGTATGCCGCAGTTCATAAGCTCCTGCTTACTGTCGGACTCTGACATTGCGGCTGCAGTGTCTTTGTGGTGATCTTTGGGAATGCAGACGGTCAGATTCCTGTCTTCGTATCGATAGTTGCTGAACTCTGCGATTTTTTTCAGACACTGGAAGGCGGTACCCATAGATGACATCAGGGGGACTCCTGCGGCTTCCAGGACTTGTCGGGTCTCTGGATGTCTGTAATTTTCCAGAGAGGGGACTGCAAAGATCGGTTTTGTCACAATTCCCTTTTGCACTGCTGTGGCCATGGCTGAGCAGAGAGCTTTCATTGTGGGATTCATGGAGAATTTCACGTTGGCTCCCACAGTAATGGCATCCACCTGGGGATCGTCAGCGAATGTTTTCAGCAGCGCGACGGTTCTGGCTTCGTCGCCGAACAGAGCAGTCGTGGCGTCCAGCGGATTTTTCGCAGAGGCAAAAGAAGGGATGTATTTCTGGATATTTTCTTTGCTCTTGGGGGAGAGCTCCGCGAGATTTACTCCCAACTCTTCTGCCAGATCTGCACTGAGTGTACTTTCTCCGCCGGAGAGACTGATCATTCCGTATCGGGTTCCCCGTGGGTAATTTCCCCGCAAAACACAGAGGGCTTGTGCCATGCAGATAAATTCCTCGAGAGTATCTGCCACAAGAACGCCATATTTTTTAAAGATGCCGGCAAAGACTTCGCTGGCACCGGCCATGCTGCCCGTATGGGAAGCGGCGGCTTGTGCCCCGCGCCGGGTTCTCCCGGTCTTCAGCACCACGACAGGCTTCTGGCTGCGTGCAGCCCGGCGCAGGGTGTCGAGAAACAGGCCGGGCGCTTTTATGCCTTCCAGGTAGATGGCTATTACAGAGACATTCGCGTCGTCCGCCAGGAAAGAGAGAAAATCTTCCAGGTTGCAGATGTTTCCGTTGCCTGATGAGATGGCGTAGGAGACGGAGAGATATCCTGCGGAGAGAAGCTCTGAGCAGACGAATCCGCTTTGAGCGACAAGGCCGATCCCTGTACTGATTTTGCCAGGAGATTTTACATTCCCGCCCCACATATTGATGTTCTCCACGTTGTTCATAATTCCCATACAGTTGGGTCCCAGAACTGCAAGATCATATTTTAAAGCAATGGATTTAACCTGCTGTTCCAGCAGGATACCCGTTTGCGTCCCCTCCTCGGAAAATCCGCTGGCATAAATGATAGCCGCTTGGATTCCACTCTGCCCGGCTTCCTCAAGAAGACTGGGGATTGTGTGACAGGGGGTACACAATATGACACAGTCTACAATTTCAGGAAGCTCGGACAAAGAGCGGTAACATTTCCTGCCTTTGAAAGTTTCACGGCGCGGATGTACGAAATAAGCATGCTGCGCAATGCTGCTGCCGAGAACACCGTCAGCAGCATTGTATCCGAAACCAGGTTTGTCGCTGACACCTACAACGGCGACACTTTCTGGATTCAATAGTTTTTGAAGATTCATAATTTCCTCCTCCCGGTCATTTTATGACGTTCCAGCCAGACATGAATGCAGCTTCATTGGCAGAGGCATATTTTTGTTTTCCCTTGCTGGCAAAAATGTCATATAAGACTTTCTTTGAAAGCTCCAGGGAGAAAAGACTGCTCTTATGTATCATTGCGCCGATAGCGACAATGGTTGCCCCTTTGTTGTTGTTGATATTCAGAGCCATTTCCAGACAGGGGATTCTCAGCACATTGAATCGATCGTCAATCTTTGCGTTCTCAGAGACGTTGTCTGCATTGGCGATGATCAGCCCGCCATCCTTCATAAAAGAGGTATATTCCAGCGAGGGCTCATTCATAGCCACCAGGATATCGACGTCTTCCATGTCGGGACCGCCGATTTCCCCTTCGCTGTATTTGACTACACTGTATGCTTTGCCGCCTCTCATGGTAGGCCCGTACGCCGGCATCCAAGTTACATTTTTTCCCGTCTCCAGAGCCATTTCCGCGACGATCAGTCCGGCAGTCAGTACTCCTTGTCCGCCAAATCCTGCGAATACTATTTCCATATTATTTTTCCCTCCTGTTCTTCAATTCTCCAAGTTTATAGTAGGGGAGCACAGTCTTTTCCATCCAATTTATGGAAGCTTCTATATCCATTCCCCAGTTTGTAGGGCAGGGAGCCAGAATTTCCACCAGAGAATATCCCTCTCCTGATAACTGCGCTTCGACAGCGTTTTTTACATATCGGCGAAGTTTATGGATTTCTTTGACGCTGTGTACAGAGCCTCTCGCTACATAGGCGATATTTTCGAAATCTGCAATGATTTCCGGTACCCGGATGGGAAACCCGGTTTTTGCTACATCCCGTCCGGCGGGACTGGTAGCAGTGATTTGCCCTGGCATGGTTGTCCAGGACATCTGCCCTCCGGTCATGGCGAAATTGTTGTTGTTTATGACGAATACAGTAATTGGCGTGTTCCGGTAGGCGGCATTCAGAGTCTCTGACAGGCCAATTACATAGGCGTCGCCGTCCCCCTGGTATGCAATGGAGAGCAGGTCTGGCCTGGCGACTTTTACACCAGTGGCACAGGCGGCTCCTCTTCCATGAGCAGTCTGAAGGACATCGCATTTCCAGTGATCACTCATATTGCAGGAACATCCCACACCGAGAGTCATGATCGTCTTTTGAGCATATCCGACTTCTTCTATGACTTCTGCAATGACACGGTTTGCGATACCGTGTCCGCAGCCGGGGCAAAACACATGGGGTGCATTCACCAGTTCTGGAATTTTCTTTGGTGCCATTTAGAATACCCCCTTCTCTCGTCCTTCTTTAACATCGTCGTAGAACGCCATGATCTCTTTTGCCTTGGGGATATGCTGGCCTGAGAACAGACCATATATGGGAAGTGTTCCGAGGTCAGCTTTTTTCGCTGCCAGAACAACGTCTTCAATGAGCTGTCCGGCATCTGTGGATTCCACAGAAAGGAATCCTTTGAGACATTTATTTGTTTTTGCTGTTTCTTCAAAAGCTTTGAACGGGAATGGCCATACGGAGATCGGACGAATCATCCCGACCTTTTCCCCTTTTTCTCTCAGTTGGTTGACTGCATTTTTAGCTGATCTCGAGGGCAGACCGAAAGCTACGAGAATGTATTCGGCATCTTCTGTCCGGTAACTTTCCCAACGCTGTTCGTTTTCTGTGATCAGTTGGAGTTTCATTCTTGTGGCAGCCGGTTTTTCTGGACTGGAAAGCTTTTTGTGGTCTCTTCCAGTGCCATCCCAGGTCCATCCCAGATCCTCTGTCCGCTCCTTAAATTCCGGAAACTGAACAGGTTCCATCATTTGTCCGAGAGAGCCTTCGGACAGGATTTCTACAGGATTTCTATATTTCTCAGCTAAATCCCATGCATTATACATCAGGTCTACAGTTTCCTGAACGCTGTTCGGTGCCAGTACAATTACGCGGTAATCTCCGTTTCCTCCTCCTCTGGTATCACGAAGGTAGTCTGTCTGTGAGGAATCCAGAGAACCCAGGCCAGGTCCCCAACGCTGGACGTTTACCAGCACGGCCGGCAGATTGTTTGCGCACAGATAGCCGATCCCCTCCTGCTTGAGAGAAAAACCTGGTCCGGAAGAGCTGGTCATAGATCTCATTCCGCAGGCATAGGCTCCGAATATCATATATACCGCTGACATTTCATTTTCTGCCTGAATGAAGGTTCTTCCCAGTTCTTCCATACGTCCTGATAAATATTCTCCTACTTCTGTCTGTGGGGTGATTGGATATCCGGCATAAAACTGACATCCTGCCCGCATAGCAGCCTCTGCAATCGCATGGTTGCCTTTCCACATTTTTTTCATCTTATCCTCTCCTTTGATCGCTGGTGATACATAATCTGCATTGTAGGTGCTTTTTCAGGGATTTATTTCTGAATAGTGCTGATATCCATTCATTACTTCCAGATGGGTTATTCTGAAATCTCAAATACCATATCAGGGCATACGGTATAGCAGATTCCGCATTTGATGCATTTCTCGTCTTCACATTTGACATACTCGTAGCCCGCTTTGTTTAAACTGCCGGATAACTTCAGTGCTTTCTGAGGACATGACAGTATACAAAATCCGCAGCTTTTACATTTTTCCACCTGTATATGAAGTTCTGCCATCTTATTCCCTCCTTGTTTTAGAATGAAAATATAATTACTATATTTGTAAAAATGAAAATATTTTTTCTGAGTCAATAGTATCATTCTTGTCGTGACAAGTCAATCATTTTGTGAAAATAAAATTTAAATTACTATTATTTTCAATAAAAAAATTTCATTCTGATTAGTTGCGGAAAATAATGGAAAATATTGTTAAAAATTTGATTATTTAAAGTGCTAAAATGAAATATTTTACCTACTTGACGAAAATTTAATATAGTGATAATGTAATTATGAAAATATTTTTTCGTAAAAAGATTTAAGTGAAAAAGGGATTATTGACAAAAAGATAGAAAAATCATTCATTACTTCCTGATGAAAAACAAAAAAGGAGGTACCACAAAATGACATCGAAGAAGATTCCAAGACTGGTGAATGCACCTCACGTGTTCTGTCCCGGCTGCGGACATGGTATTGTGAACCGTTTGATCGCAGAAGTGATTGAAGAACTGGGATATGACAGAAAGACGATTCTAACTCTCGGCGTTGGGTGTTCCTGGAATATGACGAGATACTGGGGCGGGGACTTTCTTCAGACTGCCCACGGGAGAGGGGCTGCCTGTGCCACTGGCGTAAAAGTCGCCAGGCCAGACCTGCTCTCCATTGCATACCAGGGGGACGGCGACGCCTATGTAATTGGACTGTCAGAGACTCTGAATGCCGCCTACCGGAACACACCGATTACTGTATTCGTCATAAACAACAACAATTTCGCCATGACCGGAGGGCAGATGTCCTGGACGACCATGCCGGGACAGATTACGACCACAAGTCCGAAAGGACGGGATGTGAAAAAGACAGGGTTTCCTATCCGGGTACCGGAGATTGTCGCAGGATTTGAAAACGTGGCCTATGTAGCGAGAGGCTCTGTCCACAGTGTCAAGGAAATTCGCAGGCTTCGAGGATACGTGAAAAATGCTGTCGAGGCACAGTTGTCGGGGGAGGGATATTCTCTGGTGGAAGTTCTGGCTCCTTGTCCCACAAATTGGGGGATGAATGTAGAAAGCGCTCTGAACTGGATGAAAGAGGAAGTACTTCCATATTTCGCGTTGGGAGAACTGAGGGAAAGGAGAAGTAAAAATGGACTTGAAAAAACTATTGAAGCCTCAGAGCGTAGCAGTTGTGGGGGTAAGTGATAAACCAGGATTCGGACACAGTGCGGCAGAAGGAGTGCTGGACAGCAAAATAGCAGATCGAGTGTATTTTGTACATCCGCGTAGAGAGAATTACAGAGGAAAAGCATGCTATCCTTCGATTCGGGAACTTCCTGAGGCAGTGGACTGTGTTGTATTGTGTACTCCCTGCGGCACCATACCTGAGCTGCTGGAAGAGGCAGGGCAAAAGGGAGTCAAAGCGGCGATTATCTATGCCAGCGGATTTTCCGAGGAAGGAACACAGGCGGGCATCCTGTTGGAACAGCAGATCAAGTCGATTGCTTTGAAGTATGATCTTGCGGTTCTGGGACCAAACTGCATGGGGATCATCAACAATATTGATAAGATTAACATGTGGGGAGGACATACGCACTGGGATATCGCCGACACTGCTCACGGGATTGCCATTGTTGCACAGAGCGGTTTCGTGTCCGCGCAGATATTAAACACGGATTTTTTTACGATATCTTATGCAGTTTCTTCCGGCAACGGAAATATCTGCACCCTGGAGGAATTTCTGAATTTTATGGTAGAAGATGAAGATGTGTCAGTGGTAGCACTTTATCTGGAAGGTGTGCGGAATGCTAAGAGCTTCGTGGCTGCTCTTGAAAAGGCGGCGCGGAAGCATAAACCCATAGTCATTCTCAAAGCAGGAAAATCGAAACGGGGAGCGGAGGCAGCGGCATCGCACACAGGAAGTCTGGCCGGTTCCAGTAAGACCTTTGATGGCATCTTCAGAAAATACGGTGTAATTACGACAGATACATTTGAAGAATTTATGTGTACAGCACAGACACTTTGTGTTCTGAACGGAAATCATCCCAAAAGAAATTGCTTTGGCATCATCAGTTTCTCCGGCGGAGAGAGTACGGTGAGTGCTGATGTAGCGGAGTGCGAAGGAGTGGAGATTGCAGAACTGTCGGAAAAGAGCAGGGAAAATATCCAGAAATACATCCCTTCTTTTGCCTCAGCAAAAAATCCTCTGGATGCTACGACTGCACTTTTCCGTGATGAACCAAGAATTATGGGGCTGCTAAAGGCATTTGATGAGGAGCCCAAGGTGGCTGCGATCACCGTGGGAGTCAACGTTGAGAAGGATATAGACGAGACGAATCTCTCTCTGTGCAAGGCAATGGCAAAAGCTGTGAATGCGGGATACGTTACAAAGCCGCTGTTTGCGGTACCTTCTCTGGAAGGGTATCGACACAGACCGACGAGAAGGATTCTGGAGGAAGCGGGAATTCCCATGATGTCCTCCATGGGGACAGCCTTTCGATGTCTGAGAAAAATCTCTGAGTTTGCCGAGTACAGATATGAGGAAAGGAGTCTGACAGCTTGTATTCCTGAGGAGAGAAAAAACGGAGATGTGACTGCCTTGTCAGAGTTTGCCAGCAAAGAAGAGCTTAGAAAATTTTCCATTCCGATACCTGATCAGGTGATTGTGCGGACGGAAGAGGAGCTAAAAAAAGCTTTCGGCAGGATGCGGCTTCCGGTTGCGCTCAAAATCAACTCTGCCGAGATTCTTCACAAGACAGAAGCAGGAGGTGTGAGGCTGAACATAACCAGTGTGGAGGAAGCGCTGCTGGCCAGCAGGCAAATCCATGAGAATGTGAAAAGAACCATGCCTCGGGCATCCACAGACGGAATCCTGATGCAGGAGATGGCACCTCCTGGGGTGGAGATCATCATCGGAGTTACTAACGACCCGCAGTTCGGGCCGATGCTGCTTGCAGGGCTCGGAGGAATCTTCGTGGAACTTCTCAAAGACACGGTGCTGTACCCTGCGCCTATAAATAAAATAGAGGCTGAAATGATTCTGAAAAGTCTGAAAACTTATCGGCTTCTGACAGGCTACCGGGGTTCGAAACCCTGTGATCTTGACGCGCTGGAAGACTTGATGGTAAAAATCTCCGAGTATGCCGCCCTTCACAAAGATACACTCAAAGAAATGGATCTCAACCCGGTATTTGTATATCCAAAAGGGCAGGGCGTCTGTGTGGTGGACGCGTTGATTGTGAAACATAACGGCTGAGAAGGAAGGGAGATCATGGCAAAAAGAAAAGAAGAAAAAATATTTTATGGGTGGTTTTTGCTGGCGGCAGTATGGCTG
>UMJR01018486.1_pt1 | contig 19755 bp, 18 predicted proteins | sample 1966121 | NCBI WGS metagenome assembly UMJR01 (sample SAMEA4836155, study PRJEB28245) | human gut metagenome | biome: gut microbiome; material: fecal sample | place: Denmark | collected 2008
GGTTAGGCGCCGCGTTCCCATCGTCTTTGACAGCGGAGTCCGCCGCGGCAGCCACGTCTTCAAAGCCCTTGCAAGCGGCGCCGATCTCGTGGCTCTGGGACGCCCCCTGATCTACGGATTGAACCTCGGCGGCGCCGAAGGCGTCAAATCCGTCTTTGACCAGATCAATCATGAACTGTCCATTGTCATGCAGCTAGCGGGCACCAAAGACATCGAAGCCATCAAGCGTACCCCTTTGCTGCATAAAGCAGCGCCTCTTGTGTGAAAGGAGCCATTCTCATGGTCATGACCCATTACATGGAGCTTTTAAGTCTTCATTCCCCCTGGTTTTTGATTCTCTTTATGGCTGTCCCCGTGGTTTTCATCGAAACCATTTTTATGGCGGAAGCCTTCAGCCTTTTAGGAAGCGGCAAAGAAAGGGAAAAATGGCAGACCCTCTCCCATCGAGGCGGTCTCTTCTTTAGCCTCTATTTCATCGTGGCCGCCCTCTACCTAGTTACGCGCTACATCCCCACCATTGAGTGGCGGGGCCCCATCGACCTTATCGCGGTCTGGGCCTATGTCCTTGGCATCATCCCCGCCTTCCTGCTTCTTTTCACGGAGCTCGGCTTTATTGGTAACGGCCCGGACGCCAAGAAAAATGCCAAATGCCATATCTTCATCCTGCTGCTCTTTGTCTTTTTCACCCATGTTGCCATGGTCTTTGGCATGGTCGATCCCCGTCTTGGCGGCTATGAAGTTTCTGCTCCCATGCATCAAGACATGCAGATGAATCCCGCTTTCCAGCATGGCGCCATGATGGACGGCGCGCGGCAGGGCGGCCCCCAACAGGACCCCATGAACGGCTCTTACGGCTGCGGGCAAAATCCCTGACGGGTCAGCATAAAACCCCTTCCGGTCTAAGCGGAAGGGGTTTATTTAATATTTGACAAATTTTATCAAAAAAACTCATTATTCTTGAAATTTTACAAATAAATCAGTGAAGAAAACAATCATGGGAATGGCAATGATTGTTTTTTCAAGAAAAATGATAGCAAGATCCATGATGGTTATGGGCAACTTGGAATTTAGCATAATGGAACCGACTTCTGTCATATAAATGATTTGGACTAAAGAAAGGATACAGATGACAAACCGTGTCTTCATGGAAGTGATTCCTGCACAGATCATGGCAGGAATGAACATATCAACAAAACCGACAACAGCCCCGGGAGCTGCGGCTGCATATTCTTTCAGACCACAGAGTTTGAAATACCACTGAAACGGCAGGGCAATCCATTGGAAGAGTGGAGTATAGGATGACAGACAGCAGGCCAGTGTTCCGATGCACATGGTAACTGGTACCAGTGTGAAAATGATATTGAGGAATAGCTGTATTCCATTTGAAACCAGCTGGAAGAAGGTGGGCCCTTTTTCAGCTCTTTTTATAGCCTGATGAAGTGCCCAGCGGGAGCGGCTGATTCCCGCCGGATGAACTTCCTGGACTTTACGGCCGACAGGAGGATAGTACTCGTCCTTCCATTTCCCTTCAAGAGGCCAGATACGGCTCATGATCATAGCGGACAGGGTTCCAACCAAACTGAGAATAAAGTATAGTTGGATAAAGTATTGGTCAACGCCCATAATAGCCGCAATGACAAGGCAGAAGGGGAGGGAAGTCGCGGAAAAACAACTGGCAATCAAGATGGCTTCACGGTCTGTATAGTATCCAGATTCATATTGCTTTGTTGTGAGGACAACCCCTACGTTGCAGTTACCAACCCAAGAGGCTAGAAGATCGATGGCGGCTCGCCCTGGCAAGTGGAAAAGCGGCTTCAATATATTTCTCAGCAAGGTTCCAGTAAAATCCATGATTCCATATTCTGTAAGCAGAGGAATCAAAAAAGAGGCTGCTAAGAACCAGGCAATGAGAATCCCCATAAGCTGGATGATGGATCCGCCTGTTTCTTCAGAAATAAGCCAATCAGGACCGGTTTGGGTGGCCACGAGAATCGTGATGACAGCGCCTATCGTCCGAATAAAAAGATAAGGATGGGAAACGTAAAAAAGCTCATTCCATAGACTATTCGTGCGTGACCAATTAGGTCTCCAGATAGTGCAAATCCATGAAAAAATTGCAGAGATTCCTACGCAGATCATGAGAATTGCATTGGAAAAAGGATGAATCCATTGAGCGATGGCATTGGAAATGAGCCCAAGTGGAATGTTCATATTCCCATCAACCCAAACGGGAAACAGGAAGAGAAACAGCCCCATAAAGGATGGAACAAAAAATCGCAAGAAGGAAGATTTACGTAAATGGGAAGAATCTTTCTGAACAGAATCCACGATTATGCCACCTCTCTTTTATTCATCACGGTGATGAGCTGATAAGAACGCTGTTCTTAGCTAAGGTCGGGCAAAACAACCTTTTTGAGGGTTGCTTCCTTTGAAAGGGCTTCTGCTGTTGCTTTAAGTTCCTTTTCGAGGAAAGCATATCCCTTATATTGGAGTCGGCTGGTCGGACCGGAAAGACTGATTCCTGCGGCTAGATTTTCTCCGAGGAAGATAGGAGCAGCAATGCAGGAAAGCCCATAGTCATATTCCTCATGATCATGAGCAATGCCGTCACGGCGAATCTTCTCACTTTCCTGAAGGAGAGCTTCCTTTGTAGTTCGTGTATTGATTGTTCGTTTAATGGGGTGGTGAACTTTAAAATAGTGCTCCAATTCTTTATTTGTCTGATAGGCAAGGAAGATTTTTCCAACTGAGCAACAGTAAAGTGGTGTAACGGGAGGCAGGGAAGCCACTAGGGAGCGCTGCTCTGCAAGTTCCGTGTGGATAAAAAGTACATAATCCTGAAACATGATTCCAAGATTGACTGTTTCCTCACAAGTCTTTGATAATTTTTGGAGGTAAGGTTTGGCAACCAACATAAATTCATCATTATGTTTGGCTCCAGCGCCCAGCTCGATCATTTTACTTCCTAGAATGTAGCCGTCTTCTTTGGGACTGACAGCTTTTAATTCTTCCAGAGTCTTCATGATTCTAAATGTATTTGCTTTTGGAATGCCCGTTAAGCGTGCCAATTCGGAAACGCCGAGCGGCTTGTCACTTTTTAGGAGTTCCTCCATGATTGTGAAGGCTCGGCCAAGAATGGTGATGAAAGAGGGTTCTTTGGGTTCAGATGTATTCATAGTAGACTCCATTTCTTATGATGAACCGATTCTTTTCTCTTTTCGAAAAAAGGAAAGGGAACTTGACAAGGATAATTGAACATGCTATTTTAAAAAAAGAGAAACGCGTTTCATAATTTGATTCTAGTACAGTCATCTTTATTTGTCAAGCTGAATCCCCTTCCTAACAAGACGAGTAAGAAAGCAGGTGGAACATGGATACGGTATCGCTGAAAAATTTATTGAAGTTTGTGGTTGGTACACTGCTCGGTCTTTTCTTAGTTGTTATTCCGTTAAACTTTGGTAAAAATGTGGATACGTTCACTTTTTACTACTTGAAGAAGTTTGTTTCCTGGATGGGGCATCCGCTCGAGATTCTTATGACCACCATCATCGTACTAAGCGCCTTCATCGCTTGGATTGATGTGCTAGCCAAACCAAAGTGGATTGAGGATCATCCTATGTGCAGAAGCCTCTTTTCCTGCACAAAGTTTGAGGCTTTTGTAAGATTGCTGGGTGCTGTTTTTGCCGTGTGTTCGTGTTTTACGCTTGGCCCTGAATTTATGACATCCATCGATACCGGAGGAACGATGCTGCCGCTCGCAACGCAACTTTCCATCCTCATTCCACCTATGATTCTGTTTCAGACCTTCATCCTGGAATTTGGTCTTATGGAATTTTTGGGAACCATCATCGGTTTTATCATGAAACCCCTTTTCAAAGTTACGGAAATGGCCTCTGTTTCCATCATCAGTGCTTGGTTGGGACCTGTTTCAGCCGGTGCAATGGCAGCTAAGCAGTTTTTTGACGAGGGATATTTTACTGTGAAAGAAGCGGCTACGGTAGCAGCTTGCTTTGCTGTTTCCAGTATTGGGTGGTGTTCCCTCGTAGCAAACGTCTTAGGTGTAATGGATTATTTTTCCTACTTCTATCTGACCATCGTTGTGGTTGGCATTATCTTGGCGATTGCTACGGTTCGGATTCCTCCTTTGAGCCTGTATCCAGAAAGTTATAAACCAGGCGTCGAAAGAAAGGAATATCGGGCCATTGATGGATCTCGCCTGACAAGAGCTACGGTGCTGGCCTGTGAACGTGCAGAAACTGCGGGCATAAAAAACTTTACTGATAAAATTTCATCCATGGTCAGCTATGTTGTATCTCTTCAACCAATCGTCATGTGCTATGGGATGGTGGCTCTGATTTTATGCACTTATACGCCTATCCTGACTTATCTATCGTATCCGATTGGTTGGTTTATGGATCTGACAGGCGTTCCCGAAGCCTATACAGCGGCTCCAGCTATCATTTCCGGTTTTGCTGATAACTATCTTCCCATTATCCTGGGGAAAGCTGTTGCGTCACCTCAAACAAAGTTTATTGTCGGTACCATGAGTATCCTCGAATTGATCTACATGAGTGAAATCGGGGCCCTGCTTATTTCCACCAAACTTGTCAAGAACATGGGGCATGTCGCGCTGATCTTTATTGAACGAACCGTGATTGCACTCCCCTTTGTTGTCTTGATAAGTACAATAATTTTCTGAATAATATGAAAGAAGGGAAAAGAATGAGCAAAATAAGTGTGGATTATACGCGCTGCAAAGGCTGTTTCCTGTGTGTCAGCGTCTGTCCGAAGCAAGCGCTCACACCATCCACGGAACTGGGTGAGAAAGGCTATGAAATTGTTCATTTAGACGAAGAAAAATGTATTGGCTGCGGTTCCTGTTATAGGATGTGCCCCGATTATTGCATCGAAATCACGAATTAAAGAGGGGGAAGGAAATATGTCGAAAGTATTGATGAAAGGAAATGAAGCGTTTGCCGAATCCTGTTTGCGGGCTGGCTGCCGTTTCTTTAGCGGTTATCCAATTACCCCACAAACTGAAATCCTGGAATATTTATCTTGGCGTATGGAAGAAGTCGGTGGTCAGTTTATTCAAACCGAATCAGAAATTGCTGGAATCAATATGGTCTTTGGTGCAGCATCAGGGGGGGCTCGCGCCTTGACGACCTCTTCGGGTCCTGGTTTCTCACTGAAACAGGAAGGTATCTCTTATCTATGCAGTGGTGATATTCCCGCTGTCATTGCCGATGTGATGAGGATTGGCTCAGGATTGGGGGATATTTTCCAAGGGCAGGGGGATTACTGGCAGCTTACCCGTGGCGGTGGGCATGGAGATTACCATACCATTGTCCTTGCTCCATCGAGCGTACAAGAAAATGCTGACCTTGCTTATATCTCCTTTGATCTTGCTGAAAAATACCGCCATCCTGTTCTCGTGGCATCAGATGCGGCGATTGGACAGATGGTGGAACCAGTTGAACTCCCAGCTATGAAAGAACATGATATCAATCAGTATGATTGGGTCATCAGACCTCGCAGAAAGGGAGAAAAACAGCGGATTGTCTGGAATCGTTATTGGGATATCGGAGCAGAAGAATATGTAGATTATCTGTGCAGTAAATATGCCGAGATGGAAAAACATGAGCAGCGTTGGGAATCGGTCATGACAGACGATGCAGAGATTGTCCTTGTTGCTTATGGCATCAGTTCCCGTGTCGCTAAAGCAGCCGTTTATCAAGGCCGTGAGGAAGGTCTTCGCCTTGGTCTCATTCGACCCATCACGCTGTGGCCTTTCCCTAAAAAGGCATTTGAAGCACTGGGACCCCAAGTCAAAGCGTTCCTTGATATCGAAATGAGCATCTTGGGACAGATGAAGGACGATGTGATCCTTGCCTGCGGAAATAGCCGACCTGTGGAATATTATGGGGAGTTTTCGAATGTACCAGAAGAAAAGAAAATTCTTTCCAAAGTACGGGATATGCTGAAAAGATTGTAAGGAGGGATTTTCATGGAATGCAAAATTCCTAATGGAATCGATATGACGCAGCAGGCGAGCTGGTGCCCTGGATGTGGACATGGAATCATCGTACGGCTTTTGGCTGAAGCGGCGGAAGCACTGGGAATCGAAGACCGTATGCTTACCGTCGAGGACGTAGCCTGCGGTGAATTTGCTCAATTCGCACTGAAATATAATACCATCATGAGTGCTCATGGCCGACCCATCATTGCGGCGGCTGGATTGAAACGAGTTCGTCCCGATGCCATTGTTGTAGCTCATCCTGGTGACGGATCGGCCTATAGTATCGGGATTGAAAGCACCCTTCATTGCGCTCTTCGCAATGAAAACATCCTAGCCCTCGTGGTAAATAACAGTGTATTTGGAATGACAGGTGGGCAGATGTCGCCGACTTCCATTGTCAACATGAAGACAACTTCTTCTCCTCATGGCAGAACAGTAAAAAAAGATGGGAACCCTATTGATATCACAAAAATCCTTGGCGGACTTGATATCGCTTATATGGCTCGGGGCGCCTTGGATACGCCGGCTGATATCATGAAGACCGGAAAGATGATTAAGAAAGCTCTGCAAAAACAAATGAATGGAGAAGGGTTCTGCCTTGTCGAAGTGCTCAGCCCTTGTCCTACGAACTGGCATATGACACCTGTTGCCGCTATGGACTTCATCAAATCGAAACAGAGCGCAACGTATACGACGGGTGAGTTCATCGATAAAGGAGGTGCAGTCTGATGGTAGAAATCATTTGCTCTGGATTTGGTGGTCAGGGCGTCCTCGTTGCAGGTATGATCCTTGCCGATGCCGGCATGGAAGAGGGAAAACATGTGACCTGGTATCCTTCCTATGGTTCAGAAATGCGTGGCGGTACAGCAAACTGCAACATCAAGATGGATGATAAAGAAATCCCCAGTCCCTACTGCCATGACATTGACATCTTATACACGCTGAACGACGCGGCCATTGATAAATTTGAAAGTCAGATCAAACCAGGCGGTATCCTTTTGGTCAACAGTAGTCTTGTGCGACCGGAACGGAAGTTCCGTCATGACGTGACTGTCATCAAAGTTCCCGCTAGTGATATTGCCAATGAATTGGACAATCCGAAGGGAACCAATATCGTTATGCTGGGTGCTTTGTCCTATGCATCACACCATTTTGATGTAGCGTATATGAGGGGGGCCGTCGATCATTTCTTTGCAAAGAAAGGGAAAAATAATCCTAAAAATGGGGTATGCTTTGACCGAGGCGTTGAAGCTGCTAAAAAACAAATGGAATGACCCGTAGAGGAGTGCCATATACCCAGCCCGGGCAGAGGGACTCCTCATCTTAAGGATGAATGGAGCTTACGCGTATGGAACCGAAAACTTTGCCACTATCAGGAATCAAGGTCGTAGAACTTGCAACTGTTGTAGCCGCTCCCACTTGTGCACGCATGCTTTGTGCCTATGGGGCTGAAGTTATTAAGGTGGAGGCCTTGCAGGGAGACGTGATGCGTTCGGGGGGCGTTCATGAATTTGTGCCTTACGAAGATGACTTGAATCCTCTTTTTACCATCCACAACAGCAATAAAAAATTTCTTTCCCTTGACCTGAAAAAAGAAAAGGGGAAGACCATCCTTCTGGATCTGCTTAGCCATGCAGATGTATTCATCACAAATATTCGAGAACAATCGCTCCGACGTAATGGATTGGATTATGAAACCTTGAAGGACATGTTTCCGGCCCTTATCTATGCCCATTTTTCAGGCTATGGTCCCAAAGGCCCGGCTGTCCAAAACCCAGGGTTTGACATCACGGCTTTTTGGCTTCGTGCCGGCGCTGTTGCTGATTGGCAGACCAAAGATTCATTTCCTTTTGTCCCCACGTATGCTTTCGGGGATATGGCAACAAGTTCTGTCTTTCTTTCAGGAATCTTGATGGCTCTATATGCAAAAGAAAAGACGGGAAAGGGAACAAAAGTCATGACATCCCTTTTTGCTAATGGAATCTGGTGCAACGCTATCGGTGTTGTCCAGACCCAATTTGAAAGAAAACACCTGAACCCAGATCCACTTCGCCCGTGTGACCCCTTTAGTCAGACCTATCGTTGTAAGGATGGCCGCTGGATTGGAATCTACTGCAATGAATATATAAAAGACAAAGAAAAATTTGCAAAACTTCTGGGACTGGAGGATATCATCGATGACCCGCGCTACAAGGATGTGGAGACCTTGCAGCGCACCGGTTCCATTGTAGAGATAACGGAACGCTGCAACCGGATTTTCTTGACGCGTACCAGTAAGCAGTGGCGTGAATATCTAAGTGAGCACAGCATTTCCTGTGAAATCATGATGGAATCGCAGGAAGTCAGCCAAGATAGGCAGGCGATAGAAAATCGCTATATGGTTCCTGTGGAGTTCCCGGATAAGGGACATACAACGGTCATGATGCCAACCCCGCCGTTGGCGTTTAGCCGATATGCATGCCGCACTTACAAACCGACTCGCGGAATTGGGGATAATACAGAGGAAATCCTGAAAGAGATGGGATATTCGAAAGAAGAAATCAAGGCATTGACCGAGGCGAACGTGGTCCGTTAGCGTGGCCTTGCCCTCGTCAGTACAAACGGAAAAAGTCTCCCGCAGCTATGTGATGGCTGCGGGATTTTTGTGTATTTAAGCGGTTAAGAGGACCCATCAGGAAGAGTTATGGCTAAACGACTAGGCATGGATGATGTGCGGAAGAAATGGGGCTGGACGCTCATAGTTTTCTTTAGTTTGGTCAACGGGGATAAGAACGAAATAGCTTAGTCTGTCACCCTCACGATAAATGGATTGCCGTGCGCAATCATCTTCCTTCCCTTCGTGATAAGAAATGTAAGCCTGACAACCCCCTTTGAGGTTTTTCCGTCAGGGTACCTGTCTCAAGGCGGCGAATGCCGCTCCGCCTTACCAAGGCGGGGGACCCTCAAGTGGGTCATTTTATGACCTCCTTGATGGTGGTGGATGAGGCCCCCCGTTTTTGGGGGCAACGTCTCCACACGAACGGGAGTGAGGAATATTCGCCCAGGTTTCGAAGGCCGCTTTTGGAGCGAAGCGGAAGTCCGAGAAACATGTTTTCGGGCGAATCAATTCGGCCCCCTCCCGTAGGGCGGTTTGGGGCCGGCCGCACAGTCTTTCCCCTGCTTATTTTTTATCTCAATCCTGTCCCATTTATTCTACTGCATATTGCTAAAGAAACATGTATAATAGAGACTGGTGTGAAGGGTGCATACAGTGGTTTTTACCTATTTTGGTGGTTCTTACGATCATGATTTTATGGCATCACCCTTGGATTGTGGTCCCCCGCACAATATGCAGAATCGGTATGCTATTTCCCTGTAGCTGAGGAGGATAAATTACGTGGAAAGACTGATTGATGTGGCAAGTTACCCTGTACTTCCCGTACTGGACAAACTGCTTCAAAATAAATCCACAAAAAAGAATATCATTTGGGCCACGGACACGTATGCGTCCTTTGGAAATGGCTTCCAGGATACGGACCAAATCGACCGGACCCTGCTGCTCCAGCATGCAGACGTCATTCGTCCCCGCATCCGAAAAAGTATGGAAGATCAGGCCCAGCGGACGCGCAAAAAGGCAGAGGTCTTTACGCCGGCTTGGGTCTGCAACGAAATGAATAACGTCTGTGATGAAGACTGGTTTCATCGCAAGAACGTTTTCAATACGCCTCAGGAGGACCATTCGTGGGTTCCTACGGAAGGAAAGATTGAGCTTCCCAAACGGAAACGGTGGCAGTGCTATGTTGATTCAAGACGGCTTGAAATCACTTGTGGGGAAGCCCCATATCTTTGCTCTCGTTATGATGCGTCGACGGGTGAAAGGATCGAACCCCTGAACCGCCGTATTGGCATTGTGGACCGGAAACTCCGCGTTGTGAATGAAAATACACAAACCCGCGAAGAATGGGTCAAATGGGCCGTGCGAGCCCTTGATGCATCTTATGGGTATGAATATCAAGGCGATAACGTCCTTATTGCCCGCGTCAATCTGTACCTTACGTTCATCGATTATTACAAGGAGCGGTGGGGCGAGATCCCGCCCGGAAAACTGCTTCGGAAAATCGCAAACCGCATTGCCTGGAACATCTGGCAAATGGATGGCCTTAAAGATATCGTGCCAACAGGAAAACCCTACGAAGAGTTTCACCAAATGACGTTCGGCGAGCTTTTCTCCTCTGATTGGGAGGAAGCAGAGCGAAAGATGGAAGAAGCCGTTGCGATACCGGCTGTTACATACAATTGGCGTTCCAAACTCTCAGTTCTATTCAGGAAGGTGAAGGAAAAGACCATGGGAAAGAAGTTGTTTGATTTTGTAATTGGAAATCCTCCGTATCAAGGACAACAAAATTCAGAAGACACTGCTGAATCGAAAAAGAATTTTGCTCCTCCAATCTATAACTTCTTTATGGATGAAACATACAAGATTTCAAGTAAAGTAGAACTTATTCATCCTGCCAGATTCTTGTTTAATGCTGGTAGCACTAAAAAGAATTGGAATGAAAAAATGCTTAATGATCCTCATCTAAAAGTCTTGCGGTATGAGGCCGAAAGCAGCAAAATATTTCCCGGTCTTTCAACACCTATCAAAGGTGGTATCGCAATAACTTATCATGATGAGACAAAAGATTTTGGCGCTATAAAAATTTTTGTGAAGTATGAGACCGTTAATTCAGTTGTGCATAAAGTTCTAAATTCTAAAGATTTTGTGTCTCTTATGGATATTGTCTATTCAAGAACCGCTTACAGAATGAATGACAAAATGCACCTTGATTTTCCAAATGCAATTGGGAAATTAAGTAAAGGTCATGCATATGATGTATCCTCCAACATATTTGACCGAATTCCTGAGGTCTTCTATGACGAGTGTCCTTCTGATGGCTCTAAGTATGTAAAGATTGTAGGGCGTTCTGAGAATAAGAGAATTTATAAATATATTAAGCGAGAATATCTAAATGATGTTGAAAATTTAGAGTCATACAAAATACTTATTTCCCAAGCTAACGGCGATGGATCTTTTGGAGAAACCCTTTCAAAACCTCTAGTTGAAGGGCCTTACTGTGGAAGTACTGAAACTTTTATAAGTATCGGGAACTTTAAAACTCAAAAAGAAGCTGAAAATTTGAGCAAATATATTTCTACCAAATTTTTAAGAACCTTATTGGGGATTTTAAAAGTTACGCAGAATGGAAACAAGCCTGTTTGGAAATATGTTCCCATGCAAGACTTTACTCCTTCTTCCGATATCGACTGGTCTCAGTCTATTCATGACATCGATTTGCAGCTTTATCAGAAATACGGACTTGACGAAACGGAGATCGAATTCATCGAAAGCCATGTAAAGGAGATGAAGTGACGTGACGCCTCAAATTAGATCCTTTGAACGAGTTGTTCCCATGATTTATGCCTATACGACGCCGACTGTCACGTCAAACGAGGGTTGGATCAAGATTGGTTACACGGAAAAGCAAACTGTAGAGCAACGAATCAATCAGCAGACGCACACGGCCTCCATCCCTTATACGGTAGAATGGCAGGATAATGCCCTATATAAAGATGGTTCAGGAAAATCCTTTACGGACCATGATTTCCATCAATATCTGGAAGTCCAGAAGAGCATTGAACGGCGTCCTAAGACGGAGTGGTTCCATACGGATGCGGCAACTTCCTATCTGTATTTTGGACAATTTGCAAGCCGCAAGGATGAGCCAACGCAGCAGGGCAGCACCTACGAACTGCGTCAGGAACAGCAGGATGCCGTAGCAAAGACCAAGGCCTATTTCGAAAAAGGGGGGACGGAATTCCTTTGGAATGCAAAACCTCGTTTTGGGAAGACTCTTACTTGCTATGATTTGATTCGGCAGATGGGATTCCAAAAGGTCCTCATCGTTACAAATCGGCCGGCCATTGCAAACTCCTGGGCAGAAGACTTTAATAAATTCATCGGTTGGCGCGGAAAGCTTCGCTTCGTTTCGGATACGGATGCTCTCAAAGGCAAGAAGGGAGTCTATACGCGGGAAGCTTATCTTGACGCGGAAAGCCGCCTTCCGGAAGGAAAATCCCATGGTATGGTTGCCTTTGAATCCCTCCAAGGGTTAAAAGGGTCCGTTTATTTTGGTGGTAACTACCAGAAGCTCGAATGGATGGCCAAATCCTATAATGACTTAAAGGGTATAACGCATCATGGCATCGATTTCGACCTTCTTGTCATTGACGAGGCACAGGAAGGCATTGATACAATCCGTACGGAACATGCCTTTGAAAATATCAGCCGAAAACATACGCTTTATCTATCAGGCACGCCGTTTAAGGCTCTTGCTTCCGGACAGTTTTCAGAAGAACAGATTTATAACTGGTCCTATGCGGATGAGCAGGAACGAAAAGCATCCTGGCAAAGCGATGACTATAATCCCTATGAAGTTTTGCCGCAGCTTTCCATGTACACGTACCAGATTTCTGGTATGATCCAGGAAAAACTTGAACGAGGCGTTGACCTTGAAAATGAGGATGGTGCCGTCGATTACGCCTTTGACCTCAATGAATTTTTCCTCACGAAAGGAACGGGGGAGAGTACACACTTTGTTCACGAAGAAGAGGTCAAGAAATTTCTTCGCTCTCTTACATCCAATGAAAAATATCCTTTCTCTACGACGACACTGCGCAAGGAACTGGCTCATACCCTTTGGATGCTGAACCGCGTCGACAGCTGCAAGGCTCTTGCCCGTATGATGAAGAGTGATGAGTTCAAGGATATCTTTGGCGAATATGAAATTATCGTCGCTGCCGGTGATGGCAAACTTTCAGAAGATGAGGAAACAGAAAAAGCCTTTGACCGCGTGAAAAAAGCCATTGCGGAGCACGAAAAGACGATTACCCTCTCTGTGGGGCAGCTTACGGTCGGCGTGACCATCCCGGAATGGTCAGGCGTTCTTATGCTGTGCAACCTGAAGAGCCCTTCAAGTTATATGCAGGCTGCGTTCCGCGCGCAAAATCCCTGCATGATTCGGGTGGGGGCAGAACAGTTCCGTAAGGAACGAGCTTATATCTTTGACTTTGATCCGGCTCGTACGCTTATCATTTTTGACGAATTTGCCAATAACCTTCTTTCCAGTACGACCAATGGGGGCGGAACGGCGGAAGAGCGCAAAGAAAATATTCAAAAACTTCTTAATTTCTTCCCTGTCCTTGGTGAAGATGCAGAAGGAAAGATGGTCGAACTTGACGCTGCTGCTGTCCTTACCATTCCGAGGCGGCTTAAGAGCCTCGAAGTTGTGCGCCGTGGTTTCATGTCTAACTTCCTTTTTCAAAATATCAGCAATGTCTTTGGTGCGCCGGGCACAGTTCGGGAAATCTTGGAAAAACTGACGCCGGCCAAAGAGGAAAATCCGAAAAAGGAAAGGGCCGCTCTGGATCCTGCCGAAGATATTTCTCTTGACGATACGGGAAATGTTGTTGTTCCGGAGGAAATTGTTATCGGAAAGAGCAATGAACTTTTTGGAAATAAGATCTATGCAGCTCCGGAAGCGGTGGAAGAAGTAACGAGCGGTCTCAGCAAAGATCCTTTCCACATCGAAAATACGTTCCATAAAGTGCAGGATGCGGTGCAAAAGCAGATCAAGAAGGAAGTCATCGATGTAGCAAACAAAAATTATCAGCTCAAACCGAGAGCGGCGAAACAGGTCGAAAAGGCGGTCAATGAGCATATTTCTCGAGAAATTGAGCGTATTAAAACGGATACTCATCAGAAAATTGCCATTGCAAACGCTGAGTTTGAAAAGCGCAAAGCAGAAAGCACAACGTCTGAAGAGATAGAATCAGCGAGTAATGACTACCATAATACGCTGGATGAACTTGTGGCCAGTGCTGGTGACTCCTTAAAGTCTGCAACAGAAACCATATTTAAAGAAAATCAGAAAAATGTGGTTGAACAGATGGAAAAATTAAAGGCCGAAGAGAAAAAATCTGATTCTGAAGATTGGTCAAGAGCTCGGCTGAGGGGATTCTGCCGCAGTATTCCAAGCTTTGTCATGGCTTACGGTGATGAAAACTTAACCCTTGCCAATTTTGATGATTACACGGAAGATGATGTATTTAAAGAAGTAACGGGCATGCCGGAAGAAGACTTCCGTTATCTCCGTGATGGCGGAGAGCGAATCAGTGAAGCTACCGGTAAATTAGAACACTTTGAAGGACATTTGTTTAACGAAGTCGTTTTCAATGACTCCATCCAGGAATTCCTGAAGAAGAAAAAGGAACTTGCCAACTACTTCGACGAAAGTAAGAATGAAGATATTTTTGATTACATTCCGCCACAAAAGACGAACCAGATCTTTACGCCCAAAAAGGTCGTGCAGGACATGGTAGACCGCCTGGAAAAAGAAAATCCCGGATGCTTTGATGATCCAAATAAAACTTTTGCGGATCTTTACATGAAGTCCGGTCTTTTCATTACAGAAATTGTAAAGCGACTTTTCCGGTCGCCGAAGATGAAGCAGCTCTATCCGGACGATAAAGCGCGCATCGAGCATATCCTACGCAAACAGGTCTATGGCATGGCGCCGACGCGCATCATCTATCTCATTGCAACCAACTATATCCTTGGGTTTGATGAAACGCTGAAATTGGAAACGAAGAATTTTGTCCAAGCCGATGCTGCGGAAGCATCGAAAGATGGCACGCTGGAAGAACTGTGCCGAGAGTCGTTTAATTTGAAGTAAAAGTATGTGTCCTCACCCAAAAGGGGTGAGGACATGTTTAATGTGGGGAAAATTTCCCGTTTTAAGCGTAATATGTTTCTTTGTAGGGTATAAATAATCCATGCAAAATAAAGGAAGGTCTCCCCTGAAATAGCGTGATCTGTCATCAAAATAATAAGGGAGGCTAAGAACGAATTTTAGATGAAAAAGGTCCTCTGGAGCTTTCTCCTTAAGGCGGCAGAACCTATTGTAGGAAACAATGGGTTCTGCCGCCTTAGCGGTTAGTTAAAGAGGAATTGGGACAGGCTAAAAGCCCCACGCCATGCATAAGGGGCTGGAAAAATCAGGGAGGTGCTATGGGACGGGCAAGAGCAGCCATAGGAAATGTAAGCTCCATTTTCCGCATGTAATGAGGCTGCAAGACAATCTTATGGGGGGACTTTCGAGAAAATGCCGACACATATGCGTGCCTCATCAACCGATTCGCTTTCTTTTTCCGTGGCATATACTGCATGGCGTTGCTCTGCCATTTTTTCTGTCTAGAATGTATCCGTCCTCGCAGCCATTGGGACAGGAGTATCTGGTTCCCTTTGGCGGTTCACCGACGCCTTTTTTCAAAAGCCCAATAAGATAGGCGGACTCATTACGAATTTGCCCATAAGGCATGTATTTACTCATGACGCGCATAGCGCCTTTGATTGTTTCCGTGTTCCACTTGCGCAAAACTGCATTGGCAATGGCGGCATTCATACCGAGCTCCTCAATGAGTGTTTTACGAAGGCCATCTTTTTGTGCTTTTTCTTCGGGAGAATCGACCTTTTTCGCTTTTCCATTAAGTCCCGTTTCTTTTACTTCTTCCCCGAACACAGCGAAGAGATGATCTGCCCTTTTCATATTTTTTTGGGAAGGTGTTGCTTCACAAATTTCCAGTTCAAGCGGCGGCACAAAAAAGTCATGATCACTCGTTTGCTTTTTCCCCTGTTCTACATTTACAGACGTTACTTGTTTAGAAAAACATGTTTTGTTGTTTTTATTATGTTTATGTAAATATAAAGATGAATAGTCTATATTCGCGCGCGAGGCTTCTTTTTGAGTGGATGTCACGGTTAACGCATTTTTATCCGAATCCGTTGTAACCCGCATAGAATCTGCATCTTCCTCATATGTCACGGTTATGTCACGGTCACTTTTATTGTGACATGTCACACCCTCATTTTCTTCAAAATCGTGACATGTCACGTTTACCTGCTGGAAATCCGTGACAAAAGATTCTTCTTTGCCTTGTATTTTTTCATTTATGTCACGGATATTTTTGTATCCTTGAGGGAGCACTTCTGTCCCTGATACATAAATTTCTTGAATTTCATTTTTGGTTTGAGAAGATTTCTTAGCTTCTTTTTTTGTTTTTTCCTCTTGCTCGCAGCGCAGTTTTTCTTCTCGTAGTTTTTTGTTTAAACGGCAACGACGCTGACGAATGGCGTCATTAGACAGGCCTTTTTCCTCTTTAGACGCGTTTTTAATGGTTCCGCCGATTGCAAGATAGTGTTTCCAATTTTTGATGCGAATAACGCCATGATTGCACTTTAGAAGACCGCAATGATCAAAGTAGCGGATGCCTTCCATGATTTTAAATGTTCCATCGGAAAGGTGCAGTTTCTGCAGGAGGATATCCTTATCAAAGGGCGCACCATTTGGGGCGGAAATTTCGCCGTTTTTATCGAGTTCGGCTGCAAGCGTAAGAAGACGCAGCCAAAGCATGTTGTATGTGTATTGTCTGTCCGCCATGAGGGGCGTAATCATTTTCATGCTGTCGTCGTTTAATAATTCAATCAGAGATTTTAGATTTGTCATGGTGAAAGTTCCCTTCTTTGATGACGTGATTTACTCATTTGGGCAAAAAATATAGGACCGCAGGAGCGGTCCTATATGCATGTTAAAGGCAGTTTACGCTGCCTTTTCGTAAGTTCCTCGTCTTTTGAAGGAGTCTATGGTACCGGCTGTAGAGTGTCTTTGGTGGAATATGATGTTTTTGGGCGAGCATTTTAAAAGAGCCATTCTTTGTTGCCGATTCAATCAGTAAGTTTCTTTCTTCGGTTGTAAGTTGATTGAGCACCTCTTTTACGGTCTTGATTTTTTCTTTCATGTCAAGATGATGATCCATTTCATAAGTATCTTCTTTAAAAATTTGGTCTAAGCTAACTTCTGACTGTCGGTATCTTGCTTCTTTGCGCTGATAATTACGGAGCGTGTTTAGAAGGAAAGTTTTGGCATAACCAGGAAATTTCTCTTCAGGTCCTTCGTAGCGAAGCGCTGCTTCTAGAAGGGCAATGGATAAAATGGAATGAAGATCTTCTCGTTTTAAAAGATTTCTTTCCTTTTTCTCGAAATGTTTCAAAAGAGGCTGAAATTTTTTTAGAAGGTTCACCATTTCGCACTTTCCTTCGTTTGTCCCCGCGAGTTTGCGCAGCTGATTCATGGTAGCTTTACCTCTACAAGCTTAATCAATTCATCAATACGGTGGCAATGGAGGCATTTGCACAGACGAACTAAAACCGTAAGCGTTGGACGATAGGAATCGTCATTTGCCTTATAACTTGCATAAATCCGATTTAAGGTGGCTCTGCTGATTCCTGCCATGCGTGCGACTTGGCCGATTGAGAGATGTCGTTGTTTGATAAGGGTAAACATTGGATTATACTCAATTCTCATTGTTATAATCTCCTTTTCTACTTGGAATTGGAATGATCCGGAGCAGATCGCAGTGCGTCATTGTGTTTCATCATTACAAAAAATAGTACAAATTCATGGCCATGTAGATGTGCATATTGCAATGATTCAAATAATAAGAATGCTAAAAAATAAGAAAATATCAAATTTTTCAACAAACACGACTTTTTTATAATATCATAAATAATCAAGATTACAATAAGCATTTTTATTATAATAGAGAGAAATGTATCACCCATGATACACTTTTAATCCTGAAATGCGCACCATTCCTTTATTCTTTAAAATTCAAAATATTTTTTAAAAATTTTGAAGAAATCCATAAAGTGCAGACACTTATATAGTGTAAGGCGAAATGGGGAAGATGAGCTTCCTACCGCCAAAAATGATGAGGAGTGTGGAAACATATGAAAAGACTATCGCGTTGGGACGTTTGCCGAAGGGCGGAAAAGGACTATGGGAAACTATCCCATATCTATCTTCACTGGACAGCCGGATTTTATGATCAGACCTTTCCTGATTATCATCTTAATGTCACGGGAACAGGGGATGTCCTCAGCGCATCGGATTGCTTTACCGAGCTTTTATCCCACACCTATCTCCGCAATAGCGGCGCCATCGGGATTGCCATGTGCTGCGCTAAGGACGCCGTCATGTACGCCGACCGATCTTTTGACTTGGGTGTTTTTCCGCCCTCCCCGGTGCAGGTGGAAGAAACGGCGGCCCTCGTGGCACTCCTGACCCTTACCCTTGATATTCCGCTTGACAAAGCGCATGTCATGACTCATGCGGAAGCAGCTGACCTCGACGGATACGGACCAGCCCTGGCGGGAACGAACCGATTCGAACGCTGGGATCTGTACGAAATCAAAGATGGAGATGGCAAGTGGAAATATGGGGGAGACGTCCTCCGCGGAAAAGCTCATTGGTACCGACATCATTTGGCATCGCTCTTACCCTTTCAGTTAGCTTACTGATTGAAATCGTAAGCGTCTGCCTCATGTTCCACATTCCTTTATCGCTCAATCGTCAAAATACTAAGGAGGAAACACAGAATGGAAAACATCAAAGAAGTCACTCTGCAGCTCGAAAACGTGAACGAAGTCAACGGTAAGATGAAGACGACCCGCGTCACTTATAAGGGTATGAACCCTGACGCCGAGGATGCAAAGCTGCTGGAAGCTGGAAAGGCCATTGGCAGCCTCATGGAAGACACGCCGGAAACCATCTATGCCGTTAAACGTGTCGAACTGAAGGCGTAAGCCTAAAACCCACCATCGACTAGGACGTCCCCTAAAAGCGCTCTCGCCGCTTTTTAGGGCCACTTAAGCGAGAACTTAGACCCCAAAGGAGAATCATTATGTCTCAATCTCTCGAAATGATCTTTAAACTTGGTGACAACAAAAGCAAGACCATCCGTATTGCAGCTCCTATTGCTGATATCAGCAGAGCCAATGTGGAACCGGTCATGCAGAAACTTATTGACCTCAACGTCATTGGCGACAGCGTAAGTAAGCAGCTTTCCGCCATTAAGGGCGCAACGCTGAAAGAAACCACAAAGGTTTTTGAAGTGCTGGAAGCAGCTGAAGACGAACCCGTTGCCTAAGCTTTATCATGGATAGCATGTCCGTTCTGCTCGGTCAGGCCGCCCAGTACGGCTTTCCCATGGTAATCAGCTGGTATCTGCTTGTTCGCATGGAAAGTAAACTTGACGCTCTGACCGTCAGCATCAATATGTTGCGTGAAATCGTGACGAAATAAGAAAATCCCGCAGCCCGAAAAGGCTGCGGGATTTTTGCATATTTGAATGTTCGATAGGCGATATCAGAATATAGTATAATAAGATATATAGACATAATATATATTTTTTGCTATAATTTACGCGCAATGGAAAACATTGTTTTCAAAAAGAGATCGTGAGAGATGGATTGGAGACCCATTTCTCACGGTCTTTTTTGTGTTTATCTATATGTAAAATGAGATAGCTGGAAGGAGTAAATCATTTCCCTCAAATGAAGCTAAAGAAGAATCATACTTTAGCAGAATTGTTGAAGAGAAGGAAATAATAATCCCAATTGAGTATAGATTTTATATTTAAATTTAAATTTAAATTTAAATATAAAATCAAAGATGCCTAAGTAAAAAATATTTCTTGGTAGGGAAAAATAGTCCTTGTAAAATAAAAGGGAGACCCCTATTGCTGAAATCGTGTTGTCTAGACAATGCCTATCAAAATAAGGGAAGGTCTCCCCTGAAATAGCGTGATCTGTCATCAAAATA
>UMJR01035849.1_pt1 | contig 18426 bp, 15 predicted proteins | sample 1966121 | NCBI WGS metagenome assembly UMJR01 (sample SAMEA4836155, study PRJEB28245) | human gut metagenome | biome: gut microbiome; material: fecal sample | place: Denmark | collected 2008
GAATCGCCTCGCAGAGGATTCCCACAAGAACATAATAAGGAAGCAAGAACCAGTTTCCCATCAGCAGGAAAATCACGCCGAGGATCGTCATATAGATCAGCGTCACAAAACGCTTTCCGATACGGCTGACCATGAGCATATAGACCGGCGCGCAGAGGAACATGGTGATCCCCACCGACAGCACCATGCTGACAAAGTCGTTGGCCATGCAGACCATGTTGACGACGAGCTGGATGACAATCAGTACTGCGGAGAGCAATACCGTTGTAATAACATCCTTAACCGTCCACTTTTTCTTTTTGTCCATAAATCCATTCCTCCGTTTTCTGTTAATTTATACTAACCTTCTATCCATGTGCTTTCCCACCTTTTAGCGTCCAGCCGATTGCCTGGCTGCGCATTCCCACAAAGCGCCTGTATAGGCCGTCTTCGCGCATCAGCTCCTTATGGTTTCCGCGTTGAACGATCCTGCCGTTCTCCAGCACGATGATTTGATCTGCCGTGCGCACGGTGGACAGACGGTGGGCAATCATCAGGATCGTTTTGTCTTTTGTCAGCTCCCGGATGGCCTTTTGCAGCTCCTGCTCGTTTTCGGGATCCACGCTGGCTGTGGCTTCATCCAAAATGACGATGGGTGCGTCCTTCAGAATTGCCCTTGCAATGGAGATTCGCTGCTTTTCTCCACCGGAGAGGCTGGAGCCGCCTTCACCGATCTTTGTCTGATAGCCATCGGGCAGCGTCATGATAAAGTCATGGCAGCAGGCTTTCTTTGCGACCGCTATGATTTCATCCTCGCTCGCGTCCGGTCTGCCAAACCGGATATTGTTCTCGACGGTGTCCTCAAAGAGATACACATTCTGAAATACGATGGCGAAATTCTTTAGAAGGCTGCCGCTGGTATATTCCCGCACATCCCGGCCGCCGAGCGTGATCTGTCCTTCCTTCACATCCCAGAAACGGGCAATCAGACCGACCAGCGTGGTCTTTCCGGCGCCGGAGGGACCAACAATGGCGCAGGAGCTTCCCTGGGGTACGCTTAAGCTGATTTGATGTAATACCTCCTTTTCCCCATATCCAAAGGACATATTCTTCACTTCAATATTGAAATTTTCCGGCACAAGATCAGCCCCGTTTTCGTCCAGGGATGGAATGTCCATGATGTTATCCAGCCGATCCAGGGAAGCCTCCACTGCGCGGGCAATGGAGGACATACTGCCCGCCACCTCCACGGCGGCATAGATCATGAAGCTGGACACAAGAAGCAGCAGGCACTTCTCCGGCGTGATGCTTCCTCCTGCCAGAAGATAGGGTGCAAAAACCAGAATAGCCGCCCGTGCGAGCTTGAATACCGTCTGATAGAGCGCTGTCATTTTTGAAAACGCCTTTTCAAGCACGATATTTGCCTCTTTGCTTTCCTCAATTGCGGCGTCAACTGCTTTTCCGGTGCGTTCCGCCAGCCCAAACGCCTTGACTACGCCCATGCCCTGCACATATTCCAAAACGGCAGTGACCAGACCAGCCTGGGCGACCTGGCGGCGGGGCGCGTATTTCCTGCCGACCTTGCCGATAAACGAATAAACAATGAGCGCCACGGCAAGCCCGGCCAAAGAGATCAGCCCGATCCGCCACTCATAGATCATAAGCCAAACGCCAATCACGATGGCGTGGATAAACCCGCCCGCCACATTTTCCATAATGGTAACGGACTGCTGCTCCAGATCACCAAGGGTGGTCGTCACCGCCGCAGTGATATCCCCGAGCCTGTTTTCATTAAAATAGCCCATAGGCGCCCTTTTCAGGCGTTCGCCGATCTCCATGCGCTTTTCCGACCCGAACGCGAAGCTGCCAAGAGTTCTGGCATTGGCTGAGAGATTGACAAATACAATTCGCCCTACAATGGAAACAATCATGATGCCAAGCGAAATCCAGATCGTGCTTTCAGGCATAACATCGCCGGAAAGCTGCTTCAGGATTCCTGTGAGCACCGTTAGAATGGCCATGATTGGGATCATCTCAAAGAATGAGCTGACAAGGTATGCAAGGAAAGAGCGGATAAGACGCTTCTTCTGTAAGCCCGAGAACAACAAAAGTCTTTGAAACAACCTTATCATCACGCCACCTCCTCTGCGGTATCCTTGCCCTGCATATGGGCTTTCCATAATTCCTTGTATAGATTGCTTGTTTCAAGAAGCTCCTCATGAGTTCCTTCCGCAGCGACATTTCCTTTATCCACGACAAGGATCTTATCTGCTTTGGTAATGGTAGACAGCCGATGCGCAATGACAATTAAAGTTTTTCCTGCTACAAGCCCTGCGATAGATGCTTGAATAACGGCCTCATTTTCAGGATCGGTAAATGCTGTGGCCTCATCCAATACCACGATCGGGCTATTCTTTAGGATCGCCCTTGCAATGGCGATCCGCTGCCTTTCTCCGCCGGAGAGATGGCTTCCCGCATCGCCCGCCAGCGTATCATAGCCCTCCGGCAGAGCGGCGATGAAATCGTGGCAGCTCGCTTTTTTTGCCGCTGCCTCGATCTCTGCGTCTGTGGCCTCCGGTTTTCCGATGCGAATGTTTTCCCGGATAGACAGATGGAACAGGAAGTTATCCTGTGATACATATGAGACAAGCTCCATTATCTGAGGAAGAGGGATGTTCCGTACGTCCACGCCGCCAATACGGACGCCGCCGCTCTCCGCCTCCCAGAAGGAGGCGATGAGCCGCGCAATGGTAGATTTACCGGAGCCGGAGGGACCCACAATGGCCGTCATACCGTTTTTTGCGCAGGCAAAGGAAATTCCATGCAAAACCTCCGTCTCTTTGTATCGGAAGGTAACATGATCAAAGGATACATCGGCGTCCGCAAGGACAGCTCTCTCGGTCGGCCGCACAAGCTCCGGCTCATCCAGTAGATATCCTACCTCTTTTACGGTGGAATCCACCATGGCCAGGCTGTCGGTGTACTGCAATGCCTGAATCAGTGGTTTTACGAGTCCAAGGGCGAGAATGATGCAGGTGATCAGCGTACCTGCTTCGACGCTTCCGTTTATAAAGAGCCAGCTTCCCAAAGGCAGCACGCCCACAAGCGTTGCCGTCAGGATGGAAAGCCCCATCACATAGTAGCCGTTGGTCTGCTTGAACCAAGTCGCTTTGGCGGTCTCGTTTTCCGCCACGGCGTCGGCGTATTTTTTATATGAACGTTCACCCTGATTGAACGTCTTCACCACTTCGATGCCGCCGATGTATTCCACCGTTGCGGCATCCATGTTTTTCCCTGCGGCAAGTACTCCGGCATATCTCTTCTCGTAATCCTTCATCATTCCCATATAGCAGAAGGCACCCACCGGAATCGTCACAAGAGAGATCAGCGCGAGTCTCCAATCAAGACTAAAGAGGTAAACGAGCATTAGAATTGGGATTAGGATGTTGGCAGTGAGCTCCGGTATCATGTGCGCCAGCGGAAGCTCCAGCTTTTCCACGGTGTCCACGATGATCGTTTTGAATTTCCCGGACGGCGTATCAAGGATCGTTCCCATGGGAACACGGGAGAGCTTCTCTGTTATCGCCATACGGATATTCCGCAGAATGATAAAGGCAGACTCATGGCTTTTCATTGTAGAAAAAGTACCGAACCACACCTGCCCGAGATAGCCCGCAAAAGAAATCAATGCCAGAAACGCCAACTTGCTGAAAGCATAGTCTTCGTGGCAGATCATAATGATCCCGCGGGACACCGCAATGTAGGGGATCATGCCGCAAAGCGCCCCCAAAACCGCAAGTATGACGGAGCCGATCAGTTTCCCTTTGCACGGCTTCGCAAAATCCATCAGAATCGTCATCGCCGATTTTTCTTTTCCCGCCATCATTCCTCACCTCGCAAAAGTCTTACAATCTTTTCTTTCTGCCCACCGGAAAGGTCCTCTACGATTTCTCCGTCCCGGATGAACAGTATTCTTGTGCAAATCCGCATCATAAACTCAATATCATGTGTGATGATCAAAAGCACCTTGCCTTGCGTCGCAAGGCTTCGTGTCAAGGTGCCGACCTCTTCCATGCTTTTCAGATCCAGTCCGCTGGTAGGTTCATCGAACACCAGCAGCTCCTTTCCACAGATATCGCTCACCACAACCGCAAGGCGCTGCATCTGCCCGCCGGAAAGAGACAAGGGATGCCGTTCCTTATACGCCAGCAGATCCACCTTTTCTAATGCGCAGTCAATCGTGTCTTTGTTCGGAGCTTTTATGCCAAGCGCGCATTCCGCCGCCACGCTGTCGGTAAAGAGCTGGTGCCCCACATCCTGCATGACCATGTATGCCTTTTTCCGTCTCAACCGCCGGCTCATCGGTTTTCCGGCCCACAAAACAGTGCCGGAGCTGTTCTTTTGCAATCCGCAGAGCATTTTGGCGAGGGTCGATTTCCCGGCGCCGTTGACGCCCGCAATGGCGATGATTTCTCCGCGGCTTGCCTGAAAAGAGAGATTATTCAATACATTCCGGCCGCCGAGACGGACACTGATTTTCTGAACGGAAAGCAATCCATCGGCAGCGATTGTTTTCACACCGCCCGATTCGGATACCGACAGATCTCTGACACGCAGTCCCATTCTGCGAATATCCGCTTCAGGCAGCGCCTTGAATGCTGCAGCCTCCATGTCCGATGCAATCCGGCCATCCTGCATATAAACGACGCGATCCACAATGTCCATCAGATACCAGATGCGGTGCTCTGCGATCAGAATGGTCTTTCCTGATATTTTCGCCCGTTGGATCAAATCAGCCAATTCTCCGATGGCCTTCATATCAAGATTGGATGATGGCTCGTCAAACACAAGGACATCGGGAGCCGAAGCATACACGCTGGAAAACGCGATCTTCTGCTTCTCGCCGCCGGACAGTTCAAAGATACTTCGACCCCGGAGCTCGCTAAGATGCAGCTCCTCCGTAAGTTCATCTAATCGGGAGCGCAGAGCCTCTCGCGGAATGCCCCGATTTTCAAGCCCAAACACGATCTCGCTGTCCGTATCCGTATTGAAAAACTGCGTTCGAGGATTCTGAAAAACCGTCCCTACCGCATCCGATAGCGCAGCAATCTCTGTCTCCCGGGTATCCATACCGTTTACGCCTACCTGCCCCGAAAGATTGCCGTGGAAGAAATGGGGAATCAGTCCGTTTGCGAGCCGTGTAACCGTTGTTTTTCCACATCCGGACGGTCCGCAAAGCAGCACGCATTCGCCGGACCGGATAATAAGGTTCAAATCAACGACTCCGCCGTCCCCGCTTTCAGCGTATGTAAAAGAGACATTCTGGAACGATATCATAATCAAAACACCCCTTTCATGCCCGCGTATATCATGCCGGCAACGAGCGCCGCGTAAGCAATTACCACCAGCAAATCAGCAAACGAAAACGCGATTTCCTCTATACAGCTTCTTTCACCTGTGTGCTCGATGCCTCTTGTAATCGCTGCCTGCGTAATCTCGTCCGAAATTCTGGATGCAGAAACAAGCAGGGGAACATAGACATGCTCCATCGTCTGTATAGGATGGCTAATCAGTCCAGCCGCTGATGCTGATATCCCTCGCAGCGCCATGGCATCCCGTATGGAGGCCCACTCTTCTCTCATGGTCGGGAAATAACGGAGCGTAATGGCAAGAGCGATCGTGAGTCCTTTCGACAATCTGAGCTTTGTGATAGCCGCAAGAAATTTACTTACGCTTGTCGTTGCAATCAGAAAGCTGCCCAGCATAAAACAAGGAAGCAGCTTGCGGATATACACTGCAAACATATAGACGATTCCACCGAAAGTCACAGGCAGCCTTGGTACGATAAAAAGCTGGATCAGCAGAAGTGCGAGAAAAAATGCTGCGTATTTCAGCATCCTTTTCAGATTGCCGGAAACGCTCAGAAGTACAAGCGGAATCCCCGCAAGCACACACTCCACCGCGATGCTTTTATTCATAAAAACGGAAACGCTTGTGACCGCGAGAATCAGAAGCTTCGTCCGTGGGTCGAGTCTCATTTATACGACCCCTGCTTTTTCAAAGTGTTTTTTCATAAGCTTCTTTCCAATCAGTCCGCCGATGATCGCGCAGACGATCGTCCCGATAATCATTGCGGGGATCGCCCACCAGGTAGCCCCAATCGAATGAATCACTCCTTCAAAGGAGGCGAAGTCGCCTTTATTCTTCATAAAAGCATCAAACTGTGCGGGCATGACAACCATTGGAATATATGCCCCCATCGGCGCAAGCGCCATGACGCAGTAGGCAAGCAGGTTTTTCTTAAAGGATCTGAAATCAGCGGAAGCGCAGATAAAATCCGCGATCACGCCGAAAACCAGGAAGAATACGGACATCATCCAGAACATTCCCGTAACAAACAGCAAAATCGCCGCGATTACACCGAGAATGGAGAGAGCTCCCTTCTTCGGTATTTTTGCCACATAGAGCATGAAAACTGTCCCCGTAAAGAGCGCCACGATCATTGGCATAAACGGGAAAGTGACCGGCGTCATCTGCGCAACACCGCCAATCACAAACGCCACCACAGCATAGATGAGCGAAAAGATGCCCACCGATATAAAGTCCCTTGTTTCCAGCTTCTTCGCATCTGTTTTAAGCATAATAAATGACCTCCAATTTTATATTGTTCAGTTAGAGTACGCTAACTCACGTGTAAAAAATTAAAGTGCTTGTGTGATTGTGTATTATTCCAGCCGGAGCAATCCTTTCCAGCCAGAGCTGAAAAACTTTGCAAGCTCCTCAATATACCGCATAGCCTCTTCTTTGGGCATATCATGGACAATCGTCTCACATACCGCCGTAAAATAGGCGCTGGTAATCATGTGGTGAAGCTGCTTTGTCATTTTCCCGGAGAGCTTTCCTCTTTTGCGGAGAAGTGCGTAGTATTCCTCTGAGCACTCTACCTCCAGTTCCACAAGCTCCTCCAAAAAATTTGCATAGCGCGTACCTTCCGCCCGGCAGAGGATCAGCTTAAAGGCATCAAAATGGGCGTACATATATTCCACAAAGACGCGCAAATACTCAGTGGACAGCTTCAGGCTGTCCTTCGTCTTTTCCTTGGAGACAAGATCGAAATGGGCGGACTGTGCGGCTTTGAACTGCTCCAGCAGTCCCTTTGCTGCCTCGCCCACAAGATCTTCAAAAAGCGCGGCCTTATCCGGGTAATAGCCGTAGAAGGCGCCCTTCGTGAAGCCCGCCTCTGCGACGATTTTATTCAAAGATGCATCCTTGAAGCCTTTTTCCAGAAATTCTTTTTTCCCAACTTCGAGGATCTTCATTTGAGTCTCTGTACGTTCCATTGATGCCTCCCGATATACTGGTAGTATATACTGCTGGTATATTATAACCGAGCAGATTGAGTTTGTCAATGGGAGTGACATATTTTATACGAAACACATATACCCTTGCCTGGAGGATTCGCGATATTCTTCTGCGCATGGAAGGGATTTCATACAGCCATATATGGAATCTCCAGCGAAATGCCTGCGGCGCTTCGCTGGAAAAGCACTTAAAACAGCACCTATGGCTGATTATTTGACTTGCTCTTCATCCCACCCATTCTATCACCACAGAATATCCTTTGCGACGCAAATGGTTCATCGGAGCGCTGCCTGCGCGAGGCGATCTCTGACCGCTTTACGAATGGCTTCGCTGGTAAATGTTGCGGATGAAACGGCATCCACATCCCAGGTCTGCGCCTCCACGATCCGGAAAGGGAGCTCATCTATTGCGCGGTCTGAGATATTTACTGTTTCGCTGTGAGATAGGACATGCACAGACAATATGCTGCGCCCGTCAAACTCTACCTCTACGGTAACCGGACCGGAATAACCTTCAGCGGAAGCCGTATAAACGCCCGCCGTGTAGATGTCTCCCGATTTGCCGCATCCTGCGCACAGCAGCAGCGCACCCACCAGCACGGAGAACAGCACTGATTGCAGCCCCTTTTTCATGTGTTCGAACCTCCTGTTTTTTTGTTCTGCTCCGTTATCCTGAAGGGAAGGCATACCGGAACGTTTAATACCGGATGTGTAATGACCTCCGCTTCTACATCAAAGATTTCCCGCAACGCCTGCGGGGTAATAACCTCTTGCGGCGTACCGGCGCTGTGTAGTATCCCGTCTTTGATCGCCACCAAATAGTCGGAAAACATGATGGCATGATTCAAATCATGAAGAACCATTACGATGGTAACACCATTTTCCTGATTGAGGCGGCGCAGAAGGTACAATATATCCAGTTGGTGCGAGATGTCCAAATAGGTCGTGGGTTCATCCAGAAACAGCAATCCGGTTTTCTGCGCCAGTGCCATGGCGATCCATGCCCGCTGTTGTTGACCTCCCGAAAGTCTCTCCATTTCTCTGTGTTCAAGGAGCCCCATGCCTGTACTGGCAAGAGCCCACTGAATGATCTCCCGATCCTTTTCACCGATACCGCTTAGCGCCGACCTGTAAGGAAAACGTCCGTATTCCACCAGGTCGCCGACTGTGATGCCGGCAGGGGCTTGCGCTCCCTGCGGCAGCAGCGCAAGCCTCTGGGCAACACGCTTTGTCGGCATTCTGTGGATCGCTTCGCCATCAAGGTATACTGCGCCGGAATCCGGGGAAATGATCCGGCACAGTGTCTTCAGTATGGTGGATTTTCCAGAGCCGTTGGAGCCTATCAAGGTGGTTATGCTGCCTTCCGGGATTTTTAAGTCAAGCCCCCTGAAGACGGTCTCCCCGTTATATCCGGCAGACAAGCCCTTTGCCTGCATACGTGAAAGCATAGATACTGTGCTTCTCGGAATATTCAAGTGCTGCGCTATCTGCGCGTCCGTCATGTCAAAGAAGTAGTACAGCAGTACCGCTTTGCGCTTTTCTTCCGGTAGCGCATGTAGTGCGTCGGCAAGTTGCTTTGCGGTAAAGCTCTTTCCGGCAACAAAAAAGGATTTATCAGCTTCATCAAACGTATAAGTGTCTGTCGTGTAAAGCTGCGCTTCTTCCTCCGGCGACAAGTTGGAAAGGAAATCTCCCGTAGCTGCCTGTTTCTAACGTCGCGCCATGCGTTGCTTGCCTCGCATCTTAACACCTTTTTGCAAAATCCGTTAAAAGCACAACGTACTTCAAACTGGGTGCGATAAGGTTCGTTCAAGGTATTCACCTCCTTTCGCAGCCGCGAAAGCGGGTGATAGGTGTATTTCCCCTTTCACTACCCACACCACTCAAAAAGCGGATTTTGCCAACTCCAAGCGATGATTTCCCTCAAAAATATGAAAGATTATGTTAAGAGGTATCCGCACACCATACATGCTGCTAATTTTGTGGGAGCAAAGGGGCAGGAAGCACGGTGGGGAACGGCAACACGCAGCAAGGAGTTTCTGCACATGACAAAAGGCACCCATACGGACATGAAAGCCCGCATGGGTGCCTTGAAGCAGAGCAAAAGCGTATAAAATATAAGGGCTGCTGCTGGACGGTGCGATAACCAAAAGCAAAAAGGTGACAATCTTAGGACCGCGGAAAAGTTGCTGCAAAACATAAACGTTGCAGCGGATTTCCAAAATTGAAATTGTCATTTGTAGAAATGTATTTTTCCCGCGGTATCGTGCCGCGTTAGATACACCTCCTGTCGAAATATACTCGCATATGATAGTTCATCCCTGTTTGTTAGATAAGGTTTAGGCAATTGTACTTTTGTGCAGGAAAATGGAGGGCAAGGGACGATCCTTACCCACCGTTACTTTTTTCTCATGGATTGGTGCTCGCAAAATCTTTCAGATTAACGAATTGAGGATCATAATCTACTGTGCTACTTTCCATGCCTTTGCGTTCTGGCGAATATTCCAGTATTTCTGATAAATACCCTCCTGTAAAACAAGCTCGTCATGCTTTCCATGCTGAACAAGTTTCCCGTTGTCGATGACTAAAATCTGCTCTGCGTCCCGAATGGTAGACAGGCGGTGTGCAATTACAATCAGTGTCTTATCTTTTACTAAAGTGCTGATTGCCTGCTGCAAATACACTTCATTTTCGGGATCAACGCTTGCGGTGGCCTCGTCCAAAAGGACGATAGGGGCATTTTTCAGCATGGCGCGGGCAATGGATATTCTCTGTTTTTCACCGCCGGACAGAGTAGAACCACCCTCTCCAATCATGGTATTGTAGCCCTCTGGTAATAAGGAAATAAAGTCATGGCAGCGTGCCTTTTTAGCTGCTTCTACAACCTGCTCATGGCTTGCTTCCGGGCAACCAAACTTAATATTGTTTTCAATGGTATCTTTGAATAAATAGACATTTTGAAATACCATGCTCATATTTTTCAAAAGGCTGTCAGATGTAAATTCCCGAACATCTTTGCCACCTATGGTAATGCTACCGCCTTGAATATCCCAAAAGCGGGAGATCAGACGGGTAATCGTTGTCTTTCCACCGCCGGAAGGCCCGACTATGGCGGTCATTCCTCCCTGCGGAATGGTAAAGCTGACATCATCAAGAATTTTCGTTCCCTGTTCGTAGGAGAAGCTAACATGATCAAAGACAATATCATAACTTTTTAAGGAAATATCTCCGCCCCCGTCATCAATATTCTTTTCTCCCTTAATCCGTTCCACACGGTCAAGGCTTGCTTCCATGGAGCGTATCATGGCGGTCATTTGCCCCATTACCTCTACAGGATTGAAAATAGAGAATGAAGCAATGAGGATAACCGCAAGGCTTGAAAAATCCAGTTCCCCGCCTAAAGCGAAAATCTGTGATACTAATATGATAGCGCAGGCAGCTACACGGAAAACCATAGAATATGCCACATTCATAGGTGCGAAATCCCGTTCAAGAGCGTAAGACGCTTCCATACTTTTTTCATAAGCATTTTCAATGCCACTTAAATTTTTCTCTGCCATATTGAATGATTTGATGACGGATATTCCCTGCACATATTCCAACGTAGCCTCAACAGAAGCAGCCTGTACCTGCCGCTGTTTTGCAGTCAGTTCTTCTCCCTTTTCCTGCATACGCCCATAAATCAGGAACGAGCAGAGAACACCTAAAATAAAAATCACACCAAGCCGCCAGTCAAACATCAGAATGAATATGCTGATCACCACCATGTTTACCATTCCGGTTGCTACACGGTCAAGAATGTGCATGGAGTAGTTTTCCAAAAAATTAAGGTCAGTTGTAACTGTTGTTGTAATGTCCCCCATATTTCGCTCATGGAAAAAACCCATACCCACATTACGCAGCTTATCTCCTAAAGTAATTCGCTCTCTGGAAACAAACTCAAATCCCGCTGTGCTTTGAAAACTATACACTAAGTATTTGAACACCATGCGGACAACAAGAGAGATTATCAGTATGCCAAAAATTACAAGCCAGTCATTCCCTGCAAATGCTTTGTTGTTCTGTATTTTTGTGAGGGTATAGAACACAGCCCCGACAGGGAACATTGCCATAATTGAGTCTATAAAGCTGAATACAAAACTCGCATAGATACGCTTTGACAAATCACCACTCAAACGCAATACTCGTTTAATTACTTTCAGCATAATATTTCCACCTCCTTGTTCATACTCCAATCCATTGCCGATATATGGGCTTTCCACATATCCAAATAGGTCTGTGAAGAAGATAATAGCTGCTCATGGGTTCCTTCCGCTGAAATCGCACCATCCTCCAACACTAAAATTTTATCTGCGTACATGATAGTGGACAGGCGGTGTGCAATCACAATCAGCGTTTTCCCTTTTGTCAAATAGTCAATGGACTGCTGTAATTTATCTTCATTCTCTGGGTCGGTAAACGCCGTAGCTTCATCAAGAATAATAATTGGAGCGTCCTTTAGAATTGCCCTTGCAATCGCCAAACGCTGCCGTTCCCCTCCCGAAAGGCGGGCACCTGCATCCCCGGCGTTGGTATCATAACCCTTAGGGAAGCGGGCAATAAAGTCATCACATCTCGCCAGTGACGCAGCCCGTTCTACTTCTGCATCCGTAGCATCCGGCTTACCGATTCGGATATTGCCCCTCAGGCTCATATTGAACAGAAAATTATCCTGTAAAACATAACTGATTTTTTCGGAAAGCTCGGATAACGGCAGATTGCGAATATCCGCGCCGCCCACATTTACCGCACCCGCGCTCACGTCCCAAAAGCGGGCAATGAGTTTTGCCAGAGTTGATTTCCCCGAGCCGGACGGACCTACCAACGCTGTGACTGTCCCAGCCTTTGCCGTAAAGGAAACACCATGGATAACCTCGATTGCTCCGTAGCTGAAATGAACATCTTTCAGCTCCACATCATTGCCGCTACTGTGTTGTGCTTCTATCGGCTCGGGCAACTCCTTTGCTTCTAAAAGTGCCAGAATACGGGGCTGTATCTCATAAATTGCGGCAATGTCATGCCAAAACTCAATCATTGCCTGTAAAGAGCCAACAAGCCCCATAGAGAGAAGAATACATAAAATAACCTCGTTTAATGTCGTAGTACCACCCGAAAGAAGTACAACGCCGACGGGCAAAACAAATGCAATCGTTGAGGGCATAACAACCTGACTGATACTCATAAAAGGATAGCAGTGCTTATACCATGCGGTAGTAATATCCCGCACTTTCAATACTGCTCCCTTAAACCGTCCCATCGAAGAAGCAGTCTGATTGAACATACGGATAACTTCCATACCATTTACATACTCAACAATGGTTGCGTTCATATCTCCATTCGCGGACATATATTCTTTCATCCTCTCGCTGCGCCCTATCATCATGCTATAATAGATAACATTTCCCAAAACAGCCGAAGCGAGAGAAGCAAGCGCCATACGCCAATCCACAAAAAGCAGATAGGCAAACACAAAAATCGGAATGAGAATACTTGCTGTCATTTCAGGAATGGCATGAGCAATCTGTCCTTCAAGTCGTTCCGTATCATCAATGACTAATTGCTTAAATTCGCCGGAAGATTTTTCCTGTATTGTCCCCATAGACATTTTTGACATCTTCCGCATAATTGTACAGCGGATATTCTGTATGATTTCATACGCTGCCTTGTGGGAGCATAGGGTTGATTTTGAATATAGAAAATGTTTTAGAAAATATCCTGCCAAAGCCACCAAGGTCAAGCTGACTGCCAATTCTATGGTCAAAGCATTGTCTAACGCTTTCCCAAGCAACACAGCTACAGCAGCGTATGGAACCATACCAAACGCAGAGGACAGAACAGAAAGGACAACGGAAATCCTCAAAAGTCCTTTCCTCTGACTGGCAAACTGCAAAATACCCCTTAAAGGCGATTGCTGTTTTTCTCTTTTGTCCATGTTTTCCTCCTTATTTGAAATAGTCAGTAATTCATCTGTTAATCCTTCAAGAAATTCTGCGTCATGGGTTACAATGAAAATCAGCTTTCCCTGTTTTTTCAGTTCACGCAGAATATTCTTTAGACGGAGCATATTCCGTCCGTCAAGTCCACTCGTCGGCTCGTCCAAAACAAGAATATCCGATTTTGCAGCGATGGACGCAGCAATCGTGACCCGCTGCTTTTGTCCGCCGGACAAAGATAGCGGGTGTCTTTCGGAATATTCGGCCAAGCCGAACCTGTCAAGAATGTTTGTTGTTTCCTCTTTTGAAGCTCGAACGTTTTTTTGCTTATTTTTTCGTGCCGCCAATTCCATTTCATGGGTAACGCTTTCCGTAAAAAGCTGATAATCTGCGTCCTGCATAACAAAGTATGCTTTTTTCAGCAGCTCTCTATCGGTCATTTTTTTGCCGTTCAGATGAATTGTCCCAGTTCGCGGTGCCATAAGTCCGCACAGCACTTTAGAAAATGTTGTTTTCCCGGAACCGTTCGCACCGACAATTCCAATAATCCGGCCTTCTTCGCCCCATGTAAAGCAAAAATTCAAATCATGGATAATTTCCTGCTTTCCGTAGCAAATACAGAGGTTTTGACACGTCAGCTCGTTTGCATCAGACCTCGCAGGAGTTTTCCTTGTAGGAAAAAGCACATTTTGTATGCTGCGTAAGCCGTATTCTTGCAGCACATCGGGCGAAAGGCAAGCAGCCTCCGCCGCACCCCATATTTTTTCAATTCTCCCTTTGCGCATATATACATATCGGTCGGCAATTCCTCCAAGCCAGGAAAGGCGGTGTTCAGAAATAATGAGAGTTTTCCCCTCGGCTTTTAGTGTAAATAAAAGCTCACGGAGATTTTGTATTGTTTCTCCATCAAGGTTTGCCGTCGGTTCGTCCAAAACAATGACATCGGTATCCATTGCATAGATAGAAGCAACTGCCAGCCGCTGTTTTTCGCCGCTGGATAACCCGAATAAACTCCGATCTCGCAGTGCGTCAATATTCATTCGGGAGAATGCGGCGTCCACGTTCTGATTTATCCGCTCCGTGGAAAAGGCAAGATTTTCACACCCGAAAGCTACTTCGTCCGTTGTGTTTACTGCAAAAAATTGTGAACGGGGATCTTGAAACACTGTGCCAATTTTGCGACTAAGCTCATACTGTTCCAATTTATTTACAGGAACACCCTCGTACAATATTTCTCCTGCAAGTGTTCCTTCAAAAAAGTTGGGTATTAAACCATTGATGCATCGTGTTAAAGTTGTTTTCCCGCAGCCACTTTCTCCCGTTAAAATAATGCACTCTCCTTTACGAATTTCCAAATCAATTCCATAAAGAGCATTTATCTCCGGTGCGGCATCATATTGAAATTGTAACTTTCTTATTGTGATCATACTCATTCTGAACCTCCGCGCTATCCGCACAATGAATAAAGAAGTGTTCCGATATTAGCGCAAATCACCATCATCAGATACACAATATCCTTTATTCTGATTTTCAGAGGAACTCTCATCCCTCTTGGCACAGGATTTTCGATTGCACGAGTGACCGCAGCCGCAGATAATTCATCCGCTACCTTTATACAGCGCATGATAAAGGGAATAATCATGTATTCTGTGGTCATGGCAGGAGCTTTTGCAAAAGTAATCACATTTAAGGGGACGCCTCTTGTTTTCATGCCATTTCTAATCTGTGCAAGTTCATGGCGAATGGTGGGAATAAATCGCAATGCGACAGCAAGCGCAAGCGTAGCTGATTTAGGGCAATGTAATTTTTGAAGCCCCATGAACAGCTCACTCACGGTCAACGCTTTTAGCGACAGAATCATTACGCCCAGTAAGGGAGAGAGCTTGCGTAATAGGAAAACGGGCTGGACTATGATTTGCGGAGCGTTGCTCTCATTCAGTAAGGCATACAATCCGACAAGGAACGCAAACCATACGCCCAGCCGCAAAGCCTCCTTCGGGTGTTGCAAATATAACAGAAAGCTCATCAGAAAAATCACTTCACAAAGCATGGCTAACGGCTTATAAATCCAAAATGCACATATCCCTGAAAGCACAATCTGAATAATCACTATCCGGGGGTCTATGCGGTGCATTAAATCACTCCTGCTTTTTCAAAATGCTTCTTCAACATTCTCTTTGCAATTACAGCACCTATTACAATCGCGATCAATGTAACCGGAATTGCAGCAAGCCCAGCCGTAGAATGTGCTGCTGCAATCATTGCATCCACGGTTTCCTTTGGACGGTCAAATCCATACCAAAATACGGGATAATAATAGAGGGGTGCGATGGCACCTAAATAATATCCAACTGAATACAATCCAAAAGAACCGGTAAGCATTTTGTAATTCTGATACTTTGATTTGCTGGCAAGGGCTTCGCCTACAACGCCAAACCCCAACATCCAAATCAAGACAAAAATACCGCCAAACAGCCCCCATAGAATACCGACAATAGCAAAAGTCAATAAGACTGCGCCTTTCTTATGTACTTTTGCCATAATCAGCATATAAAGTGGCGCAGATAAAACGGCAACAACCGCAACGGAATACATATTCAACACCATGCTAATTCCCATCAAAGCTCCTGCTACCATTGTCACCACAAAAAGGAGTGCGCTAAAGATGCCTATGGTTGCAATGTCCTTCATTTTTAATTTGTTTTCATTTGTTCTGCTCATAGCAATAACCTCCGAGTTTTTTTGGTTAGATAACGCTAACTGCTATTAGTATAGCACGATGATTTTCTGCATAGTATCACTATCGGAAGTTCCTATATCACAAAAGAAAGAACTTCATGCGGTCTTTTCAGACTTACATGAAGTTCTTATCTGTTGTTTTTTAACATTTCACCGGGGGATATTCCATAATGCTTCCGAAAAAGCCCGATGAAATATCCCGTATGAGAATACCCCACCATCCATGTCACTTCCTGCACAGTATGTTTTCCAGTTTTCAATAATCGTATCGCTGCTTCCAGCCGTTTTTCTACAACATAATCATTAACTGTAACTCCAAAGCACCGCTTAAATCCATCCTTTAATTTTTGCTCGTTGATAGCAATCGCCTTTGCAACAATTGGAATTGTGAGGGGGTGGGCGAAGTTTTCACCAATAAATTCCCGCGCTTTCAACAGCGCATTGTAATCTTCCACACTAATACGGATGCCAAAGTCATTTGTAGGAGATTTGCAAATAACCTCGTCGCAGTAAACAGCAATTAACTCAAAAATTTTTCCTTGCAGGTAGAGCTTTTTCATTTCATCACAAAAGTGGCAAGCAAGGATTTCAGAGAGAATTTTACTGATGTTTGGTGTGTAGGTATATACTCTTACGGGCGCTGTTTTTCTTGTATCTGTATCATATAATGCCCCCCTTATTTTGATACAGGTGAAAATCTGCTCAAAGATTTTTTCATCCAAAGTAATGCTGATGCCTTTGAATTTTCTGTTTCCGCTTATTCTACTTCGGCACTCCTTAAATGTTCCATAGCGTACTTGGCTCTGCTGTGCCGCAATTTGAAATTGATGAACAACCTCGTTATTGATGTAAGACCACTCCATATTGCCATCAATGCAAAAGGAAATCTGAAACAGGCTCAAATCGTCGTGTGTTGTTGTCATTTCAATATCTTCCTGTGAAACAAACTCCGATGTTGTCAACAATATTCCATCGGTAATATCAATGTTTTCAATAGTACCATCCATGAGGGGAATGAGATATTGATTATCGGCTGTTTTATTCGCCTGCATAATCTGACTTGATGCAGCAATGCTTACAGCGGCGGGAACAAAACGAGCCCCAGGGTATGAAATAATAATAAGTCAACACCTCCTTGCGGTTAGCTGCCTCTAACTAATGCGCAAAAATCAATCTGCCGAAGGTGCAGGCAGATATTGATGTATAAGTGTAGCATTTTTTTAAGTTGTATTCAAGGTCAAGAATGTAAATGTTTTTCCTACAGAACACCAGACATTCCTGCTTTTCCTGGAATTTTCCGTGTACCCAATGTCATCCGTGTGCCGAGAGAGAATGCCTCAGTACTTTCAGCGAAAGAGCCAGTCGATTTACCCTTGCTTTCTTATTCAGTTCCATGGCTACCCAACGCAGATGCTCTCTAATCACCCGTCTTGGATGCTTGAGCATATTCTTTTTCAATACTCCAAGCATCTCCATACAACGCAAGGCAGGAACACCGCAAGGCGTCCCTGCCTTTTCGGGTAGGCTGTTTGGCAAATGCAAACCGCGCAATCTGCCGCTGAAGCAACCGTCAGCGGCAGGCATCATTTCTCACTCCACCAATGCCTTGCCCAAGGCGCGGCAGGCTTCAAGCGCCGCGTCGTCGGGAGTCTCCGTGCAGATCACGCTTTCGCAAACGAGGTTCACCCCTGCGTTGTCGCAGTCGCTCTCCCAAGTGCGCATCCACTCGCCGTCGCCCCAGCCGTAGGAGCCGAACAGTGCCACGCGCTTACCGCCGAGGCTGTGCTTGCACGCATCGAACATGGGCTGGAACTCCATTTCCTCCAGCACCTCGCTGCCCATGGCGGGGCAGCCGAAGGCGATGGCAGCGTAGGCGTTCAGATCGCCGGGTGCGACCTCGGCGGGCGTGAGCAGAACAGCCTCCGCGCCCGCGGCAGTCATGCCCTCGGCAACGGCACGCGCCATCGCCTCCGTATTGCCCGTACCGCTCCAATAAACAACAGCAGTTTTCATGTTTGTAAATTCCTTTCTTTTAATGATTTTATATGATCAAACTGCAACGGCAAGCTGCTCAAGCTTCAAGCCGCTTTGCCAAAGGGTGCAGTAGATCTCTGTGTATTTTTTGTATTTCTTGAATAGCGAGCGTGCTTTTTCCTCGTCGCCGTAGACCTTCCAGAGTCCGGCGCATTTGAAGCCGTTCGCGCGGTGGTCGATGAAGCCCCTCACATCCTCCGGCGATAGCTGAGAAACAGCCCTACCTCGTGAGGAAACTCCCCGCTTTCGCGGAAGCGCCGTGCAAGCCGCGCCACACAGCGCGCAGCTATCGTCGCCATAGCCCGCCTGACGCAGCAGCTCGGACGCCTGCGCGTCCAGCA
>UMJR01006144.1_pt1 | contig 18355 bp, 12 predicted proteins | sample 1966121 | NCBI WGS metagenome assembly UMJR01 (sample SAMEA4836155, study PRJEB28245) | human gut metagenome | biome: gut microbiome; material: fecal sample | place: Denmark | collected 2008
TATGAGGAACAAAACGCCCAGAACAGCAAGGGCGCGGCAAATTTCCGTATAACCGACGATCATCTGGGCGAGGGCGGCGCAAAGGCAAAGTTCCGCCGCAACATGGACGCGATCAATCTGCTGAAAGAGCTGGAATTTGAGGGCAGACAGGCGACCCCGGAAGAACAGAAAGTCCTTTCGCAATATGTCGGCTGGGGCGGTCTGGCGGATGCCTTTGACGAAACCAAAGAGAATTGGGCTGACGAGTTCAAGGAGCTTTACGCCGTCCTTTCCCCGGAGGAATACGCGGCGGCGCGGTCTTCCACTCTGAACGCGCATTACACCAGCCCCACCGTTATCAAGGCAATCTATGAGGCTGTCGGCAACATGGGTTTTCAGGCTGGCAACATCTTGGAGCCGTCTATGGGTGTCGGCAATTTCTTCGGCCTCTTGCCGGAGGAAATGCAGGGCAGCAAGCTCTACGGCGTGGAGCTGGACAGCATCACCGGCAGGATTGCAAAACAGCTTTATCCCAACGCTGATATTACCGTCGCGGGATTTGAAACCACCAACCGCAGGGACTTTTTCGATCTTGCCGTGGGTAACGTCCCGTTTGGGCAGTATCAGGTAAATGACCGGGCTTACAACAAGCTCGGTTTTTCCATTCACGATTACTTTTTCGCAAAAACGCTGGATCAGGTAAGACCGGGCGGCGTGGTGGCTTTTGTCACGAGCCGCTATACGATGGACAAGCAATCCCCAGAGGTGCGCAAGTACATCGCGGAACGTGCGGAGCTGCTGGGGGCGATCCGTCTTCCCAACAACGCTTTCCGGGCAAATGCCGGTACGGATGTTGTATCGGACATCATCTTCCTGCAAAAGCGCGACCATCCCATATCCATTGAGCCGGATTGGGTGCATCTTGACCGCAACAAGGACGGCTATGCCATCAACAGCTACTTTACCGAGCATCCCGAAATGGTGCTTGGCAGGGAAACCTCCGAGAGTACGCAGTATGGCAGACAGGATTTCACCGTTGTCCCTATCGAGGGTGCGGACCTGGCAGAACAGCTCCACGAGGCGGTGCAGCACATCGGAGGCAAGTATCAGGAGGCCGAGCTTCCCGATCTTGGTGACGATGAAGAAGTCAAAGAAACGATCCCGGCTGACCCGAATGTTAAAAACTTCTCCTTTACCGTGGTAGAGGGCGAGGTTTACTACCGGGAAAACAGTATCATGGTAAAGCCGGATTTGAACACTACGGCAAAGGAGCGGGTCAAGGGGCTTGTGGGGCTGAGGGATTGCGTTTCTGAGCTGATAAACCTCCAGATGGACGAGTTTACGTCAGATGCGGAGGTCAGGCTGAAACAGGCAGAGCTTAACGAGCGGTACGATGATTTTTCTGCGAAGTTTGGGCTTATCAATGACCGAAGCAACCGGCTGGCGTTCTCCAACGACAGTTCCTACTATCTCCTGTGTTCCCTCGAAGTGATCGACGAAAACGGCAAGCTGGAACGGAAAGCGGATATGTTCTCAAAGCGCACCATCCGGCAGCATCGGAGTGTTGAGAGCGTGGACACAGCGGTTGAGGCGCTTGCCGTATCCATCGGTGAGCGGGCGCGGGTGGATCTCCCGTATATGGCTTCCCTCTGCGGAAAGTCCATTGAGGAAGTGACCGCCGACCTTCAGGGCGTGATTTTCAAAGACCCTGCCTATGGCTCCGATCCCCTGCAAGGCTGGAAACCCGCCGATGAATACCTTTCCGGCAATGTCCGGCAGAAGCTCCGCGAGGCACAGCGGGCGGCAGAAAACGATCCGCAGTTTGAGATCAACGTTGCCGCTCTGGAAAAGGCACAGCCGAAAGACCTTGATGCAAGTGAGATTGAAGTCCGTCTCGGCGCAACATGGATTGACAAGAAGTATATCCAGCAGTTCATGGAGGAAACCCTCGACACGCCATACTATCTCCGGGGCAGGATTCAGGTCAACTACTCACCCTATACGGCTGAGTGGCAGATCACCGGCAAAACGGCGGTCAGTTCCCGCGATGTTGCCGCTTACACTACCTTCGGAACGGACAGGGCGAATGCCTACCGTCTGCTGGAGGATTCGCTTAACCTCCGCGACATCCGTATTTACGACACCGTGGAGGACCCGGACGGCAAGGAGCGGCGTGTCCTGAACGCCAAAGAAACCACCCTCGCGGCGCAAAAGCAGCAGGCGCTCAAAGATGCCTTTAAGGACTGGATTTGGAGAGACCCGGAGAGGCGACAGGCGCTTGTCAGGCAGTACAACGAGGAAATGAACAGCACCAGACCCCGCGAGTATGACGGGAGTCATATCACCTTTGCGGGAATGAACCCGGAAATCACCCTGCGGGAGCATCAGAGAAACGCCATTGCCCACGTCCTTTACGGCGGGAATACGCTTCTCGCACACGAAGTAGGTGCCGGGAAGACGTTTGAAATGGTAGCCTCCGCGATGGAGAGCAAACGGCTGGGGCTTTGCAACAAGTCCATGTTCGTCGTACCAAACCATCTGACGGAACAATGGGCGAGTGAGTTCCTGCGGCTCTATCCCTCGGCAAATATCCTTGTCACGACCAAAAAGGACTTTGAAACGCACAACCGTAAAAAGTTCTGCGCGAGGATTGCCACCGGGGACTATGATGCGGTCATAATCGGACACAGCCAGTTCGAGAAAATTCCCATCAGCGCGGAGCGTCAGGCAAGGCAGATACAAGAACAGATCGACGACATCACCGAGGGCATCCGGGAGCTGAAATACTCCACCGATGACCGCTTCTCCGTGAAGCAGTTGGAGAAAACCAAGAAATCGCTGGAGGCAAAGCTGGAAAAGCTGCTGTCCGATGAACGCAAGGACGATGTTGTGACTTTTGAACAGCTCGGCGTAGACCGCCTCTTTGTGGACGAGTCGGACAACTACAAAAACCTGTTCCTTTACACGAAAATGCGCAATGTGGCGGGACTTTCAACCACCGATGCGCAGAAATCCTCGGATATGTTCGCCAAGTGCCGGTACATGGACGAGATCACCGGCGGGCGCGGCGTTGTGTTCGCAACGGGAACGCCTATTTCAAACAGCATGACGGAGCTTTACACCATCCAGCGGTATTTGCAGTATGACCGCTTGCAGCAGATGGGCATGGGGCATTTCGATTGCTGGGCTTCCCGTTTCGGTGAGACCACCACGGCTTTGGAGCTTGCGCCGGAAGGCACAGGCTACCGGGCGCGGACACGGTTTGCTAAGTTCTTCAATCTCCCGGAGCTTATGAATATGTTCAAAGAGATTGCAGACATCAAAACGGCAGACCAGCTCCATCTTCCTACGCCGGAGGTTGAATACCATACCTACGCCTCCAAGCCCACGGAAATCCAGCAGGACATGGTAAAGGCGCTGTCGGAACGGGCAACCAAAGTCCACGGCGGGAGTGTTGACCCCCGCAAGGACAATATGCTCAAGATTACGTCGGATGGGCGCAAGCTGGGGCTTGACCAGCGTGTTATCAATCCCATGCTCCCCGACGAGGACGGTACAAAGGTCAACCAGTGCGTCCAGAATGTTTTGAAGTTCTGGCGCGAGGGCGAGGCCGACAAGCTGACCCAGCTCGTTTTCTGCGACATCTCCACGCCTCGCGGACGTTCTGCGGCTTCCGGGAAACTGGCGGCAAAGAATGAGGGCGGCGAGCTGGATGCCCCTGTGCCGGATGAAGCCGGCGCTGTGGGCGACTTCACCATTTACGACGACATCCGGCAGAAATTGATTGAAGGAGGGATGCCAAAAGAACAGATTGCATTTATCCATGATGCAGATACGGAAGTCCGCAAAAAGGAGCTTTTCGGAAAAGTTCGGAGCGGACAGGTGCGGGTGCTGCTCGGCTCTACGGCAAAAATGGGCGCTGGCACCAACGTCCAAGACCGGCTGATCGCGCTCCATGACCTCGACTGTCCGTGGAGGCCGCGTGACCTTACCCAGCGTAAAGGACGTATTGAGCGACAGGGCAACAAGAACGAAAAAGTCCATGTCTGCCGGTATGTCACGGAGGGTACGTTTGATGCTTACCTCTGGCAGACTGTTGAAAACAAGCAGAAATTTATCAGCCAGATCATGACATCGAAATCCCCGGTGCGCTCCTGCGACGACGTGGACGAGGCAGCTCTTTCCTTTGCGGAGATCAAGGCGCTGTGTGCCGGAGACCCCCGTATCAAGGAGCGCATGGATTTGGACGTGGACGTTTCCCGGCTCAAAATCATGAAAGCAGACCACCAGAGCAAGCAGTTCAGGCTGGAGGATAATCTGCTGAAATACTTCCCTGAGAAGATTGAGCAGTACAGAGGCTTTGCAAAGGGGCTGGAAGCGGATATGAAGACACTCGCGGAACACCCGCTCCCCAAGGAAGGCTTTGTCGGGATTGAGATACGCGGCGATGTACTGACCGACAAGGAGAACGCTGGGGCTGCGCTGCTGGATGCCTGCAAGGAAGTCAAAAGCAGGGAGGCCGTTCAGATCGGGCATTACCGTGGCTTTACCGTTTCGGTTTCCTTTGATGCTTTTGAGAATAAGCACCAGCTTGTGCTGAAAGGCGAGATGACCCACCGTGTTGAGCTGGGGACGGATGCCAAGGGCAATCTGCTTCGTATCGAAAATGCGTTGGATAAGATGCCGGACAGACTGGCCAGCGTAAATGCGGAGCTTGATGATCTCTACGCTCAGAAAGAATCAGCGCGGGCAGAGCTGGGCAAGCCGTTCCCCTTTGAACAGGAGCTTGCGGAGAAGACGGCGAGGCTTGTGGAGCTGGACACGGCGCTCAACCTTGATGGGCGCGGACAGGCACAGCCGGAACACGTTGCGGCAAAGCAAAAACCGTCCATCCTGCAAAAGCTCAAGGCCGCGCCGATTCAGGGGACACACGAAAAGCCCCGCACGAAAGAAATGGAGGTTAGATAATGAAAGATAAAACACCGATTTATCCCCATTCGGTGATCTATGCCAGAGAGCATGACGAGCTGCCGGAGTACCGTGCGTCATTTAAGGCGCACACGGCTTGCCGGGATGCCATTGATGCGGCAATCTCGGAGCATTACCGCAACAACAGCCTCAGCACTCAGGCAATCAAAGATGTTGTAGCACAGTTCGGATTTGACCGTACCCTCTATGTGCTGGCGAATACCGTCCAGCACAAGGATTGGGACGGGCGGATCTCCAACAACAATAAGCAATGGGCGCAAGGCTTCCCGGTAGTCCCGGACACCAGCACAATGGGGAATGACAGGACGATGGAATTTATCGCAAACAGCCATCCCGGACTGTTGGATATTTTCGTCAGGGAAGCACGGCATGAGTTCCTGCTGACCCAGCCCCTCACGGCGGTTGACATTAAGGACGAGGCGGCGCGTATACTCGGAAAGCTCCAAGCCCCACGGGAGCCAAACAGCCCCAGCGGGACGCATTTCATGGCAGAGGTCTCGCCGGATTTCATGTTCCGGGCTAAGAGCAAGGACACGGATCGGCTTGCCTCGCTGCTTCCGTTCAAGTCACTTTCGCTCTCAACGCTCAATGACCGTAAGGGTGTCTTTGCGATGATTTCCAAGGATGAAGACCGCAGCCAACCGCTTCGGAGCGGCAGGAAGTCCATCCGCGATCAGCTCAAAGTGAATACCGCGACAACACAGAAAAGCGGCGATGCGCCCAAGCACAAGCGCGACGATCACTCTCTCTGATGTAACACCATAGCAAGAGCCTCAGTCGATGCCCTCACGGGTGTCGGCTGAGGCTCTTTTTTTATTTCAATATGTCTATGATGCCAGTGCTTTGAACAGTCGTTTTTCTGCCTCATTTGGTTTGCCATTGGCAGACGGGAAATTAAGTACCATCATGTTCAAGCCTAATATGTAGTTCAGCACCACTCGGCGCTTATCCGCTTTATCTGTGGATGCCACACACAACACAGCGACGCAGTTTGAAGTTATCACTTTTTTGCAAAAGTCCTTTTCCAGCATAAATCCCTTGCCGTCATTTGTTATTGAAACGGGGATGCCTTTCTCGCTCCAAAAAGAACATTCCGGGCGCGTCAAAGATGGCATAGTCATAAAACGGTATATCTTCTTTGCGGCATCATGTAGATCGGTACAGTTGATTTGATACATCTCTTTTCCCTCTGTGTTATGGATTACATCTTCCACAAGGTTCATAGCCCATAGCGATAACATCATCCCGTGTCCCTGTGAAGTATTGCTTGTTCTTTTCGCTCATCTGGCTCACGCTCGAACAGGACGGATAGTGGAATTTGTGGGTATTCGTATTCAAAACATAATCCGTTCCGCTCGGTGTCTGGCCGCTTCCCTCCGGCGACTCTGTAACAGTTGGCAGATTGCCTTGCTGGGTGCTGTTCGGGCCGATTGAGCTAAGGGTATCAGCGTCCTCGTTTCGCTCTACGGAAAAGCTCACACTTTGCCCGTCGCTGGTGCAGATCACGTCGCCCTGCATATCTGTCCGATAGACCTTTACATCTGCATCCCGTAACCGGCTTAGTGCTTCCTCTGTCGGATGTCCGTATGAATTACCAGCCCCTACGGAGATAACAGCATATTTCGGCATGATCTCTCGTAGGAAAGGGTATGTCGTGGAGTTTGCGCTCCCATGATGTCCAACCTTCAGCACGGTGCTTTCAAGAGTATATCCGGCGTCAAGGATTTCCTGTTCTTCCTCCCGTTCTGCATCCCCGGTAAAGAGAAATGAGGTCTCGCCGTAAACAATGCGGAGGACGATGGACGTGTTATTTGGCTCATCTTCATCCACGCTGATAGGACCCAGAACATGAACGGTTGCGCTTCCAAGTGAAAAGCTATCCCCGGTTGTCGGAACAGTGATAGAAACACCTTGCTTATCCAGATAGGTGACAAAGCTGTTAAAAGCCCTGCTGTCATAGCTTGTAACAGGACAATAGGCAATATCTACTGTTGCATAGTTAAGCGCACCGGCAAGACCCCCAACATGGTCTTCGTGAGCATGAGTACAGACGATATACTCCAAATGGTCTACCGAAAGTTTTTTGAGGTAAGAGTATATCAGGCTGGAGTCTTCGGCATTACCACCGTCTATGAGCATGGCCTGACCGTCGCAAAGGACGAGGGCGGCATCAGCCTGACCTACATCAATATAGTGGACTTCAAAGCTCGAATTATCTTGTAATTCAGGGGACGGAGTATCTGCCGGTCCCTGGCCTTCTGTCGGAGAAGGAGGGGCGATGCTTTCCGCTGTTGTTTCCGTGCCGCCTGTGCTTTCATCGGATTTCGATGGTAGAGCTGTTTGCTCGGTTGTTTCGCTGTTTTGAGGTGGGTTAGCGGTCTCGGTTGTTGATGCCTCTGCTGGTGTGGTGATGATGTCCTCGGATAATTCACAGCCAGCCAGCGTAAACAGCATCGCTATGACTAACAGCACAGTGGCAAGTCGTTTCATTGTAGATAAGTCCCTCCCGTTTCAAAATTCAAATCCCATTCTTCCGGCAGTATCTTCTTTCCTTTTCGATAAACGGCATGGGTATAGTGTTCTATGGTCATAATGATTTCAAAGCCTTCTTTCGGGTGGAAGAAAAGAACATCATCTGCAAATGCCATTACTTCTTTTATCCAGCCCATTGCTCCGCCAAAATCAAAATAGAAGTCTGCCGATACATGGGTATCATATTCCGTGATCCGCGTGTCAATTTCGTAAGTTTCTGCTGTCAGCTTGACAGTCCTGATAAATTCCTGTACTGACTTTTTTCTTTCAGGGAGTTCAACGATTTCAATATCCCTTGTCAAGCGGTCAATAATATCGTCGGAAGACATCTCCTTTACTGTTTCGCACCTTTTGTCAATCTCAGCCAGTGCAGCCTCGTCCAATTCTTCGTCTACTGACGGATAATGCCTCTCAAATATCACCTTTCTGTCTATCATGTTTTTCCTCTGTGCGGGTTTGTTTACCGCCTTTTTGTGCTTTGCCGTGCTTTTTTCCTCAGTATATCACCAGCAAAGAAGTCTAAAGGTTACATTTATCCGTATGATATTATATCACGAAACGGCGCAGTATTCAACGCTATTAGCGTTGGCGTCTACCGAATAGATGGTGTATAGTGAGCGCCTCATAATCTATACTATTAGAGTTAGACAAACGCTGATAGGAGGTGCTGGGATGGGGCTTGAGTCCATCGGTGGTAATATCCGCAAGTTCCGCTTGATGAAGAAAATCCGTCAAGAGGATCTCGCGGAAAAAGCCGGTTTAAGTACAAACTATGTTGGCGCTATCGAGCGGGGCGAAAAAGTCCCGTCTCTTGAAGCCTTAATTGATATTGTAAACGCACTTGGCATATCTGCGGATATGGTCTTGTGCGATGTCGTCCATACTGGCTATGAAGTCAGGCATTCGCTGCTTGCGGAGCGGTTGGAAAAGCTCTCGCAGGAGGACAGGGCGCGAATATACGATGTCATTGAAACGCTGATACGCCACTCAACGAGAACGATGCCTTAAAGCAAAAGCCTACTGAGACCCATCATCTCAGCAGGCTTTTCCATGTAGTATTCATAATGTGGTCATCTCAGTTTATATTTTTTTCATTTCCCAGCGCCTCAATTATCTGGTATAATAGCCTCGTAGCATTGGCAGCCGGAAAGGAGTTGCCAATGAAAGAAAGAAAAATCAGAGTCTACAATTCTTTACGCAAGCACGGCGATCCCAGCATTCTGCTTCAGGGAGCTTGGCTTGCAGACGCCGGTTTTGCACCGGGCGACTACATCTCTGTAAAGTGTCAGGAAAATCAGCTCACCATACAGCTTGAAAAGAAGTTTGATCCGGAAGCTGATGTTCGTTCTTCCCACAGGTGAATGTGTTCCGCAAAATAACTGCATAGGCTGACAATGCTGCCCGGAGGCGACGCTTTAGAAGTCTGAAAGTGTCGCTTTTTTGGTGGCATCTCTCGTCAAAACCATTCACGGTGCATAGCTTCTAAAAAATCTTTTGTTATTGGGAAGCCGGAGCTTTCACCTATTACGGAATCTATACCGCAATGGGGACAAATAGCGGTGTCCTCATTATCTACCCATTCCGTGATTTCCTTTGGGCTGAAAATTGCAAGGCAATAAAAACATCCGCACACCCTGTCTTTCTCCAACTCTTTTCTGTGTTTGCTCGAAAAGCTGTGAGCTAAAACAAGATCATAGGTCTTTCCACTATTCATAGGTTGAGGCTCCTTTCTGATCGGGGAGGGGTAAAGCTATTTCTTTTTTATCTCAATTAGGACATTTCCATCCTCGCCAATCGACATCTGCATTGTCCTGATGTATTTATCATAAAACTGCTTTTTCTCTGCTGGCGTCATTTCTATTCTGGTAGCCCTTAATGCTTCGTCGAACATCGCATTTACATTGAGCCTTACGGTGCCATCAATGTAATGGTACATCTCGCGGAACAGCGCGCTTAGCTTTAGTTCCTCCATGTCGCCGGTATAAAAATCGTCTATGTAGCAGTAGAATATGCCCTTATTGACGAGGGCATTTTTCATATCCGGGCCGCACTTTTCCCGCTCGACCATGACAAGGAAGCGGGCTTTGGGTAAAGAGGAAATCAAGCCCCAATAGTCGGAATCGCTGGATACGATGATAAAGGAGTCCACATGGTTTTCGTAGTATTCCTGACAAGCCCGCGCTGTCAACTTTATATCCACAAGGGATTTGTTTTGCTTCAAGCGTTCTATCAGGATATGCTCGACGGGTATCCGAGTAAAGTTCTCTAAGATACCCCAGCCTGATGCCGCATGAACATCATCAAACAGGATGATTGTTGAAATCTTCTTTGTGTACTCATAGTTTAGCCGTTTGAGCGTGGCGCTGAGTTTGTACGGATCAGAGTTCTCGCAGTCCACCACGACAACGATTTTCTCGCTGTCATTTATATAGTCATAAATGCTGTTTTTAATGTAATCCCCGGCGTCTGATACCTTACTGTACTCTGTAAATTGGTCGTCGTGCCACTTGTATAGTAGAGTGACAAATTTTTTATCATTGTAGAGTATGTTGCCCTCGTCCTTTGGCTTCCAGTTGATATACATCTGGTACGGATATAGCGGGAGGTCGGCGTAATAGACTGAAACAGCGTCCTTTGTCCCTGCTTCTTTTAATCCATCCGGCATGATAAACAAATCCCTGATATATTGCCAGTTGATCCAGATAGGGAAAAGCGGTTTGCAGTTGTTTATCCGATTTGAAATGATACTGTTTATCTCAACGATATGGTCGCTCAATTTGACGCTGGACTTCTTGATAAAGTTGATGCCGTCAAGCGAAAGCTGATTTAGGCTGTCGGCGGGTACATACTCCGGCATAGAAAGGATAGTCCTGTATTCCATTCGCATCTTGTCATTGATGCTCTTATAGTTTCTTTCAATCGCCGTCCTTATGATGCAGAGATGGCGAATTATCCGCGCTGGCTTGTCCACATCAAGGCGATTAAAGACCTCCATTTTGGGCGGCTCATGCTCATTCTCGAAGATACGCAAAGGGACTCCTATTAGATAGGCGACCTTAGAAACGATTTCATAGGTGCTGTCCTTATAGGAGATATGTTCGTTCTCTCCAAGATAAAGCTCTTGAGGCATATATTCCTCCATAAGAGGACTCCTTTCGTCTGCCGATGATTTCTCCGGCAATTACAAAGGACCTCACCGCTGCTCATAACTGAATTGTGTTTCTGAGATGGTATGAGGCATTGCCGGTTGAATAATCTACCTCATATTATAATATATTTTGTCCTTGCTTGGAAGTGGCTTCGTACAACTTTACGAGCTTTTTCTTGGGAACAGCGTAAGTTGGAAACAGCTTTCGATTTTTCGGTTTCAAACAACACTCTTTCCCGCGCAGAGCTTAACTATGAAGACGGCGAAGTTAAGTCTGTGCATTATGGTGATGTTCTTATCAAGTACGGCTCCGTGCTTGATGCACAGGTAGATGAAATACCGTTTATAACAGGTAAAAAGGGAATGGACTTTTTGGGTCAATGGCTTCAAGAGGGCGATATAATCATCGCTGATACTGCCGAGGACGAAACAACGGGAAAAGCCACTGAAATCAGGCATTTAGGGGCAATCCCTGTTGTTTCTGGACTTCATACAATCGTTTGTCGTCCTACTGCAAAAATGGCTCCTTATTACTTGGGCTACTACCTTAACTCTGATTCCTATCATCGTCAGCTTTTGCCACTTATGCAAGGAATAAAAGTCCTTTCATTGAGCCGTTCAAACCTTATAAAGACAGAGATCAAATACCCAAAGTCGCAGGAAGAACAGAAGCAAATCGGGTGCTTCTTCCGCTCCCTCGATGACCTTATCACCCTTCATCAGCGTGAGCGTTTGTTAATGAAGGGCAATAGGTCAACTGAGGCCGGAGAGGGAACGCATAACCAGATCAACGTCCTGATTCTCCAACTCCTGAATAATATGGAGATAAGTCTTTTGCGTTGTTGTCATGCTTGCATGGCCTAACCGCCTTGCCACACTTGCTATTGAAACACCTGCGAACAACAAAAGGGAAGCATGAGTGTGTCTCAGACCATGCACTGAGATCACCGGGATTTTGAGCCGCTTACAATGACGGGCAAGTATGTCATTAACCGTTGAGTTATACACACACTCCTTCTTTACGAAGATCGGCTTGTCGGCCGGTAAATGCCTAACAAGCTCGGAAAACTGAATCACCGTTTGCCAGTCAATCTGTATTTTCCTCACCGACGATGCGTTCTTAGTGGGAAGAAAGCCACCATCGCCTTTATAGTCCCATGTCTTGCTGATAGAGAGGGTTTGATGGGCAAAGTCAAAATCCTTTGGCGTTAGAGCCAATGCCTCTGAAAATCTCATTCCAGTCTTTGCTACCAGCAAAATAAACCAATCCCAATTTATTGTTCCTTGTAAGTCGAGGTTTGCAAGGAGAGTGTGCAACTCAAACTGATTGAGATATTTAATCTTCTTTGCGGTAGGAGTCTTCCCCTTGATAATTGCTTTCCGAGTAGGATCTCTTTCAATCAGTCCATCGTCCACTGCATCCATGATTGCACCTTTTAGCTGATGGTGAAAATCCATAGTTGTCTGGCGCTCATGGTGTAGAGCGTAATCGTTCAAAAGCTGTTGATAAGTAATCCGTGTCACGTCACACAGGCGGAGATTCGGAGCTAATTTCTCGACCCATGCCTGAGTCATGCGGTACTTGTCCATTGTTACCTTACGGACCGCTCCCTCTTTGTAGACCCTTATCCACTGAGCATAATAAGAGCAAAAAAGGTCGGTCTCTTGTACTTTGCTTAACATTCGTTTTCCTCCTAAAGTTTGATTTATGCTCACGCTGATGAAGGGTGATAAGGTTGTCGAGGGAAGTAAGATAGTTGCCAATAGCTCTTTGCTCATCAAGTTTTGGAAGGTAAAATTCAATGCCCATCATTACTTCTGCATTGAGTTTAGCTCGTCCACCCCCGACTAAAAGTGCTTCAATATCTGCTTGACTAATTGAGTAAGCGAGGAATTTATTGTCTGCAATTTCCGGCTTTCCTTGTAAAACGTGAGCGTGATTATTGACCCAAATTCGCCCATTTACGCATTTTACAGGGTAATTCTTCAAATCGTTTGCCCCGTCCTCTGCAACAAGGACATACTCGCCTTCGTGTGTAAATCCTTCAACATAATCCTGAATGCCGTTAGCACCATAATATGGAGTCGTTCCCGATACACGAAGATTAGCAGCCACGGGAATACGCAGATTATCAAATCTATTTGCCACTTCCGAAACCTTACGCTGTTCCCAAGCGAAATTCAGCGATTTTTTCTCTCTCAGATTACCCTTACGCTGATGAAGGGTGATAAGGTCGTCGAGGGAGCGGAAGAAGCCTCCGATTCGTTCTTGCTCCGCCTTTGAACATGGGAGTGGGATTAGGAAGCTCGATAAGTTTCCGCGACTAATTCTTTGCCTTGTTCCTCCGGCAAGGCAGTTATTAACTTCATCAAAATAATCCTGCGTCGAAAGGTATTGAACAACGTACTCTGAGCTGTACTCTGGCGCAATCCGCGCTATCGTGCAATCTACTGCTGTTATCATTTTTTGCCCGATTTTAGGCACAATACAGGCTCTCCCGGCTGGTTCTGGTAGCCTTGAGATCAGTATGTCACCACTTAAAACTTCGGTGCAATGTAGCCGTTCAAACGTGTCTTCTGATACCCACTTTTTGTTGTTTGGTTTATCAAGATACTCTGTAACGCCGACATTGCCGGTTTGAATAAGCCTCACGCCTTGGTCGCTCTGATCTTTAGATTCGATCCAATCTCCATCGGTAAAAACGGAGCATATATCTTTGAGCTTACGCTGTTCCCAAGCGGATTTGAAAACGCAGCTCCCACCAGAAAAAAGCATCACCAAAAACAATGGCTCATGCTGATGAAGGGTGATAAGGTCGTCGAGGTTTGTAAAAAAACGTGCGATCTGTTCTTGCTCTTTTTCATCCGGCGAAACGAAAATCTTAATTTCGCTTAGAGTTGGATATTTCAAATTCCAGTTATCAGATGTAATTCCTTGCGAATGTATTTGAAAAGTATGCGTCATCTCTGGCAGCTTAAACTGATATGCCAAGCATTTAGAGATAATCCCTGAATTTGGCGTAAGTACGGTATATGCGGGGCTTACAATGCCCTCGTAAGGGGAGTATCCACTTGCTCCTTGCCACATCCGCATGGAGTTATAAGCTATATCTCCAACACATACTTTCTTATATTTTGACTTGTCCTCATTGGAATTATCATGTCTTCCAAGCTCTGAAAATTTCTTTATTCCATCATTGATCGTTACGGAGATCAGTTCTCCGTCTGGCATACTTTCTACCCGCTCAGAGAAGCAATCTCCGAGCTTACGCTGTTCCCAAGAAAGTGAAAAGAGCCAAGGGAAAAACCCTTGGCTCTTAGCTATGATAATGAGCTTACGCTGAAAATGATCGTAACTACTCAGGAAGAACAATATCAAAGCCTCCGCTAATTACAAAGTCCCTGAGAAGTTTATCAACTTTCATGTTGACCTTCGGCGGGATTAGCTTCATTCCTTCAACTCTTTCAAAGTAGTCCCGTGCTTTCTGCTTATCAACCGTTGCTTTCAGGTTGTCAAAACGACCAAATTCATTTATATTCACTTCTGTTACTCGTAGCCCCATGATCTCTCTGAGCTTCTTTTCATCCAGACCAAGTACGGTAGCGATTCTGTGTATTTGATCGTTCTTGGCTTTGGTCAGATATTCCGTGATGTAGTCCCGAAGTGTTTTCCCGGCCTGTGGGGTAACATCACCTCTCTGAATGTCATGGAGAAAAATATTTGCGAATTTCTGTTCCTCCTGTGAAAGAGTAGCAAATGTTTTATGAAGCTCCTCCTCTGCCTGTTTAATTATCTCGGCACTCGCCCCTTCTTGATAAAGCAGCTTCAGATACTTGTCAAAGCGAGAGTTCATATAATCCGCATCAATGACATCGGTATCTATTTCGGTGAGATGCCCGTCTATATCATAAGGGAGGTCGCCGCTTTCGCTTCCGCCTCCAGACGTGAAAAGCTCTTTATATCGGAGTGCAAGTACACGATAGGTTTTTTCATCTATTTCTACCTCTATTCGATAAAGTTCGCCCTTCGTTTCATCTGTGTTCTCATAAACCAGCTTGTCCCATCTGAATCCCTGCACCTTTGCTGCCTCAAGGTATTCATTGAAGGACCTAAATAGGTCTGCAAATTTTTTCCTCTCAGATATGTCGGATGGGAGCCTGATAAAATCTGGTATTCCGGCTTGCTCAAATAAGTCTTTAATTTGCCGGTATAGGTAGTTCATACTATCAAGGTTTTTATTGAGGCGATCCGCAAAAAGCCCAAGTGGACGATCTCCAGAATACAGTCTTACCGCGTCTTTGATATGGCGTTCCATTGTATGCGGCCATCTGTAATAACGAATCGTACCAAAGGGTTTTTCAGGACCGAATAGCCGGTTTGTCCTCGAAAACGCCTGAATAATGTTTTCGTACAGTAAAACCTTGTCGAGATAGAGCGTATTGATCCATTTTGAATCAAAGCCGGTCAGCATCTGATCTACAACGATAAGGAGGTCTATCTCTTTTTCCGGCGTCATTTCTATTCGCTCGTAAGGTTTTTTGTGCGCAAGCCTAAATGAAATGTCCTTTTTCATTTTTGCGAAGGTGGGAATGGTAAAGTCCTGTCCGTAACGCTTGTTGTAATCCAGAATGATTTCACTCAATCCATCTTCTTTGATGATACCATGCCCGTTATTGTCAATGCTTGGGTCAAAGAGGGCTGTTACTTTCAACTCTGGGGCTTCTGTTTTCAAAAGGCGATAATACTCGATAGCCTCTATGATGCTGTGTGTGGCGAAAATGGCATGGAATTTACCTGCATGGCTCAATGTCTGCCACTGTTCAAGAATGTCTTTGACGACCATCCTTTTATGCTCATCCGTTTCATACTGATTTGTCGGAAGGTAGTCCTCTATTCCTTGGATATAGTTCCCTGCGCTATCAAAGCTACCAGCCATAGGAAGTCCCATGTATTCGTAGAAGACCTTGCTCTTTTTAGGATCAGCAAGAGCTTCTGCTACCGTTGCGGATCTTGCCTTTTCAAGAGCCACCGCTTCGCGTAAGTCTTTATCCTTATAAGTAAGCACCTTGTAGGGATCAAAGCCTAAAACATTCTTGTCACGGATTCCATCCGCAATGCTATACCGATGAAGCTCGTTGCCAAAAACGGTAGTAGTAGTGTTGAGTTTTTTCTGGTTTTCGTCCTGAATTGGTGTGCCGGTGAAACCAAAAAAAACTGCTTTTGGGAACGTATGCTTTATAGTAAGAAGCATATCGCCAAAGGTTGACCGATGACATTCATCCACAATAAAGACAATCCGTTTTGAGTTCATTTGTTCAATATCGGAGGATTTTAGACCGCCCTCAGCTTCATCCTTGATATTGCTCATTTTTTGAATGGACGTGACAATCAGGGTGTTTGCAGGATCAATGCTTTTCAGCTTTGTAACGAGGACCCCTGTGTTTTCGGTTGCTTGAACATCTTCGTTAGCCTCAGCAAAGGCGCGGTATTCTTTGAGGCTTTGCGTACCAAGTTCTATTCTATCCATCAGGAAAATAACCTTGTCGGCGTCCTTTGATGCTGCGATTAGCTGTGCCGACTTGAATGAGGTCATTGTCTTTCCCGATCCTGTCGTGTGCCAAATGTATCCGCCAAGTTGTGAATTGCCTTCCCATTTCATTTTAGAAACCTTATCGGATATGGCACTGGCAGCATAAAACTGGTAACTACGCATTACTTTCAAAATACCATCCGAATCGTCGGCAACGGTATAGAAGCCAATCATTTCATGCGCCATAGGGATAGATAGCAACCTCTCCGTTACCTGCTTCCAATCATTGACCGGCTCATTGTTGAAGTCAGCCCAGTGAAAATAGAAGTCAGGATTAAATTTTCCCTCTGGACCCGGATTTGCAAAGTAAACCGCTTCGTCGGGGTTCATGGCAACAAAAATCTGAACGAGAGAAAATAGGCCGGTAAAGATACCTTCATTTGCGTACTTTTCAATCTGATTGCAGGCTTGACTTATGGGAACGCCGGTTTTCTTCAACTCAATGTGAATGACGGGCATCCCGTTTATGAGAAGCATCAGATCTCCACGGCGGTCATTCAACATCTTGGACTTTGTTGGGAATTTGGGCTGCTGAACAATCTGGTATCTGCTCTGACCGGCTGCAATTTCTTTTCGGTCATATATTTTTAGAGAAACCTCCTTCCCGAAGTGCAAACTGTCGTCTGGATTGTCCCTGATGATATGAACATTCCCTCCGTTGATAAAGCCGTTCAACTTCAACGGAGTTTTCAGTTTACCAATATGTTCGAGTATTTGTTGCATTTCACCATCTGTTAGCGGGTAGTCATTAAGACGGTCAATGGCTCTGTTATTTTCAAAGAGAATATCCGCCCAGTTCTTTATTAGCTGTTGCTCTGTATAATTATGCAGGACTTCATGCTCCCAGCCATATTTTATGAGCATTTGGATCATAGAAGCCTCAAAATCTGCCTCTTTCGTGAACGCCATGCGGTACTCCTTTCTGCCTTATACGAACATCTTTTCAAGGCAAGATTGTTTGATATTTCTGAGCTTTTCCAACTCACGCTGATGAAGGGTGATAAGGTTGTCGATGGAGTCCAAAAATTTTCCAATTTTACGTTGTTCCTCAACAGTAGGCACTGGAATTTCGATTTTAATGAAATCCGACTCGTGTATTTTCCATTGACCGTATATTACACCTTGACGCCATTTAACCATTGCATTGATAAAATCTTTCCTTACTAATCTTCGACCTAAAAAATCAGAATCAGCAAGGTCTGTTGGCTCAAAAATGCTATAAACAGGAGAAATGCAGGCTTTTCCGTACTTATTAAGCCCTATCGAGCCTGTTTCAAGGTTGTTAGAACTATAAATGAAATCGCCAAATTCTGTCTTTTTATATAGTTTGTTTTCAGTGTCATTTACTAAGGCACTCCTGTCATAGCGTTCACCTTTTGGAGCCACTCCTTCGTTTGCAATGAATGCCATCAAAGGATATTCATCACTCATAGGTGCCTGTTGGTTACGCTCAATAAGTAGTTCTCCAACCTTACGCTGTTCCCAAGCGTCAGTAAAACCGGCAAATCGAATTTCCGGCACATTGGCTCCATCACGAGGGAACATCTTTTCGAGCATGGATTTTTTAATATTCATCAGCTTATCATACTTACGCTGATGAAGGGTGATAAGGTCGTCGAGGGAGCGGATAAATGCGCCGATTGCAGCTTGCTCGGCTTTGTTTTTCGGTATTGTAATGTCAATATCGAAGAAGTCCTCGGCAGAAATATTAAGCAGTCCGTGGTTCCTTGCTCCTTCAGCCGCTCTTTCAGATACACCCTTATGCCATCTGTCAGTATCGAAGAAAACGGTGAGGAAATCAGAATCGACTATCTGCTTTTCGTTGATAGAAAAAACAATGTAAAGCGTTGATAATACGCCCTTTTCATAAAGGTCAAGCCTCTTTACCGCTCCAAACGGGAAACCATCTGATGTACTCTTGTTGTACGCAAATTCTCCGTTGAACAAAAGATAGTAATTGCTCACATCACGACTTGCCACCCTGTTGTTGAAGTAGGTAATTTGGTCTACTAAGCCATACTGGGCAGATATAGTTAAGGGCAAGGATGACTCATTATTTGTGTTCTTTCGTACAACTCTATCAACCAGCTCTCCGAGCTTACGCTGTTCCCAAGCG
>UMJR01052142.1_pt1 | contig 18342 bp, 15 predicted proteins | sample 1966121 | NCBI WGS metagenome assembly UMJR01 (sample SAMEA4836155, study PRJEB28245) | human gut metagenome | biome: gut microbiome; material: fecal sample | place: Denmark | collected 2008
TTTGCGCCGGGAGCCAGCAGCTTGCGGGGGTCGAAGCCCTTACCCTGCTGATCCTTGCCCTCTTCGATGTACTTGCGGGTGGCCTCAGCAAACACCAGCTGGCACTCGGTGTTGATGTTGATCTTGGAAACGCCCAGGCTGATGGCCTTAGCGATCATCTCGTCGGGGATGCCGGTGCCGCCGTGCAGAACCAGAGGAATGTTATTGGTGGCCTTGTGGATGCGGTCCAGAGCCTCGAAGTCCAGACCCTTCCAGTTTGCCGGGTAGACACCATGGATGTTGCCGATGCCGGCAGCCAGGAAGTCAATGCCCAGAGCGGTGATCTTTGCGCACTCCTCGGGGTCTGCGATCTCGCCGGCACCCACAACGCCGTCCTCGACACCGCCGATGGAACCGACCTCGGCCTCGATGCTCAGGCCCTTAGCGTGTGCCAGAGCAACCAGCTCCTTGGTCTTTTCCACATTCTCCTCGATGGAGTAGTGGCTGCCATCGAACATGATGGAAGAGAAGCCGGCCTCGATGCAGGCCTTGCAGCCCTCATAGGTGCCGTGATCCAGATGCAGGGCAACGGGAACGGTGATGCCCATGGAATCGACCATTGCGCTGACCATGGCAGCGACGGTCTTGAAACCGGTCATGTACTTGCCGGCACCCTCGGAAACACCCAGAATCACAGGGCTCTTCATTTCCTCGCAGGCGGTCAGAACGGACTTGGTCCACTCCAGATTGTTGATGTTGAACTGAGGCACACCGTAGTGGCCATCACGTGCTTTGATCAGCATTTCGGTTGCATTTACCAACATTATTCATTACCTCCACAAAATCATTGGGGTCTTGCTCGTTTCATATCCGCTTTGTGCACGGTTTAACGAACCTACAGAATTAGTATACCCCAAACAGCGGCCAAAATCAATCCAAACCGGTGTTTTTCCTGTAACAATGCGGGGATTCTGTTTCTGGCAGGGTGCAGGGGGTTACTGCCAGAAGCGCGTATATTCGATAGAATGCAACAAATTTCCATATAATGTGCAATAAGCGGCCGAAAGACAGAACGCTTGATGAAGGACGGATTTTCAACACAGATCCACATTCGTCAAAATGATATTGGGCAATTTGGCAAAAGCGGACAGGATGCAGTTCAAAAAATTGTCATATTTCCGACTTGTATTCTACAAATTGTACGCAGGAAATCAAAAAAGGTCGAACCAAAAAGTGGAAAACCTTGTGGAAAGTGTGGAATTCCACAGGCAAAACAGGCTTTAAAGCTGGACTTTTGAACTTTCTCCACAGGGTTTTCAACATGTGGAAAAATAATCGCTCTTCTACGGATTGTATACCGCGTTTTTGTGGAAAACTTTTTTCTCCGGCAAAACAGAGGGATATCTACCCAGCAGCCGGGTAAAGCTGATGCAGGGCGGCAGAACATTTCTGCAAAAAAGTGGAAACGGTCTCCGGCACCACGAACAGAAAAACTTTTTGCAGGACGCGGATAAAAAACGGTAATTTGCTGGCAAACAAGGTCGGCTTATGCTATACTTCAAGATGAGTTATCATCTTCAGATTATACCGGTGCGCGGCCCAGAGTGCGGCGCGCCTTTTGGAGGGTGTGCACAGCACCTTCCGGTGATACAACGGAAGGAGAAAATCATCATGGAAGAAAAGAACCAGCCGCGCCGTCCGCGCCGCAGCCCGGAAGAGCCGCTGCAGAAGAACGAGAGCCTTGTTTATGGCAAAAATCCGGTGACCGAACTGCTGAAAAGCGGTTCCGGCGTGGACACCGTGCTCATTGCTGAGGGCATGGCTCCGGCCGTGGCGGCTTACTATACCGCATTGGCAAAGGAAGCGGGTGCCACGGTGAAGCGGGTGCACCCCAACAAGCTGCGCCTGATGACCGGCACCGAGAGCCATCAGGGTGTGGCGGCATTTGCCAGCGAGATCGAATACGTGACGGTAGACGACCTGATGGCAGCAGCCAAGGACAAGGGCGAGGCACCTTTTCTGGTGCTGAGCGATGGCATTGAAGACCCGCACAATCTGGGTGCCGTGATGCGCAGTGCTCTGCTGTGCGGTGCGCATGGCATCGTGATCCCAAAGCGCGGCGGCGCATCGGTCACGCCTACCGTCATCAAGTCCAGCGCAGGTGCCGCAGAACGCCTGCCGGTGGCTCGTGTGGCCAACATCGGCGAGACCATCCGCCGCCTGAAGGAGCAGGGTGTGTTCGTCTACTGCGCCGATATGGACGGCGTGTCTCTGCGCAGGAACAACCTGACCGGCCCCATTGCACTGGTGCTGGGCAGCGAGGGCAGCGGTGTTTCGCAGCTGGTGAAAAAGCTGTGCGACGGCGTGGTGCGGCTGGATATGGCAGCACCGGGCACCGGTGTGGACAGCTACAACGTGTCGGTGGCTGCGGGCATTATTCTGTACGAGATCCAGTCCCAGCGCGCAGCACAGCAGGCATGATCCGGCATTCGGGCCGGAACCTCAATTTGAATTACAGGAGGGACAAGAATGCCGAAAGATAAAAATAATGGCCGGGAAATGACCCCGGATGAAAAGTTCCGCTCCTTTTTCAGCACCACGGCGGTGGATATCCCGGAGGAGATGACCCGGAGAGACGAAAACCAGCCGGAGGAAAAGCCGCAGAAACGGTTTGGCCTGTTTGGCCGTGGTAAGGAAAAGCAGGAGACTGACGAAGCTGCAGCAGAGCAGCCGCAGGAAATGCCAACCGGTGAGGTGCGGCTGGGTGAGGATGCGCAGCCGGAACCGGAAGCGGATCTGGAACTGATGCTGAAGCCGGAGGCAGACCCGGAACAGGAACTGGCCCCGTGGCCTTTTCTGGAAAAGGAAGCAGAGGATGCACAGCCGGAAGCACCCGCCAAAAAGCCGGAGGAAAAATCTGCACCGCAAACGGCGGAACCCACGGCGGCAGTGAAGCCGGAAACACCCCGGCAGAGCGCTGTCCCGGCGGCAAGACCCGCAGAGCAGCATAGCACGGCAAAGCCTCTCCGGCACCCCAAGAATGCGCCGGAGGTGCTGCTGCCGCAGGAAGAGCAGGAGCAGCAGGAGATGGCACAGCTCAAGGCGATGATCAACGGCCTGAGCGACCAGAAGCCGGAAAAGCCTGCACCGAGGGCCGAAGCAGCCCCGGCAGCAGAAACTGAACCGGCTGAAAGCAAAAAGAAACCGTCCGGTGCACCGCTGCCCGCGGCTGTGTTTGCAGCGGTAAAGGAGACGGCACCGGAGCTGCAACCGGAACCTGTGCCGCAGCCGGAAAAGCAGCCGGTGACCGATTTCTTTGGCAAGGCGCAGAGCGAGGACGCACCGCAGGCACCTTTGGCCCCGGCAGAGGAGCCTGCCGCAAAAGAGGACACCATGAGCCTGCCGCTGCTGCCGCTGGACGGTGAAGAGCCGCAGCAGGCACCGGAGAAGGCACCCGCTGCGCCACAGCCGGAACTGAAAGCTGAGGCGGAGGACGCGGTGTCTCCGGAGGAACATGCTGAAACGGAGCTGCCCGAGCCGGAGGCCACGGCGGATAAGCTGCACCGCATGAGCGCAGAGCTGACGCTGCGCTGCGTGCTGGGCGGCATTCTGGCTGTGGTGCTGCTGCATTTTGGTTTGGTGTCGGATGGGCTGCTGCCCGCCATGGCGGCGCTGGACCCGGATGCTGCCCCGGCGGCATTCTATGCTGCAAACCTGCTGCTGCTGGCAGCAAGCCTGTGCGTGGGCTTCCCGGTGCTGCGCGACGGCCTGAACGGCCTGCGCGGACGGTCTTCTTCCGAGACGATGCCGGCGCTGGCCGCAGTAGCAGCGCTGGTGCAGGCGGTCACAGCCATGCTGAACGCAAATGTTTACCGCGGCACCACCGGCATCTCGCTGCTCAGCGGCATGGCTGCGCTGGGGCTGTTCCTTGCGCTGCTGGGCAGCCGGGTGATGCTGGCTGCTGTCAAGGGCGGCTATGAGCTGGTGACCAATGGTGTGGAGTTCGAGGGCGCCTACCGCGCCAAGGATAAAGACCTGTTGCGTGCCCTTGCACGGGATCTGGAACAGAAGGACCCCTGGGTGCTGCTGAGCCGCCCAATGAAGGAAGCTGACGGCTTTGTGGAGCAGAGCTTGAGCGAACGCGCAAGCGAGCGCCGTGCACGCAAAGTTTCGTACATCCTGCTGGGCGTTGCCCTACTCAGCGGCGTGCTGTTCCTGCTGGCAGGTGCCGGCTGGAACAAAGCGGCGGCTGCCATGGCAGCTGTGCTGTGCATGGGCGCACCGCTTTCCTCTACCCTGATCGCGGGCGTTGCCTCGCTACGGCTGCAGCGTGCGGCTGCGGCTGTGGGCGCAGTCGTGCCCGGTTGGCAGGCCATTGAGCAGCTGGGCGGCATTGATACGCTGCAGATCGATGCAGACGACCTGTTCACCGCCGACAGCGCACAGCTGGAGGATATCCGCATCTTCAAGGGCGGCCGCATCGACCGCGCCATCCTGTACGCGGCCAGCGTGCTGAACGAGAGCCACGGCACCCTGAAGGGGCTGTTCCGCCAGATCGTTGAGGAACGCACAGACATCCTGTTCCCGGTCAAGGATCTGGAGCAGCACCATGGGCTGGGCTTTTCCGCCTGGTGCGATAACAACCGCATCCTCATTGGTACCCGCCGCTATCTGGAGCAGGAGGGCGTGCCGCTGCCGGACGAGGAATACGAGATGCAGCACTCGAAGAACGGCGAGCTGCAAATTTTGTATCTGGCTGTGTCCGGCAACCTGCACGCTATGTTCGTGCTGAAATATGTGGGCGGGCGCAATGTGGCCCGCGGCCTTGCCGTGCTGCAAAAGGAGAACATCCGCCTGCTGGTCACATGCCAGGACCCTAGTCTGACTGCACACCACATTACCGAAGCATACCGCCTGCCGGAAGGCATGATCACCGTGCTGGATCAGGAGCAGTGCAACGCCATCAAGGCCGCACCGGAAGACCCGGAGGACACCTGCTGCATGATCCATCTCAAGGCGTTTGCCAGCCTGACCGGCGGTCTGCAGGCTGCGGATCAGGCCCAGAACGCCGAGAGCAGCGCCACCACGGTACAGATGGTCTCGGTGCTGTTCTCCATTATCATTGCAGCGCTGCTCACCAGTGCAGGCAGCATCTGGGAGCTTTCGGTGGCAACGGTGCTGATGTATCAGGCAGCGTGGAGCGCCCTGAGCATTGCTGTGTGTGCACTGAAGCAGCATAACTGAGAAATATTCTCATAATAAATAGGAATTATTCTTGATTTCCATCAAAAAATATGGTATACTCTGTTCAGAACCTGAGCTGCAGGCGAAAAAATTACCGCCGGGCTGAATGATAGAGCCGGGATCGGTCGATCCTGACAGAAGATCCGTTTTTGAAAGGAGAGCATCATGGAACTGAAGGGTACCAAAACCGAGAAAAATCTGATGGAAGCGTTTGCAGGCGAGAGCCAGGCACGCAACAAGTACACCTTCTTTGCCAGCATGGCAAAAAAAGAAGGCTACGAGCAGCTGGCCGCGATCTTTGAGGAGACCGCCGGCAATGAGAAGGAGCACGCAAAGATCTGGTTCAAGCTGCTGTGCGGCGGCGCGATCCCCGATACCCTGACTTGTCTGGACATGGCAGCAGGCGGTGAGCACGACGAGTGGACCGAGATGTACCCCCGCATGGCCAAAGAGGCCAAAGAAGAGGGCTTCCCTCAGATCGCAGCACTGTTCACCATGGTGGCACAGATCGAGAAGGAGCACGAGGAACGCTACCGTGCGCTGGCCGAAAACCTGAAAAACAACAAGGTCTTTGCCCGCGAGGAGCAGCAGGTATGGCAGTGCCGGAACTGCGGCTACACCTATATCGGCAAGTCCGCACCGCTCAAGTGCCCGGTGTGCGCACATCCGCAGAGCTACTTTGAGCTGAAAAAGATCAACTACTAAGCTGAAAATTTAAAAGCAGAACAGCGCCGCCGCATCCGATTTGCCGGATGCGGCGGCGTTTTGTACAAAATTGAAAAGCGGATTTTATTATTCTCCACAAAATAAGGCTCAGCTGCCCGGCAGAATGGGCAAAAAACTTGACCCGGTTTTGCACTGCGTGTAAAATAATACGGAGACAGGAATATTTAAAGGATCTTGCAGCAAAGCAGGCGGGGAGGGCAAAGCCCATGAAGCAGGGGTTCAAAGCGTGTGTTTGTGCAGTGGTGCTGTGCGCAGAACTGTTTGCAGCCGGGGCCTTGTCGGCCTATGCTGCGCAGGAGCAGCCGCTGCCGGACAGCGGCATGACATTGGACACTGCCGAACTGACGCTGGATATCACCGAAGGAGACCCGGCCCCGGTGGCCTACCTGAATGTGCAGGCACCCAACGACTACTTCTTTCTGATCTGGACTTCCAGTGATCCGGCAGTGGCATCGGTGGACGGCACCGGCAAGGTGACCGGCCATGCCGAGGGCACTGCGGCCGTCACGGCCCGCAATGAGCGCGGCGAAAAGACCACCTGTACCATCACGGTGCGCAAAAGCACAGCCAGCCGCCTGGTGCTGAACACCAGCGATCTGACGCTTACCATTACAGAGCAGGAGCCTGCCCCGACGAAACAGCTGAAGCTGGAACAGAACAAAGGCGGGTTTACCTATGTGCGGCAGTGGATCAGCAGCAACCCGGCGGTGGCATCGGTAAGCACAAACGGTACCGTAAAGGCGCAGGGGTCCGGCAAGGCCGTCATCAGCGCACTGACCACAGCCGGGCAGGTGCTGCGCTGCATGGTAACGGTTACATCGGAGATCGGACGGGTGCAGATGAGCAAAAACGCCATGCTGCTGCAGGCAGTGGGAGCCAGTCAGAAGCTGACCGCGCAGGCTGCAGGCGCCAAAAACGGAACGATGACATGGATCAGCAGCAATCCGGGCGTGGCAACTGTGAGTGCGGATGGCATGGTAACGGCGGTGGGCGACGGTGAAACGATGATCCTTGCCGTTACACCGGAGGGTCGTGCCGATGCCTGCTATGTGGCCGTGGGAGCGGCGGCGTGGCGGTTCCGCTCGGAGGACGAACTTGCCGAAACGCTGACCCTGACCGGCCAGCTGCCCTATTCGGATGGAAAATAAAAAGAAAAATGGGAGTGTTCTGTGCAGCAGGATGCTCCCATTTTTTCAAAACCCGCTGGGCAGAAAGATCATGGTTCCCCGGGCAGACCACGCCATCCGCTGGGCCATGCAGCCGGGCGCACCGGCTAGCAGAAACAGGGCCAGTGCGGCGAGCAGCAGCACCCATCCAAGGCCGCTGTGCGGCCTGCCGGAAAAAGGATCCCCTTTTTTGCGTCTCATCCCGCTGCCCCCTTTTTGCTGTACTGGCCCATGCTATGCGCGGCCAGCAGTGATTGTGCAATGTGCTGGGCTGTGGTACAATAAAACCTTAAGAGATACATTGTACAGGGAGAACGATCTTTATGCTGACCATTACACTGCTGGGCACTGCGGCTACCATGCCACTGCCGGACCGGGCACTCTCGGCGGCGTTTGCTGCCTGCGGCGGCCACGGCCTGCTGTGGGACTGCGGCGAGGGCGCTCAGGCAGCGGCACACCGGGCAGGCGTGAACCTGATGCGGGCAGATGCCATCTGCCTGACCCACTACCATGGCGACCACATCTTTGGTCTGCCGGGCCTTTTGCAGACTCTGGGGGCGCAGGGCCGCACAAGGCCGCTTGCGCTGCTGGGTCCGGAGGGCCTGCCGGATATCTGGGCGGCGGTGCGGGCACTGACCGGCCCGCTGCCCTATCCGGTGAAGCCGCAGGTGCTTATGCCGGGCCAGCCGCTGGCGCTGGATGCGCTGAGCGAGGGCTGGCCTGCCGGTGCGCGGCTGGTGCCGTTTGCCACAAAGCACCGGGTAAAAAGCCTTGGCTACCGGCTGGAGCTGCCCCGTGCAGGCAAATTCTCGCCGGAGCAGGCCCGGGCGCTGGGGGTGCCGGTGCAGCAATGGAAGCTGCTGCAGAAAGGGCAGAGCGTTGCCGTGGAGGGCAGAACGGTGCAGCCTGCGCAGGTGCTGGGCGCCCCGCGCAAGGGGTTGAGCGTGGTATTTTCCGGCGATACGGCCCCCTGCCCGTATTATTTGCAGGCGGCGCATGACGCAGACCTGCTGATATGCGATGCCACCTATGCCCTTCCGGAGCAGGAAGACCAGGCCCGTCAGTGGGGGCACAGCACCTTTGGGCAGAGCGCGACCCTTGCCGCGCAGGCGAGAGCAAAGCGGCTTTGGCTGACCCATTATTCCCCCATGATCACCGACCCGGAGGAGTATGCCGCGCAGGCACAGAGCATCTTCCCGGCGGCGGAGTGCGGCTTTGACGGCAAAAGCATCACCCTGCAGTACGAGGAGGCACAGCCATGACCATCCGGATGGACGAGGGTGCGGCAGAGCTGCTGGACACCCTGCACAGGGCGGGCTATGCAGCCTACGTGGTGGGCGGTTGCGTGCGGGACAGTCTGCTGGGCCTTACACCGCACGACTGGGACCTGTGCACCAGTGCTCTGCCGCAGCAGGTGATGGAGCTGTTCGGCGCGCAGCGGTGCATCCCCACCGGCCTGCAGCACGGCACGGTAACGGTGAAGCAGAGCGGTGCCCTTTACGAGATCACCACCTTCCGTACAGAAGGCACCTACACAGATGGCCGCCACCCGGACGAGGTGCACTTTGTGCCGGATGTGCGGAAGGACCTGGCCCGGCGGGATCTTACCATCAACGCCATGGCCTACAATGAAAAAGAGGGCCTTGTGGACCCCTTTGGCGGGCAGGCCGACCTGCAAAGCGGCATCGTACGGGCGGTGGGTGTGCCCCGCCAGCGGTTCACCGAGGACGCGCTGCGCATCCTGCGGCTGTACCGCTTCGCAGCCCGGTTTGGCTTTTCCATCGACCCGCCCACGGCGCAGGCGGCACAGGAGCTGTGTGCCCATCTGGACTGCGTATCGGTGGAGCGCATCGAGGAAGAGCTTGCAAAACTGCTGAGCGCTCCCGCCCCTGCGGCATATCTTGACAAAAAAATACTGCTTGTTATTCTGCCGGAGCTTTCATCGGAGGCACTGGCGGCGGCAAAGCCGGTGGTGGATGCCTGCCCGGCGGGTGCAGAAAACCTGCCCATCCGGCTGGCGGCGCTGCTGTACAGCCTTGGCGAGGACGGCATCCGCCGCACCCTCAAGCGCCTGCGCTGCTCCAATGCCTGTATTGAGGAAACGGCGGTGCTGGTGCGGGAAGCCAGAAGGCGTGACGGTAGCTTTCTCTTCGGACACGAGTACGGGTTGCGGCACCCAGCGGATGCTTCGTGCTTTGAGCAGCACTCGCGTCCTGCTGGCCGCTGTCCCAACAGCAACTTCCTGTTTCCGCCACTGGCGGCGGTCGTTGCTGTTGCAGGCCATTCCATCGCCCGCCCTATTGCCTTCGGCAACAGGGTCCCACCCCAGCGGACGGTCCTCAGAGAAACTACCGTCACACCCGACTTTACTATCTACGCCCGCCGACTACTGGGCAAATATAACTTGTGTACCGTGCAGCGTTTGGCAGCACTGGGCACAGCCCTGCAGCCGGAACACGCGGCTGATTTTGCTGCACTTTCCGAATTGGCCGAACAATTGGACGCGGACGGCGTATGCTGCCGCGTCAGCCAGTTGGCTGTGAATGGCCGCGACCTGATGGCGGCAGGCGTCCCGGCGGGGCCGGGCATCCGCAAAGTGCTGGAAGCGCTGCTGGACGGTGTGATCCGGGAAGAATATCCCAACGAGCGGCAAGCCCTGCTGGCCGCAGTGCAGCAGCTCGCTGCGTCTTGACAAGCTCTTTTTTCAGAGTTACTATTATACTACTGTTTTAGTGTGTTGAATGCACCAAAGGAGAACTTATGACCACACAGACCCCTGATTCAAAGCCGCGTGCCCTCATTGCCATGAGCGGCGGCGTGGACAGCTCGGTGGCGGCATGGCTCATGCAGCAGGCAGGCTATGACTGCACCGGCATCACCATGCGGCTCACCCGCAACGAAACGCTGGGACAGTCCGGCTTTCACACCTGCTGCTCGGAAAAGGACATCGAGGACGCGGCAGAGGTGGCGTTTGCCATGGATATCCCGTACGAGGTGCTGGATTTCACGGCCGACTTCCGGGAACAGATCATTGAAAAATTCGTCCGCGTGTATGAGGCGGGCGGCACGCCGAACCCCTGCATCGACTGCAATAAATATATGAAGTTCCGCCATCTGCTGGACTGGGCCCGGGCACACGGCATGGAGTATGTGGTCACGGGCCACTATGCCCGGGTGGAGCAGGACGAGGCCACCGGCCGTTTCCTGCTCAAAAAGGGGCTGGACGAGGGCAAGGACCAGAGCTACGTGCTCTACAACCTCACTCAGGAGCAGCTGGCGCATATCCGTCTGCCGCTGGGCGGCCTGCACAAGACTGAGGTGCGCGAGATCGCGGAGCAGCACAAATTTGTCAATGCCCGCAAGCACGACAGTCAGGACATCTGCTTCGTGCCGGATGGCGACTATGCCCGCTTTATGGAGGACTTCACCGGCAAACACTACCCGGCAGGTGATTTTCTGGACGAGAGCGGCAGGGTGGTGGGCACCCACAACGGCGCGGTGCGGTACACCATCGGCCAGCGCAAGGGGCTGGGCCTTGCCATGGGGGCACCTGTGTACGTCTGCGGCAAGGACATGCAGGCAAACACCGTCACGGTAGGGCCGGAGGAGATGCTGTTCGACCGCATCGTGTATGCGGACGAGGTGAACTGGATCGCCATTCCGGAGCTGACCGGGCCGCTGCGGGTCACAGCCCGCACCCGGTACCATCAGGTGGAGCAGGCCGCCACCGTCTACCCGGCGGAGTGCGGCTTCCGGCTGGAATTTGACCAGCCCCAGCGCGCCCCTACGCCCGGTCAGGCCGTGGTGCTGTATCAGGGCGACACCGTGCTGGGCGGCGGCACCATTACGAGAGTGGAAAAGTAACAAGGAGAACAAAATGCAAAATCAGTATTCCCGCACGCAGTTGCTGCTGGGCGCGGAAGCTATGGAAAAACTGCACAATTCCCGCGTGGCGGTGTTCGGCATCGGCGGCGTGGGCGGCTACACGGTGGAAGCGCTGGCGCGCAGCGGTGTGGGGGCACTGGATCTGATCGATGATGATAAGGTCTGCCTGACCAACCTCAACCGCCAGATCATCGCCACCCGCAGTACGGTAGGGCAATATAAAGTAGATGTGGCTGCGCAGCGCATCCACGACATTGACCCGGACATCAGGGTGACCACCCACCGGTGCTTCTTTGGCCCGGAAACACAGGACCAGTTCGACTTTACCCAGTACGACTATGTGGTGGATGCCATTGACACCGTTACCGGCAAGCTGGCGCTGGTGATGAAGTGCAAGGAGGCAGGCACCCCCATCATCTGCTCCATGGGCGCAGGCAACAAGATGGACCCGACCCGCTTTGAAGTGACCGATATCTACAAGACCTCGGTTTGCCCGCTGGCCAAGGTGATGCGTACCGAGTGCCGCAAGCGCAAAATCAAGCACCTGAAGGTGGTCTACTCCAAGGAGCCTGCCATGACCCCCATCGAGGATGACGACATCAGCTGCAAGTATCACTGCATCTGCCCTCCGGGCACCCAGCGCAAGTGCACCCAGCGCCGCTCGGTGCCGGGCTCCAATGCCTTTGTACCCTCGGTGGCCGGCCTGATCATCGGCGGCGAGGTAGTAAAAGACCTTGTGGGCTTTGTGCCAATGAAGGGGTAAAACAAAAGGCAGACTCCTGCTGTGTGGGACGATTTTGAATGCGCTCCGCGTTGCTTTGCGCATAAGCTAAGGAAATTATATTTTTGATTTTGGGGTCCAGAAACGCCTGCGGGTGTTTCTGGACCCCATTTTCATGGGCGGGGGTCGTGGAGGAAAGGCTTGTGCTTGCGGGCAGAACGTTAATTCCGCCGCGTGAATGTTTCCACAGGAAACCAGCGCGGCAGCTTCCGCTTTCGGTTATGACTCCTCCCGTGAAAAGGCAATTCTGGAAAATCCGCAGATTTTCCAGAATTGCGAAATAAAATAATAATTCCGCTGAAAATGGTCAGAGCATCAGCGGAGACCATTTAAGATCGCGCTTTTTACGCGCTGCAGCGTTCTATAATATAAATTTGCAACTAATTTGCATTTTGGTATTGCAATTGGAGAGAATATCGTGTATAATCATCCCTGTTCAAAAATGCAACCAATTTGCAATTTACTAAAATGAAGCGACGAACGGTCGTTTTTAGGAGCGTATATGGAACTATTTCTGGATGTTCTGGGCGAATCTCTGGTGGATACCGCCAAGATGCTGCCCTTCCTGTTTTTGGCTTATCTTCTGATCGAGTATATCGAGACCCGCCACGGTGAGCGCATTGAAGCACTGCTGGCAGGCGGCGGGCGCTGGGGCGCGATTCCGGGCGCGGTGCTGGGCTGTGTGCCGCAGTGTGGCTTTTCGGCCATTGCGTCCAACTTCTATTCCTCCCGCGTCATCACACTGGGCACCCTGATGGCCGTCTACCTTGCCACCAGCGACGAAGCCATCCCGCTGCTGGTATCCATGCCGGCCTACTGGGATAAGCTGGCTGTGCTCATGGTCATCAAGGTGGTATACGCCATTGTGGTGGGCTTTGTGCTGGATTTTGTGCTGCGCGGCGTGCTGCCCAAATCGCTGTGCGGCGGCTACACCGGCCATGCCGACGAGGTGGACTGTCACGAGGAGCACAACGACGAAGAGGGCAAGCCCGCCCCCATCTGGAAAGCGGCCCTGCGCCACACGCTGGAGATCTTTGTGTTCATTTTTGCGTTCAGTCTGGTGTTCGGCCTGATCGTGGAAGGCGTGGGCGAAGATGTGTTTGCAGACCTTCTGGGCAGCATGGGCTTCTTCCAGCCGGTAGTGGCCGCACTGGTGGGCCTGATCCCCAACTGCGCCGCCAGCGTGCTGCTGACCCAGCTGTATGTGGAAGGTGCCCTGCGCTTTTCCAGTCTGGTGGCGGGCCTTTGCACCGGTGCAGGCGTGGGCCTTGCGGTGCTGTGGCGCACCAATCCTTCGTGGAAGCAGAACCTGTTCATCACCGGCCTGACATGGGGTGCAGGCGCATTCCTCGGCGTGGCAATGCAGGTGGTCGTGGCCGTGTTTGCGTGATCCCGAGAAGAAGCTGCAAAGAAAACGGCATCGTGAAACAAAATAAGGCTATTGCATGGAATTCTGTGCAGTAGCCTTATTTTTATGCCCAAATGCACCCCAATTTTAAAAAAGTATGGTATACTGGTACAAAACTCAGTTCCATAGGGGAGAATAGAATGCAATATAAGATTCTGGCAAGCGATTACGACAACACACTGGTGCCCTTTGGCGAGGGCAAGCCGCGTCAGAAGGTGGTAAAAGCCATCAAAAAGCTGCAGGCCGCAGGCGGCAGATTTGTGCTCAGCACCGGACGTGCGTATCCGTGCGTCAACCTCAAAGGCCAGCTGGGCGGCATCCGGTTCGATTATGCCATCACCTGCAACGGTGCCTGTGTGGTGGACCGCGAGGGCCGCATCGTGGCCGAGCACCCGCTCACCGCTGAGGAAATGTACGCACTGGTGGATTTCTGCGAGGATTATAACTATCCGCTGCAGTTCAATTTCAGGGATGCCTGCTACGCCTACTGCGAGTATGAATATCTGCACAGGGGCTATCAGCAGATGAACAGCATCGGGCTGGACTGCGTGGACGGCGAAGATCAGGACCGCCACCTGATCGACATGCCCCACGCCGCCTTTGCGGCCATGCCGCCGGAGCGTGTGGCGGACTTCAACGCCAAGTACGGCCATCTGGGCCTGCACTGGATGCAGGTGGGCGCGCAGAATGCCGACGGCCTGTGCTACTACGACATCGTGCGCGGTGGAATGGACAAAGGCGTTGGCCTTGCCGACCTGTGCGAAAAGATGGGCCTGACACTGGCCGATGCCGTGGCGGCAGGCGATTCTGCCAACGATGTGGCCATGCTGAAGGCAGCGGGCCTTGGCTGCTGCATGGCAAACGGCACGCCGGACGCAAAGGCTGCCGCCGACCGCATCATTGGCGATGTGCGGGAGGACGGCCTTGCCGACCTGATCGATGAGCTGTGGTTCGACGGCCCCAGAGCAGAGCCGTCCGGCCGCGACCTTGGCTCGCCTTGGGATAAAATTGAAAGTGCAGGCGGACAATGAGCTTTGAACCGGTGTATAACGAACACAGCCGGGCACTGATCCTTGGCACATGGCCCAGCCCCAAAAGCCGGGAGATGGCCTTTTACTACGGCCACCCGCAGAACCGCTTCTGGCCCGTGCTGGCCGCGCTGACCGGGGAGCCGGTGCCTGCCCGTGAGGACATTGAAGCCAAAAAGCAGATCATCCTGCGCCATGGGCTGGCCCTCTGGGACACGCTGGAACGCTGCACCATCACCGGCGCAGCGGATGCTTCCATCAAGGATGCAGTGCCGAATGATATTGCCGCTCTGCTGGCAAAGGCACCCATCGAAGCAGTATTCTGCAACGGAGCCACCGCATACCGGATCTATACAAAGTATCTGCAGCCGGTGTCCGGCATTGCAGCGGTAAAGCTGCCCAGCACCAGCCCGGCAAACGCTGCCTGCCGCCCGGAAAAGCTGCGCGAAATCTGGGGAGCGGCCCTCTTGCCGTGGATCAACAAATGATGGCCAGGTTGTAAATTATCCGTGAAAGCCTTGCGTTTTTCGCGGGGTGCGGTATTATGGGTAACATAAGGGGCAATGCCCCGGACAAGGAGAAGAAACATGAGCAAGATCATCCGCACCAGAAAGCCCAGCGTTCTGCCATTTTATGCAATGGCACTGGTCTTTTTGGTATTGTGCGCGGTACTGCCGGTGTATAAGCTGTGGGCGCTTCTGGCGGCGCTGGGCGGTGCATTTGTGGCCTTTGGTGCGGCACAGAAGGTCTGCCTGCCCCGGGTGGTGGAGCACGAAGTGCCTTTCCACACCGGTGTGGAGGATGTGGACGCGATGCTGACCGACATTCAGCAGAAACTGGATACCCTGCACACCCTCAACGAGCAGCTGCCGGACCCGCAGCTCTCTGCCGCCATGACCCGCATGGAAAAGGCGGGCCGCTCCATTGTGGAAGCGGTGGAAGCAAACCCGGAAAAGGCAAAGCAGGTGCGCAGGTTCGCAAACTATTACCTGCCGGATGCGGTGAACGTTCTGCAGCAGTATGCAAAGCTGGCAAAGCAGGGCGTGCGCGGCGAGAATGCCGCAGCCATCCGTACCGAGGTGGAGCACAATGCTGCTTCCATTGCCACGGCGTTTGAAAACCAGCTGGATGCCCTGTACGCCGCCGAGAGCATGGACCTTTCTGCAGATATCACGGTGCTGCAGAACATGCTCAAAGGGCAGGGCCTGAGCTAAGAAAAAAGGTAAATGGTATTTGGAAAGGAAGGAATCTCTTATGGCTGATAATACATTCAACTTTGACCTCGATGCACCCGCAGTACCCACCCTGACGCTGGACCCCACCCCGGCAGAAGAGGAAAAGGCAGCACCCGCCCAGCAGGAAGCTGCCGCACCGGAGCAGCCGCAGGTGAACCTGACCCCGGAAGAACAGGCCATGGTGGATCAGTTTGCTGAAAAGATCGATATTACCAACAGCCAGCAGGTGCTGCAGTACGGCTCCGCCTGTCAGAAGAAGATCGGCGATTTCTCCGAGGCCGCCCTTTCCAAGGTGGCCACCAAGGATCTGGGCGAAGTGGGCGATATGATCACCAGCCTGATCGGTGAGCTGAAGAGCTTTGATGCTGGCGAGGAAGAAAAAAAGGGCATCCTCGGCTTCTTCAAGAAGAAGGGCGACCAGCTGGATGCCATGAAGATGAAGTACAACAAGGCCGAGACCAACGTGGAAAAGATCCAGTCCATGCTGGAGGGCCATCAGGTGCAGCTGCTCAAGGACATCGCCATGCTGGATAAGATGTATGATCTGAACATGGCCTACTTCAAGGAGCTGAGCATGTATATCCTTGCCGGCAAAAAGAAGCTGGCCGATGTGCGCGCAAACGAGCTGCAGCAGGCCATGGATAAGGCCAAGGTTTCCGGCCTGCCGGAGGATGCACAGGCGGCTCGTGATCTGGCCGACCAGTGCGAACGCTTTGAGAAGAAGCTCTATGATCTGGAGCTGACCCGCAACATCAGCCTGCAGATGGGGCCGCAGATCCGTCTGCTGCAGAACAACGACACCATGATGGCAGAGAAGATCCAGTCCACCATCGTCAACACCATCCCCCTGTGGAAGAACCAGATGGTGCTGGCACTGGGTCTGGCCCACAGCCAGCAGGCCATGCAGGCCGAGCGTGCCGTGACCGACATGACCAACGACCTGCTCAAGAAGAACGCCGAGGCCCTCAAGATGGGTACCATCGAGACCGCAAAGGAGAGCCAGCGCGGTGTGGTGGACATCGAGACCCTGCAGCAGACCAACAAGAGCCTGATCGAGACGCTGGACGAGCTGAACAAGATCCAGAGCGAGGGCCGCGCAAAGCGCGCTGCCGCCGAGCAGGAGCTGAACCGCATCGAGGACGAACTGAAAGCAAAAATGATGGAGATCCGGAGCTGAGATGGCAAACGCAGATTTTTCGCAAAAACAGAACAGCACTTCCGGCGGTTTTGACGCGGGCAGCTACCGCGAACAAAAGCAGCCGGAGCAGGCCGTGCCGCTGACACCTCTGCAGCAGAAGCTGACAGGGCTGGAAGCAAAGCTGCCCGCAGCCCTTTCCACCCGCGCAGCTGCACTGGCGCTGAGCGTGGTGGTGATGCTGGCGGCCTTTTTGGGCTTTGGCAGCGCCAAGCTGCGCAGCCGGTACAACGAAGTCCGCAAATGGTACACGGTGGGTGTGGCGGCAGACAACGGCTATAACCTCAACGAGGAGCTGACCACCCGCATGAACACGGCGGCAAACATCATCACCACCGCCGGCAGCACGCTGGGAGCGGACAGTGCCGAGGTACAGGCCGCACAGAGCGCGCTGAGCGATTTTACCGCCTGTCTGGAAGCCGTGCAGAACGGCGGCAAAAGTCAGGCACTCACCTCGCTGCCCTATTATCAGGGCAGCACGATGCATGCGCTGTATCAGGCCAACGAGGTGCTGGGGTCGCGGATCGATCAGCTCTACGCAAAGCTGCAGGAGCAGGCCGCAGACCCCATGAAGATGGGCGCGGTGCAGGGCCAGTACGGCCAGTTCAACAGTGCGGCTACCATTATCGGCACCCTGAAATACAACGATGCCGTTTACGACTACCAGAAAGAGACCGGCGGCTTCCCGGCCAGCGTGCTGGGAGCCATTGCCGGTGTAAAGGAGGTTGAACCCTTCGCATGAAAAATTTTGCAAAGCGCGTGAGCGCTCTGGTGCTGGCCCTTGTGGTGGGCGCAGCGGCCCTGTGCCCGGCGGCATTTGCCGCCGCCAGCCTGCCGGACCTGCCCAGAGATCAGTGTGTGGTGGATGACGCCAACGTTCTGAGCGACAGCACCACCCAGACCATCATCGACCTGAATGCCCAGCTGGAACAAAGCTGCAACGGGGCACAGATCGGCGTACTGACTGTAGATTATACGGGTAATTATTCCACTGAGGATTATGCAACACAGGCCTTCAATGCCTGGGGCATCGGCTCGGCTTCCGAGAACAACGGCGTGCTGATCCTGCTGGTGATGGAATCGCCCATCTACGAGGACGGCGATTACTACGTGACCTACGGCGACGGCTTCCGCAACACCACGCTGGAAAGTCAGGCCAGTGCCCTCGCTCAGACCATGGAAGGTGATTTTGTTAACCGCGATTACAGCGATGCAGTAATCACCTGTGCCAACAATGTGGCCGACACCATTGCAAGTGTTTATGGGGTAAATCTGAACAATGGCAGCTACGACGACGGCAGCTACGTGGAGCCGGACGACGGCCCCACCACCTTTGGGGATATCGTTCTGGGTATCGTGATCCTGTTCATGTCCCTGATGGTGATGCTGATCATCGTACTGTTCGTGTTCCGGGTGTTCATTGCACCCATCGGCCACGCAGCAGGCTGGAACTGGGGTCCCTTCGCATGGGGCTACATGGCAGGCTCGGCCCGTCGGCATTATCGTCCCGGCCCGCCGCCTCCTCCGGGCCCCGGCTTTGGTCCCGGATACGGCCCGGGCTATGGCCCCGGCCCCCGCAATGACCGGCCCCGCCCGCCCCGGAACAACAACCGGCGTCCGCCCCGTCCTCCCATGGGCGGCGGCTTTGGCGGCGGGTCCTTCGGTGGCGGCAGCTTTGGCGGCGGCTCCTTTGGC
>UMJR01040067.1_pt1 | contig 18193 bp, 10 predicted proteins | sample 1966121 | NCBI WGS metagenome assembly UMJR01 (sample SAMEA4836155, study PRJEB28245) | human gut metagenome | biome: gut microbiome; material: fecal sample | place: Denmark | collected 2008
ATCGGTAACAGCATGATAACGCACCACTTCATCTGCCGAATAAAAAAGCCAGTTCTGTAAAGGCATATTAAAGGCCATACTTGCAACCGCCATTAATATAAGGAAAGGGACTTTCCATCTTGAAGCAACGATAAAAGCCCCTCCGGCGAGAGTGAGTAACGGAGGGAAAGCATACGTCGCAATTTGTAACCAACCACCCGGATTAAAACCCAGGATAACGGTAAACAAAATTCCCACAAAAGAAGGAATGAAAAGTAACAGTAACAGCTTTACAACCCAATTTTTCATATTCAATATTAGTTTTATCCTGCCAAAGATAGCAATATAATTCTTGTTGTCTAAATCAAATTAGTAAATATTTTATCTATACAACAAGGCTAGGATTCATGAAACTGACAGGGAAAAAACAATAAGATAAGACCGATAAAAAAATCAGCTGTAAAGGAGGAAATTTCCACCCTTACAGCTGATAACTTTATCTAATCTTACTATTCAGACTTTCTTCCGCCTGTAACTACATCTCTGCAAACAAGGGGAAAATATTTATTCGGCAATCGTCACATTCGTCACCCTTTCCAGCCAGAAGCGGTTCCGGTTAGGATGGAACGGTTTGTATTCCGTATTCAACTTAATGGTGTTATTGCGGAAGACCAACCCATCGACAGACTTGGCATAAAGAATAGGAGCGTCGAAGGTTTCAAACTCATTGTCTTCAATCACAATGCCACCCTCGGGTCCGCCGTGGAAATATTGCTGCTGTCCCTTCAGGTCGGGAATCTCCGGATAGATGGAGATAACCGCATTGGTAAACTGGAACAGATTAGTCAGCGCGTTTACAAAACGGTTCTTACGGATAATGACATGACGGCAGGCACCGGTCTCAAACCAACCGTTGCAATCGCCGCAAAGCAGAATAGCAGCCCCCGAAGTATGGTCAAACAAGTTATTCTCGACGATAGTCTTGCGCGGGGTACTGAACAAAGAACCGCGTGCACGGTTATTACGGATCACATTGCCGGAAAACAAAACTTCAGGAGTCCATGTGAGGTTCTCTATTCCGAAACCACTTTGTTCATTAATTACCTGGTCTACCGGTTCCTGAAACGTAATCAGGAACTCTCGCGCGCCTTCGGTCTGTTCTTTGTCATAAGGACGGATAGAAATGATCTTATTCTGTTTTCCGACCAGTTCCATCGTATTCGAACGGATAAACTGCACCTCATCACCCGGGCATCCCCACTCGAATCCCCACGACTGACCATGCATATAGCGGCCCACCAAGGTACGGTCGTCCACCCGTTTCACCACTTTCAAATAAGTGCCATGTACATTGATGGCATCATCCATCATCCCCTCATACAACCCGTTGCAAGACACAATCTTACCCTTACAACCGGAAAAATGGGTCGCATCTGCCTGCGTGGTAAAATAACGCGGATCGGCATCCCCTTTCAAACATACGCCAAATTTCTCAAGTGTAATATTTTCACAAAGCTGTGCCAACAATCCCATGCCTTCCGCATAATGTACCTTCACATTCTCAATCGTTGTATTGACATCATGGGAAAGGAATATACCGGGTGTAGGACGTCCCCAGCCACGCATGGCCACCACTGTCCCCGGCACCAGGCGGGCATCTTTCCACCCCGGAGCATGGATACGGCGCGGAGCCACCTCACTGGCTCCTTTCGTCGGACAACCTATGTCACTGGTATTGTAAACCAGATGTTTGGTATCCCCGTCAAAAGCAATTCCCCACGAGTGTCTCATGGTCCATCCTTCACCATAAGCCTCGAATATGGAATCTTTAGCAATGCGATAATCGACCCACGGAGCCGGTTCAAAAACAATTCCATCCTGCGGATCGTTTTCTACGATCTTCACCTGGGCAATATGGGGGTTCTCGAAATCGATGCTGAAGTTCTTTAACAGACAGTTTTCGGAACGCAACAAGGAAACAGGCAACATCCTGCCGTGAAATACAAATTCGGAACCTTGCCCGTCTAATGTCAGATTCTTCATGTCCTCTAATGCGATACCTACTTTCTTGGGATTCGTTTGGTCGTGATTGGAAATATAATACTCGCGCACAGCGGCTCCTTTTTCATGAAATTCATAACGCCCTTCGGGAAAACGGAGGATTACCTTCTCACCTTCCTTATATTCCGCCTTTATCTTGGCAAGCGCTTTTTGAAGAACCGGAGAGGCATTTTTACTGCTATTGGCTTTCAGACCGAAAGCAGAGATTTCATAGACTTTCTGAGCAGAAAGAGTGGTGCACGATAACACCAGACTCAATGATAAAACAGATAATAATTTCATTTTCAGTTAGAATTAAGAATTAATCGTATTGAAGTTTAAAGATACAGTGAAAGGAAATAGCCCAATCTATTAATCAGATTTGTTTAAATTCTTTTAACATAGACTTGAAACAAAACACAAGCATGAAAAAGGCTTGAAAGCAACGTCTTTCTAATAATAGCAAAGAGGAAATGCAGCCCAGCTGCACTCCCCCTTTCCTTATCCTTGTTACTATTTTTAAATAGAATGTTATAAAATTATTTTAGAAAGTGTCATGATATCCTTTCACCTTGTTCCAAGCATCCACACCACCCGTCCTCCAGTCTGGAGCAGATGCTTAAGAACAACATAAACTCGATACACTTCACTTAAATGCTACATTATTTGTCAGCTTCCGTCGCCCACTCTTTGGCTCCCTGTTCTTTCAGTTTAGCGGTGAATGCTTTGGCTTTTTCCATACTTGCCTGCTCTTCTTCCGGGCTTGCATAAGCGTGCTTGTAGCCTTTCACCACGTTCCATTCTCCACGAGTGAAGTCGGGGAACTCTACGGCAGCGCAGTTATTGTCCATAGATATCTCACCCAGTTCGGCCAGTGCGCACCACTCGGCAAGGTCATACACATCCATATCCAGAGGCAGACCATTCTGCAAACAATATACCAGACGGCTGTCCATGATAAAGTCCATACCCCCGTGTCCGCCTACCTCTTTGGCTATTTCACCATACTTCTTCAGAATAGGGTGCTGGTATTTCTCAACCAAAGCATCCATTTCAGCTTGTGGCAGGAATCCGTGTGAGCTGAGATTGTCCACCTTGGGTTGTACTCCTGAAGCACTCAGCTGATCAGCTCCCAATGCGTAGCCTTCTGTAGGATATTTGTTGGCGAACCCTTTCACACCTGTCAATTGATACAAACGGTTATAGGGTTGCGGAGTCATTACATTGTGTTGTATTTCGATCACTTTACCGTTTTCGGTACGAATCATAGTCGTAGTGTGATCTCCATTACGGAAATTAGTGCATTCTGAACCTGTTTTGGCTTCTACCAATCCTTTTCCTACTACTGATTTGGTATCCATGGCAGTCAGTGTCTTCATACGGTCGCCACGGTGAATATCCAAAACTTGTGCCACAGGGCCAAGGCCGTGTGTAGCATACACATCACCACGATGACGCATATTGAATTCCAGACGCCAGCCCAGTTTATCGTTTTCACCGTTTTTCCAGTAATAATCCCAGAAATCGCTGAGGTTGTGGATGTAAGCTCCTTGTGCGCGGATTACCTCACCGAACACACCGTTCTGCGCCATGTTCAGCGTATTCATCTCAAACCAGTCATAGCAGCAGTTTTCCAGAATGAAGCAGTGCTTGCGTGTTGTCTCGCTCAAGTTGACAAGATCCCAGCATTCCTGCAGGTTCATGGCAGAAGGTACCTCGATGGCTACGTGCTTGCCGTTCTCCAATGCACATTTGGCAATGGGGAAGTGGTGCAACCAGTCTGCGGCGATATATACCAAATCAATATCATCACGTTTACAAAGTTCCTCGTAACCTGTCTCACCCGAGTAGATTGCCGCTTTCGGCATAGAAGCTTTCTTTAAAATGTTCTGGCATGCTTCCGCACGTTTAGGGTCATAATCACAAAGCGCCACGATTTGGGTGCCGGGAATATGGGTGAAACGCGATACAGCTCCGGGACCACGCATTCCCAAGCCAACAAAGCCTACACGCACCACCTCCATTTTAGGAGCAGTAAGTCCGATCACGCTTTTTTGTCCGGCAGGACGTTCGGGGCTTTTTACAACAATAGTTCCCTCGTTCCACTCCCATTGCGTACCTTTATCGGTCGTATGAACAGTAGGAGCCTGAGGTGAACATGCACTCAGCACAACACATGCGCCGGCTACGAGTAATAGTTTGATTTTTTTCATGATAATTGTTTTATAAATAAATAATAAATGAATCGGTTTATGCACGAACACATAATAAATACGCCTATAAAGGACCTTCCCCCCCCTAGTGGAAGTGATTTTTTTAGAATCCATGTATTTCCATTCATTGTCATTCAGAAGGATAAACAAAGGCTTGCTGTCCATTGGACATGGAAAAACAAGCCTTTTTCATTGTTTATTCAAAAAAGTTGAAGAAAACAGAAAACATTAGTATCCAGGGTTTTGGTCATCTTTCAACAGCGGATTCACGTCCATGGCAGAAGTCGGAATAGGCATCAGGAGCAAACGATCTCCCCATACTTTATCTATTACAACATATTTTTGCCATTCTTTTTTCACCGGATCAAATCCTCCACAAGGTGCTGTACTTTCGCCATTCATCGCCTCACGACAATATTCCAATCCGTAACGACGTATATCATCGTAACGATGACCTTCGGCTGCCAGCTCAATACGACGCTCATTGCGTACCAACTCAAGAGCCGCATCTTTTGACAGACTGTTCGGAACATTGGGCATACCGCAACGGTCGCGCAAATCATTCAAAGCATGCTGAACTTTTTCATCCCAACCATTATTTTGTACACGAGCTTCAGCATAAGTCAACAAAACCTCAGCATAGCGAATGATCGGATAATCCTCCACACTCTGCCAACCTTGATAAGGAGTAAGAGAAACCAACTTACGGTAATTATATCCGGTCCAAGATTCATTTCCATCTGATCCGGCTTTCAAAGGATCCCACATATAATAGAAATCACCGGAGAAGTCCGTTTCCTGCCATCCTTTCAATGGAAATAAAATAGAAGCATACAAACGGCTGTCACGATTACGGAACTCCTGCATATAAGGGATTGACTTGATGTCCAATGTAGGCACCTTTTCACGGAACACTGCCGGAGCAACCGATTTATAAGTTTCTCCCACCGGCTCTGCAAAATACTTCATCCACATATCGGCAAAACGTGCACGTCTGGTTTCTTCGGAAGGAATTTCAGGAAGAGTTTTTCCATCAATGCTCCAATAGGCATCCACCAGATCCTGCATGGGCTCAAAAGAAGAGTATCCAGATCCCATCTGACTGGGACGAATATATGTATAACGAGTCCAATCACAGTTATTATCATCTGCCATGTATTCACGTGTCAGGATATATTCAGGATTACCCGGATTGGCATTCTCTTTGTGCCACAAGGTTTCATAACTGAACAATCCTTTTACAAACTTGTCTTTGTCAATACCCACTTCAGCAAAATCAATATATTTCTCCATTTCATCAGCTTCCTGCTGTTGTGCCGCATTCAAAGAAGTTACACGGAACAAGGAATGATGTCCTTCCGATATCACTTTGCCGGCAGAAGCCTCAGCCTCTATATAGTTACCGAAATAAAGGGCAGCGCGGGCACGCAAAGCCAAAGCAGCGGCACGGGTAATACGGCTTGACTCATACAAATAACTGCCATCATATTCATCAGGAAGTATTTCGGCTATTTCATTCAGCTCGCTCAAAATAAAAGCCTGTACTTTTTCTGCCGGATCGCGTTTTGCATAAGGTGCATTATATTCGGGCACATCAGTAAAAAGATAGGCCTTGCCAAACTTCGTAGTCAGTTGTAAATACTGCCAGGCACGGAAGAAACGGGCTTCTGCCTTCATACGTTCCTTCAGTCCTTCACTGATATCACATTTATCTACATTGATGATAAAATTATTGGCTATGCGGACTGTACTATAACCATAACCAAAATCATTCCCTGCCGTGATACCATTGGTTTGTACCAACTCATAGGGACCTTCCCACGGTTTATGGCTATGCGCGTTATCGGTATACATTTCATCCCAGATATCCATGCCCGGGAGTTCTGCATACAACGCGTTCAATCCATTCCAAGCATCTTTCTCGTTTTTCCAGAAAGTCTCGGTAGATATATCAGAAGGTGGAACAACGTCCAAATCACATGAAACCATAGATGCACACAGCAGTGCAGAAAATGTGATATATTTAATGTTGAATTTCATAATTTTATTTTTTTGAATTAGAATGATACGTTAACACCAAAGGCTACAGATTTAGCACCAAAAGCACTGATACCACGTCCGGTAGAGGATTCGGGATCAAAGTCCTTCATGTCTTTGTCGGCACGGAAGGTAAACAAGTTCTCGCCGGTAAGGAAGAATTTAAGGGAAGACAATCCCCAACGAGTTACCGCATCCTTCGGAACCATATATCCCAAGCTGATGGTCTTAATACGGAAGTAATCGGCATCAAATAACTGGTAATCAGAGAAATGCTTATTATATTCATCATAGTAATTACCTCCATACAAACGGGGACATGCTGCATTTGGATTCGGATTATCTTCATTCCAACGACTTAAATGATACTTTCTCGGATTAGAATTCAACATAAAGGCAAACACCTGTTCTGACTCAAAAGCCACACTGGTACCGGAAACGCCTTGGCCAAATGCCGACAATTCAAAATTCTTCCATTGCAAATTGATATTTATACCATAAGTAAAATCGGGTACATCTTTGCCAATAATAGTGCGGTCATCATCGGTAATGTCATCTCCCCATTCCACATTTTCACGCTGGGGTACATACTTAATGTCACCGGCATTAGGCTTGCGTCCGTATTTATAATAATGTCCCGCATCAATCTCTTCCTGGGTATACAGTCCATCCGTTTCCAGGCCATAATAAGAACCGATGGCTTCTCCTTCTTTCAGAATATATCTGACTACATCTCCACCATTCTGTATCATATTGTCTGATCCGGCCAAGGTTACGATTTCATTGTTATTAGTAGCAATGTTACCACTTACAGAATAAGACAGGTCACCAATCTTATTGCGGTAGGTTGCTGCCAATTCAAAACCTGTATTACGGACTTTGGCCAAATTCATAACCGGTTTTGTCCAAATACCCGTTTCTGCCGGAACGTTATAGCCCAACAAGATATCTTTAGTATTTTTGATATAATAATCGGCAGTCACACTTAGTTTATTATCGAACAAATCTACATCCAAACCGAAGTCCGCCAAAGCTACAGTCTCCCAACCCAAAGTCTTGTTAGTAATCTGCGCTTCAAGCACCCCCTTCACCGGCTCATCATTAAAATTATAATTTGCATTGCTGCTCAGCAATTCAAAATAGTCATAATATCCTACATTGTTGATATTACCCAACGTACCATACGAAGCTCTCAGTTTCAAGTTATTCAGCCAAGCTATCGGTTTCATGAACGATTCTTCGCTGATACGCCATCCGGCGGAGAAAGAAGGGAACCATCCCCAACGGTTGTCCTTATGGAAACGCGAGGAAGCATCAGCACGAAGATTGGCTTCAAACAAGTAACGGTCTTTATATGAATAGTTTATACGACCAAAGTAAGAAAGCATTTTGCTCTCCACAATACCACGTCCATCAGGTAAATCTTTTGAAATATTATTACCTTGTTCTATATCTTCCAGACCATCGCTTACAAAATCTGTTCGTTTACTATATAACCGTTCAGACTTATAATGCTCGTAGGATGTACCAACCAGAAAATTCACCGCATGTTGTCCCAGTTTCAAATCATACTTGGCAGTAAGAGTAGTCATCATATTGCTGTTGCTGATCCAATACATACTCATTGAGTTCGGACTACTGTTGCCCGTACCGGGAATTTCCTTTCCTGTTTCAAAATGTACTACTTCAGGATACTCAGCCGAATAACTCTTGCTTTTATATTCATAACGCTTATAATCCAATTGTCCCGAAATGACCAAGTTCTCAATAGGTTTCAAATCAAAACCCAAATCATACATGGTATTTTCCGTAGTACTTTTGCTCCAGTTGTCAAAACTAAGCGTACGGAGTGGATTACTATTCATAAAGGTTTGTGTTGCATCCTTACCTCCGGCTATACTACCCCATTCGCCATTAGACTGCTGAGCCACCATAATAGAAGGAACCAAAACAAAATTGGCAATCCATGGAGTGCCGTTTTTTGTATCGGAACTATTACGAATATACTTCACTCCGGTTTTCAAAGTCAGCCATTTGGTGACATCACTTTGAAGGTTAAGATTCAGATTATAACGATCGTCAGTAACCCCCGGCATGAAATTATCATTAAATACATAGCCCACACTGCTAAAGAAACGTACTTTCTCACTGCCTCCGCTAAAGTTCAAAGAATGTTGGGTAGTCAGCACATGTTTGTCCAATACCAGATCAGCCCAATTCGTATTTGGATAGTAATCGGGATTGCTGCCATCTCTAAACCATCCGATTTCTTCATTCGTATAAGCCTGATTTTTTCCTCCTGAAGGATTGGCGTTATATTTAGCTTCATTTAATAAGGTCGCATAATCCCATGAATCAAGGACATCCGGTAAATAAGTCGGAGTTTTGACTCCGACATATCCACTATAAGCCACATTCATTTTCTCTGCCTTTCCTCCTTTAGTCGTAACCAATACAACTCCATAGGCTGCACGAGAACCGTAAATGGCCGAGGAAGCAGCATCTTTCAAGAATGAAATTGACTCAATCGTGTTCGGATCAAGATTGGAAAATACCGTAGCATCTGCAATAGCACCATCGATCACATATAATGGAGCAGAAGTTCCCAAATTACCACGACCACGGAAATTAATAGAAGGTGTTGAACCCGGACGAGAAATAATAGTTACACCGGGAACGGTTCCTTGTATGGCAGACAAAACATTAGTCTGCACACGGTCTTTGATATCATCTGTACTGACAGAAGCAACAGCACCGGTCAAGTTTACTTTCTTTTGAGTACCGTAACCAATCACTACCACTTCATCCAGTGTTTTCGTGTCTTCTTTCAACGTTACATTATAAGAAGTAACTCCAGATTGCACTTTTACCACTTGAGGAAGATAGCCGATATAGCTAATCTGCAATTCATTACCCGAGACTGTCAATGTAAAGTTACCATCGAAATCGGTAATCGTACCATTGGTCGGAGCCCCTTTCTCTACTACAGAAGCACCGATGATAGGCTCTCCCAAAGCATCTTTCACACAACCGGTCACTTTCTTTGCCTGCTGCTGTTGTTGTTTTTCTACAGCAGCCACGGCATTCGCCTTTGACACAATGATCTGATTATTTACTATCTTATAAGTATAACCAGAATTTTTAAACATCTGGGCCAAGACTTGTTCAATAGTAGCATTCTGAGCCTTTACTGAAACCTTTTTGTCCAGTTTGATCTGATTGTCATTATAGAAAAAAGTATAGTCACTTTGTCCTTCCACTTCCTGCATAATCGTATGCATGGAAACATTTGACTTATTCAATGAGATGGTACCAGATTGGGCATTAACAGGTATTGCACAAACAGCACACGCCACTAAGGCACAAAAAAGTTGCCTTTTTACTTTTTGCGGATAAAATAACCGCTGGTTCGTTTTTTTCATAAATACATAATTCTTTATTAGACTAAAATCAACATGATTTTCAAAATACAGTGATAGAGACTATGGATAGTCAAGCCTGTCTACAGTAGTTTTCACAATTGTTTTTCATACTATCATTTTTATAATTACTATTTCATTTCTTCTATGATATAATGATCATTACTTATTAATCTATAATTTAATGGCGCACTGTGTGAAATATAATTCAAAATCAAATCCAATGATTCGCTGTGCATCGTAAAAGTAAAGCGATAATGTCTGGCAATATGGGGGACACATTCAATCTTTTGTCCATACCATTTTTCCAACCGTTCCAAAATCATCTCTAATGTCTCATTTTTAAAGCTCATTCTTTTTCCTTGCCGCCAAGATGAATAAGCATCCGCGTCAATAGTAGTGAGACTAATGCCATCAGTCTTGCTATATGTCAACTTTTCGTTCGGTTTCAAAACATAACTTCCGCCTTTCTGTTGATTACTTTCAAGTACTTCCACTTTTACTTTTCCAGTCAACAATACAGTTTCGCCCTCCTCATCACCATCATAACTAAACACTTCAAAAGAAGTACCCAACACAGTCACGTCCATTTTCTGGGTTTTTACAACAAAAGGGTGTGTTTTATCAGGCGTCACTTCAAAAAAGGCTTGTCCCGAAAGCTGTACTTCCCTTTTCTCCCCAGAAAACTCTTTTGGATAAGTAAGCCGGCTGCCTGCATTCAACATAACCTTTGTACCATCAGCCAATCTCACGGAATCCATTGATTGGTATCCGGTATTCACTACATATATAATTTCTTCACCACTATTTTTCATCAACAACAAAGCTGAAAGCACCATACATACTGCAATCATCGCAGCCATTCCATATTTATAAAAGGATTTCTTTATAAAAGGAAACCTCCGCCCTCTTACTTTCTTCATAATACCATTCAGTATCTTTTCTTCCCTCACCAAATCCACTGCCTCTTCGGACATTTCTTCCCATTGTCTATGAAAAGTATCATTTACATATTCATAGTTATTCAATGCCGCACGCTCCTCCGGGCTTAAAGAGCATTTGCTTTCAAACAGCTTTCTTATAATATCTTCGTTCTTTGTTTTCATCCTTTATTTGATACCCTACGGAAATTCATCCATAAATTTCCCCTGTACTTACTATAAATACACGCCAAAAAAGACATACCCCCAATGCAAGGATACATTTTTGCTAAAAAAAAATAAACTATGATTATTTAAAAGATAAAAATCAGATAAAGCATAATGTTCTTCTTTAAGAACTTGATTGCTTCATTAATATGTCGTTCTACTGTTTTCTCACTGATATTCAACCGAGTAGCAATTTCTTTGTAGGTCAGATGTTCATCACGACTCATCTTAAAAACTTCTTGTTGACGAGGTGGCAACTCACCCACCATCCTTTTAATAAATTCTTTTAAATCAGCTGCACTTAGCTCATCTTCCATATCATAATAATCCATTGCAGCACTCAACACCGTAAGTTTATAGGCATTCTCATTGAAACTTTTACGAAACTGATTAAAAATAAGATTGCGTGTAATAATAAAAAGATATCCCTTAAAATTATCATCCGCACGTAAAAAATCACGTGTCTCCCACACTTTCACAAACACTTCCTGCACCACTTCCTCAACTTCTGTTATGGAAGACAAATACAGACGAGAGAAATTATAAACTTTAGACCAATACAATCTATACAAAGTTGTAAATGCCTTTTCATCTCCATTTTTTAATAATATAATCAGTTCTTTTTCCGACATCGCATACAAAATCTGCACAAATATATTATTAATAGTTAAGAAAAGAAGCAATATTATTTTATTTTTTAAACAAAGAAAAAAAACATCATAGAAAGTCAGATTTCTACATTATGAAAAGCCACCCAATAAATCAGCGGAGAAAATCTGTAATCAATATAGCCAAAGAAAAGATGCAATCAAAAAAAAGAATCTGTAAATGCTTACAGCATCTTACAGATTCTTATTCATTTTATTCTTGCAGAACGAACACGTTCTTTATTTCTCCAATGCTTTCATTAATTCTTTTTTTACGGTATCCACCCCCGGAAAACCGGTGTGTTTTTGAATAACAGCCCCCTCCTTATCAACAATAATATAAGTCGGAACGCCCTGTATGCTGAACTGCTTGCTCAAGTATTTCCATTGAGCCGCCGTTACCCGGTAATGCTCTCCATGAATATCCGGAATCATGTTATCCCATGTTTCTTTGGGCGAGTTCTCTCCGGCAATAAAAACATATACAATATCTTTACCTTCAAGATCTTTCTTCATCGGTTTCATCTGTTTCATAGCCATTTTGCAAGGACCGCACCAAGTCGCCCAAAAATCGACCAAAACCACCTTACCCTTAAATTTAGAAATGATGGAATAAAATAAATCTTCATCTTTTACTTCTCCGGATTCATTAACGGTATAACCTTTCTTTTTCTTATTAGCTTCAATCGTTTCCAAAAGACGGTTGTTCATCTTTGTCAGTCTGCCGAGATAATAAGGGTCACTCATCTTCCGTATCTCCTCAAAATCATGTACAGTCAATGGAGTGAAGTCACTGATTTTCTGAGCATATTTCATCATTTTCTGCAAGTCGAAAAAAAGTCCTTGGTCTGTGCCCAAATATCCGGCTATAATCTTTTTCAAAATATAGTCTTGCTGCATAGAACTGAATTCTTTAAACAATTCATCGTATTTTATTCGCAATTCGCCCATTTTTTCCTGATAGACAGATGTTTTTCCGGTATCTGTATCAGCCTTGAACTCACGTATTATCTTAGCATCTTCAGCAGAAACTTTATCGGAAGAGAGAATAAACGCAAATATATCACTCAACTCATCATCCATCTTCACCCTCAGATAGCCCATTCCCCTTACCAAATCAGCATAACCATTGGCATAAAGCATGACAGGCGAGTTCAGTATATTCAACTGCCGGATATAGTCATAGAAATCATCACTCAATTCCGGTTGTTTAAACTTTTGATAAGCTTCACGAGCCGGTAATCCACTGCACTGCACATAAGCATAGGCTAAATTAGAACTTACACGGGTCAATGTCAAAGTACAAAGCAAATCATTCTGAGCCAATAAAAGCTCCCGGTATGCCTGACTTCTTTTCTTATCGGAACAGATAGCGGATTTGGTTTCTTCATATTTTTTCAACCAATAAGCTTTATACTGACCGGCAGTCATATTATATAAATCATTCATATTCCAATGAACCATTCCCCATACATCCATCAAATGTTCATCATCGGTTATCATTTCATCATTCAAAGCCGCCATGGTACCTGAAAAATAGACTTTCTTTCCACCAGCACGCTTGCCTTTCAACAATTTGCTTTCAGAACGACTCAACTCACGCAAGTTGACAGCCATATCCAATTCACCACCGGGAACCAAAAAGACGTCAAAATAAATATCACGTCCCACAGAAAAACTGACCGTAGTCGGAGCACAAAGTTCAATCTCTGTCCGAAATGTTCCGTCTTCATTCACCTTTATTTCAGTATCCTCAAATTTTGCCGTCAACAAATCACAAATCCTACAAGAAAACGGAAGTGCATAGTGCTTCTCATAGTCTAACAAACGACCGGTTATCACTGATTTGCCATCTTTCAATTCAGCCTTAGGCAACGGTTCAGCGTAATTCAATTTCTGTTTCTTCACATCATCCGATAAATCCAATTCCGGTAATTTACCATCCAAATGGATTCCCCATACCTTGAAACAGTCCTCACAATCGCTCTCAATGAAATCAATCACTTTCACTGTAGGGGGCAATAACGGAAAAATAAGACTAAAAGAAGCTTCACCGCTATCGGGCATCCAAAATTTTTCGCCCAAGATAATTCCATTACCGGAACGAATCGGATACTTCTCTCCATTATCAGCCAACAAATAACTTTCATTACTTATCTGAATCCAATTATGAGGACGGAAAAAGGCTTTTACATCCAATACGGTTGCCGTATCCGAAACCACCACTCTGTCTATCTCGATAGTAGAAGAGCTACGAGCGATGAAAGGCGGCTGTTTAACCACCCTGTCTTTTGCCTGCAAAAGGCAGCAACTCACCATAGCAAGCAGTAAAATACCAAAGTTTTTCATTGTATCTTTTTTTTAAACATACTTACTTATTTCCCAAGTTCCTATCCAAAAGATTCTTTACTTCTTCGTATGCCTTTGTATATCCACGGGCCAAAGTAATACCATCCGGAGAGATTAACATAAGAATGGGAACTCCTGAAAAATAAAGGTCTTTCACTATAAAGCCGTTGCCCTCATCCTCTGTGTAAACTGTAGTCCACGGATGGCTTAGCAATCCCTGTACCCGTTCATCTTTCTTAAACTCTTCAGAACTTCCCTGCAACGATTTCAACAAATCATCACGGGTAAATCCCAATACCTCCAAACCTTTTTCATGATATTTTTGATAGAGATCCGTTATTTTAGGATTTACCCAAAAAGTACCAGGACATAATCCCCAATGATAAATCAACACATATTTGCCTTTATAATCAGACAAAGACACTTTCCGGCCGTCTTTATCTGTCACTGTAAACTCCGCTGGCGCAAAGCCTACTTCAATATTCTTCAATACAAGCAATTGCTTGTCAAGTATTTGTCCAAAATATGAATTTTGAACCTCTGGAGTAAATTGTGCCAAACGCTCTTTTACATCCTTATAAGTAGCATCAAAAACAAAAGCGGATGCATACATAAAAGCGGCATATTCCATATCGTTCACTTTCAATGCCAGACTATCACGAACAGTCTTCAGCATTAGCGGACGATGATATTCATTATACATTTGCCCGTATTTTGCCACACTATCATTTTGCTTTGTATCCTGATATTTCAGTATCTGACTGAAGATATCAATCATTTCAGTATTGGAAGACGCAGTCAGGCTATCATACCTAGCCACCAACGAATTGTCATAAAAACCACCCGAATGACGAACCGCACCCAAGTAATCCAAAGACCCTTTCAGTTTTATATCATCACCTACGCGAGCTATAATCTCAGCTCCGCGAATACAACTCCGTAACGGTTCACCCACTTTAGGCTGATGCGTCAATAAATAAAAAGTAGTATGTTCCATAGGAATAAAAGCCGAGAAAATCCCCTCCTTTTCCACCAATATGGTATCTGTTCCGTCTTCTTTCCAATCGGGTAATAAAAAAGTTTTAAGAAAAAGAGTATCTCCAACCTGAAGCCCTTCCAAATGACCGGATAGTTTAAAGCCATCGGTCTGCATAGTTTGCCGGCATGACACTAGAGCCACTGCAAAGAGTGCCAAAGCTAAAATTTTCTTCATATATTCTTACTTTTATATAAATGACTTCCGTTATTTTGCATGACGAAGTGCCAACGTATCTTTTTTCTCTACAGGAAATGACTTTGTCGGAATATCACCTCTAAAGAAACCTTCCTCCTTTATTTTTTTGATACGTTTCCATGCCTGCTGGTAAAGTGTTATGCGGTCTTCCACCGGGTTCCCGTCTTCGTCCAAGGCATAACGCTGATCTTCGGGAACTGTAGCCATGTATTTCCTATAATAGCGAATGGCATTCTTCTCATCTTCTTTCCAATCATAGAGACAGGCTATTTTATAAAGAATGGAGTTTTTCTTTGTATAAATATATAACTTCTCCAAGGCTTCCACCTCTTTCTTTGTATCCCCCGCATAATCGTAACATTCTACCAACCCGTCATAAAGACGTACCATCATACTATCAGAAGGAACTGCTATGCGGAAGGCTTCTTCCATATATTCCACACCCTCCTTTTTCCAGGAAGTGCGTGCCGAAGCTTTTGCCAGATAATAGAGCACATTCACATCCATCGGATTTTTTTGATAAGCTTCTTTCAGATTATCGTATGCACCGTAAAACCAGTTATCCCCATAATGGGATACACCTAAATAGTAAAGAGTGAGAAAACTACGATCACCCAGTTCTTTTAATGACTCATAGCGTTTTACCGCCGTTCCGTACTCTTTCAGCATACAATAAGCCTTCGCATTCTGGCGGTTCACATCTATATTGGTGGTATCGGACAAACGATAAACTTCCGTCACATCAACAGCATCTTTAAACTGCTGATTGTTATTAAAAATACCGGCAATGCGTGCCACTGTCTGGGCATCCAACGAATCACGCCGATAGGCTATGTTATAACTGATGAAGGCACTGGCGGCATCCTGCAATCCCTCGTATGCCTGTCCCAGATATTTGTATCCGGTGGCCGACAAGGAATCGCGTTCCAACCAGCCATGACAAGCCGTACGCGCTTCTTCATAATCTTCGGAAGCTAATAAAGAGCGTATGAACTGCAACCGGAAAAATTTATTTTCCGGTTGCAAATTCATTGCCTTCTGATAACAGTTGGCCGCCCGACGGGAGTTACCCGTCAATTTGTAACACTCGGCAAGGTCGATCAAAACTTTTGTGTTTGTGCTGTCTTTCAAGATAAGAGAGTTCAATACCCCTATGGCTTCCGGATAACGGTTCATCGCTTTCAGCGCCTGAGCTTTGGTAATCAGCAACAAAGAATCCTGACAATCGGGTTCAATCAGCATAACTACTGTCTCATAATCATAATTATCCATTGCCTGACGAATCCCATCATTCACCTGGGCAAACAACGAAACGGGGAGCATACATAGCAGCAGTGTTACAAATTTTTTCATATCTTTATTCTTATTGTTTCTTTGTGGTAATCAATATCACGCCATTCTTGGCTTTGGCTCCATAAATGGCAGTACCTGCCGCATCCTTCAACACCGAAATAGATTCAATGTCCGAAACATTCATTTTTTCCATTTGACTATAAGGCTTTTCTATCCCATCAACTATAAGCAATGGTTTCTCCTTCCAATCTTTCAACGAAAAAGTTTCCTTACCTATCCGCAATGGATTTTCTTGAAAAACAGTGTCTGTCTTCAACTCCAAATGACGTGCTTCATTTGATTTGATATCTTTACCGTCTAGTCTGAAAGTGACGGGAACCGTATATTTCACACGCACAGGCTGACCTTTCTGCATACCTGGTTTCCATTTCGGCATAATGGAAATGACTCGAATGGCCTCACCGTCCAAATCCGGATCAATGCTCCTGACAACTTTGGGATTGGCTATATTACCATCTTTCTCAACTACAAATTGTACAATAACCTTTCCCTGTACTCCAGCTTTCTGAGCCTCCACTGGATATTTGATATTCTTCCCCAAGAATTTCAAACATTCTCCCATACCACCCGGAAACTCAGGCATCTCTTCAACAACCTGAAAAACCGGAACTTCATCAGAAGCTTCTTCACCACCTCCATAACCTACTACAACCACTTCCTGTGTCTTAGTTGTGATTTCTCCCTCCAAATACACTTTTAAAGATTTAATTTTTCCAATAAGTTTCTCTGTAATAGTCAATTCCTTTGTTTTCATATTTATATATGAAACACTCAAAGTAGCCCCAACAGGCATTGAAATAACAAAATTTCCATCTAAATCAGTGATCGTACCTGAAGTTGTACCTTTGATAATCACACTAGCACCTACAACCGGAGCGTTTGTACTTTTTTCTAATACCTGCCCTTGCACTTTTATTTCCTTTGCAGGATGTTTTTCGGGACTTTTAACCTCTTCGGTTTTCATAATTGCCGTTAAATCATTAACTTTGACGGCTGAAATCTCATCTAACTCACTAGAGATTTCGGGGCGGGCAAAGGCTGCCACGGCAATGGCTGCCAATGGAAGTACATACAGGTACTTGAGTCGTGCCCACGGATTGGATTTCTTTTTTAACATCATAGTAATACGTTTTTTAAGTGAACTGTGATTGAAGCTGTTGGCCATAGAGTAGAGCCTTGTGCCGACAGCTTTTTTTATTAATAACAACTGATATTTCTTTGCATCAATACCTTGTGCAATCACGCTTTCGTCCGCTTCGAACTCGTGTATGTTCTGTAGTTCCTGTTTCAATAACCAGGAGGCAGGATTGAACCATTGGAAAAAGATGCAGATATCCGCTATAAGTAAATCTATGGAATGTCTCTTCCGTATATGGGCATATTCATGCGTCAGTATTTCCTCACCGTTTTCCTTCAGGTCTTTCTCAGAGATCACTACAAACTTCATCCAACTGAAAGGTGCGATTTTTTTCTGATGGGTAATCAGCGTGATGCCATTTTCCTGACGGACAAGGGTGCTACCCTTTATCAGCCTCAGCATACGGGTCAGCGACCATACATTACGTAAAAAGAAGAATACAATACCCAACAAATAAACCATCAGCAGCGCTTCACGCCATGTAATGACAGATTCGGGAGCAGTTTCTATAGTAGCAGTCCGATTAAGATTAGCCATAAGTAGCAGTTCTTCCCAAGTCAGCAATTGTTGGCTGACTTCCATCGGTTCTTTCATGGTCACTTCCACAAAGGGAATGGCACAGGACAATATCAGTAT
>UMJR01021789.1_pt1 | contig 17780 bp, 16 predicted proteins | sample 1966121 | NCBI WGS metagenome assembly UMJR01 (sample SAMEA4836155, study PRJEB28245) | human gut metagenome | biome: gut microbiome; material: fecal sample | place: Denmark | collected 2008
GGCGGTGTGGACATGCAGGTTGATCACATCATCGTCCTCGATGCACACCACGCTGTCGCCGTTGGACTCGGCAAAGGCGCGCATCTTGGCGGCGCTGGCACCCTCGTACTTGTTGATGAGGAACTGGGTGCAGTAGCCGTTCTTGATGTCCTCCACCTTCATCAGGTCGTCGGTGAACACGCCCTTGCCGGCGTTCTCGGTGGAGAGCTTTGCCTTGTTGGGGGCAGCCTCGCCGCCAGCCACGATGGGCTCGCCGTGGAACACCTTGCCCATGCCCTCAAAGATGATCAGGATGCCCTGACCGCCTGCGTCCACGACGCCGGCCTTCTTCAGGACGGGCAGCAGGTTGGGGGTGTCGTCCAGGGCTTCCTGACCGGCAGCCATCACCACGTCCCACAGGGCGGGCACGTCGGCGGCATCGCTGGCGGCAGCCTTTTCGCTGGCCACGCGGGCCACGGTGAGAATGGTGCCCTCGGTGGGCTTCATCACGGCCTTGTAGGCACCTTCGACGCCCTTCTGCAGGGCAGCCACGATGTCGGCCACATCGGCTTCCTTCTTGCCTTCCAGCGCCTTGGAGAAGCCGCGGAACAGCAGGCTGGTGATGACGCCGGAGTTGCCGCGGGCACCGCGCAGCATGGCGGAGGCAGCGGTCTTGGCGGCTTCCGCCACGGTGCAGCTGTCATCCAGGGCTTCCAGCTCACGCACGGAAGCACCCACGGTCATGCCCATGTTGGTGCCGGTGTCGCCGTCCGGGACGGGGAAGACGTTCAGCTCATCCACGCGGGAACGCTGATTGTTGATGTTGTTGGCGCCGGAAATGATGGCGTCGCGCAGGATCTTACCAGAAATCATTGTTTTAAACTCCTTATCAGGCCGGAAAAATTCCGGCAGCCGGGGATACAGACGGACATCAGGCGATCACATCGTCCACCGAGACCACCACGCGGGCGACCTTCAGGCCGGTGGCCTGCTCGACTTCGTCCTTGACGCGGTGCGAGATGCTGCGGGCAGCGGTGGAAATGTTCAGCCCATAGCTGACAGCGATGTGCAGCTCGATCACGAGACGTCCATTCTCCTGCGTGACGCGGACACCCTTTTCGGAATAATCGGAACCATGGACCAGGCTGCGCACAGCGTCGGTCATATCACGGGGTGCCATTGCGGCAACGCCGTAGCAGTGTTTGGTCGCCTCACCCACGAGGGTCGAAAAATACCCGGCGGTAAAGCTGACATCTCCCAGCGGGAAACGGGAAGTGATCATAATCGCTCTGCTCCTTTATGTTATTTTTCAGAAAACACATTCAGGGTCTGGGGCCGTGCAGGCGGGCCAAAACCGCAGACTGCACCGAGAAACACCCACTCTATTATACAACTTCGATGCGCGGTTGTACAGTTCAAATTGCTGGCAGCGGGGATTTTTTGGCTGTTTTGCGTCCTTTGCCCACAAATTTGCGGGCAAAACTGTACGGCTGGGCTGAACAGTGCGTTCGTTCGACAGGGCATGACCGTCCGGGTGTGATATGCTGTCCGGTGCACAGCGGCCGCGCTGCGGCAGAAGTATGACGGATGCCTGCAAACAATCTGTAAAAAAATTATAAAAACTCCCTCCGGATGCTTTATCCCTCTATGAAAAAGTGCTAAAATGAAAGCAGAGAGAGGGGATGCGCACCGGGCGGTGTGTGTCCCCTGTAAAACGAGCAGACCCAAATCATCCATCCGGCCGCACACGCCGTGCATAAAATACCGATTTAGGAGTTGTTGGCATGAACATTCTGTTTTTCCTCTCCCCCAAGCAGGATCTGATGTACGTTTACGACGATTTTACCCTCCGGCAGACGCTGGAAAAATGGGAGAACAACCGCTACGCCTCCATCCCGGTGCTCAACCGCCGGGGCGAGTATGTGGGCACCCTGACCGAGGGGGACATCCTCTGGGGGCTGAAAAAATACCACGGGCTGGATCTGGAAGCTGCAGAGGACGTGCCCATCTCGGCTTTTCCCCACAAGCGGGATTACAAGGCGGTGACCGTGACCACCAGTATGGACCAGCTGATCGAAGCCGCCATGAACCAGAACTTTGTGCCCGTGGTGGATGACCGGGGCATCTTCATTGGCATCGTGCGCCGGCAGGCCATCATCCGCTACTGCTACGAAAAGTCCCGCGCGAAGGAAGCGCCGCAGCCCGGCCGTGTGGTGCCGGAATACGCCGCCGCCCACTGAGCGCCGGAAAACAACCGGACCTGCAATGCTCCACCTTCCCATTTTTGGGAGGGTGGAGCATTTTTTGTGCAAAAATCCCCGGAAAAGCCTTGAAAGTCCGATTTATGGGATGCTGCATGTGCGATAATACAGCCACAGGGAGCCACCGGCAGCGGGAACCGCCCGGTGCAGGCAGGCTCCCGACAGAACAAAACAGGAGGGGAACACGATGAAGGATTTTGAGATGCGTTATGTGGGCAGCCATGTGGAGGTGTACACCGGCAGCGGGGTGTTCCTCTTTTCGGCCGATACCGTGCGTGAGGCGATGGAGGAGCTGGCCGAGTGACATGGTTTGAAACAACTAATGTAAAATCTGCGTAAAATGTTTGAAAAGGAACCGTGATGAAACGATTGAAAACCAGCAAAATGTGTGGAAAAAGTGATTTTCTTGTAAAATAAACCTTGTTGTGGCAGGGGGATTGATGGTATAATAAGCACAGTGTGAGCGCTGACACGGAGCCGTGCGCGTGGACGCATGGGGGCGCTGCATGACAAAGGAAAAACGGCTGCCGGGGTACGGGTCCCGCCAAAGGCGGGGCAGGGCCCGGCGGCTGTGTGCTGTTATTGGAAGAAACAGGAAGATCGTATTTAGGAGTATCGCTATGGATATCACACACATTACCTCTCTGCTGGGCGGCATTGCGTTGTTTTTGTATGGCATGTCGATCATGGGCGCGGGCCTGGAAAAGCTGGCCGGCGGCAAAATGCAGGGGGTGCTGCAAAAACTGACCTCCTCCACCATCAAAGGTGTCATTTTTGGCACCCTGATCACGGGCGTGATCCAGTCGTCGGCTGGCACGGTGGTGATCTGTGTGGGCCTGGTCAACTCCGGTATCATGACGCTGACGCAGTCGGTGGGCGTGATCATGGGTGCAAACATTGGTACGACGGTGACCGGTCAGCTGATCCGCATGGCGGATATCTCAGGCGACAGCCTGTGGCTGACCCTCATGCAGCCCAAGACGTTTGCGCCCGTGGTGGCGTTTATCGGCTGCATTTTTTATGTGTTCCTGCGCAACGCCAAAAAGAAGAACATCGGCCAGATCATGCTGGGCTTCGGCATCCTGTTCACCGGCATGAGCCTGATGGACACCGGCGTGTCCCCCCTGCGGGAAAGCGCCGCGTTCCAGAATCTGTTCGTCACCATGACCAACCCCATCCTGGGCGTGCTGGTGGGTCTGGTGGTCACGGTGCTCATCCAGTCCTCTTCGGCGTCGGTGGGCATCCTGCAGGCGCTGTCCAGTACGGGTCTGGTCACCTTCAGTTCGGCCATCCCCATCATTCTGGGTGCCCACATCGGCACGGCCTTCACCCCGCTGCTCACCATCGGCGGTTCCTCCAAGGACGGCAAGCGCGCCGCCCTCATCCATCTGTACTTCAACGTGATCGGCAGCATCGTACTGCTGGCCCTGATCTATGCGGTGCAGTTCACCTTCGGCATCCCCATGTGGCATGACGTGATGAACAAGAGCTCCATCGCAAACATCCACACCCTGTCCAGTGTGTGTGCCATGTTGCTGTTCCTGCCGTGCAGCGGGGTGCTGTCCAAGCTGGCCATGCTCACGGTGCCGGACAACGCTGAGGAAGCGCAGGAACTGAGCATGCCGGTGTTGGACGAGCGTCTGTTCAAGAGCCCGGCCGTGGCCCTGCAGCAAGCCAAGAACGCGGTGGTCAAAATGTCCCGCCGTGCCGCCCGCAACGTCAATCTGGCTGCGCCGCTGCTGCTGAAGATGGACGAGGACACCGTGAGCGCCATCAAGGTGCGGGAGAACCTCATCGACCGCATGGAGGTGGCCATCTCCAATTACCTTATTAAGATGACCGATCAGGAGCTGGGCGATGACGAGAGCCATGCCGTGACCGAGCTGCTGAACTTTGTCACCGAGTTCGAGCGCATCGGCGACTATGCCGTGAACATCATGGAAAAGGCCGAGGAGCTGAACGAGAAGGAGGCCTCCTTCTCCGAGAGCGCCCAGAAGGAACTCATCCTGCTGGAAAAGGCCGTGGAGCGCATTCTGACCGTGACCGGCGAGGCCTTTGAGGGCGACGACACCCAGAAGGCCATGCAGGTGGAGCCGCTGGAAGAGGTGATCGACGTGATGGTGGAGCGCCTGCGCGACCAGCACATCCGCCGCCTGAAGGACGGCGTGTGCTCCATCGACACCGGCGTGGTGTTCCTGGACGTGCTGAACAACGTGGAGCGCATCTCCGACCACTGCTCCAATGTGGCCGTGCGTATGATCGGCATGGAGGGCGGCGAGGATTACGACTCCCACACCCTCAAGAGCATCATGCACCACAACCCCACCAAGGACTACATGCTGGAGTACGAGCAGTGCCGCAAGGAGTACCTTGTGCCGCTGGAGCAGATGGAAGCCTGACCCCCAAAAAAAAACAACAGCCCCGGACCATTTGGTCCGGGGCTGTTTTGCGCAGATGGATGCCGGAAATGAGGTGCGGGCTCAGTGCGGCACGGCTACCCACTTGTGCGGGCCATGCCAGCCCTTGCCGTCCTCCGGTGCCTTGAGGCAGACGCCGGGGTTGGGCGGGCCGGAGCGCAGGCTCTTGTTCTGCTGATTGCCGCAGAACTTGCACTTGTAGCGGATGCTGACCGGTTCAGACATTTGGATGCACTCCTTCCCTCCGGAAGCCCGGAACTAAGAATCTTTGCTTTGATACTCTGATTATATAATTCTAATGCATCAATGTCAATAAAAATTGGAAGAAACTGAGAAAAATCACCCGCCCAGGTCCTCCAGCAGGGCCTGCAGCTCCGGCAGGCTGTGCACCCGGATGCCGCGCCGGATGCGCAGTACGTCGTTTTCGGGCAGAAGGTTCACATAGATGCCGGTGAGCTGCTGCAGGGCACCGGGGGTGCCGTCGGCATTGCAGGCATACACGGCCACCCGGCCGCCGGTGTCGCACAGGTAGTAGCCCGCCGCCGTGGGAGCTGCCGCCTGCACCAGGGAACTGACGCTGCCGGAAATGGGCGGAGTTTCGTCCGCCGGGGCCTCCGGCAGAGGGAGGCGGGGCAGCGCCATCCAGAACAGACTGAACGCGATGGTGAACACACAGAGCCCGTAGAACAGGCACAGACCGAATTTGCGCATGGGCAGGGAACACCCCTTTCGTGGTTTTACCGGAAGTATGGCCCGGAAGTGCGCCAGAAAATCATTTTTTGCGGTGGAATGCTGTACTTTGCCGGGCCGGATGTGGTATACTGACCATGATTGAATGGGACATCGGCCCCGCGGCAGAAGATTGGTCCTTGCCCGCGTCCGGCCGGCGTGTTATAATATGGTATCGTATGCTGGGTGACCAGCGGTTTTTTGAAAGGAAGATCACAGCGCCGCGTGCGCTGCAGTTTACCAGTATGGGTCAGGAGGCGATCCCTATCTCCAGCAATGAGATGAGAAAGATCCACCGGGGCGGCGAAGGCAGTTCTTCGCAGTCTGCGGCGGGACGTAAGGTAAATGTGAGCCAGAGCCGCCGGGAGCAGCCGGTCAGGGAACCCGGGAAGCCCGGAAAGGCTCCGAAGGAACCGAAGGAAAAGGCAAAGCACCCGATCCTTCGGTTCATCGGCCGCACCATTGCCACCCTGCTGTGCCTGGGCATCATGGCCGGCAGCCTGCTGGCCGTGGGCATGGTGTTCTATGTGGTGCAGGCCACGGCCAACGACGGCGACCTGCTGGACCTGGACAACATCCAGCTGAGCCAGTCCAGCGTGGTCATGGCCAACGATCCGGACACCGGTGCACAGGTGGAGTATGCCACCCTGCGCTCCTCCAACAGCCACCGCGTGTGGGCCGACCTGGAGCAGATCCCCACCAACCTGCAGTATGCATTCATCTGCACCGAGGACAAGGATTTCTACAACGAGCCGGGCGTCAACTTCAAACGCACCATTGGTGCCATGGTCAATGAGTATCTGCTGCCCATCTACAGCTCCAAGCAGGGTGCTTCCACGCTGGAGCAGCAGCTCATCAAGAACCTGACCGATGACAACAGCGCCAGCGGCATTGAGGGCGCTCTGCGTAAGCTGCGTGAGATCTACCGCGCCCTCTGCCTGAGCCGCAGTTACTCCAAGGAGACCATCCTGGAGGCGTACCTGAACACCATCAGCTTCACCGGCACCATCCAGGGCGTTCAGACGGCGGCCAACGAGTACTTCAACAAGGACGTCAGCGAGCTGACCCTGTGGGAGTGTGCCACCATCGCTTCCATCACCAAGAACCCCACCAACTACAACCCCTACACCAACCCTGAGAACCTGATCAACCGCCGAAACTTCATCATGTACAACATGTGGCAGCAGGGTGTGATCAGCGAGGAGGACTACCGCAACGCCGCCGCCCAGCCCCTGACGCTGGCGGAGGACGACAGCGACAAGAAGAACACCTCCGTGACCTCCTACTTCACCGATGCATTGTTCCAGGAAGTGGTGGAGGACATCATGGCCAAGGAGGGCATCTCGGAGGCGGACGCCCAGAAGATGCTGTACACCGGCGGCTTTACCATCGAGGCTACGGTGAACACCAAGCTGCAGTCCCAGATGGAAAACCTGATGCTGAACACCAACGACGCCTACTTCCCGGCCGGCTGGCATGAGGAAGAGGTGACCTCCATTTCGGACGACGACGTGCAGGTGATGAACGAGGACGGCACCCCCAAGACCCGCGTTGCCGAGGACGGCACCGTGTATTATTACCGCAACGTGCGCACCCAGGCGGCCATGGTCACGCTGGACTACGACGGCAACGTGCTGGCCATCGCGGGCGGTCTGGGCGAAAAGACCAAGAGCCTCTCGCTGAACCGCGCCTACAGCGTGGAGCGGCAGACCGGCTCCACCATCAAGCCCATCGGCGCCTATGCACTGGGCGTGGAGTACGGGCTGGTGAACTGGTCCACCATGCTCAACAATTCGCCCCTGTACCAGAAGCAGGACATGGTCATCCGGGATGAGGACTACTGCCGCAAGAACGGCCTGATGGGCCTTTCCGACAGTCAGCTCCATGCCTACCCCAACGCCTGGCGCAGCTGGCCCCGCAACTACGGCGGCAACTACGGCGACAACAGCGATGTGCCGCTGTGGAACGGCCTGGCCCGCTCCCTGAACACCATTGCGGTGCGTGTGGGCGACCTTGTGGGCGCAAGCAACATCTTCAACTTCCTGTACAACACCCTGCAGCTGACCACGCTGGACCCCGCCAATGACGTGGGTCTGGCCCAGATGGTCATGGGCAGCCAGACCAAGGGCGTGACCCCCATGGCACTGGCGTCGGCCTTCCAGATCTTCTACGACGGTGAGTATACCACCCCGCACCTGTACACCCGTGTGCTGGACCGGGACGGCAACATCTACCTGGAAAACAACGCCACCAGCTATCAGGCCCTGACCAGCGACACTGCGTATGTCATGAACCGCCTGCTGAAGAACGTGCTGTACTCCAGCGTGGGCACCGCCAGCGGCCGCTACCCCAACTCCAACGGCATGGAGTCCTTTGGCAAGACCGGTACGGCCAGTGACGAAAAGGATCTGTGGTTCGTGGGCGGCACCCCCTACTACGTCACGGCCGTGTGGTGGGGCTACGATGCGCCCTATGACATGACCAAGACCCTGACCAAGCAGCAGGCTAAGACCCGTACCTGCGTCATGGCCTGGAAGGCCCTGATGGAACAGGCTCAGGCAGACCTGCCGTACAAGGCCTTCCCGGCCTCGTCCGGGGTGGTGGAGCGCCGCTACTGCACCCAGAGCGGCCTGCTGGCCGGCAGCTCCTGCCCCAGCACGGCAGTGGGCTACTACCGTGCCGACGACCTGCCCGACACCTGCACCTACTCGCACGGTGCCTCCACGCAGGCAGCGGATCCGGCGGCCCCGGCAGAGGAAGCTCCCCAGCAGACTGTCATCCCTACAGATACAAGCAACCTCGATACCGACTGATCTGTGCGCCGAGCGTGGACGAAGAACAACAAAAGTCGCACTTTCGTGCCCCCGGAGCCGCAATACCGGCAAGGAAAAACGGTACTTCACGAGTCAAAACTGGATAATCTGCCAAAATCACATCCGGCCTCTTGCATTGCAGGGGGTCGGATGTTATTATATTTTCTGCAAGAACACTTGTGTTTGTGAGGTGAACAAGTTGGAACGCCGCTTTTATCTGGTGGACGCACAGGTCCTGCCGGAGGTATTTCTCAAGGTGGTCCGCGCCAAGGAGCTTCTGGCCAGCGGGGAAGCGCGCAGCATTTCGGCTGCGACCCGCGCCGTGGACCTGTCGCGCAGCGCTTTTTATAAGTATAAAGATTGTATCTTTGATTCCGAGAACGGCCGCGAGGTGGTCACCGTGATGGCCACCCTGCGGGATGAGACCGGTGCACTGCAGAGCCTGCTGGCCGGCATCAGTGCCGCCGGGGCCAGCATCGTGACCATCAACCAGTCCACGCCGGAAAACGGGGCTGCCCTGGTGGCGGTGACCATCCGCACCGATACCATGCAGATGACCCCGGAGGAGCTGACCGAGAAGCTCTCCCGCCAGCGCATGGTGGTGGGCGTGCACTGCGGGTACAATCTGTAACAGAGGGAGAGGGAAAACGTTATGGCTAAAATTGCAATTCTGGGCTTTGGCACGGTGGGCAGCGGCGTGTACGAGGTGCTGTGCCGCAACGCTGCGGGCGTGTCGCGCCGCGCCGGGGAGCCGGTGGAGGTCAAGTACATCCTGGACCCGAAGGATTTTTCGGGTCACCCGGCTGCAAACCTGTTCGTCAAGAGCATCGACACCATCCTGCAGGACCCGGAGGTCCGGGTGGTGGTGGAGACCATCGGCGGCACCCGTTTTGCCTACCCATACGTTAAGGCCTGCCTGGAGAGCGGCCGCAGCGTGTGCACCTCCAACAAGGAGATGGTGGCCACCTACGGTGCCGAGCTGCTGGGTCTGGCCAAGGCCCACGACTGTGCCTTCCTGTTTGAGGCATCCGTGGGCGGCGGCACCCCCATCATCACCCCCATGCATCAGTGCCTGGCCGCCAACGTTATCAGCCAGGTCCAGGGCATCGTGAACGGCACCACCAACTTTATGCTCACCAAGATGGTGCAGGAGAGCCTGAGCTTTGACGATGCGCTGAAGATCGCCCAGGAGCTGGGCTACGCCGAGACCAAGGACCCCAGCGACGATGTGGACGGCCGCGACGCCTGCCGCAAGATCGCCATCCTGTCCTCCATGGTCTGCGGCCATCAGATCTACCCCCAGAACATCCCCACCCGCGGCATCCGGGCCATCAGCACCGCCGATGTGGAAGCGGCTGAGAAGCTGGGCTGCGTGATCAAGCTCATTGCCTGGATGAAGCTGGGCAAGGACGGCAGCGTGGCTGCCGGTGTGGAGCCCTGCCTGGTGCCCCGGGCCAACCAGCTGGCCAGCGTGGACGACGTATTCAACGCCGTGCTGGTCAAGGGCGATATGCTGGGAGACGTGGTGTTCTACGGCAAGGGTGCCGGCAAGCTGCCCACCGCCAGCGCCGTGGTGGCTGACGTGGTGGACGCCCTGAAGCACGGCTCCAAGGTGCACGACAGCCTGTTCTGGCAGCCTGCCGAGCCGGTGGACGGCATGCTCACCGACCCGACCCCTGCCGCATATTATGTGCGTGTGGCGGGCATTGCTCCTGCTGTGGTGGAAGCCATCTACGGCTACGGCAAGGTGGTGGATGAGCGCTACGACGGCTGCTCCTACTTTGTGGAGCGTGCCGACGAAAAGGCACTGGCCGAGGCAGCACGCAAGGTGGAGGCCGTGGGCGGCAGCGTGAAGCTGGTGCTCAAGCGCCTGCCCGAGGAAGCATAAGAAAGGGGGCACCGGCAATGAAGATCAAGGTTTCGGTCCCGGCCACCAGCGCGAACATCGGCTCCGGCTTCGATGCGCTGGGCCTGGCGGTCACCCTGTACAACACGGTGACCTTTGAAGAAAGCGAAGTGCTGGACATCTCGTCCGCAGACGGCACCCGCATCCCCCGCGGCGAGAGCAACCTGGTGTACCGCTCGGCCAAGGGACTGTTCGAGAAGGTGGGCAAGCAGATCCCGCCCCTCAAGATCACCCAGACCAACCCCATCCCCATGGCGCGGGGCCTGGGCTCCTCGTCGGCCTGCATCATCGCGGGCCTGCTGGGTGCCAACCGGATGCTGGGCGATGTGCTCAACACCCAGGAGCTGCTGACGCTGGCCACCTCCATCGAGGGGCATCCGGACAACGTGGCCCCGGCTTTGCTGGGTGGCCTGACCAGCAGCGTGTTCGAGGACGGCAAGGTGTACTCGGTCAAGCGGAACGTGGACGAAACGCTCTGCTTTGCCGCCATCGTGCCGGACTACAAGCTGCTGACCGAAGCGGCCCGCGCGGCACTGCCCAAGGAAGTGTCTCACAAGGATGCGGTGTATAACCTGTCCCGCGCGGCACTGGTGCCGGCGGCCTTCTGCGAGGGACGGCACGACCTGCTGGCCATTGCCACCGAGGATAAGCTGCACCAGCCCTACCGTATGCCCCTGATGCCCGGCTCCAAGGAAGTGTTCGATATGGCACGTCTGTGCGGGGCAAAGGCTGTGTATGTGTCCGGCGCGGGCAGCACCGTGATGGCGGTGGCCGAAAAAGCCGATGCCGAAAAGTTCTATACCAAGCTGGAAAAGGGTCTGGAGCTGCTGGAAGGTCTGGACGGATGTGAAGCATTTACACTGCTGCGACTGGATGCCGATAACACCGGCGCAACCGTGGAATGATATACGGGAGAGGGAAGTGTAAGGCTCTGGCCGCCGCTTCTGCCCGTTGGACCCCCGGGGACCCTGGGGGAGAAAAAGAGGAGAGTGACAAGATATGGCGTTGATCGTACAGAAGTTCGGCGGTTCTTCGGTGAGGGACCGGGACCGTATCTTCAACGTAGCCCGCATCGTGGCAAACACCCACAACGCGGGCAATGACGTAGTGGTGGTGGTTTCTGCCCAGGGCGACACCACCGATGACCTGATCGCCAAGGCTGGCGAGATCACCCACAACCCCTCGGCCCGTGAGATGGATATGCTGCTGGCCTCCGGCGAGCAGATCAGCATCGCACTGCTGGCCATGGCCCTGAACGAGCTGGGTTGCCACGCCATCAGCCTGACCGGCTGGCAGGCAGGCTTCCGCACCGACCGGGCCTACACCAAGGCCCGGATCACCCGGCTGGAGACCGAGCGGATCTCCTCGGAGCTGGAGCGCAACCGTGTGGTGGTGGTGGCAGGCTTCCAGGGGCTGAACAAGCTGGATGACATTACCACCCTGGGCCGTGGCGGCTCCGACACCAGTGCGGTGGCCATTGCTGCAGCCCTGCACGCCGACCGCTGCCAGATCTACACCGACGTGGAGGGCGTTTACACCGCCGATCCCCGGAAGGTGCGGAACACCCGGAAGCTGGAGGAGATCACCTTCGACGAGATGCTGGAGCTGGCATCCCTGGGTGCTCAGGTGCTGAACAACCGCAGCGTGGAGCTGGCAAAGAAATACAACGTGGAGCTGGAGGTGCTCTCCAGCCTGAACCCCATCCCGGGTACGGTGGTTAAGGAGGTTACAAAGGACATGGAAGGTATGCTGATCAAGGGCGTCGCAAAGGACACCGATGTTGCTGTTATCACGATTCTGAACGTTCCCGATGAGCCGGGCATGAGCTTCAAGATCTTCGGTCTGCTGGCCCAGAAGAACATCAACGTGGACATCATCCTGCAGTCCACCGGCCGCGACGGCAAGAAGGACATCAGCTTTACCTGCTCTGAGGGCGAAGCCGACCTGGCCATGCGCGTGCTGAAGGAGAGCGCACACTTCAGCGATGTCAGCGTGGACACCACCTGCGCCAAGGTCTCCATCGTGGGTGCCGGCATGCAGAGCCACAGCGGCGTTGCCTCCAAGATGTTCGAGGCACTGTCCAACAACAACATCAACATCAAGATGATCTCCACCAGCGAGATCAAGATCTCCTGCATCATCAACCGTGACGACGCCGACAAGGCTGTCAGCGCGATCCACGATATGCTGTTTGATTGATCTTTTCTGCAAAGAATGCGATGATCATGACCGACGGGTTCCGACAGGAACCCGCCGGTCATAATTTTTTTACACCCGGCGGCGTTTACACAAAATGCAAAGGGGTGTATAATAAATGCTGTATCTGTGCGGCGCTGTGCGCTGCAAATCGGACCGAAAAGGAGCAACGCCGCAGGATGGAACAAAAACGCACCGCGCCCCGGGCGCAAAAGACCCAGCCCCTGACCTACCGTGAATGGAAGCGCCGCAAACAGCTGCGCCTGGCCCGCAACTGGGGGCTGTTTCTGGCCGGGTGCGCCCTGGTGGTGTTCCTGCTGACCAAGGGCATCCTCTGGCTGCTGCCCCACCTGCACGGTGCCGACGGGCCCCAGACCTTTGCCGCCAGCGCCTACGACAGCACCGACTACCTCTTTGATGCCGACGATGCGCGCCTTGTGCTGGTGAACGCCAATCTGCCCTTTGACGAGGAGCCTTCTCCCACGCTGGATGCCGCCGACGAGGCGGGCACCCAGCTGGAAACGGAGGCCGCGCAGCAGTACCGCAGCATGGCCGAGGCAGCACAGGCCGACGGCATCACCCTGACGCTGGTCACCGGCTATCAGGATGCCGACACCCGCACCGCAGCCCATGAGGCGCAGAAACAGACCTACCTTGCCCGGCACAAGTCGGAAGAGGAAGCATCTGCCCGGGCCGCCGCCATCCTGCCCGAAGCCGACGCCAACGAGCACGGCACCGGCTATGCGGCCGACATCCTCAGCACGGACTACACTGCCCAGGACACCGGCTTTGCCGATACCCGCGCCTACCAGTGGCTCACGGCCTACGCCGCCGAGTACGGTTTTATCCTGCGCTACCCGGAGGACCGGCAGGCCATCACCGGGGTGGTGTTCGAGCCGTGGCACTGGCGGTATGTGGGGGTGGAAAACGCCCTGGCCATCCGTGCCAGCGGCCTGAGCCTGGAGGAATTCCTGGCCGAACAGAAGGCCCTGTGACCTTTGCAAATAAAACGTTCCGCGCCCTGGCGCGGAGACGGAGGAACTGAAATTGGAACGTACTCTCATTGCGCCGGGCGTGCATCTTTCCTGCGACCCGGCGGAAAAATTCAACCGCTGCCGCATCAGCATCCATTTTGCCTTCCCGGCACAGCGGGCCACGGCCACCGCCCACGCCCTGCTGCCGCTGGTGCTGGAGCGCGGCTATGCGGACTGCCCGGACATGACCCTGCTGACCAAGAAGCTGGCAAAGCTGTACGGCGCAGACCTGACCGTGGACGCCCGCCCCATGGGCTGCAACCACAACCTGTGCGTCAGCGTGACCGGCATCAAGGATCGGTTTGCGCTGGAAGGGGAGCCCCTGACGCGTGAATATGCCTCCATTGCGCTGGGGGCGGCTTTCCACCCGGCCTTCGTGGGCGGCGTGTTCGACCCGCAGGCCGTGGAGATCGAAAAGCAGATGCTGAAAAAGGCACTGGAAGATGAAGTGAACGACAAGCGCATCTACTGCCTGCGGCAGGCCAACCGGGAATTTTTCGGCGACAGCCCTGCCGCCGTGCGACAGGAGGGCTATCTGGAAGAGGTGGACGGCCTGACCCCGGAGCAGCTGACCGCGGCTTACCGCGAAATGCTACGCACCGCAAGCATTGAGCTCATCGTGCTGGGCTGCGACGATGCCCAGACGGCGGCCATCCGGGATGCGCTGCTGGCCGAGCTGACCGCCATCGACCGGGCACCCCTGCCGCTGGTGGAAAATATGGCCACCCCCCGGCAGGAGCCGGTGCACAAGACTGAGACCTTTGACATGGTGCAGGCCAAGCTGTGCATGCTGTTTACGCTGGGGCAGCCCATGCAGCCCCAGCAGCTGGCCGCTGTGCGGCTTGCCATGGCCCTGTACGGCGGCAGCGTGTCCAGCCGCCTGTTTCTCAATGTGCGGGAGCGGGACCACCTGTGCTACTACTGCTCGGCCTCCTTCCAGAGCTTTACCGGCAGCATGGCCGTGAACAGCGGTGTGGAGCACGCCGACGCGGCCCGCGCCGAACAGGCCATCCTCAAGGAGCTGGCCGACCTGTGCGACGGGCCCATCACCGACGAGGAGCTGGAGGACTGCCGCCGGGGCCTGCTCAGCGGCATGAACGGCGTGGAGGACAGCCTGGGCGGCATGGAGACCTGGTATTACATCGAGGTGCTGCGGGCCGGTGCCAACAGTGCGGCCCCCATCCAGACCCCGGCCCAGGCCCGCGCGGCCCTGCAGGCGGTGACCAAGGAGGACGTGCGCAGCATCCTGCGCCAGCTGACCCTGTCGGTCAGCTATCTGCTCACAAAGGAGGAACCGACCCATGCCTGATACCAAACAGACCGTGCTGGAACAGGCCGTGGCCGACCAGTGGAAGGTGCTGCCCTCCGGCCTGACCGTGCTGGTGCGGCCCATGCCGGGCTACTCCAGCACTCACGTCATCTTTGCTACCAAATTCGGCTCCATCGACCGGGATTTCCGGCTGGACGGCAAAGAGGTGCATCTGCCCGCCGGTGTGGCGCATTTTCTGGAACACAAGATGTTCGAGGACCAGGACGGCGACGCCTTTGCCAAGTACGCCAAGACCGGTGCCAACGCCAACGCCTTTACCAGCTTTGACCGCACCTGCTACCTGTTCACCGCCACCCAGCAGCTGGACGAAAGTCTGGATGTGCTGCTGAGCATGGTGACCCACCCCTACTTCACCGAGCAGACCATTGCCAAGGAGCAGGGCATCATCGGGCAGGAGATCAAAATGTACGACGACAGCGCCGACTGGCGGCTCATCACCGGCCTGTTCGAGTGCCTGTATCACAGCCACCCCATCCGCAGCGACATTGCGGGCACGGTGGAAAGCATTGCCGAGATCACCCCGGAGATGCTCTACGACAGCTGCCGGGCCTTTTATGCCCCGGACAACATGGTGCTGGCCGCCGCTGGTGACACCACCATGGAACGGGTGCTGGCCGCCTGCGCGCGCCACGGCCTGATGGAGCCCCGCAGCACCGAGCGGGTGCAGCGGCTGTGGACGCCGGAGCCCATGACCCTTGTCACCACCGAAACGACCCTGAAAATGCCGGTGTCCAAGCCCTGCTTCGGCCTCGGTTTCAAGGAAGAGCCGCTGCCGGAGGGCGACCTGCGCACCGAGGCGCTGTATGACCTCATCCTCTGCTGCATCGTGGGCGGCATGTCGCCGCTGTACCGCCGCCTGTACGACGAAGGTCTTGTGAATCCCGGCTTTGGCGGGGAGGTGCTGCGGGTGGACGGCTGCTGCTGCATCCTGTTCACCGGCGAGAGCGACGAGCCGGACACCGTGCGGCAGCTGCTGCTGGACGAGATCGCCCGCATTCGCGCCGAGGGCGTGGACCGCGAGATCTTTACCCTGTGCAAGAACGAAAAATACGGCCAGCTGATCGAAAATCTGGAAAACGTGGAGGACTCGGCCAGCCAGATGGCAGACTTTGCCCTCAGCGGACAGACCGTGGCCCAGCAGATCACCATGCTGGCAGGCCTGACGGCAGAGGACGCGGACGCGGCCCTGCAGCACATCCTGTGCACCGACCGCATGGCCACCATGTACATCCAGCCCGACGGCACCGCGCCGCAGGCCGGAGAGGATGAGGAGGATGACGAGTGATGAATCTGGTACAGTTCCCGGGCCTTGGCCTGAGCTTTGAGATCGACCGCGTGGCGTTTACCATTGGCGGGGTGAGCATTTACTGGTACGGCGTGTGCATCGCCGTGGGCCTGTGCCTGGCGCTGGTGTTTGCGTTCCGCCACAGCATCGAGTTCGGCGTGGACCCGGACGGCATGGTGGACGTGATCCTGATCGGCGTGGTGCTGGGCATTGCCAGCGCCCGGGCCTACTATGTGGCCATGGCACCGTTCAAATACCAGAGCATCTGGGAGATGATCGCCATCCGCGACGGCGGCCTTGCCATCTACGGCGGCATCATCGGCGGCTTTCTGTTCGGCGGCCTGGCCTGCAAGTGGCGCAAGGTGCCGGTTCTGCCCATGTTCGACCTGACCGCCATGGGCTTTCTCGTCGGGCAGTGCTGCGGCCGCTGGGGCAACTTCTTCAATCAGGAGGCCTTTGGCTGCAACACCACCCTGCCCTGGGGCATGTACAGCGAGGGCACCCGCTCTTACCTGATGGGCAGCACAGTCACCGTGCAGAACGGTGTGACCATCGACCCCAACCTGCCGGTGCACCCCACCTTCCTGTATGAAAGCATCTGGTGCCTGGTGGGTTTCATCCTGCTGTTCCGGTACATCAAAAAGCGGAAATTCAACGGCGACATCACCTTGCGGTACCTCATCTGGTACGGCGCAGGCCGCTTCTGGATCGAAGCGCTGCGCACCGACAGCCTGATGCTGGTGCCCTCCATCGGCCTGCGGGTGTCCCAGCTGCTGGCCGGCATTGCCGTAGTGGCCGGTGTGGCGGCAGAAATTTACTTCACCCGCAAATTCAAGGGCAAACCGCTGATGGTGCCGCTGGCCATGACGGCAGAGAACAAGGCCGCCATGAAGAAACTGGACGGCCCCATCGCCTTTGCCGGCAGGGATACCCAGCTGCCGGCCAGCGCCTCCCGCAAGGAGTTCGTGGAAAAGACCGAGCGCTACAACGCAGAGGTGAAACAGAAGCTGGAAGAACAGCAGAAGAACCACTGAACGTGAAATCTTGTGAGCCGCAGAGCAGGCAGGTGCTTGTTCTGTGGCTCTTTTTGGTGTATAATATAGCCACAGACGAAGTGAGGTGAACTGTATGCAGATCATTCCGATGCGTGAACTGAAAAATACCGTGGAGATCGAGCGCCGCTGCGCCGAGGAAAACGGCCCGGTGTTCGTCACCAAAAACGGCTATGGCCGCCTTGTGGTCATGGATATCGACTACTATGACCGGACCATGAAAGAGATGGAAGAGGCAAAACTTATCATGGAGGGCCTGCGGGATGTGGAACAGGGCCGTACCGTGGACGGTGAAACGTTCATGAAAGAATTGGGGGCAAAGTATGGGCTCTGAGTACGGCTATCGCTTTGCCCGGCAGGCCGCGGCAGATGTGACAGGAATCGTAGATTATCTGGCAGGAGATCTGGCAAACCCGACGGCAGCGGCTTCCTTTAAAAAGAGCCTGATGGAATGTCTGGATACACTGCGGATGTTTCCGCAGAGCGGCAGCCTGGTGCAGAATGGTTATGTTCCGCAGACAGGGATCCGGGAAAAACTGGTTGGAAATTATATCCTGTTTTACCAGACGGATGCGGAAACCCGGACGGTCTACATCCTTCGGGTGGTGCATGGAAGCCGGGATTTGGATCGTGTCGTAAAAAATCTCACATAAAGCGGAAATTTCCTCTTGCATTCCGGGCGTTTTTTTGCTATACTATTCTAGCCGCGTGGTGTGGGCGCCTGAAATGACCCCCGTAGGGGCCTGCCTTTACGACCAGCGAGTACAACGAAAAGGAA
>UMJR01004382.1_pt1 | contig 17606 bp, 15 predicted proteins | sample 1966121 | NCBI WGS metagenome assembly UMJR01 (sample SAMEA4836155, study PRJEB28245) | human gut metagenome | biome: gut microbiome; material: fecal sample | place: Denmark | collected 2008
ACGAGTGCTTTGCACGATGTGGACGCTGGGTGCCGCAACCCGGACAGGTGGCATCCCGAAGGGATGACGGTGGGGTTATTCCTCTCCCCCGAAAACTTTTTTCAAAAAATCTCGAAAAAAAGTGAAAGGAATCTGCGTTTCATGTATTATAGAGAGTGAAACTGCGAAGATACAACACAAAACTGCGTGATATATCAATGCGGCGGGCGTGCGGATAAGTCGGACTGTTCTACTCCCCGCAATGATATTGCGACGGTTCATAACGTGCTGTATATCGCAGAATATTTTGTCTGAGAAGGGGAAGGGAAAATAAAATTTCACTATTGAAAATACTGGATATACATGCTATAATTACAATAATGATGTGTCTGGTAAAAATAACCTGCCAAGGGAAAGAAAGCCGACAAAAGTTGGATATCTTTTCCTCCGGTTTTGCCAAAAATACTATGATGCAGGGAGGGCTCCACTGTGCGGAAAAATCATCACGGAAAAAAAGATAGGCTGGTGAAGCGCGTTTTTGCGCTTTGTCTGGCGCTTGCGGTCATCTGCACCTGCCTTGTGCCGGTGTTTGCAACGGAGGGTCTGAGCGATCTTCAGGTTGAGAAAGAACTCCCCGGAACCAGCGAGGAGGAAGCTGCCGGTTTCGGCGACGATTTCCCTGCCGTGGACGACGGCGAGCCGCGCGAAGTATACGATGAAGGCGAAGCTGCCGGTTTCGGCGGGGACGAAGTTGCCACCCGGCCTGTGGAGGGCGGCGAGGACAACCTCGAAGGCGGCCCCACCGTTAAGGAAACAGAGTGGGGCACCGTCATTGAGTACGGCCCCAGCTCCAGCACCGGTACCGACCCCAGCTCCAGCACCGAGACCCAGTGGTCCGGCGAGGACGACGTGGTGGAAAAGCCTGATGACAAAGTGGTCGTTTCCGGCGACGAGATCAAAAAGCTGCAGGATATGGTGGTCTACCGCTTCTGGCTGAGGGAGCTGAACACCCTTGACCTGCAGGACATTACCGCTCAGGCACAGATCAACAATATGACGGAGAGCGAGTATCTGGCCCGGAACGGTGAGGTTCTGTGGAACCTGTACTTTATTCAGGCTGTGCCCCGGGCAGAGACCATTGCGGATTACAGCAGCTACATCGAGAACCCCTCCTCCAACCGGGACCCCAAGGGCGAACTGCGGCAGTTTGACTACTGGTACACGCTGGACGAGTTTGGCAACCGGGTGCGCCTGAACCTCACCGACCCCACCAGCAACATTCTGGACGACAAGACCACCACCGTGAACGTCTACGCCGCATGGAAGGACGGTACCGTGGGTTCCGATGAGGAAGAGGACGTGGATCACGAGGATCTGGTGGACAAGAACCCCGTGCCTGTGGATCTGACTGCCAAAGCCTCTGCTTCCTACGAGGACGAGGAAGGCGAACTGAAAACCACAACCCTGCCGGTGGAGGTGAAAAATCTGCCCTCTGCCGCAGACCACGTCAGCGTGACCCACATGGGCGATAACTCCATGACGGAGTTCTGTGATACTTACAAGAGTGAGCTTCAGGGGATGCAGCCCCTTCTGGGCCTGAAGATCTCCCCCAAGAACGCTAAGGGCGAAACGGTGCAGCCTGCCAAGGGCCAGAAGGCTACCGTTACCGTTTCTGGTCTGGACAAGCTGCCGGATATTGCGGAAATGGAAGAAATGGGAGCGCTCACTGCCGATGCGCTGAAGGTGCTCCACCAGAAAAACGACGGCACCGTGGAAAAACTGGATGTTGTCAGCTATGAGAATGGCACCCTGACCTTCGAGACCTCCAGCTTCAGCCCCTTTGTGATTGCACTGGAATATCCGGATCAGGGAAGTGAAGACTTCGATGATGACGGCATTGAGATCGTCAGCATTGAGATCGATGGCGTTGAGTACCCGAATGTGAATGATGGAATTGCTACGATCAGTAGCATCAGCGGCATTCAGGGCGATACAAAAGTTCCGGTTGGTGCAACGATTACACTGCGGGCCAAAAACGGAAAAACAAACTACAATCACACATGGAGACTTAATCCGGACAAGACTAACGGTAATGCGGTATTTATAAACAGTAAAAATAAAGAAGTTAATCAGATAAAAGGTACAGGAGATACCTACAAAACAGTACGGATAAGGGTTACGCAAGAGGGTAAGGTGACGGTTGCTCACCGTTATGGTGACCCTAAGAGCAAAGATCCGGAAGGTAACGGCGATGAGCTGGAGATTACAGTTGTGAAGAGCGATAATCCGACATTTCTTTACAATCTTTATGTTTACACGCAGGTTTTGGGCTATTCGGGTGATTACTATGGTAATAAAGCTGAAAATAAAGCGTGGAACGGCATGGCCGTTGGTACGATTTCAAATGTAGATGCTCCGAGTAAATACAATAAACGTACCTCAATTTATGACACGGCCGTTATTGCTACGAAGTTGGGAACTGAAATTATAGTTGATTCTGGACAGTTTCCTGTGATTCCGATTAAACAGGATGGCAAATACAAGGACTACTATTACGAATCACTCCCGAAAGAAATCCAAAAGGAAATTGAGAAGGATCCAACGAAAGCGAATACTGTAGGCACGTACACAATTGAATGGTACGAGGTCGTTGCTGCGGGTGGAGCCAATACTGGCAAAAACGGCGAGGATGGAGACTGGACGGGTGAAGAGAACTATAAACCCACATACACGAAGGGCATATATAAATCTCCGATTTCGTCGGTCAGTGATAAAAAAATGACGTACCATCTGGATGGTTTGATAGTGCTCCATGATACAACGCACATCAACGTCAAGTTTATGGTTCAGGATGTGGGTAAAGATACCTTTGCTCTAGTGCGTGATTATGGCGGAGCATTTACTGTCCCAGAAGGGAGTACTTCGATTTCGCTGAAAGCGATTGCCCGCCCGGATGTTATTGGTGAAGGTCAGACTGAAGCAACCTGCCCGAAAACTAAAACAACCCCAGATGGTACAGTTTACACCTTTGATGGTTGGTATACAAATCAGGACTGCACGGAAGGTAGCAAGTTTGATTTTGATGAAGATACCATTAAAGAAGATACAACTTTCTACGCAAAGTATGTGCCTGCTTCTGCAAACCTGACCGTCTCCAAAACCGTTACCGGCAAACTTGGCGACACCAACAAAGCCTTTACCTTTACAATTACCAAAGCTGATGGCACAGCGGCAAATATCACTGATACCAATATTGAGATTAGTGAAGCAGATCGTGCAAAGGTTGAATGGAAAGGTAATGGTCAGTTTACGCTGAAAGACGGAGCTTCGATTATCTTCAAGAATCTACCGAGCGGCCAATACAAGGTTGTAGAGGATAATTATTCAGGCGAAAAGTACGAGACCAGCTATGTGGTTGATTCCGGAACACCTGAGAATAGGCGAGAAGCAAGTGTGACGATTGGTACGGACGCTAAGACGATTGCCTTTACCAATAATTGCACCCTGCAACCTGACCTTGGTGTCCTCCTCGACACCCTGCCTTACATTGTCATCCTTGCTGTGGTAGCTGGCGGCGTTGCCCTGCTGATGCTGCGCAAGCACCGTAAGGAAGATGACTAAAGGGGGCTGACCGCATGGCGAAGAAGAAAGCGCCCCAGCGGCTGGCCGGTGCAGAGGAAAGCTGTATCAGCCCGGAGCAGGAAGCGATCATCCAGTGGTTCCGGACGGTGAAATTCCGCAAGAACCTGCTGGGCGGCGTGGATGAAGCGTCAATGTGGAAGAAGCTGGAAGAGCTCTACGCCCTGTACGAAGCCGCCATCCGCGCCGAGCGCACCCGCTATAATGTGCTCTTGGAGCAGCAGACCGGAAGCCTGCCCTTGGATACCACCAAAGTTGACAGCTCTGACCCCCAAAAGGAGGCGCATTCCGATGCACCCGCTGGACAATGAAGCCCTGAAGCAGGGGGCAAAGGCGGTGCGCCGCCGCAGGCTGGACGCTGAGAACCGGCAGGATTTTATCAGCCTGCTGGGCCGCGTTGTGGTGATCCTGCTGTGTGCCTGGGTGCTGTTCACGCAGGTGTTCCTGCTCACGCAGGCCAAGGGCAGCAGCATGTTCCCCGCGGTAAAGGATGGCGACCTGCTCATCTGCTACCGCCTGCAAAAAACTTACGCAAAAAACGACGTTGTGGTCTACACCCAGGGCGGCAAGCTCCGGGTGGGCCGCATCCTTGGGCGCGAGGGCGACCTTGTGGCTCTGGACGACAGCGGCACCCTTGTGGTGAACGGCGCGGTGCAGAGCGGCGAGATCCTCTACCCCACCTACGCAAAAGACGCGCTGGAGTACCCCTACACGGTGCCGGAAGGCTGCTTTTTTGTGCTGGGCGATTACCGCACACAATCCGAGGACAGCCGGGATTTTGGCCCGGTTCCGCTGGAGGATGTGCAAGCAAAAGTAATTACACTACTGCGGCGACGCAGTTTGTAATACCACGGAGGCCGGAAGAAGCTGCCGGCATCCTGCCTGTGAACCGCGGAGTTTGGGCCGCGGCACAGGAGTACGAACTATTTCTTACTAGGGAGGAATAACAATGAAACTGAAGAAATTCTTCGCGGGCGTTCTGGCTGCCGCCATGATGCTCACCGTCGGCGCAACCGCAGCGTTTGCAGAGACCCCGGCTGGCGCAACTGCAGATGACAGTGTGACCATTACCAAGACCTACAAGCTGGAGAATGATAACACTGCGTCTGGTGATGATACGTTTACCTTTACAATTACTGGTCAGAAAGTTGAGAACAGCGCAGTAAAAACTGTTCCTCAGATTACTAATCCTACAAAAACGGTTACGCTGGCTGCATCTAAAGATGGTGCAACTCAGCACTTCACTGTGAAATATGGTGATCTGAATATTACCCGTCCGGGTGTTTACTATTACACCATTACTGAGAGTGGTTCTTATGCAGGTGTTACTGGTACGAACTCTCTGATCCTGAAGGTCACTGCAGGTTATGAAGGCAACAATAAGACCTTGTCCTACTGGTCTGCAGTACGTAAAACCGAGAATTCTGATAAGGGTGCTGGTTTCACCAACACTTACCAAGCTGGTAATCTTTCCGTTACGAAGAATGTTACCGGTAGTCTGGGCGACCATGAGAGTGATTTCTACTTCCTGGTAAGCCTGTCTTCCGATAAGAATGTTACCAGCACTGTGAGCTATGCTGGTGGCCGCAACGAGAACGGAACCTTCGCCTTTACTAAGAATGGCGAAGGTGAGAAAGCTACTTGGACTGCATCCAAGGTGCTGAAACTTCATGATGGTGAGACCTTTACAATTAGCAATCTGCCTTATGGCGTTTCTTACGACGTTAAGGAGCTTTCTGATAGCAGTAAAGTGGACTCTACTGTCAGCACTGGCGATGAACTGACTGTTGATGGTATCAAGTATACTGTTAGCTATGATAATGCAGCTACTGGTGCACTGAATGCTGCTAGTGCCGCAACTATCATCACTAACAATGCTGGTACGGCTACCATCGATACCGGCGTTATCCTCGACAACGCTCCTTACATTGCAATGCTGGCCATCGTTGCCATTGGTGGTGTGGCCCTGATGCTGAATAAGCGCCGCCGCGACGAGGAGTAAGAACCTCTCAGGCGCTAACGCGCCAGCTCCCCTAGTAGGGGAGCCAAGTACACGCCTCAGCGTTGACCGTTCACGTAAGCTGACCGTGAAGCAGCACCCTTCTTGCCTCTCCTACTAGGAGAGGTGGCAAAGCCGCAAGGCTTTGACGGAGAGGTTTGGCCTATGTCTATCACCAATCTGCCCTACAATGGAGAAATGAATTTCCGGGCAAAAGAGCTCAGGCGTGAAATGACACAGCATGAGCGGAAATTGTGGTATTTATTTCTCCGAAAATATCCGGTAAAAATTTACAAACAGCGTGTAATTAACTCGTTTATTGCAGATTTTTACTGTCCGGCAGCTCGGTTGGTGATTGAACTGGACGGTTCACAGCACTATACAGATCAAGGTGAGGCTTACGATAAAGAACGTGATACGATCATTGAAAAGTATGGTGTTGTGATTTTAAGGTTTTCCAATCTTGAGATCGACCGCTGTTTCGATTCTGTTTGCGAACGTATCCATGATACAATACACAAACGTGTTGTTGAATTGGAACGTAATGCCTGACTTGCCTCCCCTACTAGGGGAGGTGGCAAAGCCGCAAGGCTTTGACGGAGAGGTTCAGCTTCCGGTAGAAACCTCTCAGGCGCTTCGCGCCAGCTCCCCTAACAGGGGAGCCAAGAAAGCCAGCTAGGAGGTGGGCTGTATCAACTGGCAGAGAAAAGCGTTGAGGGCAGCCGACTTTCTGGTGAGCACGGTGGTCGTGCTGTTCCTGGTGGTCGCCGGGGCGTATTCAGCCTATGCCCTGTGGGACAACTCGCAGGTGTACGCCGCCGCAGACAATGTTCAGGCAGAGCTTCTGCAGTTCAAGCCCAAGGCGGGCGCGGATAACGGCGCAAGCTTTGAGGAGCTGCTGGGCATCAACCCGGATGTCTGCGCGTGGGTCACACTGGACAACACCGCCATCGACTACCCTGTGGTACAGGGCGAGGACAACTTTACCTATGTGAACACCGATGTCTACGGTGATTTCTCGCTGGCAGGCAGCATCTTTCTGGATGTGAACTGCGACAAGAACTTCACCGACCCTTACTCTCTGCTGTATGGTCACCACATGGAAGAGAGCAAGATGTTCGGTGATCTGGATCTCTACAAGGACGCAGAGTTCTTTGCAGAGAACACCACCGGTGAGCTGATCCTGCCCGACCGCACCTATGATCTTCAAACCTTTGCATGTCTGCTGGTCCCTTCGTCTGAGAGCGCAATCTTCCAGCCCCAGCGCTGGGACAGCGACCTGCAGGGGTTGTACACCTTTGCGCAGGAGAACGCCCTGAACCTGAACACCGAAACGCTGGCCGCCATGAAAGCGGCGGGCGATGACGCTCAGGTGCTGGCCCTGTCCACCTGTTCAACGGAGTTTACCGATGCACGCACCATTCTTCTGGCGTGGATGATCCCGTCCGCGTCGGATTCACAAAGGAGAGGATGAAATGAGGTTCCGTAAAATCGCGGCAGCACTCCTGACGCTTGCGTTGGGGTTCTGCCTGTGTCAGCCGGCGGCATTTGCGGCCACCGCGGCTGACCAGCATACACAGCTGCAGGAGCTTCCGGTTTCCATTCAGTCCACGGGGGAAACACCTCTCCCAAAGGAAACACTGACTGTGGAACTTGAGGCTGTGGACAATGCGCCCCTGCCCGAGGTGACCACTCTGGAGATCACCGACGGCGAGACCGGCAGCTTTGGCCCCATCAGCTACACCAAGCCCGGCTACTACGTTTACACCGTGCGCCAGCGCGCCGGTGTCAACACCCGCGGCACCTACGATGAAACCGTGTACTATCTGCGTGTTTCCGTGGTGTGGGACAACGACAAGCTGGTGGCCCGGATGGCCGTGCACACACAGGCCGACCTGATGGACGAAAAGGTGAGCAGCATCACCTTCAACAACAGCTACAAGGCCATCGAGACCCCGTACTACCCGGACCCGTATGACCCTGATCCCGTCACCCCGCCCACCCCTTCCACGCCGGAGAACCCGGCCCCGGCAGATGCCCGCCCGACCGTGACTGAAACCACCACCCCTAGTGCACCGGAGCCCACCGCCCCGGCCAGCGTGGTGGCGGATGCCCGCCCGGCCGAAGGTCCCAAACTGATCCAGACCGGTCAGCTGAACTGGCCCATCCCTGTTTTGACGGCAAGCGGTCTGGTGCTGGTGGCCGTGGGTGCCTACCTGATGGAGCGCAGCAAGAAACGTGAAAAGAATGCGTAAAGTATCCCCCGGGCTTGTCTGCATTGTGCTGGGTGTGGTGCTCCTGCTGGCGGCGGGCGGCCTGTACGCCTACAACCGCTACGAGGATGCCCACGCCGGTGCCGAGGCCCAGACCGTGGTGGCCGACCTTCAGCAGAAGGTGGAGACCCCGGAATCGGAGGCAGAGAGCGGCCCCCTGGACCCCGAGCTCCCGGTGGTGGAGATCGACGGCAACGAATATGTGGGTGAGATCTCCATTCCCGCCATCGGCATTGACCTGCCAGTGATGAGCGAGTGGAGCTACCCCCGCCTGAAAATCGCCCCCTGCCGCCAGTTCGGCTCTTCCCGCACCGATGATCTGGTCATTGCGGCGCACAACTACGAAAGCCATTTCGGCAAGCTGACCTCCCTCACAGCGGGGGACAGCGTCACCTTCACCGATATGGACGGCATCGTGAATGAGTACGTCGTGAACAAGGTCGAAGTGCTTGACCCCCACAGTGTGGAGGAAGTGGAACACAGCGGCTACGCCCTGGTGCTGTACACCTGCACCTATGGCGGCAAGACCCGTGTCACCGTCTTCTGTGATCGTGCATCGTAAAAATCAAGGCTGAAAAACAAAAAGAAGCCCCGACATTCGTCGGGGCTTCTTTTTTACTATGTGGGAACTCCCTCCGTCATTGCTGACGCAATGCCACCTCCCTCTCAGAGGGAGGCTTTTCGCTGCCGTAAGGCTCCCTCCTAGAGGGAGCTGTCGCCGGAGGCGACTGAGGGAGTTACTGTTTTTTCCACCGCCGCATCACACCCATGCCCAGCGCATAGGGGCCGGTGTGCACGGCAATGGTGCAGCCGATCTGCAGCAGGACCACATTGCACTCGCAGGTGGGGTACTTGGCGCGCAGGGCGGCGCGGGTCTGCATCCAGAGCCGCTTGCCCTCGTCGGCATCGTAGCCGTAGCCCACCGTGATGCAGTAGTCATCGGGCGTGCCGTTGTGCTCGGCCAGATAGGTCATCAGCAGGTCGAGGGCCTTCTCAAAGCTCTTCTGGCGGCCGCGGGCCACACCAGCGGAGAAGATCTCGCCCTCCTTGAACAGGATCATGGGCTTGATGCCCAGAATGTTGGCGGCACGGCCCGTGACTTTGCCGATGCGCCCGCCCTTGATGAGGTAGTCCAGATTACCCACCGTGAAGAAGATCTGGTTGGTGATCTTTTCCGCTTCCAGCCAGGTCACGGCTTCGTCCAGCGTACAGCCTGCATCCCGCATGGCCACCGCGTTTTCCACCACGATGGATTCGGTCACGGTGGCGGCAGTGCTGTCAATGACCTCGATCTTAGCATCGGGAAAATCCTCCAGCACCAGCTCCCGGGCGTTGCGGGCACTGCCCACGCAGCCGCTCATCTTGCTGGTAAAGCAGATGCAGAGCACCGGGCGGCCCGCCTCGGCATGGGCCCGGAAGGCGGTCTCAAAATCCTCCAGAGAAGGCAGGCTGGTCTTGGGGTAGGCCGAGGGGTTATCTACCATGAACTGGTAGAAATCGCGCACGGCGATCTCCTTGCCTTCCTTGCGGTAGTGCTCACCGTCCAGCGAGACATAGAAGGGGATGATCTCAATATTCAGCGTTGCGGCCGTCTCAGGGGTCAGGTCGCAGGCGCTGTCCGTGATGATATCAAACATAGTCACGTTTCCTTTTCAATGCGGCGGGTTCTGTGGCGCGGATCAGACGTTGTGGTGGATGTAGGCCTCACGCTCGGCACCCACGGAGATGTAGGTGATCTTGCAGCCAATAGCCTTTTCCAGATACTCAACGTAATCGCGGGCTTCCTGGGGCAGATCCTCCCACTTGCGGGCGGCAGTGATATCGCAGTGCCAGCCGGGCAGATACTCCACCACGGGCTGTGCGGTGTCCAGAGCCATGCCCATGGGGAAACGCTTGGTGATGGTGCCGTCGGTCAGCTTGTAGCCGGTGACCATGGGGATCTTCTCCATGTAGTCCAGCACGTCCAGCAGGGTCAGGGCAACCTCATCGCAGCCCTGGCAGAACACGCCGTAGTGGCTTGCCACCAGGTCGATGGGGCCAACGCGGCGGGGACGGCCGGTGGCTGCACCGTACTCGTGGCCAGCCTCACGCAGGGCGTGCTTCTCTTCCTCGGTCATGGCCAGCTCAGTGACAAAGGGGCCGTCGCCCACGCAGGAGGAGTAAGCTTTCATCACGCCGATGCTGTTGGTCAGCTTATGGCCCGGGATGCCTGCGCCGATGGGGGCGTAAGCGCCGATGACGTTGGAGGAGGTGGTGTAGGGGTAGATGCCGAAATCGATGTCGCGCAGAGCGCCCAGCTGGGCCTCGAACAGCACCTTCTTGCCGGCGGCATCTGCGTCAGCCAGATACTGGCCCACGTCGCAGATGTAATCCTTGAAGATGGCGGCATACTTCTCCAGCCATGCCCACATCTCGTCCACGCTGATGGGGGCGGAGTGGTAGCTGCCCTCCATCACCAGGTTCTTGGAATCCACCATGGTCACCAGGCGCTTCTTCACGCTGTCGTCCAGGTGGAGCAGGTCGCCCATGCGCAGGGTCTTCTTCATGTACTTGTCACCGTAAGTGTAGGCGATGCCGCGCTTGGTGGAGCCGAACTGTGCGCCGGTCTTGGCCAGGCGGGCCTCTTCCAGGCCGTCCTGATCGACATGGTAGGGCATGGTGATGGTGGCCCGGTCGGAGATCTTCAGGTTATCGGGGGTGATGACAATGCCCTGCTCCCGCAGCTTGTTGATCTCGCCGTCCAGATGGTGCGGGTCGATGACCATACCGTTGCCCATCACGCAGACAACGTTGGGGCGCAGGATGCCGGAGGGCAGCAGGTTCAGCACGAACTTGCCGCGCTCGTTCTTCACGGTGTGGCCTGCGTTGTTGCCGCCCTGATACCGTGCAACGATGTCATACTCCTGGCTGATCAGATCGACCATGCGGCCCTTGCCCTCATCGCCCCAGTTGATACCCGTAATTGCAGTAAGCATAATAAATGACCTCTTTATCATTTTTTCAAAAGACAGCCTTTTCCGTGCACCTTGCCCGGGATACGCCACCTTGGGAATCTGTACCGCCCGCGGAAATGTCCGCAACAATACAATTATAGTATAGCACGAAACGCGGAACAAAAAAAGAGGGAAGAAACACTTTTCTCTCAATTATCCGCCAGGCGCTCCTCTTCGTGATGCTGCTTTAGTTCTTCTTCCCCAGCTTGTGCACAGTGCCATCCGGCTCTTTGATCGAGGTGTTGTTCAGCTGGGCGCGCAGGCTGGCCTTTACGTCCGCAACATACTCCTGCCGCAGGGCCTGCTGCTCTGCCTTTTCGGCATCGGTCAGGCCGGTGGTCTTGCTCTTTTTTGCCAGCTCGTTGATACGGGCGATCTTCTCGTTTGTCATCGCAGTTCTCCTATTAGATAAAATGTGATATAATATGACCGGGATGCCCCTTCCGGCAGCTGCGGCTCTTTTGACGAGGCAGCAGGAGGGAGCTATTTGAATCAAAGCAAGTATAACAAAGGATGAAACCGATGTCAAAACAGTTGAATTTTGCACAGCAGATGGACGAAGTGTTGAAAATGCTGGGGCCGCAGCGGCCAAAGCTGCTGCTCCATGCCTGCTGCGGGCCCTGTTCCAGCGCCGTGCTGGAAAAGCTGTGCCGGTATTTTGAGATCACGGTGCTTTACTATAACCCCAACACCTGGCCTGCCGAAGAATACTACCGCCGGGGCGAGGAGCTGAAAAAGTTCGTGGCGCAGGCGCACCCGCTGGGGGTCACGGTCATCGAGGACCACTACGACCCGCAGGAGTTCTACACGGCTGTGCAGGGGCTGGAAAACGAGCCGGAGCGGGGCGGGCGGTGCACCGTCTGCTACCGTTTGCGGATGCGCCGGGCGGCACAGTACGCAAAGGAGCACGGCTTTGATTGGTTCACCACCACGCTCTCCATCAGCCCCCACAAGGATGCTGCCCGCATCAATCAAATCGGGCAGGAGCTTGAAGCCGAATTCGGCATCAGGCACCTGCCCTCGGATTTCAAAAAGCAGAACGGCTACCTGCGCTCTCTCCAGCTTTCGGAGGAGTACGGGCTTTACCGTCAGGATTACTGTGGGTGTGAGTTCAGCGCAAAGGCGAGGAGATGAACCGCTCAGTCGCCTGCTGCCTGCCTCTCCTGCCAGGAGAGGTGGCATTGCGATGCAATGACGGAGAGGTTTATTCCTCCCGCATTCTGGACACCAGAATTGCAAAGACGATCAGCCCCACGCAGGGCACGATGTTGGTTGCCATACCAACAGCAAGACCGGCGCTTTCAGCTACCTTGCCGATGACCCAGGGCATCAGGATCGCGCCGCTGGATGCCACCGGCAGCATGATGCCCATGCTGGTCACGGTGGTCATTTTACCGGCGCTGGCCACGGCGGTGGGGTTCATACCGGCCATGGAGAAGGCAAAGGCGAACAGCAGCAGGATGGCAGGCAGCTGGCTGTGGGTCTGCATCATGGCAAAGTAGAAGGCAGTGCAGAAAACAGCCATAAACACCATGGCCTTGCGGGGCTGCCGGAGCGGGAACACAAAGGCGATGAGCAGGCGGCCGATCAGGGTGGCACCCCACATCACGGTGACGGTATAGGCCGCCAGCGTGCCTGCAATGATGCCGCTGTCCTTGAAGTAGGTGACCATCCAGCCCACAACGCTCTGCTCGGCGGCGTTCTGGCAGAACAGCAGGCCGGTGAGCAGCCAGAAGCGGGAGGAGCGCAAAAAGCTCCAATCGGTGACAGCTTCTTTGGCCTTGGCGCGGCCTGCCATGGGGGTGAACAGGTATACCAGCCAGAGCACCAGACCCAGCGCTGCCAGCGCCAGCACGGCCAGCGTGGTGCTGACCCTGGCAGCGGCAGAGATCAGAAAGGGGCAGAGCAGGGCACCGCAGGCGTAGCAGGCGTGCATGGTGTTCATGCCCCGGGTGCGGTCTGCAGAGTTGCCGCTGACAAGGATGGTGCAGGTGTTCAGGACACTGCCCTTGGCAATGCCTACAATGAAGAAGGCCAGCGCCAGCAGAATGGGCAGGCCGGTCAGGCCCATCAGGCCGTAGCCCACCGCATAGCCGATGGTCAGAAGCAGGACGCTTGGCTTCATGCCCATTTTTCCCACCAGCGCACCGGCCAGCAGGCCCGCCAGCAGGTTGCCGATGCTCAGCAGGCTGAGCAGGGTGCCGGTCATGCCGTAGGCAAAGCCGTATTCCTCCTGCAGCAGGCTGACCACCACACCGCTGGAAATGGTGCAGATGCCGCTGAAAAAGAAGGTGACGAAGCCCGCGTTCCGCAGGCGGGTATTCCGTTGTTCCATGGGATTCTCCTTGCAGTATTCGGGGGCGCAGTGCCCGTAGTTGCTTTTATTAAAGCATATTCTGGTCAGAAAGCAAGGACTGTTGAGCCAGCAGAAGCAAAATCAGCGCCCAGTGGAAGCGCCCTGCCGTTCGGTGGGGCGCTTCTGTATTTTATTTTGCGTCTCCTATTGACAATGATCGAATCGTGCGTTATGATATTGTACGGCATCAAACAGTTCTAAAGGAAACAATCCTGTCACAAACAATTCAAAAGGGAAACCATTATGCACGATGAAAGCAACAAACAGCCCTGCTGCATTCCTCCATGGGAGCCGCCGCAGGTCATCCCGGCACAGGTGCGCCGGGTGAACAATCTGATCTTCCGCAAGATCAACCAGTTCCATCGGGAGAACAACGTGGACAACGTGACCCCCATGCACGACTGGATCATGAGCTACCTCTACTGGCACAAGAACGAGCCCGTGTACCAGCGCGATATCGAACGGGAGTTCTCCATCACACGCTCGACCGTGACGAACATCCTGCAGCTGATGGAGCGCAAGGGCTACATCGAGCGCCAGAGCGTGCCGCAGGATGCCCGGCTGAAGCGGCTGATCCTGACGGAAGAGGGAGGCCGCGTCCACGAAAAGACGATGCTCTCCCTGCACCAGACCGATGAGTTTGTGGCCGGATTGCTGACGGAAGAGGAAAACGCAGAGCTTCTGCGGTTATTGAACAAGCTGCGCAAGGGGCTGGAATGACCCCTGCAAATAAACTTCAGGAGGATTACAACAGATGATCAAAAAACTTGTGTCACATCTGGGCGAGTACAAGCGCGCCGCGATCCTGACACCGATCTTCTCTGCTCTGGAAGCCATCATGGATGTGCTGCTGCCCACCATCATGGCCTTTATCATTGACCAGGGCATTGAAAAGGGCGATATGAACGCCGTTGTCAAGTACGGCCTGCTCACCTTCCTGGTGGCGGCCATTGCCCTGCTGCTGGGCGTGCTGGCCGGCAGGTTTGCTGCCACGGCATCCACCGGCTTTGCAGGCAATCTGCGCGATGCGATGTATGAGAACATCCAGCATTTCTCGTTCTCCAATATCGACAAGTACTCCACGGCCGGTCTGGTCACCCGTATGACCACCGACGTGACCAACCTGCAGAACGCGTTCCAGATGATCGAGCGCATGTGCGTGCGTGCCCCCGTCCATCTGGTTTTCGCGCTGATCATGGCCTCCATGATCAGCCGCTCGCTGACCATGGTGTTCCTGGTGGCCATCGTGTTCCTGGTGGCAGTGCTGGCAGGCGTTATGGTTCCCACCTTCGGCATCTTTGATAAGGTGTTCAAGAACTACGATAACCTGAACGCCTCCGTGCAGGAGAATGTCTCGGCCATCCGCGTGGTCAAGAGCTTTGTCCGGGAGCACTTTGAGAACGAGAAGTACACCAAGGCCTGCGAGAGCCTGTACAAGCAGTTCGTCCACGCCGAGAGCCGCCTGAGCTTCAACAACCCCGCCATGCTGGTCTCTGTGTATGGCTGCAACATCGCCCTGAGCTGGTTCGGCGCACATTACGTCCTGAACGGTGCGATCACCACCGGCCAGCTGAACGCCCTGTTCGGTTACATTATGAACATCCTGATGGCCCTGATGATGCTGAGCATGGCCTTTGTGATGATCGCCATGTCCGCCGCTTCTGCCCGCCGTATCGTGGAAGTGCTGGACGAGACCACCGACCTGTCCCCGGCAAAGCAGCCGGTGCAGCAGGTGGCGGACGGCAGCATCGAGTTTGACCACGTTACCTTCAAGTATAAGCACGGCTCCGGCCAGCCTGTCCTGAACGATGTCACCTTCAGCATCCGGCCGGGCGAGACGCTGGGCATCATCGGCGGCACCGGCAGTGCAAAATCCAGCCTGGTGCAGCTGATCCCCCGCCTGTATGATGCCGAGACCGGCTCTGTCAAGGTGGGCGGCGTGGACGTTAAGGATTACAGCCTGGATGTCCTCCGCCGGGAAGTCTCCATGGTGCTGCAGAAGAACGTTCTGTTCAGCGGCACCATCCTCGACAACCTGCGCTGGGGCGATGAGAACGCCAGCGAGGAAGAGTGCATCCGGGTGGCCAAGCTGGCCTGCGCCGATGAGTTCATCGAGCGCTTCCCCGACAAGTACAATACCTGGATCGAGCAGGGCGGCTCCAACGTGTCCGGCGGCCAGAAGCAGCGCCTGACCATTGCCCGCGCGCTGCTGCGCAAGCCCAAGGTGCTGATCCTGGACGACAGCACCAGCGCCGTGGATACCGCCACCGATGCCAAGATCCGCAAGGCCTTCCGGGAGGAGATCCCCGGCACCACCAAGATCATCATTGCACAGCGTATCTCCTCCGTGCAGGATGCAGACCGCATCCTGGTGCTGGACAACGGCCAGATCAACGGCCTGGGCACCCACGAGGAGCTGCTCAAGACAAACAAGATCTATCAGGAAGTTTACAACAGCCAGACCCAGGGCGGCGGCGATTTTGATAAGCAGGGAGGTGAGCAGTAATGGCACAGGTGAAAGAAGTAAAGGGCCCCGGCCCCCGTAGGATGGGCGGCCCCAAGCCGAAGGTCGAGAACCCGGGCAAGCTGCTCAAGCGGATCATGGATGAGGTGTTCAAGCACTATCTGCCCCACTGCATCCTTGTGCTGGTCTGCATCATCGTCAGCGCGCTGGCAAATGTGCAGGCAAGCCTTTTCCTCAAGACCCTGATCGATGATTACATCGTCCCCATGACCAAGCAGGCCACGCCGGACTTCGGCCCGCTGGCAGGCGCACTGATGCGCATTGGCTGCATCTACGTTATCGGCGTGCTGGCCGCATGGCTCAACGCCCGTATCATGGTCAACGTGACCCAGGGCACCCTGCGCAACCTGCGCGTCCAGCTTTTCACCCACATGGAAAGCCTGCCCATCCGGTATTTTGACTCCCACCCCCACGGCGACATCATGTCGGTGTACACCAACGATGTGGACACCCTGCGCCAGATGATCAGCCAGAGCATCCCCCAGCTGGTGTCCAGCGCCATCACCATCGTGTCCGTGTTCACCAGCATGTGCCTGATGAGCTGGCAGCTCACCGTTGTCACCATGCTGATGGTGACCCTGATGCTGTTCTGCTCCAAGAAGATCACTTCCATGAGCGGCAAGTACTTTGTGGCCCAGCAGAAGGATCTGGGCAAGGTGAACGGCTACATCGAAGAGATGATGGAGGGCCAGAAGGTCGTCAAGGTGTTCACCCACGAGCAGAAGGCTCTGGATGGCTTCCGGCAGCTGAACGATAAGCTGAAGGAAAGCGCCGAGCAGGCCAACAGCTACGCAAACATCATCATGCCCGTTACCGCACAGCTGGGCAATATCAGCTATGCAGTCTGTGCTCTGGCGGGCGCGGCCATGGCCGTTGGCAATGTCGGCGGCATGACCCTGGGCACCGTGATGGCCTTCCTGAGCCTGAACAAGGGCTTCAATATGCCCATCAGCCAGGTATCCATGCAGGCCAACAGCGTGATCATGGCACTGGCCGGTGCGGAGCGTATCTTCAAGATGATGGACGAGACCAGCGAGGCCGACGAGGGCTATGTCACCCTGGTCAACGTCAAGTATGGCAAGGATGACGAGCTGGTGGAGACCACCGAGCGCACCGGCATCTGGGCCTGGAAGCATCCCCACCACGACGGCACCACCACCTACCACAAGCTGGCGGGTGACATCACCTTTACCGATGTCGATTTTGGCTATGTGCCTGAAAAGACCGTTCTGCACGGGATCAACCTCTATGGCCGCCCGGGCCAGAAGATCGCCTTTGTCGGCTCCACTGGTGCCGGCAAAACGACCATCACCAACCTGATCAACCGCTTCTACGATATCGCAGACGGCAAGATCCGGTATGATGGCATCAACATCCGCAAGATCAAAAAGGACGACCTGCGCCGCTCTCTGGGCATCGTTCTGCAGGATACCCACCTGTTCACCGGCACGGTCATGGAGAACATCCGCTATGGCCGCCTGGATGCCACCGATGAGGAGTGCATTGCCGCCGCAAAGCTGGCCAATGCCGATGGCTTTGTCAAGCGTCTGCCCGATGGCTACAACACCATGCTGACCAACGACGGCGCAAACCTGTCGCAGGGGCAGCGCCAGCTGCTGGCCATTGCCCGCGCCGCGGTTGCCGATCCCCCGGTGCTGATCCTGGACGAGGCGACCTCCTCCATTGATACCCGCACTGAGGCGCTGGTCCAGCGCGGCATGGACGGCCTGATGTATGGCCGCACCAGCTTTGTCATTGCCCACCGTCTGTCTACCGTCCGCAATGCAGACTGCATCGTGGTTCTGGAGCAGGGCCGCATCATCGAGCGCGGCAGCCACGACGA
>UMJR01019328.1_pt1 | contig 17595 bp, 15 predicted proteins | sample 1966121 | NCBI WGS metagenome assembly UMJR01 (sample SAMEA4836155, study PRJEB28245) | human gut metagenome | biome: gut microbiome; material: fecal sample | place: Denmark | collected 2008
CCCCGCCCCACCGGCGGCGTGCGGATCGCCCGCAAGAGCCAACTGCTCGAGGACGTTTACGCCTACAACGATTACTCCTATTCCGGCCGCGGCCCTGGCTGCGAGCCCCGGTCTGCCGTTACGCCTGACCTCCGCAAGGGTTACCTCATCAGCGAGTTCGGGGGCCAGCAGTTCCCGGCCAAAGCCTTTGACGACGAGCCGCACCGGCTGGCACAGGCTCTGCGCCACGCCGCCGTCCTCAACGATGCCATTGCCCAGCAGGGCGTGGCCGGTGCCCTTGGCTGGTGCATGGCCGATTACAACACCCACCGCGAGTTCGGCAGCGGCGACCGCATCTGCTACCACGGCGTGACGGATCTGTTCCGCAACCCGAAGCTCTCTGCCGCCGTCTATGCAAGCCAGAAAACGCCCCGCTCCCCTTCGGACGTGGTGTTCGAGGTCTCTTCCAGCATGGCGCTGGGTGACCACCCCGGCGGCTTTGCCGGGGCCTGCTGGGTGTTCACCAACGCCGAGAGCGTCCGCCTCTACCGGGGCAACGATTTCATTGCCGAGTTCACCCCCGACCGCCGGGGCCGCTTTGCCGTCCTGCCCCACCCGCCCATCGAGATCCAGGATTTCGTCGGCTCCCTGCTGGAAAAGTATGAGGGCCTTGACCAGAGCACAGCCCCGCAGGTGGCGGCCATCCTCAACGAGATGCGCCGGGACGCACTGAACCTTTCGCCTCTCTCCCGGGCGCGGATGCTCTCCCTGCGGCTGAGCGCAAACGACCTGCTCCGGATGTACTACAAATACATCGGCGTGCTGGGCGGGCCGTCCAGCGTTTACCGGTTTGAGGCAGTCTGGCACGGGCGCACCGTCCGCACCGTGGTCAAGGAGCCGGTGCAGTCGGTGCGGCTGGAATGCGTGGTGCACAACCCCATCCTGACCGACGGCCCCACCTGGGACTGCGCGGCGGTCAGCCTGCGGGCCATTGACCAGAACGGCAACCTGCTGCCCTACTGCGGTGAGGCCGTTCAGCTCAGCGTGGAAGGCCCGGTAAAGATTCTGGGCCCGGCCATCGTCCCCCTGCGGGGCGGCATGGCGGGCACCTACCTTGCCACCACCGGTGAAGCAGGCCGTGCCGTGCTGCACTGCCGGATGGAGGGCGCGCTGGATGTGGAGGCCGCCCTGACCGTGCGCAAGCGCTCCGGTGCAGAGAATGCCAATTAAATTTCGTCCTTTCATGGTAGATTTGCAATCTGTTCAAAGTTTTATCATGGTTGGCTGATATTCTATTGTTGTAAACGATCAAACGCCCTCTCTGTCCATGCGTCCGCGTGGCTGAGAGGGTTATTCTTGAGGACAAAGGACCGGAAATCTATGAGAGAGAAACTTCGTCAGTTTATGATCGGCCGCTATGGCACTGATGGCCTGAACCAATTTCTGAGCATTGCCTCGCTGGTGCTGCTCCTCATCGCCATCATCAGCCGGGTCAACCTGTTCACCTATCTGGGCGCGGCCCTGCTGATCTTCTGCTACTACCGCACCTTCAGCCGGAACATCTCCAAGCGCACCGAGGAGAACTACAAGTTCTACACCCTGAAGGACCGGGTGGACAACAAGTTCAAGGGCTGGAAGGAGCAGTGGGCCAACCGCAAGGTCTATCACTACTACCGCTGCCCCCAGTGCCGCCAGAAGCTGCGCGTGCCCCGCGGCCGCGGCCGCATCCAGATCTCCTGCCCCCGCTGCGGCACCCAGTTCATCAAGAAGAGCTGAGCCATGTTCGGATATGTTATCCCGAATCAGGCCGCGCTCAGCCCGGAGGCACAGGCGCGGTACCGCGCGGCCTACTGCGGGCTCTGCCGCCGTATCGGCGCGCTGCACGGCACCCGGGGGCGGCTGACCCTGAGCTATGACCTGACCTTTCTGGATCTGCTGCTGTGCAGCCTGTACGAGGGCGAAAGCGCCTGTGTGACAGGCTGTGACCACTGCCCCATCCACCCCATCCGGAAGGTGGAGTGGCGTTCCAGCGGCCCCACCGATTACTGCGCGGACCTGAGCGTTGCCCTGCACTACTACAACGCGCAGGACAAGTGGAACGATGACCACAGCCTGCTGGGCCTGGGCTTTGAAAAGATGCTTGCTGCCCCCACGCAGGAGGCCGCCGCCCGCTGGCCCCGCCAGTGCAGCGCCATCCGCACCTGTCTGGATCGGCTGGCCCGGTACGAGGCCGAGGGCAGCGAGGATCTGGATGCCGTTTCCGGCTGCTTTGGGGAACTGATGGCCGAGCTGTTCGATTACAGGCAGGACCACTGGTCGCCGGAGCTGCGCAGCATCGGCTTCCATCTGGGCAAGTATATCTACCTGCTGGATGCCTACGACGACCTAGCCCGGGATGAGCACAAGGGCGCATACAATCCCCTGCACGCCCTGAGCAGAGAGCCCGGGTATGAGGAAGAGATGCGGGAGATTTTTGAGCTGCTGCTGGCCAACTGCGCCCGCAGCTTTGAGCGCCTGCCCTGTGTGGAGGACGTTGACCTTCTGCGCAACATCCTGTATTCGGGCGTGTGGCTCAAATATCACTGCAAAAATGCAAAAAAGAAGGACAAAACCGCCTGATCCCGGCGGTTTTCCTTGATTTTTCCGTTCCAGTCCTGTACACTAAAGATTGCTTGTGCGGCACAGCGGCCGCACAGATGGTAATAGAGACGTGAGGAAGTAGACCGATGAGAGACCCCTATGAGGTTCTGGGCATCCAGCGCGGTGCCAGTGAAGACGAGATCAAAAAGGCTTACCGTGCCAAGTGCAAGCGCTGGCACCCTGACCTGAACCCCAACGACCCCACCGCCGAAGAGCACTTCAAGGAGGTGCAGGCGGCATACGATGCCATCACCAAGGGCGAGACCGGCCCCCAGATGGGCGGCGGCTACGGCAGTGCCTACGGCCAGCAGAGCGGCCCCTCCTACGGCGGCTATCAGCAGGGGTACCAGCAGAACGGTTACTCCAACGGGGATTTCGGAGACTTCGGCTTCGGCTACGACCCCTTCGGGTTCGGGTTTGGCTTTGGCGGCAATTATCAGCAGCAGCGCGGCCCCGGCTACAACGGTGCAGACACGCCTGAGATGCAGGCCGCCCGCAACTTCATCGTCAACCAGCGCTACCCTGAGGCCCGCCGCGTGCTGGACGGCATCACCGTGCGCACCGCCCGGTGGTATTATCTCTCCTCGCTGGCCAATCAGGGCCTGGGCAACAGCATCGATGCCCTGCAGGATGCCCGCCGCGCCGCCCAGATGGAGCCTGGCAACACTGAATACCAGATGAACCTGCGCAATCTGCAGGACCCGGGCCGCACCTACCGCACCCAGACCACCTACGCCCAGCCCGGCGGCCTGATGCGCTGGTGCTGGAGCATGATCCTGCTCAACCTGCTGTGCAACTGCTGCTGTGGCGGCGGCTGGGGCTGGCGGTTCCGGATGTAAGCTTCAATAAGGATGTAAGAACAAACAAAAACCTCCCTGCCGGCGTGGCAGGGAGGTTTTTTGCTGATTCAGTTATTGGATCACGATCGTCCGGCTGATCTCGCTGCTGGAGTAGTTTCCGGCGGCTTTGGCCGTCTGGACATACTCGCCGGGCTCGGTGGGGAATCCGCTCTGGGTCGTGCCCAGGAAATCGAAGAGACCGCTCTTCTTTTTATAGGTGTAGGTCACCTTGCCGCCCTCAACCACCTGGCCGTCGCTTTCGACCACGGCGGTGACGTTGTAGTTCTGGGCCTCCGCCGCAGTCATGCTGGCGGGGAGCTCCTGTGCCCAGTAGACACGCACCCCTGCACTCTTGGGCTTGATGCGGAAGAACGCCATGCCGGCGGTGTTCACATCACCGGATTCCAGCGCCACGGCACCGCCCACATAGCTGCCGGCTTCCGTAGGCTGCTCGTCCAGATAGATGCGGCTGAACACGCCCTCGGGCAGATATTTGCGGATGAGCTCCAGCGACAGCTTCATGCCGGTGGAGACATCCTTCAGCGTGGGGATGTAGAATTTCAGGACATCCATCACAGAGACCACTTCATCAGCCACCCGCAGCAGCACGCTCACGTCGTTGCCGTCGATCAGCTGCTTGATGTAGGCGTAGATGTTGAACTCCTCTTCCTGCTCAGGGTTCGCCGACATCTTTTTCGGCAGGGGGATCATCTTGAGCAGGGTGCGGATCTTGCCCGAAAGGATCAGGGTCACATAGCCCTGCGCTTCGCCGCTGGTACCCATCACCACGCCGATATACTGGGTATCTGCCGGGGTGGTCTGGACGCTCAGGGTAAAGGGGGAGCCATAGGTCAGATCTCCGTCTGCGGTCAGGCGGATCGAGACAACGCTGTTGTTCTCATCCACGCCTGCGGTGGTCAGGTCAGGCAGTGCGCTGCCCGCCGAAGCCGCCAGCGCCGGGGTGGCCGCCGCACTCAGGGCGAACACTGCCGCCAGCAGTAATGAGATCAGCCGTTTGATTTTCATCAGCCAAAGACCTCCTTTTATATAGGTTCTTGTATCATGCAAAAATAAGGGTGCGTGGAACACACAGCACAGTGTTCCCGCACCCTCATTTTACCGCATTGTACCGTACAGGTCAATAACGGGATTCAAGTTAAATTTTGCTCAGCTGCGGGCCCTGGGCGGTATCTTTGACAGCCCAGCCCATCTCGGTGAGCTGCGCACGGATGGCATCCGCAGCGGCCCAGTCCTTGGCCTTCTTGGCGGCGGCGCGCTTTTCCACCAGCTCCGTCACCTCAGCGGGCACCTCGTCCTTCTTGCGGTTGTACATCAGGCCCAGCACGCCGGTGATCTCATCGAACGCCTTGGCGGCAGCCTCCAGCGCAGCCTTGGAGGAGGCAGCGGACAGGGTGTTGATCTCCTTGACCAGATCGAACACGGCAGCCAGCGCATCGGGGGTGTTCAGGTCATCGTCCATGGCCTTGCAGAACTTGGCGCGGGCCTCGTCTGCCTTGGCGGTCAGGGTCTCATCGGTGCCGAACGCGGTCTTGCTCAGGGCAAAATCGAGGTTCTCGCGGCAGGTGTAAAGGCGCTCCAGGCTGTTCTTGCAGCTCTCGATGAGGTCCACAGTGTAGTTCAGGGGCATCCGGTAGCCTGCGGTCAGCATGAAGTAGCGGATGGGCTCGTAGCCGTAGAGGTCTGCCACATCGCGGACGGTGAAGAAGTTGTGCAGGCTCTTGGACATCTTCTGGTTATCCACGTTGATGAAGCCGTTGTGCATCCAGTAGTGGGCAAACTCGCAGCCGTTGGCGCACTCGCTCTGGGCGATCTCGTTCTCGTGGTGGGGGAAGATCAGATCCTGACCGCCGCAGTGCAGGTCGATGGTCTTGCCCAGATGGGTGCGGCTCATGGCACTGCACTCGATATGCCAGCCGGGGCGGCCCATGCCATAGGGGCTTTCCCAGGCGGGCTCGCCGGGCTTGGCAGCCTTCCAGACGGCGAAATCGGCGGGGTCTTCCTTCAGGTCATCCTCCATCTGGCTGCGCAGTTCACGGTTGCCGCTCTCCAGATCGTCCAGCTTGAGGTGGCTCAGCTTGCCGTACTCCGGGTCGCTCTTGACGCGGAAGTAGACATCCCCGTTCTTGGCAACGTAGGCGTGGCCGGAATCGATCAGGTCCTTGACGATGTCCAGGATCTGCTGGATGTGCTCCGTTGCACGGGGCTGGACGGTGGGCTTTTTGCAGTTCAGACCGGCGGCATCCTTGAGGTACTCGGCCTCAAAGCGCTGGGCCACTTCCTTCATGGAGGTACCCTCCTCCTGGCCCTTCTTGATGAGCTTGTCATCAATATCGGTGATGTTGGAGACATAGATGACCTTGTTGCCGCGGTATTCCAGATAGCGGCGCAGGGTATCGAACACGATCAGCGGGCGGGCGTTGCCGATGTGGATATAGTTGTAAACGGTGGGGCCGCAGACATAGATGCGGTATTCGCCGGGCACCTGCGGCACAAACTCTTCCTTCTGGCGGGTCAGGGTGTTGAAAATCTGCATAAGAACTCTCCTTCTTGTAGGGCAAACAAAAGCCGCAGCAGAACCTCTCAGTCTCGCTTCGCTGACTTACGAAAACAGAGAAGTAAAAAAGCCCCCGATGTGATACAATCTCCCATATCACATCGAAGGCGGTTTTCAAAATCGCGGTTCCACTTCTGTTTGTCGCTCAAAGCCGATAACGGCGGCTGCCGCGCCGCGATACTCCCCAGCAGGTTTCCCGCGGCGTGCTGCCCGGGCGCACTTCACACATGCTGCTGCAAACAGGCTCCCAGCCAACGGCCCGTTCTCTCTGTCCAGCTCACCTTTGCGCTACTCTGCCCGGGTAAACGCATTTTTCCTGATACATCTGTATTATAGCCGGGCCGGGGGGAGAAGTCAAGCAGAACGCAGGCACTGGCATTTCAGCGGCAGCTCTGCGCCGATTCAATCGATCTCGTGCTTTTTACAGAAGTGCTTGCTGGCAAAGTACATTCCCGCCCAGATGGCGATGGCAAGCACGAGGTAGAACGGGTTCTTCATGGCGGACACCAGCGACTGCCCGAAAAGGGCCATCATGGCCACCATCACGCCCTTGCCCAGCAGCATGGTGACAAGGTAGCGCTTCTCGTCAAAATCAGAGATGCCGAAGGCAAAATGCATAAAGGACGAGGGCGTAAAGGGCAGGAGCGACAGCATGAACAGGGACGCGGTGTCGAACCGGTTGACCCATTGCTCCGCCTTTTGCAGCTTGGCCGAGCGGCGGGCAAATTTCCAGAAAAAACGCTTGACGACACGCCGCCAGAGCAGGAACATCACAGTGCCGCCCAGCATCACCCCGGCCCAGCTGTACACAAAGCCCAGAAGCCCGCCGTGGGCCGCAACATTCAGCGCCACAATGGCAATGAGCGGCAGCGGCGGAAAAAAGGATTCCACCATCGCAAGGATCACGGGCGCAATGGGGCCAAGGCCGCCAAAGCCTTCCAGCAGAGCCTCCCAGAATTCCAGCGTTCCCAGCTGGTGGAGCCAGCCTATCATCGTCATTTCCATCCCGCGTGTTCCTTCCCTCTCATTTTTCTTTAGTATATCCGGTTTCTATGACACGCCCGTGAACAAAATACGAGCTTTTTTTGTCATATCACCTATACTACGAGACTGCGGGGGCGTTTCCTGCACAGGGCGGGGATCTTTATGCTTTTCCGTCGGCTTCAGCGGCGGCCTTTTCGGCCCGGGCCTGCATCCGCTCGATCTGCTGGGCGCGCATCCGTTCCCAGCGGGCAAGCCCGGCTTCGTCCGGGATCTGGACGCAGCGGGCAAAGCTCCAGTGCAGGCCGTCCCGCCGGGCCAGCTTATAGCGCTGGAATACGCCCTTTCCAACCTCATTGCCGGTACCGGCGCAGGCAGGGCAGACAGACAGAGTATACCAGCCGCTGTTGCCCTTTTTCAGCCAGATATCATCCGGCTGCAGATCCCCGCCGCACACCGGGCAGCTGGCAGTGATGATCTTTGGGTCGCTGCGCCAGGTGGACTGCTCCACATAGCCGCGGAACACCCGGAAGTCCCGGTAATCGCCGGGGGCGGGGCAGAGACTTGCCCGCAGAGATTCCTCCTCGGTGGGGTAGGCCGCCAGACCCGCCCGCAGGTCAAGTTTGCGGCAGACATCGGCGGTGTAAAGGGTATCGGACAGGGCATCGTGGAACGGGCGCTCCATCGGGATGCCCATCCGGGTCACAACGCTTTCCAGCGTCATGCCCTCGCCCTCCTTGCGGGGGTGCTCCCGCAGGAAGATCTGCTGCAGATCATACCACTGGGTGGGGCGGCTCTCGTCCAGATTGCAGAGGAAAAGGTTCTGCTTGAGCACCGGCACGTCATCCATGCCCCACTCGGCAAACTCGGCATCCGGGCCGCACCACTGCATAAAGCGGCGCAGCCCCTGCACGATGGGCTCGCCCCGGTCCAGGTCGGCCTGGGTCAGGCCCGTCACCTTGGCGATGTGGTGCTGCAGGGTGCGGAAAATGCGGGGCCGCAGGTGGATGGAGAAGGTATCCAGCACGTTTGCATCCTCGTCGATCTTCACTGCGCCGATCTCGATGATCTCGCCCCGGAAGGTCTGCTGCACGCCATGATAATTAAAGTTATACGGCTTATAGCCGATGTTCCATTCCAGATCAAATAAAACCAGATTGCGTGGCATTGTTGTTTGTGTTCCTCTCAGTTCAGGATAAATTTTTCGATGGCCTCGGCCACGCCGTCGTGGTTGTTGTCGGCGGCGGTGACGTAATCGGCCACAGCCTTGACGGCATCCTCGGCATTCTGCATGGCAACGCCCACCCCGGCATAGGAGATCATGGAGCGGTCGTTCAGGCCGTCGCCGCAGGCCATCAGGTTCTCCCGGGTCAGGCCCATCCGCTCCAGCAGGGCGGCAAGGCTCCTGTCCTTTGCCACGCCCAGCGGCACGGCCTCGATGAAGAAGGGGCTGGAGGGGTACAGGTCGATCCGGCCCGCAAACTGCTCCTTTCCGGCGGCACAGACAGCATCCCGCCGGGCAGGGTCGAGGGTGATGAGCATTTTGCAGATCGGATAGTCCACATAGGAGGCCAGATCATCCACATGGATCATCGGCAGCTTTGTGGTAAAGCACTCCTTGTTTGCCCACACGTCCTGATCCCGCTCACACACGATGCCCTCGCTGTTATAGGTCAGGATGGCCACATCCTGCCGGGCTGCAAATTCGCAGAGCTCCGGGACGAACTCCGCTCCCAGCTGCACCTGATACAGGGCCTCGCCGGTCACGCAGTCCACGATCTTGCCGCCGTTGTAGGCCAGCACACAGCCGCCCTTTTTGTCCAGCCCCAGCTCCTTTGCCAGCGGCAGAATGCCCGCTGTGGGGCGGCCGGAGGCCAGCACGATGGTCACACCCTGTGCGGCGGCGGCATCCAGCGCCGCGCGGGTGCGGGGGGTAACGATCTTTTCGTCATTGGTCAGGGTACCGTCCAAGTCCAGAGCCAGCACCCGGATATTCGATCTTGCCATGATTTTTATTCCTCGTTCTCAGGCAGGGGCTTCCCGCCGGATATTTTATTACTCACCCATCTATTTTACAATGCTTTCCCTTTTCTGTAAAGCAGGAAACTTGTCCCCCGCCCAGAGACAAGCAAAAAAGCCGCCCGGCGAGCAAAACCGGACGGCTGAGAAGGAAGAAAACGCTGTGTTACAGGATGTCGATGTATTCCCCGGCCAGCGCCTTGTTCATGCTGCGGACGGCGCAGAACTTGCCGCACATGGAGCAGGTGTCGCTGTGGTCATCCTCGGGCAGGCGGGCATCCCGGATAGCCTTGGCGGTCTCGGGGTCGAGAGCGCAGGCGAACTGGGCATCCCAGTCCAGCACGCGGCGGGCATCGCCCATCTTGTCGTCGATATCCCGGGCATGGGGGATGCCCTTGGCGATATCGGCCGCATGGGCGGCGATCTTGGAGGCCACGATGCCCTGCTTCACATCGTCCACGTTGGGCAGAGCCAGATGCTCGGCGGGGGTGACATAGCACAGGAAGGCTGCACCGCTCATGGCGGCAACGGCACCGCCGATGGCAGCCGTGATGTGGTCATAACCGGGGGCAATGTCGGTAACGAGGGGTCCCAGCACATAGAAGGGAGCGCCCATGCAGATGCTCTTCTGCACCTCCATGTTGGCGGCCACCTGATTCAGGGGCACATGGCCCGGGCCCTCCACCATGACCTGCACGTTGTGTGCCCAGGCACGCTTGGTCAGTTCGCCCAGACGCACCAGCTCTTCGATCTGGCAGACATCGGTGGCATCGGCCAGGCAGCCGGGGCGGCAGGCATCGCCCAGCGAGATGGTCACGTCGTGCTCGGCGCAGATCTCACAGATCTCGTCAAAGTGCTCGTAGAAGGGGTTCTCGTTGCCGGTCATGCTCATCCAGGCGAACACCAGAGAGCCGCCGCGGCTGACAATGTTCATCTTCCGCTTGTGGGTGCGGATCTGGTCAATGGTCTTGCGGGTGATGCCGCAGTGCAGGGTGACAAAGTCCACGCCGTCCTCAGCGTGCAGGCGCACCACATCGATGAAGTCCTGCGCGGTCAGGGTGGCAAGGTCGCGCTGATAGTGGATGACGGAATCGTACACGGGCACAGTGCCGATCATCACAGGGCACTCGTGGGTCAGCTTCTGGCGGAAGGGCTGGGTGTTGCCATGGCTGGACAGGTCCATGATGGCTTCCGCGCCCATATTGACAGCGCTCATCACCTTTTCCATCTCCACGTTGTAATCCTTGCAGTCGCGGGAAACGCCCAGGTTCACGTTGATCTTGGTGCGCAGCATGGAGCCGATGCCCTCGGGGTTCAGGCAGGTGTGGTGCTTGTTGGCGGGAATGGCCACCTTGCCCTCAGCCACCAGCTGACGGATCTCCTCCGTGGTGCGGTATTCCTTTTTGGCCACGATCTCCATTTCCGGCGTGACGATGCCCTTGCGGGCAGCGTCCATCTGTGTGGTGTAGTTCTGCATGGTACTTTCCTCCAAATGTTTCTTTTATCTTGAACAGCGCTTTGCGCGCTGAACGTACCGGAAATAGGTTTTTGCGCAGCCTTTCCTCTGTGCGCAATTGGCTCCCCCTTTGGGGGAGCTGGCATCGCGCCAGCGATGACTGAGAGGGCGAGCCGCCTTACAGCTGCTCCGCCAGTGCCTTCAGCTCCCTGCACTCGGCCTCAATATCCTCCGCGCCGAAGATCGCACTGACAAGGGCCACACCGTTCACGCCGGTGCCCTTGAGCCGGAGCAGGTTCTCCTTGTGGATGCCGCCGATGGCCACAACGGGGATGTCCACGGCATCGCAGATGGCTTTCATCATGCCCTCGGGCAGAACGTCCACGTCTGCCTTGGTGTGGGTAGAGAAAGCTGCACCCACGCCCAGACAGTCGGCACCATGCCGGACGGCCTCCAGAGCCTCCTCCACGCTGTGGACGGATACGCCGATCATCATCTCATCGCCCACGCGCTGGCGCACCTGAGCAGCGGCCATATCTTCCTGCCCCACATGGATGCCCTCGGCGTGGCAGCGGATGGCAATGTCCACGTTATCGTTGATGAAAAAGGGCACATTGTATTTTTTGCACAGATCGTGGAGCTCAAACGCCTCCTTCAGGAAGGCTTCCTCGTCCAGCTCCTTTTCCCGCAGCTGAACACAGGTCACGCCGCCCTTCAGGGCGCTCTCCACCTGCTGATAGAGGGTCTGGTCGCCCACCCAGGCACGGTCGGTGACGGCGTAGAGCCGCATATATTCTTCAGCGCACTTCATACTTGGCACCCTCTTCCAGCTGAGCCGGAGTCATATTGTAAATGGCATCAATGATGTAATTGCGGTAAGTTGCGTTGCCGTCCAGCGGGGTCAGCCGTGCATGGGCGATCTCGCCCGCAAGGCCCATGGCGCAGACGGCGGCAGCCGCAGCCTCCAGCGGCTGGCTGGGGTTGGCGGTGATAAAGGCCGCCGTCAGGGCAGAGAGCTGGCAGCCCGTGCCGGTGATGGCGCTCATCATCGGGTGGCCGTTGCGGATGCAGTAGGCTTTTGCCCCATCGGCCACGATGTCAATGGCACCGGTGATGGCCACAACGGCACCGGTCTTTGCGGCAAATGCCTTGGCAAAGGCCACCGCGCCGTCCAGATTTTCCTCGGTGACCCTGTCGGCCACATCGGCATCCACGCCCTTGGTGGTGCCCGCGCCGGAAGCCAGTGTCTTTACCTCGGAGATATTGCCCCGGATGACCGTGAACTGCACCTCGTCCAGCAGGCGGTAGGCCGTCCCGGTGCGCAGGGCGGAAGCGCCCGCGCCCACAGGGTCCAGCACCACGGGGTGGCCCAGTGCATTGGCCTTTTTGCCTGCCTTGAGCATGGATTCAATGGTGCGGCTGTTCAGGGTGCCAATGTTGATGTTCAGCCCGCCGCAGATGGTGGTGATATCCTCCACCTCGGCAGCATCGTCGGCCATAATGGGCGAAGCACCGCAGGCCAGCACCATGTTGGCACAGTCGTTCACGGTGACGTAGTTGGTGATATTATGGATAAGGGGGCTTTTGGTGCGGACATTGGCAAACTGCTCTGCAAACATGGCGCACCCCCGTCAGGAAAGGCTGCTCTGCATGGAACGCAGGGCACCGGAGTGCTGCAGGCTGTACACCAGCACACCCGCAATGACCGCACCCACAGCGGTGGAGATGAGGAAGGGCACGATGTAGGCATAGAACGCGATGTCACCGGCGCTCTTGCCCATCAGGCAGATGGCCACCGGGTAAGCGCACAGGCCTCCCAGAATGCTGGTGCCGAACACCTCGCCCACCAGGGTGGCGATCAGGTTTTTGGTCTTTGCGTAGACCAGGCCGCAGAGCAGGGCACCGAACATGCTGCCCGGGAAGGCCATCAGGCTGCCCAGACCCAGGATATTGCGGAGCAGCGAAGCCACAAAGGCCACGCCCACGCCCCACCAGGGCCCCAGCAGCACGGCGCAGAGCACATTGACCATGTGCTGCACAGGGGCGCACTTGCTGCCAAACATCGGGAAGCTGAACACACTGCCCACCACGCACAGGGCGCAGAACATTCCAGCGAGAGCCAGCTTTTTCACAGAGAATTTTTTCATTGGAAACTCCTCTTTCTCAAAAAGCGGTCGAGGCTTGCTGGCCTCCTCTCACGCCGGAACACGGCTTCCCATCGCAGTCATTTCAAGGCTCAGGGCGCTCCCCCTCAGCCCGGAGCCGCCCGTTGCGGCGGCTTGCGGCAACAAAAAACAGGAGACACCACAGCGGTGCCTCCTGCAAAAAATCATTTTCCTATGACTTCCTACGGCGGCATTATCCGCATCAGGTCAAGGGTCGAAGTTTGGTTACTTCCTCTCAGCCCGCCTCACGAGCTCCCCTGTGTTTTGTTTTTCGTAGGGTATTGTACACCCGCCGGGGCAAAAAAGCAAGAACAAGTTTTTCTTTCGCCTTTTTGCCAAATCGCTTTTACAATTTTCCGGATTATGTTATACTTGTCCCAAATTTCGCAGCGCCCGGGGGAGCCATTCCCCGCTTTGGGGCACTGCCCGGCACAAAAGGAGATTGAAGTTATGGGTCTCATCAAAGCAGCCATGGGCGCGGCATCCGGCGTGATGGGCGACCAGTGGAAGGAATATTTTTATTGTGACGCTCTGCCTGCGGAGGTGCTGGCCGTCAAGGGCCAGAAGCGGACCAATGGCCGCTCCGCCAACCGACACGGCAGCGAAAACGTCATCTCGGACGGCTCTGTGATCGCCGTGGCCGACGGCCAGTGCGTGCTGATCGTGGAGCAGGGCAAGGTGGTGGACCTCTGTGCCGAGCCCGGCGAGTACACCTACAGCACCGGCACCCAGCCCTCCCTGCTCAGCGGCGGGCTGAAGAACATCGACAGCGTGTTTGCCGAGCTGGGCAAGCGGTTCAGTTTTGGCGGGCAGATTGGTTCCGACCAGCGCATCTACTATATCAATACCCGGGAGCTCACCGGCAACAAGTACGGCACCCCCAACCCGGTGCCTTTCCGGGTGGTGGACCAGCGCGCCGACATCGATATCGACATCGGCATCCGGTGCTTCGGCGAATACAGCTACCGGGTGGTCAACCCCATCCTGTTTTACACCAATGTCTGCGGCAATGTGGAAAACGCCTACACCCGCGACGCGCTGGACGGCCAGCTCAAGACCGAGCTGATGACCGCCCTGCAGCCCGCCTTTGCCCGGATCAGCGAGCAGGGCATCCGCTACTCCGCCCTGCCCGGCCATACCGCCGAGCTGGCCGAGGCCCTGAATCAGGAGCTGAGCGCCAAGTGGAGCAGGCTGCGCGGCATCGAGATCGTCTCTCTGGGCGTTTCCGGTGTCAAGGCCAGCGAAGAGGACGAGCAGATGATCAAGGAGTTGCAGCGCAGTGCGGCCTTTATGGACCCCACCCGCGCCGCCGCGCATCTGGTGGGCGCACAGGCCTCCGCCATGCAGGCTGCCGCCTCCAACACCGCTGCCGGCCCCGCCATGGCCTTCATGGGGATGAACCAGGCCGCTGCAGCGGGCGGTGTCAACACCCGGGATCTCTACCAGATGGGCGGCCAGCAGACCGCCGCGCAGCCTCAGACCGCACCGGCCGCTGGCTGGACCTGCAGCTGCGGCCACACCGGCAACACGGGCAAGTTCTGTGCCGAATGCGGCAAGCCCCGGCCCGAAGCCCCGGCTGTCTGGGTGTGCAGCTGCGGTGCAAAGAACAGCGGCAAATTCTGCTCGGAGTGCGGCAGACCCCGGCCCGCCGCCAAGTGCGCCAACTGCGGCTTTGTGCCTGCCGACCCGGCCAACCCGCCCAAGTTCTGCCCCGAGTGCGGCAAGCCCTTTGGGGCCTGAGAGGGGTCTGACGCATGGCTGAAAAGACAACGAATTATCAGTGCCCGGCCTGTACCGGCCCCCTGCACTACGATGGTGCCAGCGGCAAGCTGGTCTGCGATTACTGCGGTTCGGCCTACGACGTAAAGGACATTGAGGCCCGCTACGCCAAAAAGCAGGCCGCTGCCGACACTGCCGCCGAGGGCGATGCCAAAAAAGCCGCCCGCCTGCCCCGGCAGGACAGCCCGGTGTGGAGTGAGGCCGAGGCGGAGGGCCTGAACAGCTACTCCTGCCCCACCTGCGGAGCCGAGCTGGTCTGTGACGAGACCACCGCCGCCACCACCTGCCCCTACTGCGGCAACCCCACGGTGCTGGGCGGCAAGCTCTCCGGCAAGCTGAAGCCGGAATACATCCTGCCCTTCAAGCTGGACAAAAAGGCCGCCATTACCCAGCTGACCAGATATTACAAGGGCAAGGCCTTCCTGCCCAAGGCATTCAAGAGCCAGAACCACATCGCAGAGATCCAGGGCGTATATGTCCCCTTCTGGCTCTACGATGCCAAGGCCGACGCGCGCGGCCGGTACGAGGGCCAGAACTCCGAGAGCCACCGCGAGGGCGATTACATGGTGACCACCACCCAGCACTACGATGTGCGCCGCGAGGGCTCGGCCGCCTTTGCCAAGGTGCCGGTGGATGGCTCCAGCAAGATGCCCAACACCCACATGGATGCCATTGAGCCCTTTGATTACGGCGACCTGAAGCCCTTCTCCACGGCCTACCTGCCCGGCTATCTGGCCGACCGGTATGACGAGGATGCCGATGCCTGTGCCGAGCGCGCCTACCGCCGGATGTACAACTCCACGGCCGATGCGCTCCACGCCACCACCGGCGGCTACAGCGAGATCCACCCCATTTCCGAGAACATCAACGTGGATCTGACCCACGCCCACTACGCCCTGCTGCCGGTCTGGATGCTCCACACCCGGTGGAAGGACAAGGACTTCCTGTTCGCCATGAACGGGCAGACCGGGCGGCTCATCGGTGACCTGCCGGTGGACAAGAGCCGGGTGGCCGCGTGGTTTGCGGGCATCAGCCTGCCCCTGATGGCAGTGCTGGCGTTCCTGCTGTTGTTATAAGGGGGTGGCAGAATGAAACACACTGCAAAACGCTTTGCCGCCCTGCTGGCCGCTCTGGTGCTGGCGCTCTGCCTGAGCATCCCCGCCTTTGCCGCCGCACCGCTGGTGCGGGACGAGATGGGCCTGTTCGATGCGGATACTTACAGCCAGCTGGAAGCTTCCGCCGAAGCGGCCAGCGACGGCCACGACTGCGACGTATACTTTCTGGTGGTGGACAGCATCGGTGACACCGACCAGCGCCAGTACGCCAAAGATTACTACCTTGCCAACGGTCTGGGCAGCGGCTCCGAACAGAGCGGCATCCTTTTCCTGCTGGCAGTCGGCTCCCGCAAGTATGTCACCATCACCTACGGCGGCGGCGTGACAGCCTTTACCGATTACCGCATCGAGCAGATCGAAGATGCCGTTGTTCCCTATCTCTCAGACGACGACTGGGCCGAGGCCGCCTCCGAGTACCTCTCCATGTGTGCCGACACGCTGGATTTCTACGCCGAGCACGGCGAACCGCTGGATGTTGACAACGACACCAGCGGCTGGCCCATCCTGCTCCTCATCGTCATCGGCGTTCCCATGATCATTGCCAGTATCGTCTGCGGCGTGCTGTACAGCCAGATGAAAACAGCCCGGCTCAAGACCGAGGCCAACGATTACATCGGCGCAGGCTTAAAGCTGCGGGTGCAGGTGGACAACTACACCCACACTGACCGTGTGCAGGTCTACGACCCGCCCCACGAGGAGAGCAGCAGCTCCGGCGGCTCCTCCGTGGACAGCGACGGCTTTGGCGGCTCCTCCGGCGGCTCGTTCTGAGCACCCTTTTCTCCAGCAATAAACCACCGGTTCTGCCGGTGGTTTTCGCTTGTTTTTATTTCCGTATGACTCGCAAAAGAAAGGAACCCCAACGAATGTCAAAGAAGATCACCGCCCTGATCCCCGGAGCCGCGCTGGCACTGGGCATTGCCTGCATCGCCAAGTGGCTGGAAACGCTGGAAAGCAGCGCCGGGCTCCACCTCATTGGCGCATCGGTCATCGCCCTGTTTATCGGCATGGCCATCAATGCGTTTTTCCAGCCCAACAAAACAACCGCGCCGGGCATCAAATTCACCTCTAAGAAGGTCCTGAAATTCGCCATTGTCCTTCTGGGTGCCAGCCTGAACATCCGCACCGTGCTGACCGTGGGCCGTTTTTCGCTGACGGTCATGCTCTTCACCCTGGCCACCTGCTTTGGGCTGGGCGCGCTGATCGGCAAAGCGCTCGGGCTCAACTGGAAAACCAGCAGCCTGATCAACGCCGGAACCGGCATCTGCGGCGGCTCTGCCATTGCCGCCATTGCACCGGTGATCGAGGCCGATGACATGGACATCGCCTACGGTATGTCCGCCACCTTCCTGTTCGATACGGTGATGATCGTTGTGTTCCCGCTTCTTGGCCGGTGGCTTGGGCTTTCCGATGCCGCATTCGGTCTCTGGGCCGGTACCGCGGTCAATGATACCTCCAGCGTTGTAGCCACCGGTTACGCTTTCAGTGAAGCAGCCGGCGACTTTGCAACGATGGTCAAGCTGACCCGCACGCTGGCGATCATTCCGGCTGTTCTGGTCTTTGCCGCCATCAACCTGCACCTGAAAAAGAAAGAGAGTGCTCAGGCCAACGGTGTCAAGGTGAGCATCCGTTCCATTTTCCCCTGGTTCATCCTTGCGTTCCTTGCCATGTCCCTGCTGACCAGTCTGGGCCTTCTGCCCGCCGGGCTGGTTTCCGGCCTGAAGACCATCAGCAAGTTTCTGATGGTCGCGGCTCTGGCGGCCATCGGTCTGAACACGAACTTTAAATCGCTCTGCCGTTCCGGCGCAAAGCCCATGCTGCACGGCTTCATCATCTCCACATTGGTCGTTCTGGTCGCCATTGGCGTTGAGTACATGATCGGCATTGCACCCTACGGCACACTGTAACACTCCTGCCAGCTGAATTTCCCCACAAAGAAAGAGCAGTGCTCTCCAATGGGTCCACCGGAAGCACTGCTCTTTTATTGTTCCACTTTGCTCCACAAACGCGAATTGACCGAGCTGATAGTTACCGTTTTCTAACACTCCAT
>UMJR01023048.1_pt1 | contig 17488 bp, 19 predicted proteins | sample 1966121 | NCBI WGS metagenome assembly UMJR01 (sample SAMEA4836155, study PRJEB28245) | human gut metagenome | biome: gut microbiome; material: fecal sample | place: Denmark | collected 2008
GCCCTTCTTCTCAGCATTTTTCAGGAATGCGGTCTTGGACGGGTTGTAGCAGGCATCAAAATAAAACTGTCCTGGCCTGATTAGTTCAAATCTTTGTATATGGTTTTTTGTATTGCCCGTGGTTTTGTGTTCTGTCACCGTATTGAAGGTTTTTCGTCTTTCTCATACGGTCATAGAAATAATCAACGACAAGCCTGACAAAATACGGCATATTCCGCTGCATCCGATCTCCATTTTTTCTCTCGACGATTTCTTCGACAACTTTTTTCAGCGGCTTCTCCGCATAATCATTTCGTGCCGATACTTTTTCGTGATTGCTCAGGTCAAAAGTCGGTGTCCATGTATCCGGCAGTTTATAAACCGAGCCCATTGTATAGACACCGCTGCCTTTTTCGGCTTTCTTAAGTGACTCCCTTTTGATCTTTTTCATATCAAGGAATGGCAACCCGGATGATGCGTCTGCTCGACAATCCCCAATACAAGGCCGCCATCAATCGGCATATTCATCATGACGCATATAAGGTGCTGGCGGTTCTCATCCCCGATAGCATTCAGCAGCTTCCGGCATTGTTTAAATTCCGCCTCCAGTTTATGAACCTCTTCGCAAAACAGATTCATGGTATAACCATCTCCTTTATTCAAGCGCTTAAACTGATTATACCATAAATCTATGAACAAAGTTTATCTGTAAAGAAAATTGACACAGAGTTTTTCAAAATCGGTCCATCTGCTCCTGGGTAGCCACCTGCCTACAACTTGTATTGCTATTTCCTATCGTTCCGAACAATGCAACCATTGTCCGGCAGCTGTTTCAGGTACCAACAATTCATACGCAATATATTCATAAATGTCCCTCAAATCCTGTCTTGCTTCAGCGGAATATGCCACATAAAAAATCATATGCCAAAATCTCTTTTCATTTCAGCTTCAATGGCATCTGATGAGTAAACTCTGCCAGCTTTTACATCAGACATACCTTTTTCAATTTCTTTATCAAATTGTTCTTTCGTAAGAGAACCATAGGTCAACGGTGCCGTTCTTGGTAATTTCATTTCAAATGGAATTCCCTTTTGCAAAACAATCTGCCGTAGAAACATTCCTACTGCATTTGACATTGGAATTCCTAACTGATCTAATACACTTTCAGCCTGTTCTTTAAGTTCAGGCTCAACTCGAGCAAACACATTTGCTGTTCTTGCCATAATCATCGCCTCCTTCAACTGTATTCTACCACATGCATTTTCTCTTCCTGCTCATTCTCTACAGGTTGCATTTTGGTCACTTCACTATGCTCTGAAACACCCATTATATCCTCAATCTCTGCCTCTATCTCTTTAATATCTATCTGAAGATTTGTTATGTACTGTCCTGCATTTCTATAAAACTCCGCCTGTTGTTTTGCAAATGAAACCCAGTCATTCTCTTTTCCATCAAATGGAGTATAGTTTCTTTCTTGTACCATTGTTTCTTCACCACCTTTATCATTAAATGTCGGTTCAATGCTATATCTTTGCTTTGTATTTTGGCTATTATAAACCGTTTCATATATATCTTCTCTTTGCAATCGTCTGTCTTTAAGTACACAGTTTTCAAACAACTCTTCATACTTTCTAGGTTTGTATTTTCTTGTTTCCAAACCTTTGATACATTTTAATGCCTGTTTTGCCTTAGCAGCATTCGCATTAGTTCCGAGGTTGTTTTGAAAGTATTCAATTCTTTGCAGTTCATCTTTGATGTCTCTTCTATTTTCCCTGCATACCCTTAACAGTTCAACCAGATCCGCAGCCTCATTATCATCGGTTTCACATAATTCAATATAATGAAGAATATCGCAAATCTTCTGATCTATATCTGAATGTTTTTTTGACAACTCGTCTCTATAGTCCTTCAGACCTTCTACAAGATATGTAAAATGTGTAAGATATTCTGCCCAGTCCATTTCTGACAATTCATACGATGTAACATTCTTTTCAATCGGCTCTGTTACCTCATCGTATGTGAGTTCCTTTATTGGCGAAACAAATTCATCCTTAATATTTTCTTCCTGTTCTTCAATCTGTTCCCATAGGCACCTCCTATTCTAATGTTCCATCATTTTTACACACTTCGTTTATTTCAAAAAAATAAGAACCAGTAAGAGTTTATCTCTTATCTGATTCCTATTATAAAGACCTGGGTGTCCCATAAACACACCTTGCATATCGAATTTTTGTTCTCATTTTTTATATTGTTTTATCAATCTATCAATTTCAATGTTCATCATTTCGACAACATTATCCGGTCCAACAAGTGTTACGCCTTCACCAAGACTAATAATCCATGCTAAAAACTGTCTGCTGACTGCGACTTCCACATTGACAACAAAGCGTTTATCATCCAGCCTGATCATAGATACATCTTTACCAAAACGATCTATCATTACACCTGCAAAAGAGTTATCACACTCAATACGCACCCATTCCTCTTTTCCTCCATACATTCCAAACATTTTTCTGGCATATGCAGCCATATCAAATGATTTAAAAACCTGTCGTCCTTCTCTTCCTTTCCCATTTGATTTAATATAAAGCATTTTATCTACACGAAAATGTTTAATTATCCCCTCAGAACTATCATATGCTATGAGATAATAATTCTCATCATCCCATGATAAAGACCAGGGACTGACCTCATAAAGTGATCCACCGTGCCGAAGCTCCATTTTTTTATCAACGTTCCACTGGAAGTACTGGAATGTTATCCTTGAATTCTCTGCTATTGCTGTATGTATCCGGTCAACATTGTAATAAATGCTTTCATTCATTGTCTTTACACGACCAGCCACAAACACCTGCCTATGTAACTGAGATGCTTCGTATTTGCTTGCAAGTCCCTCTATCTTTTTTATAAGTTCATTTGACTTCTTAGCCGTGATAAATTTTGCAGACTGTACAGAGTCAACCAGTAATTTTAATTCTGCCAATTCAAATTGCCTGTTTCCTATATGATATGAATAAGTCCTATCCTCCTGCGTTCCGATAACATCCAAACCATATACTCTGAGATTTTCAATGTCATTGTATAAGCTCTTACGTTCAGCACTTATATCGTATGCTGCAAGTGCATCAATAATCTCTGACATAGTAATACTGTGCGTTTCATCTGTTCTCTCCAAAAGGATTTTCATAAGATATATAAGTTTCAATTTCTGATTTGACGATTCAGGCATATCGCACCTCCAAACTACCTTTCCCCCTCATTCGCATCTTCCATCTCAACCTGTTCCTCACCGGCCCCATCTTCAAACCTCACACGGATCACTGCCTGTGGCCAGTTGACCGATACATACGCCTGTTTTCCTTTTACACTGGCCTCCTCATCAAATACCACAAGTAATTCTTTTAGGACTTCTTTGGTCAGATAGCCTCCACGCCAATGGAAAAGTAAAATCCGGTTCTTCTTAACGGCCTGCTTTGTACGGTTACGCACCTCATCAACAGTTGTCCACGATAATTTTTTCTCGCGATAATAAAAATGATCACTGTCTGTGCACTCCGGCACTTTCCATATCACCGGCTCATGGTCCCTAAAAATCTGTTTATCCGCCAGATTTACATAATCATAACGGACAGCATCATCCCGTGATAATGTGTTATCAAATGTCACATCAAGATGATAATATTTTCCGTCGATACGAATCACATTCCATGCATGACGATATTTAATTCCCTTATCGGGGTTTGCATCTGAAAGAGCAACAATACACCAGATACCAAGTTCATCGCAAAGTATTTTCACAGCTTTTGCCATGCCTTCACATACTGCAACGCCATTGCCAAGAGCACCTATGATTTCGTGGGAGTATTCCTTTTTAAGTTTGTCATACTTCACATTTTTGACAATAAAATCGTGTATAAAAAGTTCTTTTTCCTTTTCGCTTAATTTCTCAGCCAAAAGCGCCAGCTTTTTGACCCGGGACTTCATTGCCTGGCGATGTTCCTTTATCTTATCCTTTGTAAAAAGATACTCCGGAATGAGTTCAACCATTGTAGAATCCGGATAATATCTGTATGTAAATTTGACAGAATAGAATATTTCCGGGCAATCCATGCGAACCATAAAATATATGTCCGCCAGTTCACGGCTGCTTAGTTTAAGCACCTGAAATGACTCCTCCATTTTGAGAAGTCCCTCCTTCACGGCGTAATAAACTTTTTTCTGCTCTTTATTTAATTGATGATAGTAATAATCTTTTGCGGTTAAAGTCATGATGTTCTCCAGCTCTATTGGTATTACCGGCGGCTATTTTACATAATAAACATAGTTTTCTTTTCTCGGTGCCGGCGCATTGGCAGGTGCGGCTGCATATCCGATTGCGCAATGTCCAATTCCTTCATAATTGCCTTCAATGCCAAGATCTGCAAGAATCTTTTTTCCAAAGTCCGACTCGAACTCTTCTTTTGCCCTGTGAATCCAAATGCTGCCAAGTCCTAGGCTTTCCGCCGCATTCATAAGATTTCCCATGACAAGGGAACCGTCATACTGATAGGTTGGTATGTCTTTGTCTGCAAGAACAATCAGAATTACAGGCGCTCCATAAAATGGATCTGTCGCATTCCCCATAATCTTTGCATTTTCTGCAGATAACCGGTCTCTTAATTCTTTGTTCGTCACGGCAATAATGATCGGGCTCTGTCTTCCCATACCGGTTGCCGCATAGGTACCAGCCTTTACAACAGCCTGGATATCTTCTTCTGATACCATTCTTTCCTTGTCAAAGTTTCTGCAGCTTCTTCTTGTTTCCAATACTTTTAATGTTTCGTTCATTGTGTTATCCTCCATTTCTATTGATCGGCTCAGATATCTGATTTTCCCGCCCTTTACCACTCCTGAAATCCACACAGCTTCGCCGACTCATACACTGGTTTTAATATATTGCCCAGCCTCTCCGGAAACTGCCCATCGTCTAACCCTTCTGCATAAAGACTGTTTCGGACATCCATATTATTGATATGATATTTTGCACATTCCTCAAACTTTGCTTTTGCAACCGGGTTATCGTCACAGATACGATAAGCTTTGTATTCTAACAGCGCCAATGGTTCATAATACTCTTCCCACCTAGGAAGTTTGTTCCCCTTACTGCTGTTAATCGTTTTCGTCGTCGGACTGAGATTCCAAAGTTCATCATGTGCTACAAACTGCCATGGGACAAAATGATCAATAGATATTTTTTCTTTTGACAAATTTATCTTTCCGTAAATATCTCTGATCGATGGATCTAACTCTATGAGTAAGTTCCAGTAGTCCGTCACTTTCGTTAAATTTCGTTTCTTCGGTTTTGCCAATTTATCTGCAATACCCGGCACGCTAGGATTCCGATCCTGCAAATATCCGATCAGATTATAATTGACCCAGTCTTTTAGAATCTCTTTATTTCGGATCAGATACTCTGCCCATTCATCATTTACTTCCACCCTTGTATCCAGCTTTTGAAAATCCATAAAATAATAAAGCAGGTGCTTCTGCCTGTTAATTTCCGCAATTTTGCTTTTGCCCGGAGATTTAATTGCCGGGTAAAACGGACTCTGCAGGCAATACGGAACATTTACGATGAGTTTTTCTTTATATTTATCGATCCTCACATTTTCTGTTGTTCTTAAAAATTCATGGAGTTTTCTTTCCTCCACGGTAGAGGCCAGCTTATATTCCGTGGAAATATATCTTACTACTTCTTCCAGGTTGTCTGTCGTATTGCAGGGACCAAGCTTAAGATTAAATTCTGTCACCATATACCATGCGTGGACGATCATTTCATCTAACAATTCATTATAAGTAAATGATGTTTTTTCCACAGAAATTTTATTTAAAATTGCAAGCATCCAAAAATATTTATAACAGTTAAATACTCTGTTACGGTCAAACAGCCGGCTCAGATAGCCAATATTTAAATTGTCACTATACGGCAGATTCATACGACAGTCTCCTTACCCTTTTTATCATTTTTCCCCATGACTTAGATCATACCATCCCCTTTAAGAATGTTGTATCATCTCATCTCCAACCTTCTCAATCAGCGTTACATCCGCCGGCAGCCACTCCACCTCGCCTAATTGTTCACGCGTCAGCCACCTTGCCGCCTCATGTTCCTTCAGTACAAGCTCACCTTTTACAATTTCACACCAGAAGCAATCCATGGACAGATGAAACGTAGGATAATCATATTCGATCGTATCTATGAGTTTTCCCACTTTAATTTCTGTATCGAGTTCTTCCATAATCTCTCTTTTTAAGGCTTCTTTTGGAGTTTCCCCTTCTTCAATTTTACCACCCGGAAATTCCCAACCGCCTTTTAAATCGCCATAGCCTCTTTGCGTAGCAAAGATCATTGGAAAGTCCTAGATATTTCAAAATCTGAATACTATCCACATACATACGAATTTCTACCGACTCAGACTCCCTATATGACTTATGAAACATTGCATTGAACAGCTTAACACCATAAGTATACAATATCTGATCTTTTATGTTCTTAGAATCCACACTCTCTATTCTTGGAATATATCTAGGAGCAACCATATTACAATACTGAAGTATCTTCACCATTAATGTTGTCATAATCATTTACCAGCGCATAATTGATTAATTGAATGATACTATTCGGATTCCAACTGGTTTTATATTCCACACATCCCTGCATTAGTGTTTATATTTTTAATGGTATCAATCAAATATCTCTTGTATTAGTTCATTATTTACGTTAATATTGGTTGCTTCAAAAATTATAGTAAAATTTTCTAAATAAACCTTTTTATCACATTTATTTTTTCAACCGAGAGGTTATTAATTTCTTTATTAAATATAATTTCTTCTTCATTTATTGTCTTTATGTATGGTTCTAACCATTCAATATCTTCAAATGAAAATCCATATCTTAACATCCATATCTCTTTATTGTCTTCAGTTCCATATTTCACCAATTGCGCCATTCTCTTTGCACGTAAATCACTTGTTTTTTCAAAATATTCATTAAATGCTGCATAAAAAATATCACTCAATTTAAACCCAATAATTTTGTCCAAATAATCATATGTATCAAAAACTATTCTGTCATAATCTATATCAGTTGCTTTTGTTTCATTATTTCCAAACATACTGAATACTTTAAGATCCTTATTGGGAATATCCGCATAGCCAGTTACAAAAGCTGCATTTAAATGTTTCAACTTTAATGTTGCCATATATTTATCGAATTCATTACCATCATTAATTACTTTTTCTAACTGATTTCTTTCCTTTTTTTTACTTGCATAAGAATATCTATAAAAACATATGTCTTTAAATGATTTACAGTGTATCTGCCAAAGCAAAATTTTTATAGCAGCGTTAAAAACATTTCTTTCACCAGAATGCAATTGTCTACCCAAATAATATTCGTATAACTGCTGAAAACAACTATATAATGATAACTTACATTCCAAATCCTCATTAATTGTACTTAAACTTACTAACTCTTCATTATTAAACATTGCCCTTAAAATATTAGTAATAATATTGTCTGCATTTTCATCCTTAAGTTTAACTAACTGTTTCTCAGTAATATTATATTCATCTGATATTGTTCCTTCTATTATTGCATCTTTAAATTCTTGTAAATCGTCTTCGACTTCTGACTCAAACATTGAAACATTATCCAACCATTCCTTAGAGTTTATAATATTTCTTAATTGAGTCATATTACTTTTTCTAACAATAATACTTCCAAAATCATATCTTTTTTGTGTTGTTGATCGTCCAGCTCTGCCTATCAGATTTTTTAATGACAATGTTTTACTTCCTTCGAATGTATTAAGAAAAACTATATCAAATGGCATATTAATACCTTGTTCCAAAGTTGATGTTGCAAAACATATTTTACAGTATCCGTTATTTGTAAACTGTTCCACTATCATTCTAGCTTGTAATGGTAAAGACCCATGATGAATAACAATTCCATGTTTCATCAAATGAATCATCTGTGAATATCTCTCTGCACCAGACGTCTCATTTGCTCCGATGTATTTTTTTATCTGATTGATGTATTTAGTTGCCTCTATATCCGTTATTTTAGGACACAAATCAATATATTTTTTAAATTGTGAAAATACTTTTTTATTATATATACTCGCCTTTGTTGTATATACTAAAATGCTCCCTCCTTCCTTTATTGCCAATTCTACTGGATCAAAATTACATAATATCTTCTGCTTTCCCATAATTTCTTTATTAATACCAAAATGATAATATTTATTTCCTTCAAAAGCATAAAATATTTGTCCAACATTTCTATACTCATAGCACTTATAGTCAGAATCATTAAAATCAAAATGATTTTTTTCAATTTGCGCCTCTGGATTATCTACAAAAGGATGTGCAAATACAAATTTTGCATTTGGAAATGCTTTTTGAGCACGCCTAACTATACTATCAAAAAAGAGTCCTCTTGATGACTCCTCATTACTTAATTGAGCTTCATCAAATAAAAATAAATCAATAATAAAACTATCCTTATATTTAAATATTTCTTTACTTCTTTCAGGAGTAACAATAAAAATATTTCTTTTAGCTTTTTTTGTATTTATTTTATCTATAAACGTAAGAATATTAACACTTTTATCTTGAATATTTTCACAAAGAGTATTAAAATATTCATTTATTAAAGCTCTCGAAGGTACAATTATAACAATATCATTTTGTGCATTCTTTATTAAATGCCTAAATACAAATGATTTCCCTGTACTCGTAGGCGCAGAAAAACTAAAACATTTATTCTCCTCAATTTTCCTTACTATATTTGCCTGAACAGGAGTATATTTATTATTATACATTTCCTCAATATGCTTTTCATACATACCAAACACTAATTCTTGAAAGCAATCTGTTTTTATTTTTTTATAATATACTCCCATATATTTTAGAATTCTATTTTTATATAATTCAAATGCTTCCGACTGATAAATAGTTAAATAGCATAATATTTCCATACTTGTGATGTTTACTGGACCATTTAAATATATATCATGTAAAACATACTGTATTATTTGTTGAATATCTTTACCATCAATAATTTTTCTAATTAAATCTTTCATATATTCACCGCCAAAAAAACAACCTCTTTATTACTAACAATATTTTTATAATGTTTATTATTAATTATCCCTTTTATTATCATATCTGAAGCTGTTCCTTTAGATGCAAATGCAATTGCATATGCTTTTTCGCCTCTGTCAGCCAACATTAAAGATTCTTGTTCAAAAAATTTGTCAATATCATTTAAATCAGATAAATCCTGTTCTTCCCTAATAAAACGATCAACTTGTTCCATTCCCACACCATAAGCATTTCTCTTAGAACTATATTTTGCTTCTCCGAAAATAATAATTTTTTCTTTATTGGCAGAATAAAAATCAAATCCAGGATTTCCTGACACTTGTTCTTTAAAAAGTTCCGCTAATGGAATATCCATATAATCCAACTCAGATACTAAAGTTTCCCTTGCTAACTCCGAAACTACATACTCTCCCGAATCTTCTGTTATTGTATCTTCATCCTCTTTCAAAATTTTATTTGCCAAATAATTTGCTGTATCTTTAGCACGCTTTAAGAAACTATTTCGAATATATGATTGATCAAATTTAGCAATCCATGATAAATCTGATAATGATACTAAAATATCACTAATTGTTACCGATAAATCTTCCGGTTCTATTCTTATATATGTAATGTTATCAAAATTTTCATTATCAATTTTTTTACATTCTAAAACCCTCAACTTTATCTCCTGTCCTAAATCTTACAAATATACCTCTCTTACCAATTCCATAACCTTCTCTGTTAACATATTAAGACACTGTCCTTCTGCCATAGAAACAATATCTGCTTTATCCTCAAAGCACTGTTTCAATATACCTTTAAATGCATTTTCGTCTCGAAGTTTTTCTTCTGATAAATCTTTTATTTTCTTCTCTATCTCTATCGCAACATCAGCAATGTGGCTGCATCTTCCATAGGAATCACCTATATTTTCTGCTACCACACCACTACAACTTTCTTCTTTATATGGATTAAATCCATATAATGCGTTACTTGCAACTGGACAAATAGTATCATAAATAATCTTTGCTCCAAGTTCTCTTTTTATCTGTTTAGGATATATCAACTTGCCTCTTTCCGCCTTCATCTCAAGCTTTTCCTCAGCCATTATACTAGCATTAGTAATTCGCATAAGATATTCTAGCATTCGATTTGCAAAATTTTGGTCTGATACCTCCTGCCTGTCAATTTCTGGTATGTATTGATTAATCTCATATTCACTAATTGTCTGATTATCAAGATACAATTGATACATCTTCGAAGCACATAGCTTTACAACTGCTATATTTTCCAATTTTTTGTTTCCTATATGGTTAAATATGTCCATCTGAACCCATCCATACTGTTTGTCTCCAATTTCATCTGGACAAAAAAACATATTTTGCACATATCTATATCCTTGTTTTACAATAAAATCATCAAATGCCAATTGATATAAATATTGCTTTGTAACATCACCCACTCCTGGTTGTCCGCTAATACTTGCTTTGTCTCCATGAACCTGATAATCTATGCAGTAATATTTGGCATCGTATATTCCAAAACAATAATCTTTTTTTTGTTCATCAATTGGATATATACATACCAAATCAGGCTTTAAAGTTTTTACCTTTGGATCCTTTACATTTGGATACTCTTTTTTTCTCCATCTTGGAGTTTTTATCATTTCCCTTAATGTCTCATTTTCATATTCAAATTTATTCCTTACTGATTCATTTAATGGGAGATCAATAATCTTCTTATCCAAAACATTTCCAAAATTATCAGCGCATACTTTTTCCCAAACTAAATTAAAGCTATTTGTACCATATAAACTATAGCTTATATCATTTTTATCAGTCTTTTCATTGGCAATATATGTATACATTGTTTTTAAAAGATTCTGTTTCCTTGTAATATACTGAGTTTGTATCTCTGACTGTAACCTATATAATATATAACTCGTATCACCAAAATCAGACAATTCTTCTCGTGTGAGTTTAACCTCTATCAATTCAAACAAATCTAACAATCCCGCATCTGATAATTCTCTACTACATTTTGTGAGAATACATTCGTGTAGTCTTCTGAAATAATCGTTATTATTATCAACAGTATTCCTAGTCTGTAATTCCACATAATATGGTTTGTTATTCTGTATGATTGCAAAGGTTTCATTTATAGTCTTATCCCATAAAATCTCACCTTCTCCATTTGTCTCAATTACATTTTTTTGATTTGTATATAATCCATCAGCATAATATGACTCCAACAAATGAAGAGATACAGCCAGCTTGTTAAAAATTCTACTGTCATCTTCCCCATTAAATAGATAAATCAATTGTTCTGATGCATTGTATTTTTTTATAACTTTTAGAACCTGCTTTAAGTTTTCAAATAGGTAATCCGTTGATTTGATATACTTTGGATAACACTTAAATACTTGTCCCTCAAGCACAGCAACTCCAACATAATCAAATATGTATTCGATATCACTTGCATTGTCTATCACATCAGTCAAAACTATATCTTCATTGGATAAATCGTCAAAATCTGTCTTGTTCTTTTTAACAGCTTTAACTACACCATATTTTTTTAGAATCCCGACAATGCGTCTGGTTTCTTCCATATCAATATTAATTAAATTATCTGTTATTTCTTGCAACGAATAATGCTTTCTCTCTCGAAAAAAACCTTTCGTCATTGTCTATCATCTCTTTTCTTCTATTTTCCTAAATCTTCAATTCCAAATATCTTTTCACCATCTTGCTCAAAAGCTTTACAAATTTCAGAAAAAATCATTTTTCCATTATTTTTGTGATGACCAATAAAAATATTTTCTGGACGCATTTTCATAACATCCTCAAACAAATACATGATTACTTTGCTTTCAAAGGCTTTTATAAAACTTTTCTCTTTTTGATACAGTTCTTGAAGGATATTATTTTCTTCCTCTGTACGTGTAACTTCGTCTTTTGCTTCTATCTTCTCTATCTGTTCTTTATTACTTTTCATTTCATCCAGCATACTTTTTGATATGAAAAATGGTCCTAATAGTTTATCTTCATTAACTTTGCACCTATCAGATGTTAAAATGTCATTTATCCTTGTTCTTAAACTATTCCAATAAACATAATTGCTAGCTTTGTTCTCTTTAAGGCACATAGGAATTGTGTAATCTTTTATTGCAGCAACTTGTTCATCATCATTAACACTTAGATACTCAAATTCCCACCTACGTTTAAATGCTGTATCCATCGGAAATACACCCTGATCTGCACTATTCATTGTTGCCCATATGTACATATTATCAGGAATACACATATACATATATTTTTTCATATCATCATCTGAAAATTCATCCAAATTTTTTGGGCATTCATTTCCATCAATATCTTTACGTCTTAAACATCGAAGTGTTTTTATTAAGTGTTTTTTTATGTCCTCCGTTGTTGCCACTGGATATTCGCTAACTCCATTTTTTCTATCTAACAACTGAAAAATATCGCCAAAAACAGCTGCAACATTTGCTCTATTAATTTCCTCTATAAGAAGTAAAAAATTTTCTTTTGGGTGATTGAGTGCTTGTACATACACCCTCATAAAAGGTCCAGGAACATATTCATATGTGATATCCGATGGTTTTTCTCCTTGAATTGGCTTATATGTTCCAACAAACTGTGCATACGAATAATTAGGATGAAATGTTACTCTTTCTAAATTATTACCAAACAACCTGCTATCTTCCTCAAGTCTATGACTTTTTCCTGTTCCAGGTGCTCCGAATAAAATACGATTTAATGGTTTACCTATATAATCTTTTTTATGGTCACACATTACTTTTAAATTCAATGACTTAAATTCATCACTCTCATAGCCATGAATTTTTTTATATTCACTCAGATAATAAAATATAAACTCCGGACGGAATCCAATCATTTTTCTTTCTTCATCTATACAAACGCCATTTACTTTTGCCTTATACAAAATATCATTAATAAACGTTCCTCGTAAGCTAGGATTAGTTTCATAATTAATTCGTTTGTCAACCGGATAGCCTACGATTATAGCATCATTGATGCTATCCCCTTCTTCAAATACATAAAAACCCAATATTAAAGTTATGTTATATTTATACTGACGTGGATCCTCTTTGCTTAATTGTATCTTCTTTTCATATGGACTTCTTTTTTCGTTTCTAATCCTTGCAGTAAACAAATCTAAAATAAATTCTCTTTTGTCTGGACTTATTAGTTTAGCCTTTCTATGTGTACTTTGTTTATTTATCTCAGTATACATCCATCCGAACTGACAAAATAATCCACAAACAAGGGCGTCTAAATTATTACTTAATGCCGCCTGTCCTTCAACAATTTCACAATTATGATTTATTTCATATCTAACTGTAATATCACTCACTGAAGTATTCCTCCTTTATTTTTTTTGCAACAATCTCAGCCATTAAAGATGGAACCGCATTTCCAATTTGTCTCCATTGTTGCTTAAAATCACCTATCAATTTATACTCATCTGGAAAAGTCTGAATCCTTTTTGCTTCCTCTATTCTTAAAAATCTGTTTCGCCAATGAAAAGGTCCTTGATTGTTAGAAAAACTCGCCTGTAGTGTCCACGATGGTCTATCTGGACTTAACTTTAATAAAAATGTCCAATATCTGGATTTCCATTTAAACTTAGGATCCTCACATCCCCTTTTCTCTGTATAATACAAGTAATTATCTCCTGGTGGGATATTAACAAATAAATCATAATCTTTTGAACCAGGTCTCTGCAATTTTTCTTCTTCTGTTATATTATCGAACTCTCCTATAACATCTTTGCATGTCACCCATGGTAATGTACCTTCAATCTTAGCATCCTCAGAATGTGTTTCCAATGGAAAATTAAACTCCTCGCCAACATCATTTCTCACACCAACGCATATAAATCTCTTTCTGGTTTGCGGTATTCCATAATTAGCACAATTGACTACCTTATATGTAATTTTATACCCTAGTTCATAACTTCTTTCTTTCAAAAAATCAAAAGCTTCTGTATGCGTTTTAAAGGTAAATCCATCTACATTTTCAAAGAAAAATATTCGTGGTTTTATTTCTTCAATTGCTCTAAAATATTCTGGAACCGCAAACCCAGCTTTTTCATCGTCGAACCCATCTGCTTTACCAACTAAATAATGACGTGTCTGGCTATATGGTGGACAAGGCGGTCCACCAATAACACAATCTATCTCTCCATACTTACTAACAATTTCTTCAAAATTAATTTTTCTTACATCACTGCAAATAACTTCATCTGCCATATTATTAGCTTTAAGTGTATTGCATGCAACATCCCACACATCAGTTGCAAATACTGTATAAAACCCCGCCTTTTTAAATCCTATATCAAGTCCTCCTGCACCCGAAAATAAACTTACTACTTTTGGTTTTTTCATTATATCCACCTACATAATTCGTCAATAATTTTCTTTGCCAATAATGGCGGAACTGCATTTCCTATCTGTTTTCTCGCAGAACGTTCGCTCCCATAAAAAATATAGTCATCGGGAAATGTTTGTATCGCAGCACATTCGCGTACAGACAATCGTCTATTATTCCAATGAAATGGACCTTCCCAATGTCCAGGACTAGCTATAATTGTCCAAGACGGTTGCAATGGATGTAACTTTAATAAAGAACTCCAATAACGTTTTCCTGCAACAAATACTGGATTCGGGTATCCTGCTTTTTCCGATAACGCAATATAATTTTTCCCTGGTGGGACACAACTCAACTCATGTTCCCATTTTCCTGTTGTATCAACCTGTTCAGTACAATAATATGCTTCATCATCGAATTTTCCAATCCAATCAATTACTTTTTCATATGGTAAAAGTTTCGGATTATTTTTTATAGCTTTATCATCCCCATGTGTCTGTTCAATACTCGCCTTTATTTTCTTCTTTGTAGCTATAAAAAAAACTCTTTTTCTCTTTTGTGGTATTCCATAGTCTGCTGCATTCGTCTTCAACATAGAAAAATTATATCCTAATCTTTCCATATTATTTACAATAACATCAACTGCCGGTCTATTTGATGGGTGAAGTATGCTCTCTACATTTTCTAATACAAATCCGTCTGGCATTATTTCAGAAATCAATCTAAAATAAGGTTCGATCATATTTCTAGGATCATCGTTTGCCTTTCTATTTTCATTTTTTACCCAATAGCCAGCTTTTGAAAAAGGCTGACATGGTGGGCCTCCTACAAGAAGTAATTTACTAGGATTATTCTTTTTTATAATCTCAATATAATCTTTTCCTTTAACATCATTTATATTCTCGCAAAAATGTTCACTATGTGCAAAAAATGGATTTTTTCTAAGTGAATTCACACTGTCTTCATAAAAATCTAAGCTTGATAATACCTTAACACCAGCCAACTGCGTTCCAATATCCAAACCTCCACAACCTGAAAAAAAACTGATTGCCTGTATATCAGAATCCATAAATAAATCTATTTTATCATTACATGTATATCCTTTATGTTCATATGGAATTAATACATTTCCTTTATCGTCAAGTTCAAAATCTTTAATAAAATCCTCCAACTGATGGGATGTTATATTTTCTAATTCCGTTCTTTTAAGAGTATATATTATTTTGTCTTTTTTTATCATGTTTTTCTCCAAATTCCGCGTTTAATCTTTTTCCTCCAAAACTTATCATCCTACAATGCACTTTTTCCGCTTTTTACCCACTCATCTACTTCAGAGAACTTAAATTTCCAAAGTCTGCCTATCTTATGAGCAGGTATATCTGTTTTTTTTATCCAATTTCTTATAGTATCTTTTGTTACTCCCAGATACTCTGCTGTTTCTTCTAAATTTGACCATTTTTCAGTAGCCTCAGACATATTCTTCCTCCGATTGTGAAATATATAAAGTAACCAAAAGATTATAACACGAACTGTTGTTTCCCTCAACTGATATTTTATTGTTTAAGCATGATTTATTAGTATTTAGTAGGTTTTTCAAGATGTTCATATTCATTCTGACACTGCTGCCTTGATAAATAAAAGAACTATTCTCACCAATACAGCGAATATCTTCCGCACGCATTGTACTAATCTAAGTGCAACTCTGACTATCATTTTTAAAATGTTCAATATTCCATTTGTAATAAACTTTATCGTAATCATCTCTCCATTACATAAAGCTTTTGAAACCATCCAAAAAGGCATAAAAATAGAACTAACTGATTGTAATTTTTTATCTACTTATAATTTAATCCTAACCTCAAAATTACTTAATTAAATTTTACAAGCAAAATATTTAGATCAATTCTAACACCCTTGTAAATTCTAGTTTTCTCTGACCTATCATAGGTATATCACGCATTCCCCGGTAGCTGAAATAAGAAGCGCCCGTTTTTCCCCTGCTGCAAGAATTTTTTTCAGATTTGTGATAAAGCCAACCTGCATACTGTTCAGCTGTAACGTATATTTTTCAATTGACGTTATCTCATCTAATTTTGCAGCTTCCCTCTGATGTTTTATGATCTGATACCGTTCTTTATAATTTTCATAAAAAGTATCAAATGATAAAGCATACGGTGAATTCCACAGTTCTTTAAACTCAGCAACGATTTCTTTCGCCATCTCCCCCTGTTCGGTTGAGATCAGCTTTGTATTCCATTCACGATTACTGGTAAGCGCCGCACTTGTAATATTCGAACTGCCGATAATGATCCGGTAAATTTCGTCTTTTCTAAAAATATATCCTTTGGTATGAAACCCTTCGTCCGCTGCTTCCACATCATACATCTTTAAGGTAATATTCGATAAATCATTCAGCTTTTTTAATGCCCCAGGTTCACTGAAATTCAGATAATTTGTGGTTAAAATTTCCCCGGGAATATTTTTGTTTTCCAATTCTTTTAGTGTCTGAAGAAGCGGTGTGATGCCACTCATCGTGATAAATGCCACACTGATCTGAAACCTGTCACATTTCAAAAGTTCATCCTCAACGGATGAGAGCACCTTCTTTCCCTCTTTATGTTTATTAGACACAAACTGCGGTCGATAAAGGCTGTTAGATGCAGCCGAACCATTGATATATGCCGTTTCAAATCCCAATCGTAACTCATCAATTTTACTCATTTTTTCTCCTGATACTGCCAGTTACCAAACCCACAGTTTTACCAATGAAACAATTCTCAAAACACACTACATCCAGTATATTCCTTATTACAAACGTTTTCAACAAACATTCCCCCGAATTCTCCATCAACTTTTCTTGATTTGTGAAATTGTTAATGTTATCATAAATGAAAACAAGAATCATAGGAGAGACTCTAGTGTGAAAAATAAGCTTGATAGCTTATTTTTCGCACGGCTATTTG